>Ga0137412_10002477_pt1 | contig 14637 bp, 8 predicted proteins | sample CZODoug2_1_16fun_FD_122160 | JGI IMG/M metagenome (GOLD analysis project Ga0137412, IMG submission 122160) | Vadose zone soil fungal communities from Angelo Coast Range Reserve, California, USA - CZODoug2_1_16fungal (Hybrid Assembly) | ecosystem: Environmental > Terrestrial > Soil > Vadose zone... | reverse complement strand
GGATCGGCGATTGGGTCCTGCGGGAGGCATGTCGTCAGCTGCAGATCTGGCGCCAGATCGGGCTCGAAGTGCCGCCGGTCGCCATCAACGTGTCGGGCGTCCAGTTGCGCCAGCTGGGGTGTGTTGAAAACGTGCTGGCCGTGCTTCAGGAGTACGGAATGCTGACCAGCGACATCGAGATCGAGGTCACTGAATCAGGTCTGGCTGAACTATCGGCGATCTCGCGGGATAACCTGGAGCGGCTGCACAAGGCCGGTGTGAAGATCGCGCTGGACGACTTCGGGATTGGATTTTCGAGCCTGTCCCGTCTGCGCAATCTTCCATTCAGCCGCTTGAAGATCGACCGCAGCTTCACCGTCGAATGCATGCGCGATGCCCGCACGCTGACCATCGTGAAGGCGGTTATCGAGATGGCACGCAGCCTGGGCCTGAGCGTCACGGCCGAGGGCATCGAGACGCAGGCGCAGCAGACATGGATGCAGCATCTGGGCTGCGAATCGGCGCAGGGCTACTTGTTCGCCCGACCCATGGGCGCCGAAGACTTTCTGAAGGTCCTCCCGGGTCGCGATGAGGTGGGCCGCGAAAAGTCGCTGATGCGCTGAGTTTGGCCCAGATGGCGGCCATGCTCGACGGGCAATCCGGCGCGATCCGGTAAGATCCCCCGCCGCCTCACGGTTGTGTTGAGCGGATGTGACCAGCGGACGGCCAGTCGATGTCGGAACAACAGACGCTGTTGCCTTTGGGTGGCGGTGACGAGGGTGGCCAGGAACATCTGACCCTGGCGCTCTTTGCGCAGCGGGCCTATCTGGATTACGCAGTCTCGGTGGTCAAGGGGCGGGCGCTGCCAGAGGTCAGCGACGGGTGCAAGCCGGTGCAACGGCGCATCCTGCACGCGATGAACGCGATGGGCCTGAGCGCCGGCTCCAAGCACGTGAAGTCGGCTCGCGTGGTCGGCGATGTGATCGGCAAATTCCATCCGCATGGCGACCAGGCCGCGTACGACGCCCTGGTGCGAATGGCGCAGGACTTTTCTCTGCGCTACCCGTTGATCGATGGGCAGGGCAATTTCGGCAGTCGCGACGACGATCCGGCCGCCGCAATGCGGTACACCGAGGCTCGCCTGACGCCGATCGCGAGGCTCCTGCTGGACGAGCTCGGCGAAGGCACGGTCGAGTTCACCTCCAACTACGATGGCAGCCAGGAAGAACCCCGCCTGTTGCCGGCCCGACTGCCGTTCGTGCTGCTCAATGGCGCCTCGGGAATTGCGGTCGGAATGGCCACCGAGATCCCCTCGCACAATCTGGCCGAGGTTGTTGGCGCGCTGCGCGTTGCGCTTGACGATGGCAAGGCCGGGCTCGATGCGCTGATGCGGCAGATTCCGGGCCCGGACTTTCCCGGGGGCGGACAGATCATTTCCAGCACCGATGAGGTTCGGGCGGTGTACGACACCGGCCGCGGCAGCCTGAAAGTGCGAGCCAGCTACCGCTTCGAGGAGCTTGCGCGCGGGCAGTGGCAGCTGGTGGTGCACGAGCTGCCGCCGGGCGCGTCCTCGCGTCGCGTCCAGGAAGAAATCGAGGAGCTGACCAACCCGAAGCTCAAGCCGGGCAAGAAGGCCATCGGAGCCGAGCAGCAGCAGCTCAAGCAGGTGCTGCTGTCGGTGCTGGAATCGATGCGCGACGAGTCCGGACGGGATGCAGCGGTCAGGCTGGTGTTCGAGCCGCGCACCTCGAAGATCGACCGCGGCGAGTTCGCTCGAACGCTGCTGGCCCACACCAGCCTGGAAACCAGCGTTCCGATCAATCTGGTCATGATCGGTCGCGACGGCCGGCCGCGCCAGAAGTCCCTGGTCGAGATCTTGCGGGAATGGATCGACTTTCGGATCGAGACGGTACGCCGCCGAACCCGGTACCGGCTCGATCACGTCCTCGACCGCATCCATGTGCTGGAAGGCCGGCAGCACGTTCTGCTGAACATCGACCGCGTGATCGCGGTGATCCGCAAGTCCGACGAGCCGAAACCGGCGTTGATGCGGGAGTTCTCGCTGACGGAGCGCCAGACCGAGGACATCCTGGAGCTGCGTCTGCGCCAGCTGGCCCGGCTGGAGGCGCTCAAGATCGAGAAGGAGCTGGCCGAGCTTCGCAAGGAAGGCGCGGGGCTGAAGAAACTGCTGGACTCCGAAGCGGCCCTGCGCCGGTTAGTCGGCAAGGAATTCGAAGAGGACGCGAGCAAGTTCGGCGACGCCAGGCGCACCCGGATCGAGGCGGCCGAGCGCGCGGTGGCGGAGGTTCGGATCCTGGACGAGCCGGTGACGGTCATCGTCTCGGAAATGGGATTCGTTCGCGCCCGCACCGGGCATGGCCACGACACATCCCAGTTCGGCTTCAAGGCGGGTGACGCGCTGTACGGCGCGTTCGAGTGCCGCACCGTCGATCATCTGGTGGCCTTCGGTTCCAACGGACGTGTGTATTCGATTCCGGTCGCGCAACTGCCCTCGGCCCGAGGCGATGGTGCACCGGTGACCTCGTTGATCGACCTGGCGGGCGCAACGCGGGTGGTGGCGTACGCCGCCGCGGCTGCGGACACGCCGCTGCTGGTGGCCACCAGCGCCGGCCGCGGTTTCGCCTGCCAGATCGGCGATCTGCTGTCTCGCCAGAAGGCCGGCAAGCAATTCGTCGGCGTGGACCCTGGTTTTGAGCCGATCCGCCCCAGCATCGTCGATCCGGCGCAGGGCCATCTGATCGTTTGCGCCTCCGAAAAAGGACGCCTGCTCGCCTTCGAAGCCGTCGAAATCAAGGCTCAGCCGGGCGGTGGCCGGGGTGTCACGCTGATGGGCCTGGATCCGGCAGAAAAGATGGTGGCCGCAACCGCGTGTGGGCAATCCGGGGTGGTCATTTACGGCCAGGCGACGCGCAGCGGCAAAGACACGGAACTGGCGCTGGCCGAGGCCGATCTGGGCAAATATCGCAGCCATCGCGCCCGCAAGGGGCTGCTGCTGACGCCCAGGCTGATGAGCGTGGCTTCAATTACACGAGCAAGGTCCCCTGGCTGACCATCACCGAGGCACCTGCGACCCGAACCGACTGGATTTTCGCCCCGTCGTGGTCGAATTGAAGATCGATGCGGCTGGGCCGTCCGACCTCCTGACCCTGCCGCAGCGTAAAGGTGGACCTGGACCCGGTCATGGGCCGGTGCGCGGCAAGCCAGCCGGCAAAAGCCGCGGCCGCCGAGCCGGTCGCCGGGTCTTCCGCCACCCCCGCATCCGGCGCAAACATGCGCACCCGCCACTCGCCGTCCGCCTGGGCCACCGGATAGACGTGGCGCGATTCGAATCCGGCCAGCACGCGAGCCCAGAGCGCAAGGTCAAGCTGGCAGCGCTGCAGGGCATCGACCGAGGTCAGAGGCACGACGAGGAAGGACATGCCGCACGTCCACCACTGGGCCTGGTCCAGCACCTGCGTTTTCGCAAGTCCAAGCATCGCGGCCAGATCCGCCGTCGGGGGCGGCGGTTTGGCTCCCGCCTCAGGCAGGCGAGGCGCGCAAAAGGCGCAGCGCGTCACTGCCCGCAGGCTCCATTCCACCTCCACCGATACCGGGCCGACGCCCTCTTCGAGAACGATGCGCTCCGCGCCGGACAGCTGCGGCAACTGGGTGGCCAGCACGAAGGCGGTGCCGACCGTCGGGTGTCCGGCAAAGGCGAGTTCCCGCACGGGAGTGAAGATGCGTACGCGCGCGCTGTGGCGCGGATCCGACGGCGGCAGCACAAAGGTCGTCTCCGAGTAGTTGAATTCTCGGGCCACGGCCTGCATCTGGGCCTCTGTCAGGCCGGATGCTTCCAGCACCACCGCCAGCGGATTGCCGCCGAAGCGCTGGTCAGTGAAAACGTCGCAGGTGTGAAACGGCACGCTCTGTGGTGACGGCACGGCTCGGCCCCTGATGGGTTCCTGACAGAATACCGCTTCCGGGCACGGGAATCGAAACGTCACTAGGAGGTTGAATTGGGTTCGGTGAAAGAAACGCTCGGCTTCCAGGCCGAAGTCAAGCAGCTGCTTCGGCTGATGATTCACTCGCTGTACAGCAACCGCGAGATTTTTTTGCGCGAGCTGATCAGCAACGCCTCGGATGCCTGCGATCGACTGCGCTTCGAGGCGATCGCATCGCCTGCGCTGCTGGATTCCGGCGAGCAGCTCGCGATCCAGGTCGATTACGACAAGAACGCACGCACCATCACGGTGTCGGACAACGGGATCGGGATGTCCCGCGATGACGTCGTGTTGCACCTGGGTACCATCGCGCGCAGCGGTACCCGCGAGTTTTTCGAGCACCTGACGGGAGACCAGCAAAAGGATGCCCAGCTGATCGGCCAGTTCGGGGTCGGCTTCTACTCGGCCTTCATCGTGGCCGACCGGGTCAGCGTCATATCGAGGCGGGCCGGCCTGCCTGGCGACCAGGCTGTGCGGTGGGAGTCCGATGGAGCCGGCGAGTTCACGGTCGAGTCCTGCGAGCGCTCAGGGCGCGGAACCGACGTGATCCTGCACCTGAAAGCGGACGATGACGAGCTGCTGTCGTCCTGGAAGCTGCGTTCGATCCTGGTCAAGTACTCCGATCACATCGCCACGCCGATCCTGATGCCAAAGGAGGAGTGGGACAAGGAAAAGAACGACTCGCGCCGCACCGGCGAAGTGGAAACGGTCAACCAGGCCTCGGCGCTGTGGGCAAGACCCAAGGCCGACGTCACCGAGCAGCAGTACCGGGATTTCTACAAGCACCTGGCCCATGACTTCGGCGACGCACTGGCCTGGACCCACAATCGGGTCGAGGGTCGCAACGAGTACATCCAGTTGCTGTACCTGCCCGCCCAGGCTCCGTTCGACCTGTGGGACCGCAAGCATCAACACGGGTTAAAGCTGTACGTTCGGCGCGTGTTCATCATGGATGACGCCGAGCAGCTGCTGCCCTCGTACTTGCGGTTCGTGCGGGGTGTGGTCGACTCGAACGACCTGCCGCTGAACGTCTCGCGCGAGCTGCTGCAGGAAAGCCGCGACGTCAAGGCGATTCGCGAGGGCTGCACCAAGCGGGTCCTGGCGCTGCTGGAGGATCTTGCCCAGAACCGGGCCGACGATTTCACGCGCTTCTGGGCCGAATTCGGGCAGGTGCTGAAGGAGGGTATCGGCGAGGATTCCGCCAATCGCGAGCGGATCGCCCGCCTGCTCCGATTCCGGACCAGCACCTCGGAGGCCGCTACCCAGGTCTCGCTGGCCGACTATGCCGGTCGCATGGCGACCGGGCAAAAGAGCATTTTTTACGTGACCGCAGAATCGCTCGAGGCGGCGCGGGGCAGTCCGCATCTGGAGATCTTTCGCAAGAAGGGCGTCGAAGTGTTGCTGTTGACGGACCGCGTCGACGAGTGGATGGTGGGCTTTCTGACCGAGTTCGACGGCAAACCGCTGGTGTCCGTGGCCAAGGGCGACCTGGACCTGGATACCTTGGCCGACGCCCAGGATCAGGAGCAGCAGCAAAAGGTCGCCGAGGAATTCAAGGATCTGCTGGTACAGGTCAAGCAAGCCTTGGGCGACCGGGTCGCGCAGGTCCGCCTGAGCGCGCGCCTGACCGATTCTCCTGCCTGCGTGGTGGTCGATAAGGACCAGATGAGCGCTCACCTGCAGCGTCTGCTGAAGTCAGCCGGGCAGAAACTGCCGGCCTCGGCACCGATCCTGGAACTGAACAGCGAACACCCGCTGGTGCAGCGAATGCGCACTGATGAGGCGCACCGGTCCGACCTGGCCCACCTGCTGCTGGATCAGGCGGTGCTGATCGACGGCGGTCAGCTCGAGGATCCGGCCGCCTACGTCAGGCGCGTCAACGATCTGCTGCTCAATGCGGGGTGAGGGCGGCCGCGACGGTCAACCGCGGCACGGATTTGCGCCGGTGATCGACATCGGCGTACGTCTCTTGGTGCTGGGCAGCTTTCCCAGTCCGGCCTCGCTCGCCGCGCACCAGTACTACGGCCATCCGCGCAATCAGTTCTGGCAGATCGTAAGCGCGATCCTGGGCGAGCCTCTGGTGGGGCTGGCGTATCCGGACCGGCTCGAGCGGATGCTGGCGCGCCGCGTGGGCCTCTGGGATGTCTACGCTGCCTGCCGGCGAGCCGGCAGCCTGGATTCGCAGATCCGGGCTGCTCGAACCAACGATCTGGCCAGGTTGCCGCATCTGGCGCCGCAGCTGCGTGCGGTGGCCTTCAACGGGCAGGCAGCGGGGCGCTTTCAGGCCGACATCGTTGCGCTCGGCTACGCGTGCGCGGTACTGCCTTCGACCAGTCCAGCGCACGCCGCACGCAGCCTGGAAGAAAAGCTGAGCCTCTGGAGTGCCTTTTTCCGGGTTTGGTGTTGAGGCGGACTGGGTTTAAGCTCGGCCGGCCCATGATTTGCCCGAGCATCGCCGCCGATGAGTGAAGAATCCCCCGACCGAGGGCTCCGGGGTGCCGAGCGGCCGGCCTCGCCGCGCCGTGCACAATCTCGCCGACTGTTCGAGGACTGCTGGACCCCGATCCGAACTGTGGTCGAGGAGCAGCTGCTGAAAGTGTTGGTCGATACGCTCGGCCCGCTGGCCAAGTCGTTGGGCGAGACGGCCGATGCAAAGCGTGTCAAGGCGGTCCTGATGCGCGATCGGGCTTTCGTGCAGGCTTACCTGGAAGCCTTGCATCCGGAGCTGATCGGCTCGATCGCCTCCTTCGTCGAGGCCCGGACTGCGGAAGCCGCTGGCGCGCGCACGCTCTCGCTGATCGGGCACGCGGACTCCGAGTTCGACGCCGCGGTCGAACAGTGTGCGGCGCGCCTGCGCAACTCGCTGGACAACGAGTACACCGCGGTCAAGCTGCGGCTGATCAACCTGCTGCAGGATCTCGACCTGCGTGACGCCGACTCGCCGTTCCGCATCACGCTGTTCGTGCGCACGATCGCCGGTGCGCTGCGCCATGTCGGTATCGACGAGACCGATGTGATACCCCTGATGCGCGTGGTCTCATCGGGTCTTACTCCGGTCGTCGCCCGGTCCTACCAGGAGATCGAGCGGCGTCTGGCCGCAGGGGGAGCGAGCGACGTGGTTCCCGCCTGGCAGGCGACGGTCGCCGGGATGCAAAGCGCGGCCCGGGGGCGCGCTACCACGACCGGGCAGACGCCCGGAGCGCTTGCGGGCGAGGAGCGGGCCGGCAACGAGGTTGGCGGGCGCGGTGATTCCGCGACCCATTCGGCGCTGCTGTCGCTGCTCGAGCGAATGCAGCCGGCGGCGTTCCCGTCGGAAGTAAAGGGCTCGGCGGTGCTGGCGGCGCAGGCCGAACGAATTTCGTTTCTCGAATCGCGGGCGCCGGGATCCGGATGGAACTTCGACCCGGCGCTGATCTCGGCCATCAACGGCGTTCTTCGCGTCACCGCGTCGGCGGCGGCTGCGGCGGCCGGGCAGCGCACCGTGGAGGCGGACGCCGCGGCCGCCACGGACCTGCGCAAGGGCCTGATCGAGACGGCGTCGCGCAAGATCGACAAGCTGACGATCGAGCTGGTCGGCCTGCTGTTCGATCGAATTCAGCGGGACCGCCACGTTCCGTCGACGATCAAGGAGCAACTGGCGCGCCTGCAGTTCCCGCTGCTCAAGGTCGCCCTGAGCGACCCGGAGCTGTTCGCCGACCCCAGGCAACCGGCCAGGCAGTTGCTGGACCGTATCGCCAGCACATCGATCGGCTGGTCGATTGACGGCGACGACAACCGACGCTATTTCGAGCAGGTCCGTACCGCCGTCGATACCGTGCTCAATGCGGCCGGCGACGCCTCCAAGGCGTTCGAGCTGGCGCTGGAATCTTTCAGCCAGTTTCTCGACGAGGAGCGAACGCGCGATGACGATCCGGTCGCGCGAGCGCGCCGAGCGCTGGCCGAGGCGGAAAACCGCGAAATCCTCGCGATCAAGGCGACCATGCAAGTGCGCAGCGCATTTGACGGGGTGCAGCTGGAATCCTACTTGCGCGAGTTCCTGCTCGACGTCTGGGTGCGTGTACTGATCGAAGCCTCGACCCGCGAGAAGACCGAGCCCGGGCTGGTGCGCCGGTATCTGGACGCTATTCCGGACCTGGTCTGGAGCGTTCAACCGAAGATCAATCCGGGTGACCGCAGGCGCATGATCGGGACCATCCCGATCGTGCTCGGGTTGTTGCGCGAGGGCCTGAATCTGATCCAGTGGCCGAATGAGCGCATCCAGCAGTTTTTCGGGCGGCTGATGAACTCGCACGCCAGTGCGGTCAAGGCCCTCGAGCTGGCGCACGGCGCCGTGCCGCAGCTCACCCCGAGCACGGTTCGCATCAAACTGGACGGCTTTCGCATCCCAACCGATACCAGCGATGTCGCCCCCGAGCAAATCAAGATTTCCGACGAGGCGGTCCGACACGCGCTGGCCTCCAGTGCCGCCGACGTAACCCACCTGTCGGCGCCGCCGGAGCAGGCCGTGTCGTCGCCGGCAATGGACCATCAGCAGGCGGCGCAATTGATCGCCTCCTGGAGCCGCGGCCTTTGGTTCGATCTGCGCACGGCCGACCAAACGGAGCGGGTGGTGCTTCGATGGGTCAGCCCGAAACGGGCGCTCTATCTGTTTACGACCGCGGCCGGCGATCGGGCCCACTCGCTCTCGCCCGATTCGCTGATCGCCTATCTGCAGTCGGGGTGGCTGGTTGCGGTCGAAACGGAGCGCCTGTTCGAGCGGGCGGTCGACGGCGTGATGTTCGACCTGAAGCATGAGGCGGAAAAAGCCCCTGGCACCGTCAGCTAGAGCGCCGTTGGCAGGCGGCGAAATCACCCTGTCCGAATCCGACGGAGTCCGCTACCTGCACTTCGGTACCCAGTGGGTGCAGGGTGCGATGAGGATCGCACAGCCGTATCACCTGGAACTGGAGTACCAGCAGCAGATGATGGCGACGCTGCTGCTGCTGCCGCGTCCGCGCAGGATCCTGCAACTGGGGCTGGGAGCAGCGGCGCTCACCAAGTTCTGCCACTTTCACTTGCCTTTCGCGCAGACCGTGGTGGTTGAGCTCGATGAGACGGTGATCGGAACCGCGCAGCGTTGGTTCATGTTGCCCGAGCAGGACCGCCGCCTGACCGTCGTTTGCGACGACGCTCAGGCATTTCTGCAGCGCCCACGAGTGCGGGGGTTTTTCGACTGGCTGCAGGTGGACCTGTACGACGCCCAGGCGCGCGGGCCGGTGTACGACGATGCGCCGTTTTACGTGGCTTGCCGCCACATCCTGCGAGAGCCGGGCGTTGCGGCGTTCAATCTGTTCGGCAGCCGTTGTGCCCCCAGCCTGGATGCAATCGCGACCGCTTTCGACGGACGCGTCATCGTTTTGGATGAGGCCGAGGCCGGCAACCGCGTCGCCCTGGCCGCGGTCGGCCCCACGATCCGGATCGGGACGGCGCAGCTGCGCCAGCGTGCACGGGCAATCGAAGACGAGCCCGGTCTGCCGGCGCGCCGCTGGCTGAGCGGACTGCGGTTGCATGCCGGCCGCGGCCGGCGTGCCGACAAGCCGCGTGACGGGCTGTCGCTGTGAGCGCGGCCAGCGCGATCGGTCGGGTGTCGCAGAAGTTGAGGTGTTTTTGGGGGCCTTTGCTTGGCTTGACTTGCGACGGCGTGCGGCTACATTCGGCGCACAGGCAGGTTGGCCCGCCTGGATTCACACTCGAATGAACTCCACGGTGCCGTTCGACGGCGTGCGCTCGCCGAGCGCCCTGCCGTATCTATCCGCCAGCCAGGCCCAGGCTCTGTTGAAGTCTGCGGCTGCGATTTCGTGCGAGCTGCTGGGCGGCTCGTTCGAGGCGATCGCAAACGCCGTCCGCGATTCGCTGGCGGGACGCTGGGATTTCGACATTGCGACGCCGCTGGTGCAGCGCATGCTCTCGGCGCGACTGGTCGAGTTGCGCCGGGCGTTCCTGGCGCGGGTTCCGGAGCACCAGGACCAGATGATCGCCGAGCTGCTGGTCGTCAAGACCAGCGTGCCGGTGGCCCCGGTCGACCTCGACTCGTTGTCGCTGGTTCAGCAATCCGACGATGCGGTCGATTCGATCGCCTCGCGCTCCGCGCGACGGATGCGGCGCGTGGTCGAAGAACCGCTGCGAGACCTGAACCTGATCGTCGGCTTTCTGACCGGCCGCTCGTCGATGCGTGATTCGGAAAACCCTTACGGTCCCGACGCGTTCATGCCCGGTCTGCTGTCGGCGGTCGAGGACGTCAATCTGCACCGCGATGCCTGGGCTTTCTGCCTGGGCCTGTTCGAGCGCCCATTTGCCGAGGAGCTGGCACGTGTGGAGCTGGCCCTGCTCGACCATTTCCGCACGCACGGTGTCGACGCCAAGCAGATCTGGCGCGACTTGGCCAGTCGGCAATCAGTCGCGGCAGGCAATCGCCCCGCGCCGCGAGCCGAATCGACGGCCAACGCGTCGGTCGACCCGGCCGCGGCAGGCGGCTTCGGCGGCCTTGGCGGCTCCGGCGGCGGTGCACCAGGATCCGCGTCAATGCCGGGCGGCGGCCCCGGGGCAGGGGCCGGCGCCGGGTCCGGGGCAGCGGGCATCGGCAATGCCGATGCTTCGAAGGTCCTGTCGGAACTGCTGGCGCGCCTGCAGGCCAACGTCGGCGGCTATACGTTGCCGCCGATGGCCTCGGCCGGATCAGTGGGCGCCCCGCTGCTGGCAGCGATCAACGAATTGCAGGGACTGGGTCTTCAGGGCGTGCAAGGGGCGGCGTTCGCCGGCACCCAGGCCGGCTCGATCAACGCCTGGCGCGACCACCTGGTCTCCCAGTCCTCGCGCACGGTCGACAAGTTGACGATCGAAATCGTCGGAATGATGTTCGACCACATGTTGCGCGACGAGCAGGTGCCGGCGGAAATCAAGGCGCTGCTCTCGCGACTGCAGTTTCCGATCCTGAAGGCGGCCTTGATGGACGCCGCATTTTTTGCCTCCAGCGCGCATCCGGCGCGTCGCCTGATCGATCGCATCGCCAGCGCATCGGCCGGGTGGGAGCCGTACGGCGACGAGAACGAGCGCTACCGGAACGAGATCGAGCGTCTGGTGCGCGAGGTTCTGATCCAGTTCGACCGTGATGTGGGCGTTTTCGAGCGGCTGCTGACGGAGTTCGACGCCTTCCTGGGTGAGATCCGCCCGCGCGAATCCGATCCGGTCGCGCGCGCCAAGCGTGCCCTCGAGGAGGCGGAAAAACGCGAGATACTGACGATCAACACCACGATCCAGGTCCGGCGCGCGTTCGAGAAAGTCGATCTGGACCCGTACCTGCGGGATTTCCTGATCGGCGCCTGGGTCCAGGTGCTGGTGGCGGCCACGGTGCGAGACGACGCAACCAAGGGGTTTTCCAAGCGATTCCGCGAGGTGATCCATGAAGTCGTCTGGAGCGTGCAGCCCAAGGCCACAGCCGAGGAACGCAAGCGCCTGGTCGGCTTGATTCCCGCGATGACCCGGATCCTGCGCGACGGCCTGACCCTGATACGGATGGCGCAGCGCGACCAGGACGAGTTTTTCCAGCAGCTGATGGCGTCCCATGCCATGTCGGTCAGGCCGACCGATCAGGCGACCTATATCCGGCATTCGCTGCAATCCTCGGAGCTTCGTGCCAAGATCGAGGGAATCCAGCTGACCGGAGCGTTCCCGATGACGACGGTGCCGGGGGGAATCAAGGTGCCGACCGACGTTCTGATGCGTGCTGCCGCCGCGCACAACGTCGATCTGAACGTGCCCGACCCGCTGACCGATATCGGCGAGCTGGATCGCACGGCGGAAGCGAAGATCGACCAGGACATCGCAGCCTGGGCACGCGGCACCTGGTTCGAGATCTGGAACGGCCACGATTTCATCAAGGCCCGGTTGCGCTGGATCAGTCCCTTGCGCACCTTGTTCATGTTCAGCACCGGCCTCGACGACAAGGCGTACGTGATGTCGCCGGAGCTGATCAAGACCTACCTGCGCCGCAGCTATATCAAGCCGCTGGAGTCCGAGCCGCTGATGCGCCGGGCGGTCGACGCAGTGGTATCGGAGTTCGAGAAATCGCCGAAGCGCGCCGCTGAGCTGGCGGCCCGCTTTGCGCAGACCCAGTGAGCGAGGATCTCGCGTGCCGTCCCAGCACCGATCCGACCGCCGACACGCGGTCCCGCCGGCAAACCACGTGAGTGCGCCCGACCGCGCTGCGGCTCGAGCGGTGGCGCAGCCGCCTTCGAATGGCCGTCTGCCGCTGGTGTACGTGGTGCAGCAACTGGTCGCCGACCGATGGCTTTCGCCCGCGGATTCCGAGAGGGTGTTCGCCATCTCCGACCGGGAGCGGTTCGGCCATCCGATCAGTGTGCTGGCCGAAATGAATTTCCGAACGCCCGATGCCCAGCGACGCTTGCTCGATCTGGAATTGCTCACGCAATGGCTGGCCGACAAGGTCAAACTGCCGTATCAGCACATCGATCCGCTGCGGGTCGACTTCACGCGGGTGGTCGACGTGATGTCCAGTGCCTATGCGACCGGGCAATCGATTCTTCCGATCGCCGTCAAGGCATCCGAGATCGTGGTGGCCACCTGCGAGCCCTATCTGGACGGCTGGGTGCGCGAGATCGAGCAGATTTCCAAGAAAACCGTGCTGCGCGTGGTGGCCAACCCGGTTGACATCGCCCGCTACACGACCGAGTTCTACAAGCTGGCACAGCAGGTCAAGGGCGCAACCAAGGCCGGCACCACCAATCCGCTCAGCAATTTTGAGCAGCTGGTCGAGCTGGGCTCGAAGGTTGAAGCCAACGACCAGCATGTGATCCACATCGTGGATTGGATCTTGCAGTATGCATTCGATCAGCGTGCCAGCGATATTCACCTGGAGCCCAAGCGCGAGCAGGGGGTGGTGCGATTCCGCATCGACGGCGTTCTGCATCAGGTGTACCAGGTGCCGCCCGGCGTGATGCATGCGATGACCAGCCGCATCAAGCTGCTCGGGCGCATGGACGTGCTCCTCGAGACCTACAGCTACATCGACTTTCGCCGGCGCTGCCACGTGATCCGCGCGTGGCTGCTCGCGGCAACTCGCATGCAGACACCACCAAACAACTGGATGTTGTTCCCAGTGGTCATCAGCGTCATCCTCGCGAGGATGGATCCGGAAGGCACCTCGCAGGAACTGCGGCAACGTGCTCTCACAACCTTTCAGAGCTACAGACAGTATTACCTCGACTACGGTTGGTTCTACGATCGCCCCCATGGTGTTGACTTCTACAATACGTGGAGCATTACTTACGATCTGTTCTGGGTGCACGCGGTCGATCCGACCTTCGAGCCGGATTTCATCGTCGCAGCCATCGAGAAGTCCGCAGATCTGACGCAGCACCTGATCAGCCCCGGGGGGATTCCGATCATGGGGCGCAGCATCTGCTACAGGACAGCGGTCCCGGTACCGCTCCTGGCGGCGACGCTGCTGGATTCGAGCAAATTCCCGGTGGGCCGGGCGGTGCGCAGCCTGGATATCGTGTGGCGGTATTTCGTCGCGAACGACAGCTTGCGCGACGGCGCGCTGACGCAGGGGTATTTCAAGGCGGATCCGCGCCTGCTGGATCAATACTCGGGTACGGGCAGCTGCCACTGGGGGCTGCGATCGTTGGTCCTGGCTTTCATGCATCCCGCCGGTGACCGGTTCTGGAGCGCCCCGCAGGAGCCGCTGCCCGTGGAGGAATCCGACTATCGCCTGGAGCTTTCAAAGTTGGGCTGGACTGTGGAAGGGCGGCGCAACAGCGGTGAGATCATCATCACCATCCCGCGAAACCCGGCGGACGTGACGGTCATCGACGAGTATTCATGGACGATGAGAGCCAGGGAAACGTTTCTACGAGTCCCCCTGCGTCCTTCAAATCATGAGATCAAGTACGAGTCCCGGCACTACTCGTCGGCTTCGCCGTTCCCGCTGACGGATTGACGTTCTGTCAGTCCCGCAGCTCCACCCAGGTAGGCGCGTGATCACTCGCCTTCTCCCAGCCGCGAACATCGCGGTCGACACCGGCGCTGACCAACCGCCCCCGGAGGGCCGGATTCAGTAGCAAATGGTCAATGCGCAAGCCAGCGTCGCGGCCGTAGGCGTTGCGAAAGTAGTCCCAGAAGGTATAGATCTGGGCGTCCGGATGAAGTGCCCGCAGGGAGTCAGTCCATCCTTGCTTCGCGAGGCGTTGGAACGCCTCGCGGACTTCGACTCGAAACAGGGCGTCATCGACCCAACGCTCCGGCTTGTACACGTCGCGTTCCGTGGGAATGATGTTGTAGTCACCGGCAAGGATCACTGGAGACGGGTTGGACACCAACTCGGCAGCGTGCGTAATGAACCGGTCCAACCATCGCAGCTTGTAGTCGAACTTCGGTCCCGGCACCGGATTGCCATTGGGCAGATACAGGCAGCCCACCAACAGTCCTTTGACCGTAGCCTCGATGTAGCGGCTGTGGCTGTCTTCGGGATCACCCGGCAGGACGCGCCTGATCTCCACCGGGTCGCTGCCACGGGCGAGAATAGCTACGCCGTTCCAACTCTTCTGACCATGCCAGATCACGCCGTAGCCCGCATCGCGGATGGCGCTCTCGGGAAATT
>Ga0137412_10002476_pt1 | contig 14638 bp, 15 predicted proteins | sample CZODoug2_1_16fun_FD_122160 | JGI IMG/M metagenome (GOLD analysis project Ga0137412, IMG submission 122160) | Vadose zone soil fungal communities from Angelo Coast Range Reserve, California, USA - CZODoug2_1_16fungal (Hybrid Assembly) | ecosystem: Environmental > Terrestrial > Soil > Vadose zone... | reverse complement strand
GTTGGCGGCGGTCCGCGGTACGGACGCCCCGGATCCCTCGGCGCCCGGGTCGTCGCACGGGCCGGACGTGCTGCCGAACATGCTGCGCAACATCCGCCCGATCACGTTCTCGCCGAACAGAGGGTTGGACAACGCCTTGAGCAGCGAGCTCTCCTCACCCTCGTCCTCCGACGGTTGCGAGGCCTGCTCCTCGACATCACCGGGGTCGCCCGCGACCGCCGCACCACGCCGATCCCGTGCAAGCAGCATCTGCAGCGGGCGGACCTGGCCGAAGAACTCGGGTGTCGCCGGCAGCGACCTCACGCGGTCGGCGAGCCGCCGCGACTGGTCGGGGCCGGCCGTCCTCGGCACCCGCTCGAGGTCCACGACCCGCCGCAGCACCGTGCCCGGCACCTCGGCGCGGCGGGCCAGCACCGCCCGGACGCCCTCCAGCAGACAGTACCGCTCGGTGACTCGGGTCCGGCCGACAAGCGACCGCATGATGCGCGGGTCGAAGCTGCCCGCCGCGAGCATGGCGGCCTGCACCACCACCTGCTCGCGGACCGGCGTGGCGAGCTCCGTATCGACGACGATGGTGCCGCCGGACAGGTAGGGGAGCCGGTCGGCGAGCGACTCCGGGCGTATCTCGACCGGCCGGTGGGCGACTGCCCTGGCGAGCAGCCGAAGCCCGCCGAGGCTGATCGCGAGTGGGGCCGGCCGGCTCGGCGCGGGGTCAGGCGAGGTAGGCATCGATCAGCTCGCTCAGTGCCCGGGTGAGCGTCGGGTCGTCGGTGAGCATCGCCGCCACCGAGCTGTACGCCGCACGCCGCAGGGGGACGCCGGCCACGGTGAGCCGACCTGCCGCGATCAGCGCCCGGGTGGACAGCAGCTCGGTCATCCCGGGCTCGGCGAGCTGGCGGACGGCCTGGCCGAGCTGCACCAGCGCGCGCACGGTGTCAGCGTCCGCGCCGGACTGCTCGGCCAGGATCCGGGTCTCCAGCTCCGGTGGCGGGAAGTCCAGCTCGACGGCCACGAACCGCTGCCGGGTCGACGGCTTCAGGTCTTTGAGCAGGTTCTGATAGCCCGGGTTGTAGGAGATGACCAGCATGAAGCTCGGCGGTGCGTGCAACGTCTCGTCGAGCCGTTCGACGAACAGCTGGCGCCGGTGGTCCGCCAGCGAGTGGATCGCCACCGTCACGTCGCTGCGCGCCTCGACGATCTCGTCCAGGTAGCAGATCCCGCCGGCCCGTACCGCCCTGGTCAGCGGGCCGTCCTGCCACACCGTGTCGCCGCCCTCGAGCAGGTACCGCCCGACCAGGTCGGCGGAGAGCATGTCCTCGTGGCACGACACGGTGACCAGGGGTAGTTCGAGCCGCTCCGCGAGGGTCTCCACGAGCTTGGTCTTGCCGCACCCGGTCGGTCCCTTGAGTAACACCGGTAGCTGCGCCTGCCAGGCGCCGAGCACCAGGTCGAGCTCGTCGCCGACCGGGTGGTAGGCGCCGGGCGGGGGTTCTTCGCCGCCGGCCACGCGGTCGGCGATCGAGCCGCGGGTCACCGGCCGCTCGCGGTCCGGTCCGCCCCCGGCACGGTCGCCGCCGGAGAGTGAGGGGGGAGGCCCGCCGGTCTCCAGGGTGCCTGCGTCATTGCTCGCTCCCTCAGTCCGTGCTGCCGCCGCGATGGCGAGAGCGGTACCGCTACCGGGCGAATTCGGTCGGATTCTCAGAGGTGCATCAGCTAGGACGGTAAGTGCTTGCTACTTATGCGTCAACGGCGCCCGCCTCTCCACGGATCCGGATCACTCGTGTCGAACACGGCGCGGACGCCGTCTGTCAGCGCGTCGACCATGACCATCCGGGAAAGTAGACGGTCATGGCCGGCTTCTCCCTCTTGATGCAGGTGTTCGTGGTCTCAGGGGCGCGTAGTCCGCCCTGAACATTCGTGCCTTTTGACTGATGGTCCCGGGACCGGGCAGTGCTTCAGGCGGGACGAGTACTGAGACACCCGGCGATCCCACCGGCCAGTACGCGGTTTCTGCCGGTGAGGACCTGCAGCGGGATGGAAACGGTGTGTGCGCCGGGGTAGGTCGTCCACGACTCCGGCAACCTTGCCGCGAGTTCGGCGAGCCGCGTGGGGTCGACGATCTCGTAGGCCTCACCGATGCCGACCACGCTCCATCCGGTGCGGGTCTGACCGTTGATGTCGTCCACCTCGAAGGCAACAATGGCGTGGCGAGTCGCGATCACTAGTTTGCTGTCGTCCGCGGTGCAAAAGATGATCTCCTCGCCGTCGAGGAAGTAGTTGACCGGCTGGATGGCGGGCATGGCGGAATCGGTGTAAACCACTCGTCCGATGCCGCCGCCCGCGAGCCGACGCAGGCAGTCTCCCCGTTCGAGCATCCTGACTTCAATGGCCGCGCCCATGGTTGGCCTCCTCTCCGTTGTTCGAACGATGATCCGCACGCCGCGACGGGCGGCATAGAGGCGAAGGGCCCGGGTGGCTGGGAAACGGCGTGTCACCCGCGGTCGCTCCAGGCCGCCGCTCAGGCTGACCACCGAGGGACGGCTGGCTGCAACTACGCCAGCGGGATCGACCAGGTCAGCCGCGTTCCGCTGGGCTCCCGGTCAGCGAGCCTGAGAGTTCCGCCGTGGTGTTCGGCGCGGCGCCTCAAGTTGGCCAGACCGCTATGTCGGGTGGTGGTGCCGATGCCGGTTCCGTTGTCGGAGACCTCGAGGGTCAGCCGGTCGGAGACGGCGCTGACGGCGATCGTCGCCGAGCCCGCTTGGGCGTGGCGGGCGATGTTGCTCAGTGCCTCCCGCAGCACCCCGAGCAGGTCCTCGACCACCGGGGTGGGCAGGGTGTCCTCGAAAACTCCGGCGAAGCGCACCGCCGGCTCGAACCCCAGGGCCGGGCTGAGATCGGTGACCACGTCCAGCATTCGGACCCGCACGCTGGTGGGCTCCGGGCGCGACACCTGTTGGAGCTGGAAGATGCTCGTGCGGATCTGGCTGATGGTGTCGTCCAGGTCCTGGATCGCGGTCAGGACCCGGTCTCTGCCCTTGCCCTCGGCCATGCCGCCCGCGACGCTCTGCAGCGACAGCCCGGTGGCGAAGACGCGTTGGATCACGTGGTCGTGCAGGTCCGCCGCGATGCGGTCGCGTTCGTCGAGCATCGCGGCGCGCTGCTGCTCGGCACGCGCTTCACCCAGCTCGATGGCGATCGAGGCCTGGTTGGCGAACCCGGCGGCCATGTCGAGGTCCTCGGCGGTGAAGGTGGTTCCGCCCCGCAGTCGAGCCGCGGTGAGCACACCGTGCATCCGCTGCGATCCCCGCAGCGGTATCACCAGGACCGGGCCGACCTCCAATCCCTCTGAGGTGGCGACGCTGAGGCCGCCCCCCTCGTCGGGGTAGGACACCCGCAGTGGCTCGCCACTGGTGAACACCTGACCGGCCAGCGACCCGTTCAGCGGCACCCGCTGCCCGGACAGCTTCTCGGAGCAGGCACTGCCTACCGCGACCGCCACGCGCAGCTCGGTTCCTCCCGCCGCCGGTAGTGCGACGGTCACCAGGTCGGCGCGGGCGATCTCCCGGCAGCTCTCGGCGATCAGTCGCAGCGGGCGAGCACCGTCGGTGCCGTTGGCGATCTCCTTGTCACCCGCCGTGGCGTCGCCGGTGATGCCGGACAGCAGCCTGCTGGTGATCGCCGCGGAAGCCCGCACCCACTCGTGGCGGGTGCGGGCGGCGGCGTAGAGGCGGGCGTTGTCGATCGCCACCCCGGCGGTCGCCGCCAGCGCGCCGGCCAGTCCCTCGTCCTCGGCGCTGAACTGGCCGTTGGTGCTCTCGGCGAGATAGAGGTTGCCGAACGCCTCGCCGCGAACCCTGATCGGCACCCCGAGAAAGCTGTCCATCGGGGGATGGGCCGAGGGGAAGCCCGACGAGCGTGGGTCGTCGCTGAGGGTGCGCAGCCGGATCGGGCTCGGCTCGTCGATGAGCGCTCCGAGCAGGCCCTTGCCCTGGGGCAGATGCCCGATCTGTTCGACCTGCTCAGCGGGCATCCCGACGTGGATGAACTCGGCCAGATGGCCGTCGGCGGCGATCACGCCCAGCGCAACGTACCGGGCTCCGACGAGATCGCGGGCAGCCTCCACGATCCGCCGCAGCAGCACCGGCAGGGCCAGGTCGCCAATGATCATCTGGTTCGCCCGCAACAGTCCCCGCAGGCGCCCCTGGGTGGACAACACCTCCTGGGCGCGTTCGACGAGCTGTCCCAGTAGGGCGTCCAGTTCCAGCCGGGGCAGGTCAGGGTACGTCAAATGAGCCCCGCTGGTGTCTGGTCCCGACAGGTGCTTCCGAAGGTCGTGGGGTGCCTTGTAGCGATCGTGACCTGAACGCATGCCAGTGTCCTAGCGCCTGCAAACGTGGTGGCAGCGCCACGGGTCGGGGTCTAGGACTCGGGAACCTAACGTTGGCGGTAGATCGCTGCCCCGGACCACAGAGTGAAGCACACCTCCCACCCGACAGGTAGGTGCGACGGAGGCCCATCCCGCTAGGACCGTGTCGCGGCGGCGGCCACCGGCTCTGGCGCTGGCGTCGCGGGTGAGCTGGACCGCGGCACGACGGCCACCGGGCACGCGGCGTGGCGGACGAGTGTCTGGCTGGTGGAACCGAGGAACAGTCCGGTGACCGGGCCGCGTCCCCGGGAGCCGACGACGAGTAGCTGCGCGATCTCCGAGTGTGCGACCAGGCCGCGGGCGGCCTGGTCACGGGTGATCGTCAGGTGTACCGGTACCTCGGGGTGTCGGGCGCGCAGTGGGGCCAAGCGCTGTTCGAGGTCCTCCCGCTCGACGCGACGGACCTGGGACCAGTCCACGAGTACGGGCTCCCGGGCATACGGGACCAGCTCGTCGTGCCAGGTGTGCAGCGCGATGAGGTCCGTGGATCGCGACGTCGCGGCGTCGAAGGCGAACTCGAGCGCGGCGTCACAACCGGTGGAGCTGTCGATGCCCACCACGACCGGGCCGACGTCGCGGGGTTGCCCGCCGCGCACGACGACGACCGGGCAGCTGGCCCGGGCCGTCACTCCGATGGCGGTGGAGCCCAGCAGCAGGCCCTCGAAGCCCCCGAGCCCGCGCGAGCCCACGACCACCATCCGCGCCGAGGTCGAGGCCTGTACCAGCATCTCGACCGCGCCCCGGGGCACTACCTCGGTGGTGATGCGGACGGACGCGCCGGCCTGGTGGGCTGCCTTCTCGGCCTCGTCGAGCCAACCCTGGGCGTTAGCGAGGAGTTGCCGTTCGGACTGGTCCGGGAGGGGCGTGTCGGCGAAATGGTGCCCGTCGGGCCAGCACAGCGCGACACACAGGTGCAACGGAGCGCCGCCGCGGGCGGCCTCGCCCGCTGCCCAGCGGGCGGCTGTGAGCGCCGATTCCGAGCCGTCGAGGCCAACCACGATGGGGGTGTTCGCTGCTGAGGTCATGTCCGAGTCTCCGACCGTTGTCCTGGATGGAGGATGTCCCTCGCCGGGCTCGCGGGTGCAGGGCCGAAGGACCTGGCTCCGGTGGCCGCTCGGCTCGTAGTGCGGTGTCACTAGTTCCGCGGAGCCGGATGCACGGCGTGCGCCGGCGGTTCCTCGAGGAGCAGGTACCGCACCGGCCGGCGCGCGGTCTGGGTCACGGGCCAGCCCTGGCCGATGCGCAGGACCGCGGCGGGGGACTGGGTGGCGCTGATCATGCGCCGGAGCTCTTCGCGGGTCCGGGGGATTTCGATCAGTTGGGAGAGGAACGAGCAGGACAGACCCGCGTCGGTGGCCGTGAGGAGGACCCGTTGCAGGGCTTGACCCGCCTGTAGGTCCGCGTAGGGCCCGCTGAGGTGCGGTGTCAGGACCGCGATGAGCGGGTTCTCCTCGAAGTCGGCCCCGTCGGCCCGGGTCGGTCCGGTGCCACCGGTGAAGTCGCGCAGCACCCAGGTGTCCTGCGGTTCGGGTAGGGGCCCGCCGGCGCGGGCGGGTACCCCGTCAGGTCTGGTCGCGGCGGTGCCGGTCCACGAGTCCAGCTCGGCTCGGAAGGCCGGGTCGGCCATCTGCTGGGTGTGCGCTCGGGATGCCATCGCGCGCAGCCGCCCGCGCTGGCCGAGATCGTCGACCATGTGCAACCAGGCTCGTTCGTCCAAGGCGGCGCGGCGTAGCGCGTACTGCTCGGCGGCCGGGACAGGTGTGGTGCTGAACGGGCGCCGGTTGGTGTGACGCCGCGGTATGGCGCGCAGCAGTCTGTCCTGTTCCGGGGTGGGTAGCTTGAACCCGCCGTGACGAACGGCGGCGAGCAGATCGGGACGCCCCGGATCGGGTAGCAGCGTGACGATCGGGCGGATGTGACATCCGTGCAGCGCCAGCCGCAGGTTGAGTAGGGCGGCACCGCAGGCGAGCCGTAGTTCCCGCCCGTCCGGGTCGGCGACCGGCAGCATCCGGGCGGTGTCCTGGTAGAGCTCGATGGTCTGCTCGGCGAGTCGGAACATCCATGGCTGGCTGTTGTGCAGCGACGGAGCCTGGCTGGCCGCGGCGAGTGCGGACTCGACGTCGTCGGGTCGCAGGCCGATGGCATGCGGGATCATGGCCCTTCCTCCTGTCCGGGATCGGCTCCCGGCAGATCCGGACGGAGTGAGCATCACCGCTCGCCGCCACGGCCAGATAAGGCCGAAAGACCCGCTCCGGTCCGAAAAGGGCAGCTATCCGGCGCGACAGTGTTGTTTCCCTCGATGGTGGCTGGCATGTTCAGGGTCCTCGAAGTCGAGGTCGGGCGGAGCAAGGGAGTCCGATGAGTGCTGTGCGGCCCCAGGATCGAGATGAGCTAGTCCCGCGTCGGTCGCCGAATGTGCTGTCCGAGTTGCGGCTCGACGAGCTGCTGCGCGAGGTGCAGGAGCGGATCGCCAAGATCGCCGAGACCCGCGACCGGATGCAGGGCCTGCTGGATGCGATGTTCGCGGTGGCCTCCGGCTTGGAGCTGGACACCACGCTGCGCCGGATCGTCCAAGCCGCTGTGGATCTGGTGGATGCCCGCTACGGGGCTCTCGGGGTCCTCGCACCCGACGGGGGCATCTTGCGGTTCATCCATGTCGGTATCGACGAGCAGACCCGTGCGTCCATGGGGCACCTGCCCGAGGGCAAGGGACTGCTGGGACAGGTGATCATTGATCCGCGGCCGCTGCGGCTGGCGGATCTGAGCGCCCACGCCGCGTCGGTCGGCTTTCCGCCGAACCACCCGCCGATGCACAGCTTCCTGGGGGTTCCGGTGCGGGTCCGCGATGCGGTGTTCGGCAACCTGTACATGACGGAGAAACACGGTGGCGGCGAGTTCACCGTGGACGACGAGGTCGTTCTTGCCGCGTTGGCCGCGGCCGCCGGCATCGCGGTCCAGAACGCGGATCTGTTCGAGCAGAGCAGGGTGCGCCAGCAGTGGTTGGAAGCGTCGGCGGAGATCCGCGCCGAGCTGCTGTCGGGGGCGACCGACGACGACGCGCTGCGGCTGGTGGCGCAGCGCACGCTCGAGCTGACCGTCTCGGATGCGACCTTCATCATGCTCGGCCCGGACAGTGCCGACGAGTTCACGATTCGTGCGGAGCGTGGGTCGGAACGGCCCGATCTCATCGGAGCCCGGCTCGACGCCCAGCTTCCGCTGCTGCGGCAGATCGTGCAGGGGCGGACGCCGGTGTTGGCCGACGAACCGGGCACATTGTTCGCCGATCTGGACCGGTGGCCGACTCGTTTCGGTCCGACCGTGGCGGTGCCACTGCAGTCACAGGAACGCGTGGTGGGAGTCCTGCTCCTGCTGCGTCGCCCGGGCGGGTTGCCCTTCCAGCCCAGCGAGCTGCCGCTGGTCACCTCGTTCGCGGAGCAGGCCGCGCTCGCGTTGGAGTTCGGCGAGAAGAATCGCGCGCAACGGCAACTGGACGTGCTCGCCGACCGGGACCGGATAGCGCGGGACCTGCACGACCACGTCATCCAACGACTGTTCGCGACCGGACTGCAGCTGCAAGGAACCCTGCGCCGCTCACGTGAGCCCGACGTGCGGGAGCGGGTCCAGCAGGCGGTACACGATCTCGACGAGACCGTGCGCCAGATTCGAACCTCGATCTTCGACCTGCACGTCCCGGTCGATGGCGTCGACACCGGACTGCGCCGGCGGCTCCTCGAGGCCGTCGCCGAGGCCGCCACCGACGCCGAGACCGCGCCCACGGTACGGATCGCCGGGCCGGTCGACGCCCTGGTCGGCCCCGCGATCGGGGCACATGCCGTCGCGGTGGTGCGCGAGGCGGTCGGCAACGCCATCCGGGGTGGCCGACAGAGCTCGGTCACCGTCACCATCGAGGCAGCCGAGGACCTGCTCATCGAAGTGGTCGACGAGGGCACCGGGATCGATCTGGCGACCGCGCGCGGCGGGCTGCGCAATCTCGAGCAGCGCGCGGCCGAGGTCGGTGGGGCACTGCAGGTGCTGACCGAGCAGGGCGGCGGGACTCGGGTGCGGTGGCGGGTGCCGCTGGGCTGAGCGGGCCGCCGACGTCAGTGACCGCCGGAGGTTCCGCTGGCACGGCGCCCGGCCGAGTACACGGCTGCTTCGGTTCTGCGGGAGAAGCCGAGTTTGTGCAGCAGCGAGGACACGTAGTTCTTCACCGTCTTCTCGGCCAGGAACAACTCGGCTCCGATTTGGCGGTTGGTGAGCCCGTCGGCGATGAGCGTGAGGATGCGCCGTTCCTGGGGGCTGAGCGACTCGAACCGGGGGTCGGCGGGCTCCTCACCCTGGCGCAGTCGCTGTAGCACCGCGGCGGTGGCTCTGGGGTCGAGCAGCGAGCCGCCCGCCGCGACAGTGCGTAGCGCCCCGACGAGGTCGATGCCCGCGACCTGTTTGAGCAGGTAGCCCGACGCGCCGGCCATGATCGCCCCGAAGAGTGCCTCGTCATCGGAGTAGGACGTGAGCATCAGGCATGCCGGCGGTGGGGTGACGGAGGACCTGATGTCGCGGCACACCGACACACCGTCCCCGTCGGGCAGACGTACGTCGAGAATGGCCACATCGGGGCGCAGGGCGGGAATCCGTGCCATTGCCTGCGCCGCGGAGCTCGCCTCTCCGACGATGTCGATGTCGTCCTCGGACTCCAGCAGCTGAGCGATGCCTCGTCGGACGATCTCGTGGTCGTCAAGCAGGAACACTGAGATGACCACGGTCGCTCCTCATCGTGATGATGACCGTGACAGTAACCGCGGCGCGCTGCCACTGGTGCCGGCAAATGGCTCCCGGGTCAGGGTCTAACGGCCCTATCCATCGCCGTCGCCGCGCCTGAGCCGGGTGACCTCGGCCGGTGGTGGCGGCGCGACCCCGTCCGGTATCCGGCGCGCGGGTGGACTTCAGGACTTTCGGCCCGCGCACGGGGGCCCGGAGCCGCTGATGGCGCGAGTGCCCCGCTGACACCGTCATCGGAGAGCGGAAAAGGGAGGGACCATGAGTCCACACCATGAGCGAGGTCCGGTGGTCGTCGGAGTCGACGGGTCGGAGCAGGCACTGCACGCTGTGCGCTGGGCCGCGCGAGAGGCCGAGTCACTCGAGACCTCACTGCAGCTGACCAGCGCCCTGGGATACGCCGCCGACGTCCGCGGCTCGAGGCAGATGGGCACCCGCGCGGTGTCCGGCACGCTGCTGGGCTCGGTCAGCCAGGCCGTACTGCACCAGGCGTCCTGCCCGGTCGCTGTCGTCCGCCCGGGGACTGAGCACGATGCCACCTGACCAGCAACACCGATCCGCGAGGCGCCGGCGCCGGCTGCCGAGCCGCGCGACCGACTGGGTGGAGGGCACTGCCGCCTGGCTCATGTTCGCCCTGGGACTGATCGGGGCCGGCGCCGCGCTGGAGGTCGGCACAGCCGTGTACGCCACAGTGATGGCACAGGTCCGGGTCGAATCGGCGCAGCGCACGCCGATCGCGGTGACGGTGGTCAACGATGTGGCCTATCCCGCCTACCCGGGCGGGCCAGCACCCGCGGTCAGCTCAGCGGTGCGCTGGACGAGCCGCAACGGGGCCGAGCACACCGCGCCCATGCCGCTGCGCGGCCCGATCGATGCCGGTACCTCGGTCCCGGCATGGATCGACCGCCACGACCAGCTGGTCACGGCACCCGTCACCGCCGCCGAAGCACTCTTCCTCGCCCTGGTGTGGGCTATGACGGTTCTCGCCGGAGTCGCGGCGGCGCTGTGGTCGGCCTGGCGCGGGGTGACACGGTGGACACTGGCTCGCAACCGAGATCGCTGGGCTCAGGAATGGGCCGCCGTCGAGCCGCTCTGGAGCGGCCGGGTCAGTTGACCCATCTGGTCGCGTCCGCGGTTGCCGTCAACCCTCCAGGGGTCCTCGGCGTCCTGGGCGTTCTCGGCGCCGATCACGACATGGCCGAATGTGGCTTCTGACCTATCTGCTGAGGCCTTGCGGCCGTCGTGACCCGACCGGCCGACTTGCCAATGTTGACCCATCGCGTCGGCACTTCTCCGGCGATGACAACGTCCGGGAGGACAACATGATCGACCGAGTGACCGCCACAGCGACAACCGACCTCGACGAGGCGGAGAGTCATCCGGGCCAGGGCAGCGCACAGCTGCGCCGCACCCTCGTGCGGGACGTGATGACCACCGCGATCGTGTCCGTGCGTCCCGACACCTGCTTCGACGAGATCGCCCGCACCCTGCGAGGCAACTACGTGCGGGCCGTGCCGGTGCTCGACGCTCAGGGCGAGCTCCTCGGCGTGGTGTCCTCGGCCGACCTCATGAACATCACCGGGCTGGGCGATCCGGAGCGCCCGACCCCTCAGGGCCGGTGGCATCGCGGCGGCGGCTCATGGGAACGCCCGAATGTCGCTCGAGCATTGATGACCAGCCCGGTCACGACGGTCTCGCCGAACGCGAGCGTCGCCGAGGCCGCGCGCGCCCTGCACGACCACAAGTTGGGGTGGCTCGCGGTGGTGGAACCCACCGGGCGGGGCGCGCACCGCCTGGTCGGGGTGTTGGGACGCTCAGACCTGCTCGCGGTATTCCTGCGCGACGACGCCGAGCTGCGCGGGGAGATCGTCCGCGGACTGTCCACCCGGCTCGCGCTGGTCGACCCCGCCAAGGTTGAGGTCCAGGTCAGCCACGGCGTGGTGACACTGGCCGGGCACCTGCCAACGCTGGCGGAGGCGCGGTCGGTCACTGAGTTCGTGGAACGACTCGAAGGGGTCGTGAAGGTGATCCACGGGCTCACCCACGAGGTCGACCGGGGCGCCGCTGGCGCGACCGCCGAGGACGTTCGGGTGGTGTCGTGAACGGGGCACAACTAGTGCGCGGGAATTCGGTGCCCGATGCTGTCCCCGCGTCCCGGACTGTCGGGTCGCCGGTCCTGGTCGTGCTCACCGGGGAGCCTGACCCGCCCAGCTGGGCGGTCGACTGGTGCCACTGGTCAGGTCGGGAACTGCGCACCCGATACAGGTCGAGCCGAGCGCGGCACAGCCCGCCGGCGACATTCGGCCAGGACGTTGCGGATCTCGTCGGTGTACCCGTCCTGGTGGTACGCCCCACTCCACCACGACAGGGGCCCGCTCACGTCATCGCCGCCATCGGAGGTCTCCCGGACGACGCCGACGTGCTGGCGAACGCCGAGCAGAGCGCGGTGTACCTGGGTGCGTCCCTGGTCATCGTGCATGGCGTGCCGCGGTCCTTCGCCGAGCGCAGCGTCGGGCTCGACTCCGCCGTGGAGCGAGGAAGGCAGCTACTGGACACTGCTACCCGGCACGCCAACCAGGCTGTGTCGGGTCTTGAGGTCACCTCTCGGCTGTTGCGCGTGCACCCTCACGAACTGGTCGGGGAAACGTTCGGCGCTGAACTGTTCGTGGTGGGGGTGCCGGCCACCCGGTGCCTGAGCAGCCTCGACCGGACGGCCACCAGCGCGCTCGGCGGCGCGCACTGTCCGATCCTGCTCGTGCCGAGGCACCGGGAGATCTGAGCGGCCCGACTCAGGACACTTCTAGGCGCGTCAGCTGTGCAGAAGCACCGAGTGCAGGTCCCGCCTGGGGGTGACCGGGAGCTCCTCAGCCGTCGTGACGGCCCAACCCAGCCGCAGGATGAGCTGGGGATGCTCGGGCACCCGGAGAACGTCGTAGCGGAGCTCGTGGCGGCTGGCCTCCATCTCGACCGCTTGGCTCAGCGGAGTGGTGGCCAGACCTGCTCGGGTCGCGGTGAGCAGCACCGCGCTGGTCGCCTCGCCGGCGCGCAGCCAGGCGAGGGCGTCGTCGCCGCGGGTGATCACGACAAGGAGTTCGGAGCCGTCGTCGGGCAGCCCGGAGCCCGACGACCGGTGAGGTTGCCGCAGTTCGGCGCGGGGGAACCGACGCAGTGGGGACGAGCCGACCAGCTCGGCCGGCAGCTCGGCGACATTGGTTGCCGACACTCCATCGTGGCCGCCGGCATAACGGCCGGTCCACAGCGCGAGCTCGGCTGGGTAGCCAGGCGAGAGCTCCTGGTCGTTGGCGGCCTGGTTGAGCGCGGCGGCGAGGCGCTGCCGCATCGCCGGAGCGACGACCGGAAGTAGGTCGGCACCCATCTGGCGGGCCTGTTCGATGCACTCGCGGACCACGGTGTCCGGCACCGGTCGGTCGCCCATCCGCCGCCGCTCGGTCCGCCTACGTGCGATCGCCGGGTACAGGGCGGCCAGACTCGCGTCGGCCTGCCCGGGCTCCACGGTCACGGTGGCGAGGTGCCCGGAATTCTCGGGGTCGGGCAGCCGGTCCACCCGGACCGAGGCGTCCTGGGCGGCGAGCGCGACCTGAAGATGGTGCAGCGCGGCGCCGCAGCTGAGTACGAGGTCGCGTCGGTGCGGGTCCGTCCACGGCAGGTGGCGGGTCCAGTCCGCGTGCAGCTCCACCGAGTTCAGGCCGATCAGCCAACGCCAAGGCTGGCTGTTGTGCAGCGACGGGGCACGCAGCGCATGCGTGATCGCTGCGCCGAGGTCGACGGTCTGACCCATGACATGACTCCCTCAGTGGTGGTGCGATTCCACGCTCCAGCATCCGGTGCTGGACGAGAGCCAGGCAGGGCCTTTGGGCCCGGGGTTCTGTGCGCAGGTCCCGCCCGGGCGGGACCTGCGCCGGTACCGGCTGACCGCGGTCCGGCGCATGGTGGGAACTGGTTTAGGTAAATCGTACGAATTGTGCACGGAAGCCGAATAAAAATATCTGAGGAGATGTGAAATGGCTAAGATCGTAGTTGGATTTGATGGCTCTAAAGGCTCGCAGGAAGCGCTGTACTTCGCGCTCGACGAGGCCCGGCTGCGGGAAGCCGATCTTCTGGTGGTGATGGCCTGGTGCCTGGAGGCAGGGACCTACATCGGGGTCGGCGGATACGGTCCGCATATTGACCCGTCCGTGCTCGAGCAGAGCGCGCGAACAGAATTGGATCACACCCTGGGTGCCCTAGGTGACCGGGCGAAAGGCGTTCATGTCGCTGGGGCGCTCAGGTTGGGGCAGGCCGCCCAGGTGCTCGTCGAGGAAGCCGGCGACGCGGATCTGTTGGTCGTCGGATCGCGTGGGCACGGCGGCTTCGCCGGTCTGCTGCTCGGTTCAGTCAGTCATCAGTGCGCCCTGCACGCGTCCTGTCCCGTGGTCGTTGTCCACACCCCTAGCTGAGACGGAGGCCATGCGCGGTCAGCGGCCGTCGCGCGATGCCGCCCGCTCACAGTTCTCGCGAGGAAGGTGGTAGCGGTCGCACAGGGCATCGGCCACCTGCTGGCGACTGTCGCGGTTGCCCTGCCCGTCTGTCATACCGCCGCCTTGATCTGCACTCTGGGCGTCCTGCCGCTGTGCGTCCGGTTCGTCCCGCTGCCGCGGGTAGCGGTGGTCAGCGTCCGGGGGATAGAACTCCGAGCCGGACTGTGCGCGAGGTGCGGTCTCGGGGGCGGTTTGCGAGTCAGGCAGCGCTTGTTCGCTGGGGTTTGAAGCAACGTTCGGACCCGGGTCGGCGGGCTCGGTGGTTGCCTGTTTCGGGGCAGTCAAGGCTGGTGCGGGTACGGCTTCAGCGGCCGGTGGCGACGCCGGCGCGGAAGGGGCCGGCGGCGGCGCGGGCGTTCCCACACCGGCCGAGGTGAGTTGTGCCGGGTCCGAGTTGGCCGCCCGCGGCGAATCTGCGGTGAAGCGCATCGCGGTCACTATCCCGACACACAGCACAAGCACCAGAGTGGCGGTAGCGACAAGACGATAGGAGCCCATAGGAAGGCCCAACGAGCCACGGCGAGACGCGGGTACGGCGGCGGCAAGTCACAGCGAGACGTTGCGCGTTGCGTCAGTGGCCGCGGAACGCCTCGGCCAGCCACCAGGAGCCGCCGTCGTCGGCCAGCTTGGCGTCGATCACGAGTGGGGTGTCCCGGGGGCCGGCCAGCCAGTCGGTGAGTCCGCCCAGGTCGTCGGGGGTGCGCACGGTGAGTCCGGTACAGCCGAAGCCGGCGCCGACCGCGGCTAGGTCGGTGTCCGGGAACCGGACGGTGGCCAGGTCGGCCTCGCTGGCCTCGGTGAAGTGGTGCACCTCGGCGCCGTAGCCCGCGTCGTTGTAGATCACCACGACCAGCGGCAGCCGCAACCGCACCGCGGTGTCCAGCTCGGCGACGCTCAT
>Ga0137412_10002475_pt1 | contig 14638 bp, 12 predicted proteins | sample CZODoug2_1_16fun_FD_122160 | JGI IMG/M metagenome (GOLD analysis project Ga0137412, IMG submission 122160) | Vadose zone soil fungal communities from Angelo Coast Range Reserve, California, USA - CZODoug2_1_16fungal (Hybrid Assembly) | ecosystem: Environmental > Terrestrial > Soil > Vadose zone... | reverse complement strand
TGGCGTTACCGCCGGTGCTTCCCCAACCCTGGCCGGCGTTGGACATGACTGTCGCAATGCCCGGGGTCTGCTGCGCGATCTTCGCCAGGTCCTGCTGTACTTTGTTGAGCTCATCGAAAGTGGTGCCGTCGGGTGCTTGGGTCGTGCCGATCACCTGCCCGGTGTCTTCGCCCGGAATAAAACCCCTCGGCACCCAGGCGAATAGAATGAACGTGAGCGCAAGTGTCGCGCCGCCAACGGCAAGCATCAAGGGCCAGCGCGCCAGCGCCCGGACGAGAGATCGTCGGTAGTATTCGCGTACCCAATTAAAAGCATGTTCGATGTTCGCCGACAGCTTGGTTTGCTGTTGAGGTCGATCCGGCAGAAAGCGGCACAGCATTGGCGTCAGGGTCAGGGACACCAAACCCGAAATCAGAATCGCTATGGCGACGGTTACGGCGAACTCACTGAAGAGGCGTCCGATCATTCCCCCCATCAGCAAGATGGGGATAAACACCGCCACCAAGGAGACCGTCATGGAAACCACCGTAAAGGCGATCTCCTTGCTCCCGAGAAGTGCGGCCGTCAGGCTTTCCTCACCGCGTTCCCGAAAGCGGACGATATTCTCCAGAACTACGATGGCATCATCGATCACAAATCCGGTCGCAAGTGTGAGCGCCATGAGTGAAAAGTTATCGAGACTGAAGCCGGCAAAGCGCATGATTGCAAAGGTGCCGATGAGCGATACGGGCAAACAAAATGCGCTAATGAGCGTCGCACGCAAATTTCGCAAAAACACGAAAATCACCACTACAACCAGCGCGATGGCGAGCAGCAACGCGATACGCACTTCACGGATCGATCCTTCGATAAAGTCGGCCCGCGTATAGAGCAACTGCAGGGTTGCGTCTCCGGGAGCCTGGCGGGTGAGCTGTGGCAAAATGGCCTTCACGGCGTTTGAAATGGCCACGGTATTGGCGCCTGGTTGGCGTCGTACTGACAGCATGACTGCAGGACGCATCCGCCCATCGCCACGCACGCCGTCGGAAAACGTCGTCAGCTGTTTGTCTTCCTGGATACCGTCCACGGCTTTGCCGATGTCGCTTAGATGAACCGGCGCTCCGTCTCGATAGGCGACTACGATATGGTTGTAGGCGTCCGCATTGGTAAGTTGACCGTTGGATTCAACGGTGTAGGTCCGCGAACCGCCGTATAGAGTTCCGGAAGGCAAATTAGTGTTATTGCCCTGTATGGAACTGCTCACCATGTCCAGCGTCAGGCCGCGCGACGCCAACGCGTAGGGATTAAGATATATGCGTGTTGCGTATTGATACGAGCCAAACACCAGGACTTGAGCCACGCCAGGGATTTGCGAAATTTGCGCCACCACGCGTGTCTCTGCGTATTCGTCCAGCTGCGTGAGCGGCAACGTGTTTGCGGTCAACGCCAAATACATAATGCCGAAATCCGCGGGATTGACCTTCTTAAGAACCGGTGGCGTCGGCATATTGGGCGGCAGTTGGCCCATGCTCTGGGATATTGCGGTCTGCACATCTTGAGCCGCTGCATCGATGTTGCGAGACAGATCAAACTGCAGCGTAATGCTGGTCTTTCCCGTGGTACTCGTTGAGTTTATGGAGATCAGGCCGGCGGTGTTGCTCAACCGTCGCTCCAACGGAGTTGCTACCGATGCCGCCATGTTCTTGGGATTCGCTCCTGGGAGGCTTGCAGTGATATTGATGGTGGGAAACTCGACGTTCGGCAGTTCACTGATCGGCAGCTGAGAATAGGCGAACAGACCAAATGCCAGGAGCGCTGCCGTCAGCACGGTGGTCATCACCGGCCGATGGATGAATGGCGCCGATAAATTCATGGTTGGGACGGCAGCGTTATAGCCGCCTTTGTCGGAGAATCGACCGGGCTCGCCGTGATTCGGATGCCTGAACGCAGACCTCGGGGGACGCGCGCGACGACCTGCTCGTCGCCGTTGAGGCCGGACGAAATGACGGCGAGCGCGCCCATTTCGCGATCGACTTTAACGTCACGGAGTTGGGCCTTACCCTCGGCGACGAGATAGACGAAGTTACCATCCTGCCCCGTTTGCACCGCCGTTTGTGGCACCACGATGGCTCGCTGCTCCATTGAGAACTGCATGTGCACGGTTACGTATTGCCCTGGCCATAGCTGCTCTTGCTTGTTCGGCGCTCGGGCCCTGAGCAGGACCGTGCCAGTGCGCGTGTTGACCGCGTTGTCGATGAAGATCAATGTCCCTTCGTCCAGGATGCGCGTGCCATCATCTGTGACAACTTCAACCTTCACATTGTTGATCGCTTGATGCTGACGCACCGCAGACAAAGACTGCTGCGGGACGCTGAACTGCACCTCAATGGGCCGAGTCTCATTGATTGTCACGAGCGGCGTAGCATCCGTCGGTGACACGATGTTACCTGTCTTCAACCCTAAGATTCCGGTGCGCCCGGCGATGGCAGCCCGCACATCGGTATATTCCAGATTGATCATCGCTTGCTTGTACGCGGCCTGTGCCTGCTCGGCAGCCGCTCGAACGGCAACCAGGTCCTGGGACGCTACATAGCCTTGCTTCGCCAGCACGACCGCCTTCTGTAACTTGCCATCCGCACTTTCCCAAGCCGCCTGCATCGCATTCCTGTTAGCTTCGTATGGTGCGGGTTCAATGAGAAACAAGCGCTGTCCGACGAAAACGCGCTGCCCTTCAACTATGTAGACCCGCTTGAGCATTCCGGATACTTGAGGCCGCACTTGCACCACGTGTTCGGATATGACTTGCCCTACCGACTCTAACAAGACTGGCATCGGTTGAATGCGGACAGCCGCGGTATCCACCGTCAATACATCTTCGGTGGAATTTTCGAGGGAATGACTTTTGGTAGCCGCACGAAGTCCCAGAAGCGCTAGGAACAGACAGACGGCGCTCGCAATGACGAAGACTGTGACTCGCCCCATTCCGCCGCGGCGGCCGGGCACTTCGGCCATTTCGATCGGTGCCATTTAAGACTCAATGGGCTCTAATTGCCTCAACTTGGATGCGCAAGACCACGTCCATCTTGAAACCATATTGCTCACCCACCGTGATGCCGAAGTCCGCGCGGTTTAGAGTTCCGCTGGCATCTGCGCCGGACACTTCGCGCTTTAGCAACGGGTGATGAGCAATGCACTTAAAGGAGTCAATGCGCAACGCCACAGGTCTAGTGACACCCCGCATCGTCAAGTTGAAGTGATCCGCTTCGAATAGGGGATGAGTATGGTCCGGTCTTCCATGCGCCCAAGAGTAGCCAGGAGGTGTTAATGGACTATTGCCAAGACGCGTGAATTTGTAACAAATTGTTTCCGTTGCATAGTTACCCGGTCTTGGCGCTAAACTGGTTTGCCATGGATCGAAATCCCGCCACGATACTTGTCGTTGATGACGACGTTCGGACGCGCACGCTGCTGCGCTCATACCTTGAAGAGATGGGGTTTTCCGCGATCGTTGCAGAAGACGGTTCGCGACTGGAACATACCTTGGAAACGCGGAAGGTCGATCTGCTGGTGCTCGATCTCATGCTTCCGGGCGAAGATGGTTTGAGCCTGTGCCGCCGAATCCGTGGCAAGGGCATGAAAGTTCCCATCATCATGCTCACGGCGAAGGGCAATGCGATTGACCGCATTGTCGGGCTGGAGGTGGGGGCGGATGATTACCTACCAAAGCCTTTCAATCCCCGAGAACTGGTCGCTCGCATCAACGCGGTGCTTCGCCGGAAATGTGACATATTCGGTGCTCCCGCCACGGACGACTTGACCATCAGCTTCGGAATCTGTGAGTTGAATCTGAGCACCAGAACGCTCGTGAAGTCAGGAACGCCTTTAAGCCTTACGACCGGTGAGTTTGCGGTTTTGGAGGCGCTCGTGCGCCACCCTCGTAAGCCATTGTCCCGCGAGAAGCTCATGGAGTTCGCTCGAGGTCGCGATCATGGAGCGTTTGATCGGAGCATGGACGTGCAGATTTCCCGCTTAAGGCGGTTAATCGAGGACGATTCGGCAAAACCTCGCTTTATCCAAACGGTTTGGGGCTTCGGCTATGTATTCGTACCGGACTGGGCTTCTTTATGAAGTGGTTGCCCAAGTCCCTGGTCGGGCGCACTGCGCTGTTCGTCACACTGATTTTAATTGCGAATCAGTTCCTTTGGTTCGGAGTAGTCCGGCCCCTCGTGTTCAATCGTTATGTGCAAGCCGACCAAGTCAATCATCCCGGTGGTGCGCTCAGAATATACGTCGAACTCGAATGGGCCGCGTTCGCTTTGCTGACATCTTCGATTGGCGTCTACGTCATTTTCTTCTGGTTGCGCCGTCAACTACGGGACGTTGTGCTCGCCGCTCAGGTTATGGGGGGCGGTCACACGCCTGCACCCCTTGCCGAAGAAGGGCCGGATGAAATTTGTGAACTGAGCCGCGGATTCAACCAACTGGCGGTGAATTTGCAAGCACTCGAGGTCGACAGGCGCTTGATGTTGGTCGGCATCTCTCACGACCTATCCACTCCTATAACACGTTTGCGACTCGCGCTCGAATTGATGACCCTTAAGCCGGATACAAACCAAGTCGAAGGCATGCTGCATGATCTTGAGGAGATGAACGCGATAGTCAATCAGTTCACCGATTATACCAATACCGGACAGGAGGAGAGCCCTGTAACTGGGGACCTTAACCAGCTAATCGCCGATATTTGCCAACGTTATCGCGTGATCGGAAATGAAATTATCACCGACCTCGACGAGGTACCTAATTTTACTTTCCGTCCGCTCGCTGTCAGGCGCCTTGTAACGAATCTAGTCGATAACGCGATCCGCTACGGAGTCCAGGGTGTGCAGATTTGCACACGCAACGCTGACGGTAACATTTTGTTGACCGTATTGGACCGCGGCCCTGGGATCCATGCAATGGACCCGAATCAAATGATCAAGCCTTTCGCTCGCGAGAACCCGGCGCGAGGCGGACAGCCCGGTGCGGGGCTTGGATTGTCAATTGTGGAACGCATAGCAAAGGCGCACGGCGGCGCGCTCGATCTCGCCAATCGCGAGGAAGGCGGGATGATGGTAACGGTAACGCTGCCGGTAAGTTGATGTGTGGCGCCGATTTGATTGATTGCTCGCCGCCCAATAGCCGGCCCAGTCGGCCATTACGAAGCTCGGCTATCAGGATGCGCGGTCCGCCACCTGTGAAAATCTCTTCCGGTACTCGATCGGGCTCAATCCGACTCGTTTGCGAAAGTGATGGCGCGTGGTGGTTGCGGTGCCAAGGCCGGATTGAGAAGCCACTTTCTCTATGGCTAACGATGTGCGCTCAAGAAGGTCCTTCGCCCGGGCAACGCGTACGTGCGTTATCCAGTCTCCCGGTGTCATCCCCGTGGTGGCGCGAAACCTGCGGATAAATGTTCGCTCACTCATGGCAGCCCATCGCGCCATCTCGCTGATCGCGATCGGCTGATGAATGCGCCGTTGCACGCGCTCGAGCACTACCGAGAGGGATCCGCGTTCGCGTCGATCGACCGGACAATCGAGAAACTGCGCCTAGCCCCCATCCCGATGGGGAGGAATGACGAGTCGCCGTGCTACATTGTTGGCCACTGCGGCGCCAAAATCGCGTCGGACAAGATGGAGGCACAAATCAAGACCCGCGGCACTGCCGGCGGAAGTGAGGATCAGACCCTCGTCAACATAGAGCACATCTGGGTCGACATGCACATCGGGGTATCGATCTTGCAACGCCGTCGCATATCGCCAGTGGGTGGTCGCCCGCTTGCCATCCAGCAATCCGGTGGCAGCGAGTACAAAGGAACCCGAACAAATGGATAGCAGTCGCGCGCCGCGACCGTGTGCCTCTCGCAGTGACTCGACAATGGCCCCGGGCACAGGCACATCGATGCCCGTGTAGCCACCACATTTACGTCATAACTCATTGAATTATCAATTAATAAAATTGCGCTGATTCGGCGGCGCCCCCAGTCATGCCCCCGCGAAATGGTGGCAGTGTCCGGCGGTTCAGCGGACGTCACAACTTCTCAGCCTCACGCCGCCAATTTGAGCCCTCCATCTCGTGACGTCAACGCAGGCCTACCGCTCAGCTCAACGTGACCACGCTGGTTCACAGAACCGAGAGGCCGCCATCGACCCCACAGCCGACCTCGGTGACCGCTTGCTATCGGGAAAGACCACTATTGAAATGAAAATCCCATCGAATTTGACATCCCGGCGATTCATGTCTGTTCTTTATTGCAGAACGCTCGCTTCAGGGCTCCAAGGACAATGCTTCCCGTATCCACAAACCTGCCTCGGCAATCGCCCGGATCCCTTGCGGCAACGCTGAGTGAAAAAGCGGCCACGCATGGATCATTTCCGGCCAGACGTGGAGACGTACGCCGACTCCGTGAAGCGCGGCCTTTCGTGCGAAGACTATCGACTCACTCAACAACACTTCGTCAGCGCCGACTTGGATCATGATCGACGGGAATCCTGAAAGGTCCCCGTATGCAGGTGAAGCGTACGGATACTGGCCATCGATTTGGCCAAGGTACAGTTGCGCCACCTCGCGCATGGTCTCCTGGGTGAGAATGGGATCTTGCGAAGCCCTGACCTCATACGACTCGCCTGAAAGTGTTAGGTCAAGCCAGGGGCTGATAAGATATAGGCCTCCCGGCTTCGGCAGTCCTTCATCGCGAATCCTCAGCACTGTTGCCGCTGCTAGGTTCCCGCCGGCTGAGTCTCCCGCCAGCACGATTCCTCCCGGAGGGAAACCTTGCGTAAGCAGCCAACGATAAGCGGCCACTGCGTCGTCCAGAGCCGCGGGAAAAGGATGCTCCGGCGCGAGTCGATAGTCGATACTCACGGCAGTGACTCCTGCGGCCACCGCCAGGCGCGACACCAAGTGTCGGTGCGACTGCAGACTGCCGAAAAAGAATCCGCCGCCGTGAAAATAAAGCAGCGCGCGCGAGGGTGTTGCGCCTCGTGGCACAATTGTCTCGCCTGCCGGCCCCTCCGAGCGAATCTCTTGCACGACACAGCCATCAGCAATCGGGACGATGTGGAAAAACTCGTCAAACGAACTGCGCTGCTCCTCAACCGACAGCGGCGCTCCCCTGCGATTCACCGCGGCGAGCAGCCATTGCGCCTTGAACGATGCGATCGCAGCCTTATCTTGTGTGTTCATTCGCTCACCGCAGGCCGTTGAACCGCGCCTTGAATTCGATCCCATATTGCGCCGGAGCGCCCCAGGTGAACTGACGCGTCGCCAGATTCTCATTAGCGAACATCGTGGTCAGGTAGTGTGTGTCGGTCGCATTGTGAGCGAACAAACGAGCCGAATAGCGGTCGCTTGTGCTGTCCCACACCATACTCAAATTCAGAATACTGTAGCCGTCCTGCGCATCTCCGGGTGTGTTGAATTCCCGGAAGTAATATTTCTCGGTCATATAGAGATCGGCGCGTGCCGTTAGCCGACCGAAGGGAAGTGCCGCCGTTCGGTATTGCAGTCCGAGATTCCCCGAGGCCTTCGGCGCGCGATTAAGATAGTGCCCGTCAAGATTTTGATCGCCCGCAGCGCGGTTGAGCGCATCGATGTTCGAAAACCCAGCGCCATACCGGGAGTCGAGAATCGAAACGTTCGCATTCAGTGCCCAGTGTGCGTTGGGAGCCCAAACTCCTTCGAATTCAGCGCCCCTAACCGTCGCCGAAGGCGCATTGATGACAACCGAGGAGAAGCCCACAATCTGCTGAACCTGAAAGTCGGTGTAGTCGTAGTAAAACGCGGTCGCGTTGAACGTGAGCCGATTATCGAGCCATCGGCTGCGATAGCCCAACTCGTAGTCAGTGATCTTCTCCGGATCGTAAGTGTTGTCCGTGCACGCGGATTCATTGACGCCGCCCGCTCTGAAACCCCGCGATACGGTAAAGAAGGCATTCTTGCTGGAATTAAAGTCATACTGAAGCCCACCGCGAGGAGTAAAAGAATCGAAATCAAGCTTGGTCGTAAGATCAGCGCACTCGGCGAAAAGCGGTATGGTCATTGACCCCACTTGTAGACCGAACGCATTGGTTTCGGTCACAGTCTGGGATTCTTTGGAGTAGCGCGCTCCGGCCAGAAGCTTCAAGTGTTCGGTCAGGTGATAATCGCCGTCCACAAATGCCGCGTAGGACGTGGTCTCATACGGGGTTGCGCTGATCGCGAGAAAGGCGTTCGGCGGAAGCGTGGCAAAGCCCGACGGGAAGAGAAATTGCTCCCCGAGATGCAGGTTGTCATGCATATAGAAGAGGCCGAACAGCCAGTCGAAGCCCGCGCCCGCCCCTGCCAGATTGAATTCCTGGGTGAAAGTTTTGGAACTGAATTGGTCCGTGACCGCGAAGATGTCGAGATTGGTGCCATCGCCGTCATAGGCGTTATCGTATTTATAGTTGGCAAAACCAGTCAGGGATTTGAATTTGACCGCGCCTAGATTCCAATTCAGTGCGGCGCTCGCGCTCCACGTGTTCAGATCACTGCTGCTCCGACGGTTCGCACTGGTCTGCAGTGAGCCGGTCGCGATAGCCCCGGGAACTGATTGGGATAAGAGATAGTCCCGAGCACCACTGCCGTGCGCGCCGTCGACGCCCAGATCCAGCGTTGCCGAATCGGAAAGGTCGGCCGATATTTTCAGGCGCGCTGCGAGTGTTTTCTGATCAGCGACCTCAGGACTTCCAGGAATAACGTTTTTGACGAACCCGTCCTGCTGGTCATTCTCATCGAAGATCAGGCGCACGCGCAGTTTGTCGTTAATCGGAGCGTTTAATAGGCCCTGGACATGGTACTGGTCGAAGTTCTGGTAACCGGCCAGGACTTGCGCCTCGAACTGGTCGGAGGGAGATGCGGTAATGAAATTAACAGCACCGCCCGTCGCGTTTCGCCCATAGAGGGTGCCTTGCGGTCCGCGAAGGACTTCAATCCGCTGCAGATCGATTTGATCGAGCCCGGTGGACGCGGTCCGTGCCTGATAGATGCCGTCAACATAGACTCCCACGCCAGGTTGCGTGGTTACATCGATCAGGTTCATCCCGACACCGCGAATGGCAATTTGAGTGATGCCGACCGTGTTACCTGACTGCAAATTCGGCGTTTGAAACTGCAGGTCCTGAACATCGCGGATGCCGCGCGACCAAATCTCCCCCGCGTCGAGCGCGGAGATTGCAGCGGGAACCTCTTGAACGGACTGTGCACGCTTTTCAGCCGTGACGATGATTTCCTGCAGGCCGGACGACCCGCCATTGTCCTGAGTGACCGGCGTTGGACTCGCGGTCTGAGCGGCGGACGGAGTCGACAAGGCCAGAGCAGTCATCCCCAATGCCAGTGAAAATACCGACGCGATTTGCGTTCTGTTCATAGTTCTCCCCGAAAACACTCAAAGCGATGGCCATGGATGGAAGTGGCTCATATTTTTACGTTTCAGTGCGGATGGTTACTTAAATGAAAGTAATCTGTCAATGAAATTTTACGAATTGGTGTTAATAAGATCTCTGACATAAACTGGGAGCCGTCATGGGTCAGCCGCGTCGCCAGAAGAATCTCCCCACCGGCCCGCCGGCGCCGTCGCGTCTGGATCAAATCTTGGACGAGGCGGCCAAGTCTTTGAATTCAAAAGGGGTTTCCTTCACAACACTGGGCGAGATCGCTGACCGCAGAGGTGTGTCACGGCCTGCGCTCTACTACTACGTGAAGGACTTGGAGGATCTGGTCTTCCAGACCTATCGTCGCTCGTGCGAAATCATCTTGCTGCATTTGGGCCTCGCGATTGAAACGGGCGGAACTGCTACGAGTGTGGTCGCGCACTTTCTCGATCTGGCTCTTGCTGAAGATGCCCCGCAGATCGCCGCCCTCGGCGAAATCGGCATCCTTCAGAGCACCGCGCGCCAAACCGTGTTGAGCCTCTATGAAGGTGCGGTCGCGAGACTTGCAGCTGTCATCGACACCGGGATTGCACGCGGCGAGGTGCGACCTTGCAACGCGGAAGTTGCAGCTCGTACGCTCATTAGCATCGTGTTCTGGCTGCCGGTCGCTCCGCGCTGGGCAGCGGTGATTCAGCCCATGTCGCGGGGACGTCTGACGGACGTTGCGAAGGACCTCCTATTGCACGGCTGGTCGAGGGATCGACGCGCTGCGCCCGAGGTCGAGGCGATCGATCTTGCTCCGTTGTCCACCGCCGCCTTTAGCGTCTTTGACCGGCAATCGATCGTGGAAGAAAAGCGGCGACGGATTCTCGCAACCGCATCACGGCTCTTTAATCGCAAAGGCGTCGACGCGACATCGCTCGAAGAAATCGCCGCGGACGTCGGCGCCACGAAGCGCGCACTGTATATCCATGTTGGCGACAAGCAAGCTCTGCTCGCCGCCTGTTATCGACGCAGTTACGAGATTTTCCTTCATCTGCTCAAAAGCTCGAACGAACGTGACGCGTCGTGCTTGTATCGATTGACCGCGTACCACGAGGCGGCGTCAATCGTTCAACTACGCGAGGATATCCAACCTTTGAGGCCAACAGTGGGCTACGAATCCTTGACGCCACCGGCCCGATCGGAGGTCGACGAGTTGTCGACTCAACTGATCGGTCAATTCTCCACTCTGTTCGTGGCAGGGATCAAGGAAGGATCCCTGCGAGATATCGATCTGGAGGCGACGATGCTGATCCTTCCGGGAGCCTCGTCCTGGCTCGTAAAGGGTGTCGTCGTGGTCGACGCGGAAGGCCAGCGCCACATAGCGCGGGAGATCTCGAATCTGTTCACCATCGGACTATGCGCAAATTGACCGACATTTGTGAGCGGCCGCTTCCCCTTGCAATGATTCCCGCTACTCAAATGCCTCAACCTGGCCGGCGTGAGCCTGTCGAGTCGCGCCAATGCGCGAATGCGTACTAACGACCCGAGAGTTGCCACTGGCATCACCATCGAGTGCGATAGGTGTAGCGGCCCGGGCCCGAATGGCACAACTTGAGCAAACTACGACCTGCTCGCGCTGCACAGCGGGCAAAGATAAGTGCTGGCGCGACCCTGTTCCGCCTCCCACTCTCGCATCGTTACGCCGAAGCGGTGCTTTCCGAGGGCGGTCTTTAGCGCCGAGGGATCGATTCCATGGGCGAGTAGGTCACGAAATGACTTGTGACGTGTGAAGTCCCAAGACTTAGGTGACATTCTGGCTTAACTTCTCATTGAGGAGGAGAGCCCATGACAAAGACCGAACAGAACCGAGTACTTGCTTGGCGGCTGAAGGTGCTGCAGGAGGCCGGCGCTGCGCCCCGGAACGTAGCCCAGGCCTGCCGTCATTTTGGCCTATCACGCCAGTCCTTCTACAAGTGGAAGGCCCGATACGAAGCTCATGGAGATGCTGGACTGTGCGATCAGCCGCGAGCTCCGCACCATTCTCCGCGGGCCACTCCGCCCGGACATCGGCTGCAATTAGACGTGAAGTTCCTCGAGCGGATCGCAGGGACGGGAAAGCGCTTATATCAGTTCACCGCGATCGATGACTGCACGCGAATTCGCGTGCTTAAGGTCTACGACGCGTGCAATCAAACCTCAGCAATTCGCTTTGTGGATGAAGTCCTCCGGCGACTGCCTTTCCGTGTTCTAGTCATCCAGACCGACAACGGCGCAGAGTTCCAGTCCCGTTTCCACTGGCATCTCGAATCCCTCGACATTCGCCATGTCTATATCCGACCCAGGACTCCTCACCTAAACGGCAAGGTCGAGCGCTCACACCGCGTCGATGAGCAGGAGTTCTATCAGCTCCTGGACAAGGACGGCATCGCTGATGACATCCACCTGTTTAATGACAAGCTTCGCGAGTGGGAGGACTACTATAATTACCATCGACCACACGGAGCTCTCGATGGGCAGACGCCCTACGAGCGGCTCTTGGCAAAAACCGCCCCCAGTGTGTCACCTGCGTCTTGAGACCTTACATTTTTGACTATGGCGTGCTATGTAGGGATTGAACCCTCGACAATTGATTTAGAGACGCCCGCGCTGAATACCATTTAGATCTTTAAAAACAATCTCTTATGCCCCATAAACTGTCCCAAAATTTGCCGGGTTCTGCGAAGAGGATTTGATTTCATAGAATTCCGTATCTTCCAAAGGGGCAACTGGCGTCACGGGCTAGGCGGACAAGGATCGGTCATCCAAACGATTCTTGGAGGACGCTCCACCGCGCCACCCGCAAAATCGCGATCACGATTATTGTGATTGACGTTGTGTCGGACGCCGCCCGTTGGCAGTTCAAATGTCAGCCAGCCTGTGCACCATGTCGGGAAATCGCTGCACCATGCGAATCAGCAAGGCAGCTTGAGCGTTCGGCTTCGCTCGCCCTTGTTCCCAATTCTCGAGAGTCCGCACGTTCGTGCGTAGGTATCCAGCGAAGAGACCGCGTGAAAGATTCAATGCCTTCCGAATTTGCGCCAGCTCCCGAGCTGTTATTTTCGGAGCAGGTTTTGAAATGACAGTGTGCGTGCGAAGCGTTCGCTTGCCAGCACGATGTTCCGCAAGTGCGTCAATTCCCTCCGTCAGCTCTTTAAAAAGGTCGCGCTTTTTCGTCATGATTTTCTCCTCATCTTCAACTCGTCCTTTATGATCTCCTTCAACGTAGCCCGCTGCTTCGGCGTCAGATCGGACATTTCATCTTTGTCATACAACGTGAATAGCCAAAATTCCGGTCCGCCTGTCCAGTAGTAAAAGATCACGCGCAGACCGCCACGCTTGCCCTTCGACCGGCGGGAATCCTTGAACCGCATCTTGCGAAGCCCACCCGTTCCCTCGATCAAATCGCCAGCAACGGGATTGACCATCAATTCGACCTGCAACTGGGCGAAGGCGTCGTCATCAAGGTAGTCATCTCGATGCCGCTCAAAGGCAGGCAGCTCAAGGAAGACTGCTTTCATTTATCAAGTATACGCAACTTGCGTATACATTTCAATTTGCCTACCGCGGGCCGGCTTCTGTGGCCTTTCAGCAGGCTCGCCAGTGGCCCCGGATACCTTTATTGGTACTTCGCACTCGAGCACAAAGGGGGTTGCGCCCATTCTGCCGGGCGTATGCAGCCGCTTCTGCTTGCGTGCGGAATGGAGCGCCAAGTTGCTTGCCTCCGGCGAACTCCAATACATAGTCGGCAATGGGTGTCCCTTCCGGACGGCCTTCGGGCGGGGTTCAACGTGTACGTTGGGTATTATCCATCCTCCATGATGAAAAGAATCGAATCTAGACGCGCACTCTCCTGCCCAAACGAAAGAGCTCTCCATGAGCGGCTAACCGCGATGCTTTCATGCGCCCGAAGCCGGCGGGGAATTGAAATGACACTTGGAATTCAATTCGCCAATGGGACAAATAGCGCTCAATGGCACCACGTCGCGATAGACGGAGACGAAAGTGCCGCGCAAGGTCTTGACTGCACTGGACTAAATGGTGGGCCGTGTAGGGATCGAACCTACGACCAATTGATTAAGAGAAGGCCGAAATGAGAGGCTTTTAAGCCTTCAAAAACAGTCACTTAGCCACTCACGGTTGTGCGACGATTTGCTGAGTTGTTCGACGATAAGGCTTTGAAATCATAGATATCCGAACCGTCGAATAGCACAACATCTGGCGACGAGTGTTTCCCGCTTCGATCATCTGGCGAACTTTCCCCGTTGCCCGCCTGAATCGGTTTCGAGATCCTTCTAGACGAATTTTCTTACGCGTATTACAGTATCGCTGTATTACGTATCAACAGGAGTGGCGACATGGCCATGAGCGTGCGATTAGATCCGACATTGGAAACCCGCGTAACGCAGGAATCTCGTCGGCTTGGTGTTACCAAGTCTGAATTCGTGAAGGATGCACTCGAACGGGTGCTAGGTCTTAAAAATCCGGCGGACTTACTCAGTACCGTGCGCAGTGGCAAAGCAATGGGAAATCCGCAAGCGTCACGCAATGTCTCGGCAAGAATGAAGGCCAAGCTCCGTGCGAAGTTGTCTGATTGATTCAGGACCGCTGATCGCTCTGTTCGCGGTGGATGACCACCACCATGCTCGCTTCGATACGATCGTGAAGGAACTGTCGGCGGGTGGACTGCGGCTTATTACGACATGGCCTTGTATTGTCGAAGCCTCGTATTTGCTGGAAATACCGCAGCGTTTTGAAATGCTCAAATGGATCGAGCTGGGCGGCGCAGTGGTTTATCCGATTGAGCCTGCACACCTTGGCGACATCGCTCGTTGGATGCGTCGATACAGTGAAAGCGGCAAGCGCGAAATGGATCTCGCTGATGCATCCCTGTATTGGCTGGCCACCGAAACGGGTGTGACTGAAATATTGACCGTCGATGTCGCGGATTTTTCGCGCTATCGCCTACCACGAGGCAAGGCTTTTACTTTGCTGTAACAGTGAATTGGAAACGGAGTATTTGGGCAAGTGTCGGGCCAATTGCGGGCATTCAGAGGACCGAATGGCCTTCTCCGAAGGGGACGCTCCTAGTTGGGACACTCGCAGGAGTGACTGCCGCTTTTAGCCTTGCTGTCCTAAACTTGGGATTGCTTGAATTCACGTATCCATTGAATGGGGAGTACCAATGACGATCTCTAGACGGAACCTAA
>Ga0137412_10002474_pt1 | contig 14639 bp, 12 predicted proteins | sample CZODoug2_1_16fun_FD_122160 | JGI IMG/M metagenome (GOLD analysis project Ga0137412, IMG submission 122160) | Vadose zone soil fungal communities from Angelo Coast Range Reserve, California, USA - CZODoug2_1_16fungal (Hybrid Assembly) | ecosystem: Environmental > Terrestrial > Soil > Vadose zone... | reverse complement strand
GATCGCAAAGGTTTGCGGTCCCGCCAAGGTGGTGCCGCCCATGCTGGTGACCCATTGTTGGGCAGCCGGATCGTCCACGGATAGGACCACCGAATCCTTCGGCAGCGGCCAAGAGGGCGGCGTAAAGAACTCGGTGGAGTCATAGGCGCCCGAATCACCGGCAGCCACGTACATGCTCTGTCCCTGCAGGGCCGCTTGCAAGAATAGATCGTTCACGGCCTGCAGACTGCTGGTGGTGCGTCCGGTGACGGGGTCCGTCACGATATTGCCCTGCGCGGCCAGATCGAAGAACTCCCACTCGCCCCAACTGCAGGAAATCGTATCCGCGGCATTGCCATCGATCGCCTTCGCAAATGCGTCGATGAATCCTTGGTTGGTGTTCGGCGCTTCGTAGACGACGACTTTCGAACCCGGCGACAGTCCGCCCGACTGCTCGACGTCGATCGTGGTCTCGAGCGAGCCGCCGGCGTCGCTGACGGGGCCGGATCCGCCGTCGACTTTGACTTCTTGAATTCGATTGGACGCAATGTTGAGACCGAGCGCATGCCAATAGGCAAACGCGTCGCCCGGTGTGAACGAGGCGAGCGTGACGATGCCGATGGTGGTTCCCTTGCCGCTGAGGCCGCTGTGATACAGCGGATTCACGTCGTAGTGTTTGGCGAAATCAGCGACCGTGAGAGATCCGGGCGCGTTGGCTGCATCGGGCGTGATCGCGGCCGGAGCGCGGACCAATTTGCCGTTGCTCGCCGAGTGCATCAGATGCGGCCGGTAGTGCGGCCGGGTATCGAGGCCGTGGATGCTTTGCACTGCATCGGCAATGGCCGGCGCGATCTGTGGGTTGCCGAGCGGCGACCGAAAAGTGAATGCCGGGGTCGCGCCCGTCGCAGCGGCCTCGAACGCGTGCAGCTGCACGCCGAACTCGGCCTGAATCGCCGCCGTGTTCCCGGAGACGCTCAAGTGCGTGCCGGTGAGCTGCGTGACGTGCAATCCGGCCTTCTCGAAGTGCTGCGTAACATGCGCGATGGTTTCGGGCGTTGGACCGAACTGGGCGCTGAATTCCCGGGAGGTGAGGAATTTTCGAAAGCTGGGGCCGCCGGCCGTATAAATCGCCTGCAGTTGAGACTCGATTTGATCGGTATTGCGCAATTTCAGCACGACGGTTACCGACATCTGCGACTGGCCGCCGACGTACTCGGCGGCGCCGAGATCGACGGCCGTTGGTTTGGTATGGGTGAGTACGGGTGCCGCCGACGCACTACCCATGACTGTCGCCGCGAGAGCGGCAACGACCCAGATGTGAGTTTGCATTGTGATCCCCTCGTTTCTTGAAGGCTACTTCTGCTCCCGCGGATGGCGGGACCCTTGGAGAGTTGAGCTTAGTCCGCCGGCCGCCGTCTGCACCAGCGCGGCTTTTCAGCTTCCATGGGCAGCAAACTACAGACAGGTTACAAGCAGATTACATAACGCCGGCAGGCGGCTTGCCCGACTCGCCGGTGGCCTCGATCTCCACCAGCAAATCCTCGCGGCAAACGTCCGCCTGCAGGTACACGATGGGGGTCGAGGGCCGCAGCGACCCCGACAGAGCCCCCTCTATGGCGCGAAGATCCGACGGCTGCCGGACGTAGACTTTGAACTTGAGTCCCTCGAGAGAATAGCGCGCGGATCCCGCCATGCGATTCGCTTCGTCCAACAGAGCGTTGATGTTGGCCATGGTCTCGCGGGTCTGTGCGCCGACGTCACCCTGATGGATGGTTTCGTGACCGACGATGCTCGCGGTACCGGAGACGAACAGGCTGGTCCCCGCCGACTCGTTCAACATGCAGGCTCGCGAAAAGATCGGGCTATGCCGGCCAAACTTCGGCGGATAGTGATAGGCGCTGGTCTGCCGCGGATTTTCGATCATTTTCGGCTGCTGCCGAGCGGCCAGGAAATAGATGGATATTGGGCTCCCCGCCGGCGAGCCCAAGGCACTGGCCGCGGGTACGGTGCCGACCGTGGCCTGACCCGATTTGCGGAAGGCCAGTTGGCGCGCCGAATTGAACAGCCGGTAGCGCTCGTCGCCGCCGGCATCCCGATTGATCTCCGGCAGATAATTCCAGATGCGAATCAGGTGGCGGTGCTCGGTCTCCTCGAGCACCCTGAATATCTGCTGATACGCGAGTTCGGTTGCCTTGATCAGCGCACCCGAATCGCCATCGCAGCCGCCGCCCGCCGCATCTTCGGCGTCGATGGCCCGTTCTTCGATGGTAATGGAGCCGAACAGCAGCTCCTGGCAGAACCGATAATGCACGCGGCTGCGCTTGGCGGCGCCATTCGACAGTCGAACCTCCGCTCCCGCGACCCGCCAGACCTCGCAAAGAGTGCCGTTCGTGCCCAAGGAAGGCGTCATGCTGGCGGTAATCGGAACCTGCGCCCCGTCGATGACCGGCGGTTTCTCGAAACCCACGACCCCTAGGACGTTTTGCCACCAAGAAGGGGACTGGGAGGCGATCTCTTCGGCGGACAGATAGTCGAGCTGCAGCGCCACCCTGCTTGCCGCCCTGGGGGTTGCCGTGGAAGTCCGCGTGGTAGTCATTGCGAGGCAGTCTATCGCGCCTGTTGCGCACGGGGTAGACCGCTCAGAAGGCGACGTAGGGCCCCGTGCCGACGGCCGTCATGGTGTTCTCGATGACCGTGTAAACCGTCCGTCCGTAGTAAAACGGCAGGCCCCAATCGAACGTGTCGGTCGTCGCCGGGTAGGTGCCCGCGAGCGTCGGAAATGCCACGAGACTCGGGTCGTTCGCGCCCAGTGTTTCAGCGTCGCCGACGGTGAAATTCACGGTCGCCGACACGGCGTTCTGCCCCTCCAGCACGGCGCTCAAGGTCTGCGGGCTGGACGGGCAGTAAAACATCGTTAGATTGGACTGGGTACATTGCGTCAGGCCGGTGTCGTTGAAATATAGGCCGTTCGAACCGGTGTCCAAGAAACTCCGGGTCAAGTCAGGTTGGTTGTTGAAAATCGTGGTGAAATCGCCGTCGGCGGGGTCGACCGTCAAAACCGTCTGGTTGCCGGACTTGTTGTTGGTCTGCGTATCGATCCCAAAAATCAGGAACCCTTGCACCGTCGCCGCTCCCTGCGCGGCGACGCTGGGCAGTTGAATGACCACCCCATTGTTGTCGGTGGCGAACAGCGTGACTGGATTCTGCACCTGACTCGCCAACAACACCGTCGTGGCCTGGCATAGCGTCGACGTGCACGCATAGTAAGACCCGTTGTCCACGGTGGTCTCGCAGCCCGCTCCGCAGTCCTGCGCAAAAACACCGATTCCCAAGATGCCGTTGGCGCCGAACGCGGCGACGGTGTCTTCCGCCGGACCGGTGCTGGAACAGTTCGTGGGAACGGTCGTGAAATTGGGGTCGCCGATGACCTGCACCGGCACGGAACTCGCGGATTCACCTGAGATTTGCACATCCGCCAAAGCGATCGGACCCCAGCTGTAACCGTCCACGAACTGCGTGCACTCGAGCAGCGAGCCGCCGCTCGCCGTGGCTTGCACGGGCAAGCTCAATGTCAGGACCGGGGCCAGTATGCGCAGCCCATAGGACGCCGTGTCCACCTGGATGTGATCGATGGTTTGGCAGCTCGTGGTGCTGCCGGGGACGCACACCGTGACCGTGGTGAACAGCGTGTTGACTTCGGGGTTCGTGCTCGTCGGACCCGCATCGACGGCAATTCCGGCCACGTTGGCGCCGGTCGGCGTCGAGCCCCCGCCCCCGGGAGCTGTTGAACTGACGCCGGCACCGCCGCTGCCGCCCCCACAGGACAGCAACGGCAGACACAGAGCCGCATACGCACCGAAGCGCCACGCGCGCGCCGCCACGCCCAGGACCGCGATTCTGGCCATCAGTGCAAATCTCCCACGGGCACGCCGGCGGGCAGGGCCTGCGGCAGGTACGCCACCCCTGAGAAGGAGCGCATATGTCCGCCTGCCTGCACCACCAGATCACTTTGCCGTATCTGCAGGTGATGGTGTCCCGAGTGGGCCGCTTTCGCGGCCGTCACGTAGCTACCGAAGTATTGTCCCAGGATCTCGCGCAGATTCGGCACGGTGGGGCCATTCCACGCGACCGCAAACACCTTGCCATCGGACCCGGCGAACTCGCGCACCACCGTCCCGGAGGTCAACTGGAGTTCGTGCAGCCGATAATTCGCACGCGGGCTGACCGTAATCGAGGCGTGGAGCCGCGCCACCTCGGCTTGCACCGAGGTTTCCGCTTCACCCAATGCCGCCGCCGCGATGCACGGACTCAATGCCGCGATGAGCAACACGATCGGGAATACACATTTCTTGACATTGTTGGCCGACCGCACGGTACGCATGATGTTGTCCTTTGCCTGTTTGGAGCAAATTCTCGCCATTTGGTTCACAGCGACCGGTGCCTTCACAGCGATCGGCGGTGCAATTCGTGTCGGGCTTCGCCGACAGAAAACCTGCGCGCAAGCGTTTGCGGTGCGATACTTGCTTGACGGAAAGCCCGCGTGGAGGGGAATGATTTCGAGTGATTGCTGTCCTATCCAGCGAAATTAACTCTTGGGAGCCTCTCACGTGAAGAGCCTTGGATGGACAACCCTCGCCGTAGCCGCGCTCGCGATCTTGGGCTGCAATCTCACCGGCAAGTATTCCGTCGGGGGCAACCTGACCGGCCTTCGGGGTCAAGGTCTGGTGCTCGAGGACAACTCGGGCAATGACTTGAGCCTCGCTTCGAACGGCGCATTTGTGTTCTCGAGCGGCATCAAGACCGGCAACGCTTACTCGGTCACGGTCAAAACTCAGCCGTCCAATCCGGCGCAAACCTGCACCGTGAATAACGGTTCCGGCACCATCGACAAAGCCAATGTCACCAACGTCGTCGTCTCCTGCACGCAGGCGGGACGCTTTGCCTACGTGGCCAATCAGCTCTCCAATAACCTGTCGGCGTATTCGATCGACTCCGCCACCGGCAACCTCACGGCCGTCAACGGCTCGCCTTTTGCGGTATCCGGCACGACCCCGGTGTCGCTGGCCGTGGATCCCAACGGTCAGTTCCTCTATGTCGTCGACAATGGCTCAAACGATGTCTCGGTCTATGCCATCGATAACACCACCGGAGCGCTCGCCCCCACCGGGCTACCCCTGCCCACTGGCAGTTCGCCCGAGTCGGTGACAGTGGATCCTACGGACAGCTTTCTCTATGTGGCGAATCTCGCCTCAAACAGCGTGTCGGGCTATTCCATCGATAGTTCCACCGGCCTGTTGACCGAACTCGTCAATTCACCGTTTGCGGTGGGTACGGAACCGAGTTCCGTGAAGATCGATCCGAGCGGCAGTTTTCTCTATGTCACGGAATTCAGCGTCGGTAAAGTCGCTGTGTTCTCGATCGATCCCAGCACCGGCTCCTTGAGCACAGTTTCCGGATCGCCGTTCGGTGCCGGTACCGGCGCCGTATCGATGGCCTTCAACACTGCGGGAGCCTTCGCCTACGTCGCCAATGAAACGGCCGCCACCATTTCCGAATACTCGATCAATACATCGACCGGCGCCTTGACGGCAGTGTCCGGTTCTCCGCTGTCAACGGGAAGCAGCCCCGAATCACTGGCCGTCGATCCGGCGGGCGACTATCTCTATGCTGTGAACGTCACTGCCAAAAATCAGGTGGCGGCGTATTCCATTACGTCGGGCAGCGGCGCCTTGACCCTGTCGGGTTCGCCCGTCGCCGCAGGAACCTTCCCGGTCAGTATCGTGCTCGATCCATCCGGCCAATTTGCCTATGTCGCCAACGATACTTCCAACGATATATCCGTGTATGCCGTCAATGCCGGTGTGCTGACCCCGGCCAGCCGTTCGCCGTTCGCCGCCGGCAATCAACCGCACTCGATCGCCATCGACTGACCAGGACCGACTTAGATGAGCATCAATGAGGTAACGGCAGGCAACCATATTCCGCACGAATTCAACGTGATCGTTGAAATTCCGATGAACGGGGAGCCGATCAAATACGAGGTCGACAAGCAGTCCGGCGCGCTGTTCGTGGATCGCTTTATGATGACGGCGATGCACTATCCCGCCAATTACGGCTATGTGCCGCACACCGTCGCCGACGATGACGATCCGGTCGATGTGATGGTGCACACGCCGTTTCCCTTGTTGCCGGGAGTGGTCGTGCGATGCCGTGCTGTCGGGGTCCTGCGCATGGATGACGAATCCGGCGGCGACGCCAAGGTCTTGGCAGTTCCCGTGGACGAAATCTGCCCGTTGTTCGAACACTGGAAATCGATTGCGGATGTGCCGGAGATCCGCCTCCGGCAGATTCAGCATTTCTTCGAGCACTACAAGGATCTCGAGGCCGGCAAGTGGGTCAAGATCATCGGTTGGGCCGGTGTCGACGTCGCGCATGCGGAGATCCTGAACGGCATCAAACGATACGAAGCTGAAAGATCGGGTTCTCCCGGCCGGTAAGCCTCGATGGTTCCCGCAGGCAATCGCGGACTCATGTTCGCCCTGGCAGGGATCGCGCTCCTGCTGATCGCATCCCTGGCCGCTTACCGCCTGCCCACGCCGCTTGGGACAAACGCCTCGCCGGATACCTTCTCCGCCCATCGCGCCAAAGCGATCCTCGAGGATCTGGTCGGCGACGGCATCCCGCACCCCATCGGAAGTCCGGCCGGCGCCCGCATGCGTGAAGCCATCGTCCGGCGATTATCGGCATTGGGGTACGCCCCCCAATTGCAATCCGGTTTCGTGTGCCGTGACGGGGTGTGCGGCAATCCCGTCAATATCATCGCGACGCTCGGCGGCCGCACCGACGATCGGGACGCGGTCATGTTGGCGGCTCACTACGACTCCGTACCGGCAGGTCCCGGAGCGTCGGATGACGGCGCCGCCGTGGCGAGCCTGCTCGAGATCGCGCGCATTTTGGCGGCGCGGCCGACACCGCGGCATCCCATCGTTCTGCTGCTCACCGACGGTGAAGAGGCGGGACTGCTCGGTGCGACCTTGTTCGTACAGCAGCACCCTTTATCCAAACAAGTGAAAGCCGCAGTCAATATGGAGGCGCGCGGCACCTCGGGTCCCAGCCTGATGTTCGAAACGGGCACGGCAAATGCCTGGCTTATGGGTTTGTACGGGTCGGCGGTCGCGCGGCCGATCACCAATTCACTCTATTATGTCGTGTACAAGCAGCTGCCGAACGACACCGACTTCACCGTCTTCAAGGCGGCGGCGTATCAGGGTTTCAATTTCGCCTTCATCGGCGATGTCGGCCGCTACCATACGCCGCTCGACAACGTGGCGAACGCCAGCCCGAGCAGCATTCAACATCAGGGCGACAACGCGCTCGCGACTCTCACGGCGCTGGCGAATTCCCCGACGTTGCAGCCGCCCATCGCGGAGTCGGTCTTCTTCGACGGCTTTGCACGCAGGCTCATCGCCTGGCCCGCGTCATTCACTCTGCCGGCGGCGCTGCTGTCGTTGGTCCTGTTGCTGGCCGAAACCGCCATTCTGCTGCGCCTGGGAGCCGTCGCGCCTCGCGAGATCCTATGGGGAGGCGTGGGCACGATTGGCATGCTCGTGTCGGGTGGGGCGCTGTGCTCCGGGGTGTTGGCCGTAGGCGTAGCCGTCGGCAGGGTGCCGCCGATGGACGGCGGGTCTTGGATTCCGCAGCCCCTGCCGATGCACCTTGCGGCCGCGGCGATTGCCTTGTTGGCCGCGGGCGGCGCAAGCCACTGGCTGGCGCGGCGCGCAGGCTTTTGGGGATTCTGGACGGCGGCGGCCCTGCTCGGCGCGGTTCTGTCCGTCGCTAGCGCCGTGGTCATTCCGGGCGCGAGTTTCCTGCCGCTGCTCGGGGCCGTCGCCGCCGGGCTGGGAGCGCTGCCGGCAACGCTCGGCTTGGTGCGATCCCGCGCGCGGGCGCGAAGCGCCGACGTTGCCGTTCTCTCGCCTCCCCTTGTGAACCTTGCCGCTGTTCTTCCCGCGTTCGTGACCTTCGCCGCTCTCTTCCCGCTGCTGCAATTCCTGTATCCGGCGCTGGGTAGCTTGGCGTGGCCGGTCTCGACACTGGTGCTGGGGCTGGAAGCGGCCACCCTGCTGCCGCTGCTCGCTGCCGCTTGCGGCCGCGCGCGGCGGCAAGTCATCGCGGTTGCCGCTCTGTTCACCGTGGGAGGTGCTTTGCTCACGTTCGGCCTGCCGACCTATTCGGCCGACTGGCCGGAGCGGGTTAATCTCGAATACTGGTGGGATGCCGATACGGGCCAGTCGCACTATCTGGCGCGCTGCGACTCGTTGCGGCTGCCGGCGGCGCTCGCCGCTGCGGCGCACTTCGATCCTGTGCCGCGCCCGCGCTTCGCCGGATCCGGGTCGCTGTCGTTCTACGCTGCCGCCCCGAGCCTCGAACTAGCCGGCCCGGAATTAGAACCCGCGACACAACCCTCCGCCGTGTCGCAACCTGCCGTGTCGCAATCCGCCGTATCCCAATCCGAGCCGGCGTCGCCGGCCGCGGCCTCCGCTGCTCACTACCAGCTTCGTCTGCGCTCTCCGCGCGGCGCACCCGAGGCACTGGTGGTTTTTCCGGCGAGCGCGCACGTGTCGGACATTGCGCTGGCAACGGCCTCAGGCCCGGCGCGGACCCAATTGGCTCGACTGACGAGCGGTGCAACCCTTCTGGACATTGTGTCCCTGCCGGCCGCCGGTGTGGAATTCAGCGTCGATGCCGCGGGGCCGATGACGGTCCAAGTATTCGACCAGAGTTATGATTTCCCGCAGGGAGGAACACTGCAGCGCGCGCGGCCGCCGAACGCAGTCAGCTCGCAGGATGGCGATCTCACGGTGGTGCATCGCACCGTATCGCTCCATCCTACGGCTGACCGCTGAAGGTCCCCACGCCGGTTAGCCGTTCTTCGAATGGGCGGCGTGCAGCGCCGCCAAACGCGAATTGTCGATTTGCTGTATCGCCCGCGCGACGGCCTCATCCCGGCATTGCTTGGCTTTTGCCTGACGGCTCAAGTCTTTGGACCATACGTCGGGGCAGACTCTCTCGGCCGCCGACGTGAGTCGACGATACAGCGCGTACGCGCCGTCGTCGGTCGCCAGACTCTGCTCGCTGTACTTGACGACGATGCTGGGCACGTCGCTGTCGAGTCCGGCGGCACTAACGGCGCCGGCCGCCATGATGCCCGCGAGACTGCCCAGCATCAGCAACCCGAATTTGGCACGCGACCCCGCGGCGCGGGCCGTAATGGAAACACTCATGACATCTCTCCTTGGTGGCCTTGTGTGATGACGCGCTTATAAGACGCGCCGAGGGCGGTCCGCGTCTGCGGCTCGCCGTCGAGGTCGTCCCGCCCAATGACGGTTTCGTCCCGAACCCTTTGTTTTAGGCTCCGCATTCGGCCGTTACTTGCGCTAGGCTTGCCCTATGATCGGAATCGGAGCAGCGGAATCCTCGGCCCGGCGCTTTGCCGGAGGCTTGAGCCTGCGGCAGTTCCTCGGCATCGTCTGCCTGTTTTGGGTGTATGTGACGCTGTCGAACATTCTGTACGCCTACAGCATGCGCACCGGCATGGCGCGCATGACGAACTTTCCGCTGTTCGCCCCTTGGGACGCGCGCCTGTTGCAGCACGTCATGTTGTTGCCGGTTGTCCTGGTGTCTTTTTGGGCATCGCTGCGCATCCAGTGGCGGCCGCTCATGGTCGCACTGCCGTTGCAGCTCATCCTCGGCATCGTATTTTCCGCAGTGGCCTATCCCGCCATGCTCGTAGCCGAAATGACCTTGGGCGGCGAGGAGTGGCACAAGGAGGTCATCGCGCACGTTGCCAAACCCCCTTGGACCGACCCCATGTTTCTGTCGCTGTGGCTCGCGAGTTTCGTGAATTTCCTGCCGACTTATGGATTTGGGTTGGCGCTGGTCACGGGCTTGGCGCTGTTTACGCGATTCCGGAATTCCGAGTTGCGACTCGCGGCTCTCGAGCGCGAATGGAGCTCCGCCCGACTGGCCGCACTGCGCATGCAACTGTCGCCGCATACTCTGTTCAATCTGCTGCACACGATTCGCGGCCACATCGAATGGGACCCGAAGGGCGCGCAGAACATGGTGGTGCAGCTCGCGGATCTGCTGCGCCGACTGCTGAACGCCGGCGAACGCGACTTCTCGAAGCTGAGCGATGAATTGCAATTCGTCAGATTGTATTTGGAGCTGCAGCAACGGCGCTTCGCGGATCGCTTGACCGTGGTTCTGCCCCCGAGTCAGGAGATCCCCGCCGTGTGGGTGCCCAGCCTGATTCTGCAGCCGCTGGTCGAGAACGCCGTGGTCCACGGATTGGCGGGCCACCAAGGTCCCGTGACCGTGCGCATCAGCGTGCGCTTGGCGCATGAGGTGCTGACGCTGTCCGTGCTCAACACGATTGCGCCCGACAAGCTGATCGGCGAGGAAGGCATCGGACTATCCAACGTCCGTGAACGCCTCGCCGTGCAGTTCGAGGGGCGCGCCGGACTCGCCGCCGGCGGTGTCGAGCGCGAGTGGCGCAGTGAGATCACCATGCCGGCGATTCACCACTCACCCGCGCGCGAGGCGCGGCACGCGCCCACTTTGGTCGACGCATGATGAATGTCATCATCGTCGACGACGAACAAGCGGGCCGGCGCACCCTGCGCGAATTCTGCGAGGCGGAAGGCGATTTGCGGGTGGTGGGCGAGTACGGCGACGGCGCCACGGCGCTCGCGGCCATTCGGTCGCAGCCGCCGCAGTTATTGTTCCTGGACATCCAGATGGATCCCCTGAACGGCATTGAACTCGCTCGCTCGTTGGAGCCCTCGCAGCTGCCCTCACTGGTGTTCGTCACCGCCTACGACACGTATGCGATCGAGGCGTTCGAAGTCAGCGCCGTGGACTACTTACTAAAGCCCTTCGATCAGGAGCGCTTTCGCAGGACCTTGGAGCGCGTACGGCCGCGCCATGCAAAATCGGGCGCGGATGAGCGCCAGGCGCTGCTGGCCGGCTTGCTCGCGCAACTGGAACGCGGCGTACGCACTCCCGGCGAGGAGCGGCCGCGGCTGCTGGCGGAGTTCGGCGGCCATCTGCACGTGCTCGAGGCCGCTCAGGTGGAAATGATCGAGGCGGACCGCAACTACGTCGTGATCCGGGTGGGTAAAGACAGCTTCCACGCGCGCAGCACGCTGCAGCAGGCGGAACTTGCGCTGCGTTCGCAGCCCATGCTGCGCATCAGCCGCTCCTGTCTCGTCAATATGAACTATGTCAAAGAAGTGAACCGCACCCTGCGCGGCGATTTCATTCTGGTATTGGCCGGCGGAGCCACCGTCACGAGCAGCGAAGGATTCCGCGTCAAGGTCAAGGACTACTTGAGCACCCTGCGCATTTCGTGATCACAACAGCTCCTCCGTCGCGAACGGCGCGAGAAGTTTCAGAGCGAAGCGCTGCAGGCGGGTGGTTTCCGGATCAATGAACCAGGTCTTTTCCGACCCGGGCTCGCCGCTTGACCACTCGATTCGGTTGCCATCCACCAGCCGCAGCTTGTAGCTGCCGTCCGCGCTGATGTCATCCAGCAGATTGGTGACCTGGCGCGCGATCTCGGCGCTGCGCATCACGAGTCCGAGTTCACTGTTGGTGCGCGCCGACCGCGCGTCCATGTTCATCGAACCGATGAATACCGTTCTCTGGTCGATCACCAGCGCCTTGGCGTGCAGGCTGGCGGTGGAACTGCGAAACGGGTGAAAGCGCACGCGTTTTTGCCCGAGTTTGGGCCGAACTTCGGACAGCTCGACCCCGAGCTTGAGCAGCTCCACGCGATAGTGCGAATAGCCGTTGTGCACCAGGGGCGAATCGGTCGTTGCCAGTGAGTTGGTCAGTATCCTGACGTGCACGCCTCGAGCAACGAGGTCGCGCATCATGGCGACCCCGTCTTTTCCCGGCACGAAGTACGGGGAAATCACGATCAACTCTTGCTTGGCCGAGCGCATCAGGGTCGCCAGATTGTTGGCGATCGTCACCTCCACGTCGGGGGAGGTCTCGCTCGCGATCTTGGCGGGCCGATCGGCGAGCACCGTGGCGGGCACCCACATCAAATGCACCCGTCCCGAGGCGAGTTCGCCCTCCAGCCAGCTGGCATTCGGCGCGGTATCGCCGTCGAGGAACGGCGGCGCGGCGGGTTCCGCGCTTACCGGGGAGGCCACCGAGGCGATCGGGTAGGCGTACTTGCTGTTCCAAAACGCGTCGAACGACGCCGACAGGCCCGCCACGATGGCGCCGGCCGCCACCACATCGAGATCGATGAAGTTGTAGCGCGGATCGCGCGTGAAGTACTCGTCCCCGATATTGCGGCCGCCGGTGATGGCCAGTGCATTGTCGGCGACGAACAGCTTGTTGTGCATGCGGTGATTGATGCGGCGGATCTCGCCCAACGACGCGAGCAGGCGAGTCCAGGTCGCGGATCTGCCGCCGGGAAACGGATTGAAGACCCTGACCTCGACGTTCGCGTGCGCGCCCAAGTGCATGAACCGCCGGTCTTCGCCGGCGGTATTGAGGTCGTCGACCAGCACGCGCACCCGCACGCCGCGATCCGCGGCGAGGCGCACGTGATGCAGCAGGATCCGTGCGGAATCGTCTTGATGGATGATGTAGTACTGAATGTCGAGCGTGCGTTCGGCATGGTCGGCGAGCGCGATGAGGTCGGCCAGGGCCTCCTCGCCCGACGTCAGCAAGCGGATGCCCGACAGGTTCTTGCCGCTCTGCTCGGCCGAGACGACGCGGCCGAGCGAGGTCGTGTCGGGATTCTGCAGCGCCGTGCTGGGCGATTTGTCGACATGTCTCGGCAGGGTGGCGCAGCCGGACACCGCCACCAGCAGAACCGCCAGCAGCGCTAGGGGGCCGCCCATGCGTCGCGACTGCATACCGCACGTTGGTTTGCGCATCGCGGCATGATATCAGGCACACTTTGCATTCATGCAGATACAACGTCATATCCGCAGCTTCGTCTTGCGCGCCGGCCGAATGACGCCGGCGCAGGAGCGAGCGCTCGCGGAGTTATGGCCGGCCTACGGCATGGAATTGAGCGATGGCCCGTTGGACCTGGCGGCGATCTTCGGGCGCGATGCGCCGCGCTGTCTCGAGATCGGCTTTGGGGTGGGGGAAGTGATCGGCAAACTGGCGGAGCACCATCCCCACATCGATTATCTGGGCATCGAGGTGCATCGACCGGGAGTGGGACGGCTATTGCTGCACGCCGCACGGATGAACCTGCGCAACTTGCGCGTCATTTGTCACGATGCAGTCGAGGTATTGAAGGACCAGCTTCCGGACGATTCCTTCGATGAGATCCTGGTGTTCTTCCCGGACCCCTGGCACAAGAAGCGCCATCACAAGCGGCGCCTGATCGACTCCACATTCGTTGCATCGGCGGCGGCGAAGCTTCGCTCCGGAGGCGTGCTGCGCCTCGCCACGGATTGGCAAGCCTATGCGGAACAAATGTTGGCCGTGTGCAATGCCGATCCCCTGCTCGCTTCGCTGAGCCCGGACGGGACCTATGTGGCGCGTCCGGAATTTCGGTCGCCGACGCGCTTCGAGCGGCGCGGCGAGCGACTGGGACATGGCGTTTGGGATTTGGCCTATACGAAGCTCACGGCGGCGGCGTCGTTGCGGCCGCCGCTGCCGTTACCGCCATCGCTGCCGTTACCGCTGCCATTGCCGTTACCGTTGCCGTTACCGCTGTCGCTGCCGTCAGAGAAAGCTCCCGCGAATCCCGTCGATGATGAATTGCACCGCCAGAGCGGCGAGAATCACACCGGAGAGCCGGCTCACCACATTGGCTCCGGTCACGCCAAGCGCCTTCATCAGCCGCGGCGTGGCCAACATCAACACCCAACAGACGAAGAGCACCAGCGCGACGACGCCCAAGAATCCCGCGAATAACAGCGGCTTCGCGCCCACCTCGGCGACGGCCAGCAAAATAGTGGCGAGCGCTCCGGGCCCCGCGATAAAAGGGAACGCTAAGGGAAACACCGATATGTCCTCGCGCTTCTTGGCCTCCTCTTGTTCGGATGTGGTCGAGCGGGTGCCCGAGATGCGCGCGAACACCATGTCGAGCGCAATCAAGAACAGCAGGGTTCCGCCCGCGATGCGGAACGCATTAAGGGAAATCCCCATGACTCCCAAGAACTTCGCGCCCACCAATGCGAACAGCACGCAGATCGCCAGCGCGATCGCGGTCGCCTTGCCGGCCATTTTTTTCTTGAAGCCTGCGCTTGCGCCTTGCGTGAGGCCGGCGAACAAAGGGATGAGTGAGATCGGGTCGACCACGACGAAAAAGACGAGGAAGAATTTAATGAGCTGTTCGATCACTGGCGATGTTGCTGCGCGCAAAAATTACATATTGCGCGAAAGACTCATTGGGAGTTGAATGGAGTTCGGGAGTTGATGGAATGAGCATAGCAGACGGAGGCAGTGATGAACGCAATCAGGCCGGTCGTTGGGCAATGGTATCGGGGCGGTACCAACGAGCTCTTTGAAGTGGTCGCGATCGACGACCAAGACCAAACCATTGAAATTCAGTACTTCGACGGCACCGTCACCGAAGTGGATTTCGACTCCTGGAACGAGCAGCTGCTGGACGAACT
>Ga0137412_10002473_pt1 | contig 14642 bp, 14 predicted proteins | sample CZODoug2_1_16fun_FD_122160 | JGI IMG/M metagenome (GOLD analysis project Ga0137412, IMG submission 122160) | Vadose zone soil fungal communities from Angelo Coast Range Reserve, California, USA - CZODoug2_1_16fungal (Hybrid Assembly) | ecosystem: Environmental > Terrestrial > Soil > Vadose zone... | reverse complement strand
ATGGCGGGAAGAGCAGGAAGAAACCTTTTTCCAAGGGCGAGGGTCAGAAGCGGTTTCGACCAGGCCATAAAGAAGGTCGCAACCGGGACACTAATAAGCGTAAAGAACTTCAGGCTCTGACGATAAATTTCACCAAAGCGCGTAGGGGAAAAATGGGCGGTGCGAGAATAAAGCGGATAGAGCGGGAGGGCAAGAGTTTGGGGGAGCCATTGCAGCGACCCACAGAGGCGATAGGGACCGCCGAACAGACCCACGGTCGCCATGTTCTTGGTCATTATGCCCAGGATAAAGATGTCAATGTTTAATGCCAGCTGTCGGAGCATCACTCCGCCTCCCATCGGGAGAGAGGTCACAAACAATTCTTTCCAAAGCGGCAAATCCACCTGCAGCTTCACTTTGGTGTAAAAGCGGGAGACAAGGATGTGGTAGAAGTTCCACAGTAGAACGTTTGAAATCAGGTGGGCGACGACAAAGCCGATCAGTCCCGTCCTGAAATGAAGCATGATTAGAATGAAGGCGAAGAGTAGGATCTTCTGCAGAATAAACCCGAGGTAATTCAGCTCATTGTCCTCGAAGGCACGGAGAACGGCGCTATAGCCGGCCGCGTGAAATGTGGAAAGGGTCGCGAAAGTCATGAGGAGGAGGGCAATCTTGACTCCCGCGTGATAGGGCAGGAAAAGAGCAACAATTCCAACCACGAGAAAAATGACGAGTGAGATCACCCAGATCAAAGCCGCCGCGACGCCAACTATCTTGCCGACACACTCCGGGTCCTTAGCGATCTCGCGTATCATCATTCGTGGCAGACCGGAGTCAGCCACGAGCTGGGCGATCATGGCAAACGCGAGGACCCACTGATATTCCCCGAACTCGGCAATGCTGACGTGAGGGTTGCGCGCGATCACCACCGTGGTGGCCAGGTACCCCAGCCCCCCAATGACTCCCGCAGCAATGCCGACGATCGAGTTTTTGACGATCCGCTGCGACTGCTTCATGGAATCCACTTCCACGCGCCACCTGCTGCTCTCTGCAGGCGCGCGTAGTTGGTGAGGAGTCGCAGTTCGAGGTTCTGGAGCTCGTCTTGCTTGCCGATGAGATTCAGCTCCTTTTGAATCGCGGTTAGCGGCTCAGCAATACCCTGCTGCTGCTGAGCCTGGAGTACTTGCACATTCCTCTCGCCCTCAGCGACCTCTCCTTGAACGCCCAGGATGTCGTGAGTTAGCATGTAGATCGTTTGGTAGATCTGGACAACCTCGAAGTTCACATCATCGGCTGTTGAGAAAAGCCTGGCCTGTTCGGCCTTGTATGTCATCAACTTCGATCGGGTGGTAGCGAGCTGCGCCCCGAAGTCGAAAATGGGGACGCTGACGGTGATCGCGCCGATAAAGACGCTATCGCTGTTAGAGACACCTTTAAAATCGTCGATATAGTTAGCTGAGCCATCCAGGTAAACTGACGGATACAACCGGAATCGTTCCAGCCGGTAATTCTGCTTTGCCTGATCGATAACCGCCCGCTGTCTCTCAAGCGATGGGTGGTGGTTGAGGCATGCGCCAATCAACTGCTCGGTGGTCGGTGGCGGATCAGGTGGATCAGGGAGTATGTTTGATAAGGAAAGATTGGATGAAGACGACAAACCAAGAGTTTTTGACAGCGACAGCGACCCTGCTGTGGCTTGCTCGCGAAGAAGCTTCAGAAGAGTCTGCGCTTCGCGGAACTGTTCCCTTGCAACCTTGACGTCGATCGGTAACTTGAGCCCCTGCTTTTGCTGTTCCTGGGTGATACTGACATCCTGGTCGAGCAGCTTTACTCTGCGTTCGGCTAACGCCATTCGGTTTCGTGCCGAAACAGTCGTGACAAACTCAGCGATGACGCGGGCGATTACTTCCTCACGTGTCAGATTGACAGTCCATGCAAGAGCCTGTTTCTTTGCCTTCTTTTCCGCGATCGCAGGTGCATTGTTCAAACCTAGAATACTTCCATCGTTAAAGAGTGGGTACCTCAAATGAGCTCCGTATAGCTGGACTTCACTCAAACCCACCGTGTTCGCGGTCACTACGGTTCCATTGGGAGTTACACCGCCCAGGTTAAGCACCCCGAATTTACTAGTCTGACTACCCGAGAAAAGCTCGTACTGTGCTGATCCGGTCACTAGCGGCAAAGCCATTCCCTGCGCGGCGCGGACTTCCTGCGCCGCAGACAACACATCTAACCGGCTACCTTCTAAAGCCGGACTTTCGCCTAATGCGATAGCAATGCAGTCGCGAAGCGTCAGCGGGTGATCTGGAGGAGCCTCCAAGGCCCTTCGCGCCTGCGACATACATGGCAGGATGAACAGCAGCGCCGCCAGACAGGCAGCGCCCCTATTTGAAGATCGATCTCGATGTAGTACGGACTCTGTCATTATCTTTTAGATAAAACTGCCCAACGGTTACGACTTTCTCTCCTTCTTTGAGCCCATCAGTAATCTCCGTCATGGCGTCGACCACGATGCCGGGGCGCACATTACGCAGGTTTGCATGGTTCGTGCCACCGACGACAAAAACCTGGCTTTGTTCGCCTGAAGGATTCGTGACCGCGATGCTCGGCACGGCCAGTACATCCTTGGCAGTCCGCCGGATGCGTGCGAAGCCCGATAGACCGGGCTTTAGGCGAAAATCTGGATTTTCAATTTTTATATAGGCCGTGAAGGTCCGCGTGACCGGGTCGATGTTCGGATCTATCTTCGCAACCGTGCCCTTAAAAACCTCGCTTGGGAATGCCGGAAAAGTCGTATCGGCAGGGAGTCCTAATTGCACAGAATGCATTTTTTCTTCGGTGATCTTGGCTGCCATCAACACGGTATCGAGAACACCAAGCTGCATGATCACCTGACCGGGTTTAGTGAACTCGTTCGGATTGACAAGTCGCTCGAGGACGATTCCATCGATGGGAGATGTCTGCTTCACGTGTTCAAGATCGATCTCAGCCTGCTTGAGTGACACTGTAGCTTTAGCGAGGTCTATTTTTGCGTCGGCCAGGGACATCTCGTACTTCTCCAAGTCCACCGCCGACCCCATATTCTTGTTCTGTAGCGTAGAGTAGCGCTCGACCTGCCGCGTTTCGTTCCGGATCTTAGTGTTATCGGCCTCTACGTATTCGCGGTTAGCCTCGACGGTCGCCTTGATGAGCCGGTCGTCCCAGCGAACGAGCAAATCGCCTTTTTTTATTAGATCACCAATCTTCACTGGAACCTCAAGGACCTGTGCGGTGAGCTGAGTAGTCAGGTTGACGGTCTCAGCTTGCTCGACTGCACCGCTACCCCCGATGACTTCTTCAAGCGTCTGCCGACGGACCGGCACCGTCTCGACTGGCGACGGTGCATGCATGACGCGAGCTATGCTGGTAGTCGTGTTGATCATGTGGAGAATTGTATAGAGGACGAGAAATCCTAGAAGAAAAGAGATGACAATAAAGATTACCCAGTGCGAGCGTCTCATTTTTGGTCCTGTAGTTTGGACAGAAGATGGCTCCAGGCTTTTCGTTTTTGGTGCTGCAGTTTGCAAAGAAGATGTGCCGGGGCTTCCGATTTCGGACGGTTTGTCCGCGACTTCAGTCTTCGTTTCCTTAATGTCCGCGGTTTCAGTTTTCGTTTCCACAAAACACCTGTTACTACCGTAATTAGACTGCAGGTGAGCAATTCACTGCAGGTTGGAAAGAAGATGTGCTGGGGCTTCCGATTTCGGACGGTTTGTCCGCGACTTCAGTTTTCGTTTCCATAATAAACCCATTACTAGCGTAACTATAGTACAGGTCAGCAATTCATAAGTGCACGCCCAAACGTTGTCGAGGCTAAATAATGCGGCAAAATCTTTGTGATGGATACCAAGAAACAATATCAAGGGCGAGCTGAAAGTTTTGCCCCACGGCCAGAACAGCGGCATACCAAACCCAGTATTAGTCCACCCGATCTTAGTTCCGGTAAAGAAGTCGATCAGGAGATGTGAACTGTAAGCCGCGAAGTAGAGAATGGTACTTCGCCAGAAACCTGGCGCGATTCGCCACGCGCAGCTTAAAGCCAACGATATCAAAATAGCGACTGCCAGGCTGTGCGTAAAACCGCGATGCAGTGCGCTCCTGGGGAAGCCGGGCGTTATGAACAAGTCCAGATCAGGCGCATTCGCGAGCAGTATCAGCACTCCAAGACGAGGGAAATATTGGCGCCAGGGCCCAGTCAGTCGAGTTTTGGCGCGCCTTCTCAGGACAAGAGAAGTCCAGAACCCAGCGAAGCTGTGTGCAATTGGCGATGCCATGGGGGTAAAATGTTAGTGGGGGGTTAGATATAGGAGGCTTCTCGCACGTTCAACGCCGAGCCGCGATTAGTGGGAAATCGAGACGCGGCGACCATGGTACAGAATAGCGGGTCGGCCCGTTCCTTGCATTACAATCCGGCTCGCTCACTCTGTCGCAACGGGAGATTTCAGATATGGACTGGTCGGTTTGCGTGATATAATTCGAGCGGGTACACCCATTACCGTGCAGTTGCTCGGCACATCCGAAACGACCAAGGAATTTGCGCTCACTACGACGTTATCACCTATGGTCACGCCGCCCATTACCTTACATCCGGCAGCGAGGTAAACATTGTTACCGATGGTGGGCCAGCCGGTGCCGCGGACGCTAGCGACACTGACACCTTGATTAACCGTGCAACTGTGCCCGATTCGTGTGGCGAGAAGAAAGATGCCACAGCAATTGTGGACAACCAGCCCCGGTCCGATTTCGCTCTCCCGGTGGATGTGAATGCCGGTGAGCATCAGGCAAACGGTGTTAATAACGAGATAAATCGCGATCATCAACTGACGGAATATGGGAATATTTTGGCTGTAAGCCCAGCGGCCGAACCGATACACGACCACTGCGAATGTTCCCAGTTCCAGGAGTGGCGTGATACGCTTACGAAAAAATGTTTTATCCTTTGGTCGGACGCCGTACCCGCGGATTTTCCGGTCAATATCGGCGCGAATCGTGTCGAACATAGTGATTAACTCTCCTGGGCTGGGGCCATTCGAGGTAGCCTACGGCCTCCAGAGGTTTCTCAACTGTACCGGGCTCCTCGCCGGCTGGTTGAAAGCACGTCATTGATACACACGCCAAGTTTGCATCCCACTTGCGTCAAACCGAAAATCGGTGGCCCGCGTGCCCATCTCACTCAGACGCTCTCTGACAATGTGGCGCTTGTTAAACGGGCAGTAGAGTAACAGGTGACCGCCACCGCCGGCCCCGGTGATCTTACCCCCGATGGCGCCGGCCTTCTGGGCTTCCGCGTAAAGTTCGTCGATCCGTGCCGTGGTGATGCCCGGGGCCGTCTTTTTCTTGTGGACCCAGCCTTCGTGGAGCATTTCACCGAAACGATCAAGATCTCCTCCCAGCAGGGCCCCTTTCATCTCGATGGCGATTTCTTTCGTCTTGTCCATGGCCGCAAGCGGCTCAGCATTCTCCGCCTTCGTATTTTCCATCTGGTTCTCGATGATGGGCTGGGTCTCGCGGCTTCCGATGTAGCAGAGTAGTAGGTTGTATTCGAGTTCATTGATGACGAATTCACTGAGCCGCAGCGGTGTGACGATCACTTCTTCACCATGGAACTCCATGAAATTGAAGCCGCCAAAAGCCGCGGCAAACTGATCCTGCCTGCCACCTTTAATTCCCACATCATTGCGCTCAATGTCGTAGGCCAGTTTAGCCATCCCGCCGGATGTAATTGGCAGTCCGAGCAACTCGCGAAACAGGCCAATGAGCGCCACGGTAAACGTCGAGGAACTGCCGAGGCCCGAGTTCGGCGGAGCGTCCGCATGGATGAAAAGATCGAATCCCTCGGTCCGGAACTTATCGAGTTCCAAGCGCTTCAGCACTGCTTTGGCCAAGTCCATTTGACCGTCGAACCGAAAGTGCGCCTCTTCGGTCCAGTAAACCAGCGTCCCGTAATCGAACGAGCGGAAGCCGATCGAACGTTCCGATTTTGGCACCAATGTCCCATAGACATAGCGCGAGATCGTGGCGTTGAGCACACAGCCGCCGCGCGTATCTGCGTAGGGAGACACATCAGTCCCGCCCCCACCGAAGCTTAGTCGCAGCGGCGCCCGAGCGCGCACCATTCTTATTTGCTTCAGGAAATTCCGACGGCGCGTAGTCATGATAAATCGTCGGAGGCAAATGTTTTTCCCTCCATATCGGGTGGAACCGCCAATCCAAACAACTGTAAAACCATTGGTGCAACATCGATTATACGAAGCCCGTCAATTCGGCGTCCATTGGCGAGACCACCGTTAGCCGGTCGGAAAAGAAAAATGCCGTTCTCGGCGTGGTTGGCCCCGTCTGGCCCCGTGTCATTTTCGAAAGTGTGTATTTTTCCGCCGCCAACTGTGCCAACGGAGCGCCAGTAGAGGCTGCCGAAATAAACGATCAGATCCGGCGCCACGCCGCGCACCACCTGGTACAGTTCTTCCGGCCGAAAAACCTGCGTGCCGATTTCGTTTCCTTTTTCATCCGGAATTGCTTTCAATCCGGCAGTTAGTTCATCACGCACCTTTTCGTAATCACCCGGTGCGATTGTTCCGTTTGGCTCGCGGTCCGCGACGTTGAGAAACACACGCGCATAATATCCGCCGTCGCCCCATGCTTTCGTCCGGGACCAATCAATTTTAAGTTTAGAGAGCGGTGTCGCGCCGGGAGGCTTTTCGGCGAGGGTCAGGTAGCCATTTGCAAGCAGCCATTCGTTAACGCAGATGCCGCCATCCATTCGCTTGGCGCCGTGATCAGAAACCACCAGCACGCCCGTTGCGTCATCGGCAAACGCGAGCAACTCCCCGATTTCACGGTCCACCTCTCTGTAGTAGTCATGAATCGCGTCCTCAAATTTGTTGCCAGGCTCGTAGAAGCGATGAGCCGGGTCCATATTGTCCCAAAACGCATGGTGGATACGGTCGATGCCCATCTCAACTATCATGAAAAAATCCCAATCTTCCTTCGCTAGTAAATGCCGCGCGAGCTGGAAACGCTTCCGGGTCATCTCGTAAATATCGGCCAGAATCTTCTCCTTGTTGCCGGATCGAAAATCACGCACATCCAATATATATTCGCCAACCACCCGCTCAATCTCCTGTTTGAGTTCAGGCGGATGCGTGTACTGGCAGGTCGTGTCCGGAGTTAAAAAGTCGGTTACCATTAAGCCATTCAGGGGGCGTGGTGGGTAGGTTCCCGGCACGCCTATGACAATGGAGCGTTTTCCGCTGCGCGAGAGAATATCCCAGAGCCGATCCTCTTTAATCGCAAGTGAGTTGGCGATGGAATACCGGTCGTAGGAGTAATCCGCACGGTTTCGAAACCCGTAAACTCCAAGCCGGCCAGGACTCTTGGAGGACATCATCACCGACCACGCCGGTACTGTAATGGGCGGATCGCACGAGCGGAGCGGTCCGTGCAGTCCGCTCCGGCAGAGCGACTTCAAGTTTGGCAAATCATCAAGCCAGCGATCGAAGACCAACTCAGGCGCTGCGCAGTCGAGTCCAATGACCATGACTCGCCTCCGCGCTTTCTCCGGGCCGGTCCCTAGGGTCCGGTCCTGCACGTCGCGCGAGGATTGACCTGAAACCATTTCTTTCAACGTTATACTCTCTAGTGCGTCGCGGCCGCCGACGCGCAGATGCGCGCGTCCTGCGACGAGATTCTCAAAATAATGCGTTCTTGATTCTCAATCTTTGGGACAAGAAGCAGTTTCGCTTCACGTTCAGACCGCTTCTTCGTTGAGTCCGATGAAGCCTTCACGCTCTAAATGTAGGATGATTTCCTGCGCAGCCTCTTCGGGTGTGAACTCGGCAGTATCGATAGTCAGGCAGCGCCTTATTTTCATGTAGGCCTTTGCCTGACATGCGGATCTACTTGTTGTGCCAAGGCTACGGACTCTGAATTTTCTCGCCGTGTTCCGAAAGGCTGCTTGTGCTGCCGACTGGCACGGCAGAATCTTCTGCCTAATAATTTCTGATGTCCCACGCTGTCGGGACGATTCCCAGGTCGACAAAGCTGCTATAGCTTGTGCCGTTCATGAGCCAAATCACGCGCTGGCCGGTGACGCTGTTTTGCCAAAGAATGTCTGGCTTGCCGTCGCCATTGAAATCAGCCGCGCCCGCGATGTTCCATGAGGTCGCGATGGTTCCCAGGTCGACAAAGCTGCTATAGCTTGCGCCGTTCATGAGCCAAATCACGCGCTGGCCGGTGACGCTGTTTTGCCAAAGAATGTCTGGCTGACCGTCGCCATTGAAATCGCCTGAACCCACGATCTTCCACGATATCGGCTCGGTTGCCAAGGCCGCAGCCCCAATAACGTTCGTGCCGTTCATGAACAAGATGACGTGCTGGCCAGTAGAGCTGTTTTCCCAGAGAATGTCCGGCTTGCCATCCGCATTGAAATCGCCAGAACCCGCGATGTTCCATGAGGTCGGGACGGTTCCCAGGTAGACAGCGCTGCTCAAGCTTGCGCCGTCCATGAACCAAATCACGCACTGGCCGGTGACGCTGTTTTGCCAAAGAATGTCCGAGTTAAGGTCGCCATTGAAATCGTCCGAGCCCATGATCTTCCACATTGCCGGCACGGTTGGCAAGACCGCAACCCCATTAGGGCTCGTGCCGTCCATGAACAAGATGACCCCCGCGCCGTTAGTGTTATTTTGCCAAAGAATATCCGATTTGCCGTCGCCGTTAAAATCCGCCTTTGCCGGAAAGATTCTCTCGAAGGCTAGAAAATTCGGACTTCCTTCCGCTGTGCCGAAGAGCGTTCTATTTCCGTCGACCGTATACTCGTAGAGTTGCCCAGCGCCAGTATCAGCTACTAAAAGATTCCCAACACCATCCATGTCATTGCTGTACCTTTTGGGTCGATATGCCAGTCCCCATGGATCGATGAGCCCCGATGCGAAAGGTATTATCCCCCCGTTTCGATTGATCTTGGTAATCCCGCCGGAGTCGGTAGTGACAAGAACGTCACCCAATCCGTCCAGTGTCACATTTCGGCTGCCATCACCGGGATCGATATCGGTCATCGTCCCGTCCTGTGCTACTTTGAACACGGAGGCGGTATTAGCAACGTAACGGTTGATTCCATCGAAACCGATCCCCAGCGGACCAGTAACACCCGGAATAGAAACATTCTTGGGCCCTCCGGCCAGAGGTAAGCTCGACACGACACCGCCACTATTCTCTGCGACAAGCAGGTTAGGTGCGACGATAACGAGACCGATTGGATTCATCAAACCTGAGGCAAAAGTGGTCCGACCGCCGCTCCTGGTGAATTTATAGACGTTGCCGCTGCCAGCGTCAGCTACATACAGATTCCCTGTGAAATCGAAAGCAAGGCCCTGGGGACTGTTGAGTCCAGTCGCGAACGTCCTCTTTGTTCCGTCGTGTGCGTAAACCACGATCGAGTTGGTTGCCAGGTCGCTGGCGTAAAGATCGCCCGGCGTGGCAAGTGCGTTCGAATTGAAAATGAATTCGGTCGCACCAGCAAGGAGTAAAATAAGGATATTGGATGAAAGAGCGTTTTTGATTCTCATTTTTTGGGGGTTGGGGGTTTGGTATTGAATGCGCCCCTTGTCACGTATCTATGGGCGCATGTCAAGCAACAAATTTTACACCGACGTTTTTTAGCAGGGGAAGAGTTGTTTGGCCTTCCGTGACTTCTCGTTATTGAGAACTCATTTCCGGCCGCCTATTACTTCTACGGAAACGATGAGACAAAGTTCTCGAAAAAGTTAAGATTTTCATAAAACCGCCGATTCGTCGGGAATCGCACACCGCATTACCCTCATGGCTCTTTCACGATGGCGCTCGCTTCGGCTTTGGAACAAATGGCGTCTTTAGGGGCAATCGTGGCGCAAATATCGAACCGCGCTCTTTACGTGATCGGCGCTTGCATTGCACTTGTAGCAGCACTTGTAGCAGTCGGTGCCGGCGTGTTTGCACTCAAGCAAGGTATGGAGAATGCCGCCTAGACAAATATATGAATACCCCCAGAAAATTTAATGTTCAGATCAGTCTGTGCCTCATGCAATGAAACGAGTGGCACGACTCCTCTGGCAAAAGCAACCCTTGCTACTGCAACAGCAGTGTCTTCAAGTCGCATCAACCTTACGTGGGTTGATAATTCGGCCTCTGAGACAGGGTACAAGATTGGGCGAAAGAAAACGGCGGCTGGCACTTATGCTCAGATCGATCTGGTGGGTGCAAATGTGCAAAGCTACAACGATACAAATGGACTTGACCCTAGCACAAGATATTATTACAGAGTCCGAGCTACCAATGGGACGATTGATTCTGACTACTCGAACGAACCGTCTGCTGTGACTTTGCCATGAATAACTCATTTATCATTTTCTATTGATAGTATGGGTTCGAATAGCTTGGAATCTCCAACCCGTTTTCTGCGCAGATGTGACCTGGACCGATAGATCTGCGACTGAAACCGGATTTAGAATTGAGCGAAGCCCGCTCACGAATACAAATTTTACTGAAATTGCGACGGTCGGCGCCAATACAACCTCTTTCACTGATACAAGTCTTAACAGAGCAACCACGTATTACTATAGAGTGCGAGCTTACAATGCGTACACAACGTCCGCCTATTCGAGTGAAAGGCACGTTAGGACCCTTCAATAACATTCCAGATCCGCCATTCGGGCTTACGATTACATCTCTCCTATCAAACAAGGTCAGTCTCTCCTGGAAGCGACAAGGATGGCGAGATCTACAGCGTGCGCTACGACGCGGTGAACGCGATCTCGACAAACCGGTAGGCATTTCATATTCTGGAAAAAGACGTTGGCAAAACTCTATCGCAAGCAACTCATCCGATGAATAAAACAGCTCAAATTATCTACTCAATACTCGCATTGGTAATGCTCGCCTGCCTAACGAGGAACGCAACGGCGAGCAAATCGATCACACAAGAGAAAGTCAACCAAATCAGACCTGGCCTGACGACCGAAGAAGATCTTGTTCGCGCCTTCGGCCCGCCCGCAACAAAAACGGTCTGTCCACCAGGAGCGATGACGCTTGAATGGTTTTACTCAAGCCCGATCAGCGCTCAAAATTACATTCCAGTCATTGGCCCGGCTTTGGGCGGCACGCAGTTTAAAGCGTGGGAACTTTGGGTCGTCCTGGGCGCGAATGGGGAAGTCAAACGCTACATCGCATATGGACTTTATGCGAATGGGGAAACCAAGCGCTACATCGAACGTGGTTATTATCCAAAGTAGGGCGAGCCGGCCTCATCGTAAACCCGAATCACAGCGCGACATGATCGGCTGCGAAACTTTGCGTAGTCAACTGCGTTGCTGACCGCATCTGGCTCGCCGTACCAGAGGCGGCCGAATGACAGCGCATCGGAGATAAGATCGAAACCGCGATGATCCGTTACGGGGTGGACTTCGTGAACGCGCATCAGGATGCAAATTCAGCGGTCAGCCCTCGCAGACTGTTCCGAGAGGAACCCCCTGATGACGCGTTGTTGGTCCTCGTTCTCGATGCGCGTGAACAACTTTGTCCCCAGCTTAGTAATTGTTTCTGGTTTATCGAACGGCAGCTTCTCATACATCTTGCCACCTTGAAAGTGACAGGGCTGGCAGCTGGACTGGAGTATCGGCCTGACGTCCGAAGCGAAGGTGGGCCATTCCGCCAATGTCTGAGTAGAGGTGGTGGGCTTATTCGTGGTAGTGGTGGATTTCGTTAACGCATTTGGCTTCGTGCCGTTATGTTTTGAAACCAGCGATGAGAATCAACGTCAGCATCAACATGCTTTTTGGCATAGCTGCATGTTACTCCCGTGAATCTGCCCCAGCAATGCCGATTACTTCGGGCGCAACACGGTTATCAATTTGTTCGCATTAGAAATGCCGCCGAGAAAGTCAATGCGTTCAATCGCCGACAATCTCTGGGAAACCGGTTTCCGCTGAATTGATCGCGGCGATGCAGTTGGCCCAGAAGCCGATCTACACCATACGGAACGGACCCAACAAGCAGGCGATGGCTTGGGTGAACAATATGGTCGGAGGCAATTCGAACGTACATCCCGTGATCATGAAGACCGGGGGAACGTCAGGATTCGGCAATGTGATCGCGATTAATCCAACCAAGGACGCAGCCATCTTCATCGGCATGAACCAGGTCGGAGCTGACCCTGCCGAGAAAGGGGTTGAGATCCCGCGGCGCCTCCCGTAGTCCCCCTTGATTCTGTGCAGCTTAGTTCACAGCGGCGTTTTTCTGCTTCGCGTGTTATTGAGCGGTAACGCCTGCGACCGTTTATTGTGCGGGCGTTGTGCTTTTCAATCTTCGCCGCCGCAATTCCATCGCCCAAAGCGCGGCAATGGTGAGAATGTCGCTGGTCACGTGCGTAGCGCGTACACTGTTGTAAGTCGCGGGCGTGAGCGTTGGCTCGAGCAGGTCACGCGTTTGTTTCGAGCTGGCAGCGTTTGTTCCACTGGAATCGAATTGCTTGATCGCCTGGATCGTCGCGAACCGCTGCCGAGTTGTGTCGTACATCGCGTCCAGATTTTCATAGGCAAACAGGGCGAACAGAATTGACACGATCAACGTCGTGATCGCGGCGGGTTGTTTCCGCAGTGAAGAAAATGCAAGCAGTCCGCCAACGATCACCACGTAAAGGTTCCAGTACGCCTGCATCGCCGTCGAGCGCTCGAAGTAAAGCTGAATCAGTTCGTTATAGCTCATAAATTCTCGCGATTATGAAAGTGCGCCATGATCCAAGGCGAGAACAAAAGAGTCCGTGCCACCGGGAGAGGAACGAACTCGATGTTCGAATTCGGACAAGGCGGAGCGCACCTCGGGTCGAATAACAATGGACGGTCGAACGCGGCGAATCATCGCGAATGCCTCTTCCGCGGTCTTCACTTTCCCACTCATTATTAAATAAGCGGTTACCGCCGCTGCGCTTCGCGAGTAACCGATCTTACAGTGAACATACACGGCACCGTTTCGGGAGTGATTGCCGATGAATTTGCTTATCTCCATGAGTTGCGCCTGGGTGGGAGCAGTCAGGTCCAGGACGGGAGTATTTCGATAATTGATTTTGCGGAACGGTTTTGCTTCGGAAAATTCAGCGCTCAAATCAAGCACGGAGACAACTCCGGAGCACAAAGCTTTGTTCGCAGAACAGCACCCCAGTTTGCCGCCAATCCAGATTTGCGGTGTGACCTTGTCCCACGATCGACATTGTCTCCGGTAATACAGCAACGACAGATATTGACCCAGTAGACAAGGCGCCAACACAAACCGCGTGCTCCACGGCAACTTTCCTTCAGTCTTGTGAAAAACGATCGGACCCGCTCCGAAATACGCGATCGCCACGATGCCGAGAGCGATCGCTGGCCAAAGAAGCAGGACTCCCCATGGCCAAAAGATCGCTCCCGTAATCAAGACAACCGCTGCTCCCGCTGCGTAATACGAGCCGATGCGGCGATTCGCGATAACCGGCGGCCCAAGCGTAGGCTCGCGAAAGAGGTAGAAGCAGTATCCCGCCAGGACAAAACCACCGACGATGTCGATGACGTGATGTTGATACGTCAGAACTGGCGACAACGCGATTAGAACGAACCAGATCATAATCACAACGCGAATGAAACCACGCGTATGACGAAAATAACTATTGAGCAGAATTAGCGTGAACGCGGCGTGAAGCGATGGAAGCAGATTGTACGGCGAATCCATTCCGCGAAACCAATCGAAGACCGCGCCGAGCCACCCGCTAGCCTGAGGGCGCGGGAAAGCAAAACGTAGCGGGAAAAGCAGAAAACAAAGGCCTGCAATGAGAATTGCGGCGATGACCCGCCGCGAAAAGATCCGCAGCTCCTCCTCTGTTCGACAGAAAAACGGAGCCGCGATGAAGAAGAGATCGATCGACATGTAGGGGAGAATCATGAAAGGAACGAATGGGATACCACGCTCCCATTGAAAATAGAACGAGCCGACGTGACTGCGTTGTCCCGTGATCCAATTGCAACCGCTGTAGACGACCAGAAACAGGACCGACAATTCCGCAGAAACCGTGAAGGCTTTAAGGCGAGAGACGTGCACGCGATAGTTAAGACTTCGAGCGTCGTGCGATTGAGACGGTGAACATTCCCCACTGATCGATTTCCATATCGATCTTTTCGAAGCCGGCGGCGCGAACGAGTTCATCCATTTCGGCCGTCGTCCGACGACGCATGATCCAGCGTTCCCCTTCCCGATTAACGAGGACATGTGCAATGAATTCGAGCTGCGGGTGCCACGGCTGATTCGTGTAAATGAGGTAACCGCCAGGCTCGATCGCGTCGGCTAATCCGCGCAACGAATTCAAAACCGGCTCGTTCGACGGAAACAATTCATAAAGGCCTGAAACGATTCCGATCGTCGCGCGCGGTTGAATCCCGGCGAGAGATTCTCGATTGAACGCGTCGCCTCGGCGCGCGATTACTGCGCCGTTAACATTTAACTCATCGGCCAGAGCGCGCGCGGCATCGACATTTTCCTGCTTATAATCGCAAAGCGCGGCGCCGATCGGAATCTCTGGCATATCGCGGATCGTTTCGATCACGTAACGGCCGGCACCTGCAGCG
>Ga0137412_10002472_pt1 | contig 14643 bp, 9 predicted proteins | sample CZODoug2_1_16fun_FD_122160 | JGI IMG/M metagenome (GOLD analysis project Ga0137412, IMG submission 122160) | Vadose zone soil fungal communities from Angelo Coast Range Reserve, California, USA - CZODoug2_1_16fungal (Hybrid Assembly) | ecosystem: Environmental > Terrestrial > Soil > Vadose zone... | reverse complement strand
GCGCTGTTCCAGATCTGGTTGAATGGCCCCTTGTATTCCGGGTTCGTTTTATCCATCCAATAGGCGTGCTGGATTCGGTAATTGTCCACGATCGGGAAGCCGTAAACATAGGCTTCCTTGGCGATGGTGCGCGCCTCCGCGGGACTGACGTTGATTTGCGCGTCCGCTGCCGTGAGGTGGAGTACCGGGAGCACAGCAACCCCGCCGACAAAGCCTCTTCGTGTAATGGTTTTCATGACCCTGAACCTTCCGTTGCGCTAATTCGGTGCCAGATTTGCTGCTCGGCCTAGTTGACAGATCTCGCGGCACGCGCGGGATCACGGCGATGACGCGTCCCGCGCCGCCCCTCAGTCTGAACCCTACTGTGCCACCACGATCGCGGGCGGCTGCCAGGTGCCATTACCCGGAGGCAGGACGGACGGCGCTTCGGTCTTCGGCCAGTAGAGCCGCATCACCAGGTAGATCGGGCCGTTCGGCGCCGGCAGCCAATTGGATTCCAGGTCGGCGCCGGGAGAGTCTTTCTGAATATGCAGCGTGAGAGAGCCGTCCGCATTCTTCTTCATGCCGGGCAGCATCGGCGAATTGATCAGGTATCGGTTGATCGGATTCTCGATCAGCAACTGGCTCTTGCCGTCATACATGGTCACCGACCAGAATGCGTCAACTGGCGGGAACTGGCTGGCGGCAAAGGTGACCGTGTATTTGGATTTAGAGCCGTCGAGTATGTCGCCGTTAGCCAGCGTTTTCGTCATCGGGTAGACGGCTTCGACGGCGTCGTTGCCATAAATTCCTCCCTTGGCTGCGGCGGCCCGCTTCAGCCAGTCGCCGCTGTAGAATACCCGGTCTCCGAATAACGACCCGATTTTCCATCCATTGACGTCCTTTTGTCCGTTAACAAGATACTTCTCGACCTTCTCTTCTCCATCTTTCATACCCAGTCCGATTTCGATCTTGTGTGTCACCGGAAGATCCTTGAAGTCAAAGGTCTTGCCGGCCCCGACGCCAATGCGCGCGAGCTTGGCGCGGATTTCCTTCTCTTCCGGTCCCGCTGGCGCGAATTGGAGAGCAAAGTCGAGGTATTCGAAGAAGTTCTTCTTCACCAACTCTGCATTGGCCTTGGGAAAGTCGATGGCAGCTGCGGCGGGCGGTGCGGGCTGCTTGAGATAGGCCGACAGCGGCTGCACCTTGTAGCCGGCCTGTATCTTCGCAACATTTGGCATGTCCGCCGGATTGAAGAGCTGCGTCCGATAGGCAACGGCAGAGAACTGCGTCGTGGACCGGAACACCTTCTTGATACCCGCGGGCGTTGCACCCTGCCAGTCTGGTCCGACGACCATATAGTCTCCGGGATCGCTGCCGGTCGCGCGGCTGCCGATGTAACCGTAGTTGAACGTGTTGCCGTCGCAGAGCATCACCGAATAATACCGGGTCTTCTCGACCGCCGGCACCGATAGAACGATCGGTTCGGCGCGCAGATCGAGCCAGGCAATGGAATACGGGGTATCGCTGTTGGGCGTTATGACCGCAGTGTCTTTGTAAGTGAAGACCCGGGCCTCGTTGTTGATCTGGTTGAACGGCGCCTTGTATTGCCCGGAATTCCTGTCGACGGAATACTCGTACATGACAGCATAGTTCATCACGATGGGCAGCCCGTAGATGAAGCCTTCCTCGGCAATCGCCTTGGCCTCGCGGATGTCAGGCCATTCGGCCTTGGCCTGCGCGTTCGCCGGGAGAGGCATTATCGTCGTAACGGTCATCGCAGCCAGCGCGGCGGAACGAAGAAGATCGCGTTTGGTCAACATTTGACATTCCTCCTTCAATCGTGGTCAGGCGCCGCGCGCCTTCCGCAATCGGTTCGAAAAAGTTACAAGTGCCCTGCATGCGTGGCTATGCAAAATCCGACAACTTGAGCACACTACCTGACGTTTAGAGCAGGATACTTCACGGTCTCAGGGGAATCGGCTACTCGGCTTTTCTCGCATTCCTCCAGCATGAACTTGGCCACGGGATCGCCAGGGAAGTTGTCAAGGATGGCGCGATAGGCGCGCTCTGCTGCCGCAAGTTCGCCAGCTTCGAAACGCTGCGAGGCTTGCCAGGTCATGGCGCTCAGCTGCGCGTCCCGATCACGAACGCTCAGCTCAGGATCGTCGCTAGCTCGGATAGCGAACAATTCATAGATCATGAACTCGGTCTTGCGGCCCTTCACCTGGACCCGCTTCAACGGTCGCGCCAATATCTCGGCCCGCACCTGTTCGTAGATGCTGTCGCTGATGCAGATGGTGGTGCCAAACAGCTTGTTGATGCCCTCAAGTCGGGCGGCAACATTCACGCCGTCTCCCAGGGCAGTGTAGCTCAGCCGAGTTGAAGAGCCGACATTGCCGACCAGGACGGTGGCGCAATTGAGCCCAATCCGGATTCGGATTCGCGGCCGTCCTTCCGCCTCCCAGGCATCGTTCACGCGCTCCATGCGCCGCGCCGCGCGCAACGCACCGGCGCAGGCGCGCAGCACATGGTCGGGACACAGAACCGGGGCATTCCAGAAAGCCATGATGCCGTCGCCAATGAACTTGTCGACCGTGCCGCCTTCTTCGGCTATCGCGCCGGACACTTGCTCGAGATAGGTCGAGATCTGGGCCAGAAGGTCGGCCGGTGCGAGACTCTCGGAGTGGCTTGAGAAATTCTCCAGGTCAGAAAAGAACACGGTGATGAACCGAGGCTCGACGCCCAAGGTCAGCGGAATGCCGGACTTGATGAGTTGGCGGACCACGTCGAGCGGGACGAAGGAGGAGAACGATCTTAGCGAGGTCCGAAGCAGAGAAGCAGCCGATTCCAGCCTGGCGATCTCCCGGATATTGGATGGCCGCAACGCGGGCGCATCGAAGTCCAGGCTTTCAATTGCCTGCAACTGGCGGGATACGTTTTCGACCGGCCGCGATAGCCGGCTTGACGCGAAATAAATGAAGAACAACTCGACGGCAGTGAGGACGACGATGATCACCATCATCAGGCGATTGGTTGCCTTCAACGTCCCCACGAAATCATCGATCGGCGTCAACGTGATCACCTGCCAAGGTTGACCGAAGCCACCCGGAAAATTGGCGAAGGCCGCCATCAAATCCTCTCCGTTCGTCGGTGACCGGAAGACGAAACTGTCGGTACCGATACGAGCATGCTGACGATGAGCCTCGCGCACTTCCGGATCGTCGATATCGGCCAGAGTTGCGATCCTCAGCTTCTCATTCTCGACGCGTACGCCCTTCTGCTTGTTTGGGAAGGCGATGATCTTTCCGTTGTTGCGGTCGGCGATGAGGGTGGTGGTGCGCGCGCTGGTCCGGTGCTTGTCAAGAAAACGCGACAGCACGTCCATGGTGATGTTGGCCGAGGCGCAGCCGAGGAAGTCAACACCATGGAAGAACGGAACCCGTAACGAGAGAATGGGAAAACCGGTATCCGGATTGATCGAGGGCTCCGTCACTGCGAGCGTCCGCGTTATCTTGGCGGCCTGATAGCCGGGCAAGGTGCGAATATCGGTCTCGGTGGCAACATCGTAATTACCGACTTCATGGGGCCATATGTCGAAGAATTTGCGATGGCGGGTCCGTCGCAAGGCGTAGCTGATCGCGTCGATGTAGCTGGAGTGCCAGTTCGCGCTCGCTGGAATACGCGTATCGGCGTGCCTGCGGTCCTCGTCGATGCGGGTGACCACCCGATGATACCCGTCTTCGAAGCTGACATAAATGGCGTCGATATGAGCCGCAGAGGTGAGGGCGCGGTACAGCAGATCGCGGCTTTGCTCGGTGCGGAAATAATTGGGATCGGCTGCGGCCACTTCGGCGAGAAAGCGCAGCGGACTCTCGGTGTTCTCGATCAAATCCTGGGTGCGTTCAACGGCGGCCTGGCTGGTCTGCAGGACCGCTTCGTTCAGGATCGATACCATGCCGGCCGAATTCTTGTTGTAATTGTAGATCAGGATGAAAATGAGAATTGGAATGCTGAGGCCGATAAAGAGCAACGACATGATCAGGCTTAGCCTCGGTCGGCCTACTGTGGCGAACAAAGCGCCAAGTCGGGCCGGCGTCATCTGCAGGGATCGGCGACGGCGGTACGCGACCAAAGCCGCAATCGCCAATCCCGGCGGCACCAGCAGCAGTGGGATGAACCAGCGCCACTGGCTGCGGTCATCGCCGTCCCAAATCAGTGCGGGTGGCAGCGTTTCGTCACTGAGCAGTCCGAGCTTGCGATAAGTCGCGGCGATGCTTTGCCAGCGTGAGGGATCCTGCTCTCCGATCCGCTTGGGATCGCGTCCGACCAGGCTCTCCGTGTGCTCTGCCTCAAACAGGAGAGCCTCACGACTCTTTTTCGCTGAATAGCTCCTGAGGATCAGATCGATCGTTGCCTCCTTGTGCTCGAGGGCATAGGCCCAGCCTTTCAGGCTAGCCGCCCTAAACGCCGCCACCCGGTTCGGGTGAGCTTTAACGTTCGCTTCGGAAGCGCACAGATTGTCGCCATAGAAATCGATTCCGTACGCGTCTGGCGAGAAAGCGCGGTATGCCGCGCCCATCTGTTCAAGGACGAACGGCTCGTTGGTGCTGTAGGCAACCATCGCGTCGGCCCGTCCGGCCAAGAGGTCGCGTGGGTTGCCCTCATGAGCGACGCGAGGCAGGGCGTCATAGTCGACCCCTTCGTGCTTCAGCATCGCGGCGATCTCATCGCTGGCCGGCGTGTCCATCAGTGTACGGCCGCGCAAATCCGACACGCTGTTGATGTCCGCCCGGCGCGGAACCAGAATGACGGCGGGAGAGCGCTGGAAGATGACAGCCAGCACGACCAGCCGGCGACCCATCGTCCATTCGCGCAGAACGTTGGCACTGCAGACGCCGAAATCCGCTTTACCGCTGGCAACCGCCTCGGCGACGTCGATATCGGGGCCGCCCTCGCGGATGGTGACATCGAGACCGGCGTCGCGATAGAAACCCTGTTCCAGCGCCGCGTAGTGACCGGCGAATTGAAACTGGTGCTTCCATTTTAGCTGCAAGGATACTGACTCGAGTGCTGCAGCAGGATGCGATGCCAGCAGCACCAGGCAAGCGGCGACAACCAGTTGTTTCAATCTGTCCTGTTGCTGCGTGCACTTGGTGAGCAGCCAAGCGGCCGTCGCGGTGCCTATGGACTTGGAGAATTCGTGTAGTCGCATATAACCCCCGCCAAGCGCATTTTCTTGAGGGGCGAGGCGGTAATGCGCGGGTGCCCCTTTTCGAAATTGGCCCGAAAGGCTACGCGCGCTGAGATCAGGCGGCTATGCAAAATCGGACGATCAAGCGGACCTCTGAGCCACCGCCGGACTCTGCTTCGCAAGACACGGCCAATACCGCCCAATAACGAAGTTGCGGCGGTCAGATAGTGCGCCAACGGAACCGTCAATGCCTGGGAGAAGCCCAGGAAAATGCAGCATCCTTTACTTGAATCAATGCAGGCGCTGGCAGCATTTTTGCGGCCTCAACTGCTTTGTTTCCCCGACCTACAAGCGTCGCCACCCTGATCTCTCCGTCCGTGTAATAAGGGTCTCCTTCGCCATTGCGGCCATTGAGCGTGGGACCGATCCCTCGCATTTGATAAATGCCCGTGACCATCCGTGCCTGGTTGAGATCGCCGACCAATTGGTCGCGCTCTTCATCAACGTTTGGTGCGATTTTGTGCGTAACCTGGCCGGTATCGCGGCTCAGTGTCACGCCCTTGTCGAAAGTTGCGGATCCAAGCCAGACCGGACTTGCATCGGCCCCGTTGGCAAGGACCAGCCATAGCCGGACGTGTTGCCGGCGGTCGGCGCTCACTCCGTCCGGTTTTTCAAAGGCCAGGTCCTCGCGCCGCCCCTCGAAGAAGAGCGGACTGACTGGCGCGTCCTTGTAAGGCCGGTCAAACAACACGCTGCCCACAATTTCTGCGCTCGTCCGCAACGTAATTGGGTCTGCGGGATACCAGCCGGCGACATGAAATGCGGAAATGACACCTTCGCGGGTTCCAATGAGGCCGACGTTGATGGGATCTCCTGGAATTCCCTGCGCCGTCGAAGTCAGCATAGGCAGATGTGAGAGCCCAGGCTCGCGCTCGATCCGCGACCAGGTGGCAGGCAATATCAGATAGCTGATGGTGACGTAACAAGCGATCGCCGCCGCGGGGAACAAGAAATAGCGACGTCCGCGATCTCCCAGACCGATATTCACTGGACCGCCTCCGCACGAAGTTTGATCGTGACGAATGTACGTAAATATCTGCGAGCCCACGTTTGCCCGCGGATGATGCCGACCCAGCTCGGGTTTGCAGAAGCACGCATCATTAAACTGCGAGAGGGAGGCTGTCTTGGACAGTACGGTTGACCAGAAGAGTTCCACCAAGGGTCGTGGCATGCAGCGTCTGCGAAGGACTTTCGCCAAACGCTTTGCGGTACTCGACCGAGAAGCGCCCCAATTCCACGAAGCCACAACCGGTCGCAATCTCCGTTACGGTCACGAGCTTGTCGTCCGCGGCCAAAAGCGCGCGTCTCGCCTGATACAGCCGCAGCATTCGAAGCTGCCGGCACGGCGCAACGCCATAAAGCTTGTGGAATGCCTTGCGAAGCGTTCGCTCGCTTACTTCAAGGGTACGGCACAGGACCGAAATGTGCAGCGGCTCGTCCAGATGTGCGAGAGCCAATATCTTCGCCTGTTCGACGAGATCGCTCCACGGGTTGCTTTCCCGAGCAAAAGGCGTTTCCGCCACGGCTGCGAGCCACTGATCCAAAGTCATGGAAAACCCCTGGTGAGGTGATCCACCCAGGGGCAACACACCACCCTACGCGCCGCGGCGATATTGTCCTTTGGGGCAAATTGGCGGCTTCTCAACCTTGCGGCGAGACGGTAAAATGAAACCCGTGGTTGCAAAGAGCCTTACGAGGCGTCTTTTGTGTCAGGGGAGGGCGAGGACACCAGCAATCCCACACGCTCCGCAATAGACACTGCCTCCGCAAACGATTGAACCTGCAGTTTTTGCATCACCACGTGGCGATGAGCTTTGACGGTCCGTTCGGACGTACCGAGCAGGTGGGCAATTTGCTTGTTCGGTCTGCCGCGGACCATCAGCGCAAAGACTTCGGCCTCTCGGGCAGTCAGCGTCGAGACAAGCGATTTAAGGGAATCAAGCTGGTCCTGCTTGTGCTGCATCGCCGCATGGCGGGCAAGCGCGCGTTCGATTGCTTCCAGCAATGTCTCCCTGGATACGGGCTTGGACAGGAAGTCTTCGGCGCCGGCCTTGATGGCGCGCACGCTCATGGGGATGTCGCCATGGCCTGTCATGAAAATGATGGGCCAACTGTGCGACAGCTTCGCAAGCTCGTCCTGAAGCTGCAGGCCACCTAAATCCGGCATCTTCACGTCGAGAAGGATGCAGCCGGGTTTGGCATTTCCAAGAGCGCGCAGGAAACTGCTGGCGGATTCATAGTCCGTGACTTCATAGCCTGAAATTTTCAGCAGTCGCGAAATCGCCGTCCGAAACGATGCGTCGTCGTCCACGACATGAATCACGGGGGCGGCGGCCATTGGGGTTTCGCGCTCGGATGGAGGTCTGGTCAGACGCGGCGTTAAAACAGCGAGATAATAGCGCGAATTCGAGCTGCGCGGCCCCATCCAGATACCACAAGATTTTGTCTTAATTCGACGGAATGTCGCTGCGGCGAAATCAACTCACCGCAGTGCGTTCGGCGCGCGCTACAGGTAGGCGGTGTAGGCGCTGATCCAGACCAGAATGGAAGCGAGGAGCCCGATGACGCCGGCATTTTCGGCAAATGCCGTGGCATTTCCGGACATTCCCAGCCGAAGCGAGTCGCGGCTCATTTCGTCCGGGACGGAAATCTCAGCCGGAAAAGCTGATGCGCCGCCGATCGCATTGGTGCGCGCGAGCGTTCCGGATACGGCAACTTGCCCCTGACCGACGCCTTTGGGAATTGCCGTAATCTTTGCGTGATAAATGCGGCCCGGGGCGTTGTCGAAAACGATATCGACGGGAGCGCCGAGCTTTATCGTCTGGAAGCCATTTTGCGAGAACATCCCGACAATTATGATCTCATTCTCGACGATGAACGACATTACCGACCGGGCCTGCAGTGCGCGATCGCCGACACTCAGTGCCACGACCGTTACGTAACCGTCGGCAGGCGCCAGAATGGTGGTCTGCGATAACTCCCAGTTTGCATCCTCGAGCTGCGCCTGAATCTGAGCGACTGTGGTATTGACGCCACCGATCTCGGAATCCACGGCGAGCTTGGCGCTCTGCTGCGCCGCCTTGGCGACGTTTAGTTGCGCCAGCGACGTCTCGTATTGATTCTGGCGGTCCTGCGCCTGGAATTCCGTGTTGGCGCCTTCCGCTGCAAGCTTCTGAATGTCCGCGTTGCGTTTTGTGTTGAACTCGACCTGCGCGGTGAGCCCTGTGACATTCGCGGTGGCCTGCTCGTAATTCGACTTCAGGATTTCGGCCTGCTGGCGCGCCCCCGCTAGCGACGCCTTGAGTTGCGCGACCTTGTATTGAAACGGCGCCGGATCGATCTGAAACAGCACATCGCCGGTCTTCACCGGCACATTTGGCTTGACCGGAATAGCTACAATTTGGCCCGTGACATTCGGGGTCACCTCCACCACACGACCAGCCACGGTGACCCTGCCCGAGGGCGTCAGGTAGTTAAATAGCGCGAGAAATATTGCGAGGATGAACGCGCCAATAACGACGGCGACTGTGCCGGATAGCCAGCCCCAGCGCACCAGCTTGAATTTTGAGAATACGACCCACAGCGCGACAACGTAGAGGCACAGGATAATAAGCACGGCAGAGCCCCCGTCGTTCGTTGATGCCAAACTTCTTCTTGTAAGACGTTTGTCGGCCGGCGCTATGCAAAATCGGCGCGTCAATGGTCGGAGGTGCCCGGGCCTACTATATTTTGCTGTCTGCTTGTTTTTGCATAGTCGCTGCTGGAAGGCTTTTTCATAGTCCTCGACAAGCGTGACGTTCCGCGAATGCGATTTCGAGGAAAATTCACCTTCACACCAGAAGAAAGCTCACCTTCACACCAGAGAGAGGCAGACATGAAGCACGCAAGATTGGTTCGGATCGCAGGGCTTTTCGCGGTGGCGACGATGCTCGTTAGTGGGGAAACGGCCACCGCGCAAACGACCGGTTCGGCGCCTTCATCCATCAAAACGATCGGCGCTCCCTCGGCTCCTGCCAAACCTGATATTGTGCCCTCGCTGTTCGTACTGAATGCCCGAGGCGCGACGTTACAGGGCGACACACTAAACTTGACCGGTATATCGCCGAGCTCGATCATATTTGCCGATCGCCCAGTCAGGTCTGCAGGTCATCAACCCACCGCTGACGTCATCGCAGAATGGGGGTCGGGCGACGATAGCTTTGCCAGGAATCCTCCGAACGCAACCGTTTCGGTCCTGAGCAAGGATGGTTCGGTAAAAGACGCGGTCGTGGTGTTGAAGAATCCGAAGCTGGATGGCGACAAGTTGACGTTCAGCGTTCAGGCCTTTGAAGGTGATCTCGCCGGTGCGGACGGAGCGGCCGCGATCTTTATCGACATTATCGGCCGGCCGTTCACACCGATGTCGTTTGCCGGTGTCGCACGTCGTTCGGCATTTCGTGGTGCCATGTATGCCGGCGCGGCGGGAGCGGCGGTCGCGTACGCTACGCCCTACGCCTATCCATACGCCCGTCCGGCGTGCGGCTATTACCCCTATCCGCCTTGCTACTGAGGAGGAGCAAGGCGGATAGGGGTGCGCTTCTCGATCTCGAGGCGCAACAGCAAGTGATAACCCGTCACACCGTGGAAAAAAGGCGGATTCGACGGAGCGCCGACCCAAGGGGTCGGTGCTTCGCTTGCTTGGACGTGCCAAAGAATATGCGCCTTACGTTGGATTTTGCATAGCGTCGCGACGCAGATGGTGCAGGACTGCACGTAGAGGCCAGGCAACTCGCCAGCCGATCTTTAACGATGTACCAACATGCAGAGAGTCTGGAATTACATTTGGCTGCGCCTCTCGTTCGCGTCAGATTGACGATTGTTTCCTACCGTCGGCAGATTTGCATGTTGCTTCATCTGGATTGGCAATCGCATGCATACCATTGCTGTCGTTGAAGACGACCCCAGCATGCTGCAAGGCCTTAGCCGCCTTTTGTCGGTGCATGGATTCCGCGTGGAAAAGTTTTCCTCGGCGGAATCCTTTCTTGAGGATGTCGCCAGATGCGAGGCCAACTGCCTTCTCGTTGATATTCATCTCGGCGGAATCTCTGGTATTGATCTGAAACGGCGATTGACGTCGTCAGGCAGCGATTTGCCCGTCATTTTCATGACCGGAATCGATAATGAAGCTACGCGGCAGGAAGCGTTTGACGCTGGCTGCGTCGCTTACCTGAGGAAACCATTTCTGGCAAAACTGCTGATTGATGCAATCAATAGCGTCGTGTGATGAGATCCTCTTGAGTCCCGCCAGCTACCCAAAGCGTCAGTGCCACTGACGCTAGTGCCCCATTGCAGGACATCGCGGTGCAGCTACCGCGTGCGCAGGCATGGGATTCTCGCAAGGCCTCCCGCGGATACCGCAATTTCTGGTAGAGTCGGGTACTCGACAGTGGTAAAACAACTCGACACATCCTCGTGACCGCTCGAATTCCCGTCAAAGGCTTCGTAACAGCATGAGAGCCCAGACATTTCTTGGCGCGGCGGTGTTGCTTCTCTCCATGACCGGCGCGGCGCTCTCTGAGCCGAAGCGGGTCCTGATTCTGCATCCGTTCGGCCGCGACTTTGTGCCGTGGAGCCAGTATGGAAAGACCTTTCGAGAGGAATTGCTCCGGCAGTCGCCAGAAGGCATAGACCTCTACGAAACCTCGCTTGTCTCCGCGCGCTCCGGAGACATGGAAGAAGGCCCGTTTGCCGAATACCTGCGGGCTCTCTTTGTCAAGCGCCAGTCGGATCTGGTCGTGGCCATCAGCAGTCCGGCGATCGGCTTCATTCAGAAGCACCGAGAACAGCTTTTTCCATCCGTCCCTGCCGTATACATGGGTGTGGATCAGCGGAGAATTTCGCGGATTGCGCTTACAGGGCATGACGCATTGGTGGTGACCGACGTCGATTTTAACTTGATCGTCGAGAACATTCTGAAGGTGCTTCCTGGTACCGCCAATATTGCGGTGGTTCTGGGTAATTCCCCCAATGAACAATATTGGTCTGAGCAAATACGCGCCGAGTTGAAACCGTTCGAAAATCGCATTTCCTTTACATGGTTCAACGAATTGTCATTCGACGAGATGCTTCAGCGGGCCACCGCGCTTCCGCCTAACACAGCCATCTTCTTTGCTCTGCTGTCGGTCGATGCAGCCGGCGTCCCGCATGAAGAGGGAAAGGCGATGGCCCGTCTTCGCGCGGTTACGAACGCGCCGATCTTTAGTTATAACGACGTCTTCTTGGGACAGGGGATCGTCGGCGGGCCGCTGATTTCCATTGCGTCCGTCGGCCAACAGGCCGCCAGTGCCGCCGTGCGCATTCTAAACGGAGAGGCTCCGGGAGACATCAACACGCCTCCAATCAAACCAGGAAAGCCGAAGTTCGACTGGAGGGAAATGCAGCGATGGAACATCAGTGAAAGCAGGCTGCCGGTGGGGAGCGAGATTTACTTTCGCCCCACTGGCCCATGGGAACAGTACCGGTGGCAAATCACGGCGGGTCTGGCCGCGCTGCTGCTCCAGGCCGCGATAATTTCCTGGTTAGTCATCGAGCACCGTCGGCGGCATTTGGCCGAAGCTGAAGCAAACAGTCGCCGCCGGGAAGTTGTTCGCCTGAACCGGTTTACGACGGCAAACGTGCTGTCATCATCGATCGCTCACGAGCTCAACCAGCCATTGGGGGCTATTCTGAGCAATACCGAAGCTGCACAGATGTTGCTCAAGGCCAGTCCGCCCGATCTCGTCCAGATCGGCGACATCCTTTCCGACATCATCCGGGACGAGCAGCGCGCCGGCGAGATCATTCTTGGCTTGCGGAGTTTGCTGAACGAGAGAAAAGCGGCCGATCTGCAAGCGCTCGATCTGAATGACACGGTTCCGGAGTTGGTCAAAATTGTTACGCCTGAGGTAGTCAGGCGGGAGATCACGCTGCGCACCGTACTTGCGCCCGAGGCGTTGCCAGTACGAGCCGACCCGATCCATATGCAGCAAGTGATAATGAACCTCGTCATGAATGGCATCGATGCTATGGAGAACGAGCCCAGACCGCACAACTTGACCATACGAACCCGCCGAGATGCGGAGCGCGACGTCGCCGAGGTAAGGGTATCGGATTCCGGAACGGGCATTCGCCAGGAAGACTTGACGCACATTTTCGATGCATTCGTCACCACCAAGCCCCAAGGGACCGGGCTGGGGTTGCCGATCGCGCGCACGATCATCGAAAGCTACGGGGGCACCATCTGGGCAGAGAATCGCCTGCGCGGGGCGGTGTTTTGCTTCACGCTGCCATTGGCGAGCGCAGGTGCGGGATAAAGGGATCGAGACGAGCGGAACAGGCGACAAGGCTGCACACGAATTGTGGTACGGGGTCTCCGTCAAGTTCCAGTGGTGCTGTTTTCAGAACTGTCCCGGTTGAGCAGGTGGACCGGGCCAATCTGATCGCAGGTTGTTCGGGTTATTTCGATCGAACAAGTCTTGCCTTGTGACAAAGCCGCTCTTGGGAATATCAATCGATGGCGGGATTTTCCGAACATCATGGGGCGTCGCAACTTTCGTATGGGCGGTCTTCGCGAAAGCAATCGTCGGGAATGCCAAAGAACAAGATATGGCAAGTATCATTGCCTTCTTCATTGGGAAGCTCCTCGAGGACCTCATGTTAATCCAGGTGGTCCCACGGTTGAGCGCGCTTTGTCTTCCATCCTTGCACTCGAACTCGGACCTCGCTCGATGCTGTCGGCAGGTCTAAAGGTCCCATGGGTCGACATCGCAAGGCTTGGCTTTGCATGAAAAAGGCTGCCAACCGAGGCGGCCTTATTTCTTCGCGCCCAACAACTTGCCGCTAGATTTGTCGATCAGGTGACTCCCAACCGTAGCGGAAACCACCGCCGAGGTGTTGGTGCGGTCCTGCAACAACTTAGTAGCACGGTCGATAGGGATAGTATCCGCAGCGATATGCTCCGTAAGCTCCGGCGGCAGCTGCTCCCACTGCGGCAGCTCCGACACCTACCGCCACCCCACGGCGCACGGCTGCACCACGGTAAACGCCACCGCGATAGACGCCGCCGTGGTAAACGCCGACGCGACCAACCCCAACGCCCCTTCGATATGCGAAAGCGTCGGTTGAGATCGTCGCGATACACGCGATACCGACGATAACGGATGCGGCGAGCGAGACAATGATTCGGCTCGACATGACTAATCCCTTTCTCAGGCTGGTGACCAAGTTAAGCATAAGGAAAGCTCGCTGAGCCGACTATGCAAAAACGATCATGGCAGGCCGATTTGACGCGTCGCCTACCGCTGAACTCATCCCACTCGGCGGCTGCGATCCGCTTCTCATCGCAGAATTGGCCGACGTTCTTGGTCCTACAGGGATTTCGAACCGCCATTGCGTGATGCTTCTGCCAAACCGCGCGCGGAGCGAGCCAAGGCGCTTTGCGGGGAAAAGCCGAGCAGTTCGGCGACTGCCGGCAGGGAGCGGGTTCGTTCGGCCACGTGCTCGACCGGACATCGCCCAATGACGAGCTCGTACGGCACCGGCATCGCTGCCAGCGGTAGCAAAGACGCACCGTCCGTCGGCCAATCAACGGGCGTCATTCCCTCAGGTGCTTGCTCAAGATCCCGCAGAACGCGCAGTGCAGAGGACGAACAGAGACAGGGCCGCAGCGTACTCGCGCACGACCATTCAGCTCCAGTTCATCGCCTCTACATGCATCGCCTGGAGCGCTTGCATGGCGCGATTGCGTCCGTCGGTGCTTACCCCGGCGAGTTGACGGCCATTCTCGATCTTGCTGCTGGCCGTCGGAGTTCTTCTAGGCCAGAAGTTATAACAAACGCGCTTGCATGTCCCCGATTTGAATCTACGGCGGATTCATCGGGTCTTGACGTTGTTGACGGTGCCGCGATGGATTTGGCTGCGCCGCTCATAAGTGATGCTGGCGCTCTCCCGACTCGAGGCGGTCGCTGGATAGCTCATCGGTTCATAAAATTCCCTGTTATCAGATAGAAAACCCTGTTCATCGAGATATTTTCCCTGTTAGTGCTCGCAGGGAATTACGCGAAAAGTCGCTGCAGCACAGGGATTTTTCGCCACGAAATCGGCCCTCAGAGCCCTCCAAAATGTAGAATTCCCTGTAAAATTCCCTGTTAGCAGGGAATTCATGTGGAGACGGGTCCGATCAGCACTGCGTCGCCAGCCAGCCAGTGCGGCGCCTGGAGACTTTGCCCTCAATAACCTCAGAAATGCCCGCCAATGCCCGGCTTTTGCGAATTGGCTATCGATCTCCGGGCTCCGAAATTGGCTGCTGCGGGACCTAAATCGCCGATAGTCTCTGGCAGATATTTGAAATATTCCCGTTTTTGGGAGACGACGGCCGGAGACTGGGTTCGATC
>Ga0137412_10002469_pt1 | contig 14649 bp, 15 predicted proteins | sample CZODoug2_1_16fun_FD_122160 | JGI IMG/M metagenome (GOLD analysis project Ga0137412, IMG submission 122160) | Vadose zone soil fungal communities from Angelo Coast Range Reserve, California, USA - CZODoug2_1_16fungal (Hybrid Assembly) | ecosystem: Environmental > Terrestrial > Soil > Vadose zone... | reverse complement strand
GGGCGAGCAGTATCGCCACGGCGAGCTCGTGCTCAACGGCAGCCGCGGCGTCTGGAGGGACCCGCTGTTGCCGGGCATGCAGCCCTCCGAACGACGGGCGATCTTCGACGAAATGAACGACCTCATCTTCAACTACGCGCCATGGATCCTGACCGACTATCCGTACCAGAACGTGCTGGCGCAGCCCTGGCTCAAGGGCTACAAGCTGAACACGTTCGTCGAACAGCAATGGCGCTATCTGGACGTCGTCCCGCGGCAGTGACCCTCTAGGCTGGCAGCGGACGCGCCACGCCGCCGGAAAAATCCCAGCGCCGGCCCGGCGCCGCAGGACCACGAATATTTCTCGATTCGCCTCGCCTCGTACGCCGATTTCTCTGCTGCGTCCTTCGCGAACGGCGTTTGAACACGAAGACTGCCCAGCCAGTGATGTAGTGTAGGGGCATGGCCCACCTGTTCGATCCCATCTCCATTCGCGATCTCACGTTTGCGAACCGCGTCTTCGTCTCGCCCATGTGCGAGTACTCCAGCACTGACGGATACGCGAACGACTGGCACTTCGTGCATCTTGGTAGCCGCGCGGTGGGCGGTGCTGGACTGGTGCTTACCGAAGCCACTGCAGTTCTTCCCGAGGGCCGGATCAGTCCGCAGGACTTGGGCATCTGGATGGATGATCACATTGAGCCGCTGGCTCGAGTCGTCCGGTTTATTCATGAGCAAGGCAGCGTGGCTGGGATGCAGTTGGCGCATGCCGGTCGCAAGGCCAGCACTTACCGACCGTGGACCGGCCACGGAATGATTCCCGAAAATAAAGGGGGTTGGGACAATGTCGTTGCTCCGAGCGCATTGGCCTTTGCCGATGACTATCCGATGCCCCGAGCGCTCTCGATCGACGGTATTAAGAACATCGTTTCTGCTTTTGCCGCCGCCGCGCGCCGCGCCTGCGAAGCGGGCTTCCGTGTCATCGAGATTCACGCCGCTCATGGATACCTGATTCATGAGTTTCTGTCGCCTCTTAGCAATCAAAGAACAGATGCCTACGGTGGTTCATTTGAGAACCGCACTCGACTATTGCGCGAGATTCTTGCCGCCGTTCGAGGTGTGTGGCCGGAACAAGCGCCGCTCTTCGTACGCATTTCGGCGAGCGACTGGATTGAGGGCGGCTGGGATATTCGGCAATCGGTCGAACTCGCCCGCCAACTAAAGGAACTCGGAGCAGACCTGATCGATTGCTCTTCTGGAGGGAATACATCGGGCGCAGAGATACCGGTTGGGCCGGGTTATCAAACCCCATTTGCGGAGCAAATCCGTCGCGAAGCCAACATCCTGACGGGTGCGGTGGGGATGATTACATCTCCCACTCAGGCCGAGCACATCCTGGTAACCGGGCAGGCGGACTACAGAAAGCCTGAAGAGTTTGCTCCAACGATGGTGCTAACCGGGGACTACAACGTTGAGAACTGGTATGCCGCCGGAGCTATCGAACTCCTTACACAATTCTCCGATGGCCGCATGGCGGACTTCGGAACGGTGCGAGACGACACTCCGTATCTCACCGGCAAGCCCTCGATGACTCTTCGGCAGTGGGCCTAGGCGAATCGTTCTTCACTGCTTGTTGATCGGATGCTTCGCGAGGCGGACTGAAGAAGAACTTACAACTCGCCGAGCCGAAGCTTGGCCGACGGCGCGAGGAGAATAATGGATCTATGCAGCTTCCTGAGACTGAGTCACCTGAGCAGAAGATTTCGACACCTCCATCGCTTAGACCCAGAGTTCCTCGCCTTGCGATTCGTGGATGCCGGGTTTGTGGGTTCCACAACGGCATATGCACTCATGATGTCAGGAATGGCGGCTGAAATTGTACTCACCGATCGAGATTCGCGCCGTGCCGAGGGGCACGTAAACGATTTGCGTGATGCTGAAGTGTTTTCCCATACCACTCGCATTTTTGCCGGTGATTTTTCGGACTGCTGCTCGGGCAGACGTGACGATCATCACCGCAGGAGTCAGCCAGTCGGGTCAGAAGTCGCGAATGGAAGGGTTACGCGCCACGGGAGCGATACTGCACGGCCTCATCAACGAAGTTCGTCCGTATCATTCGCGCCATTCTGCGTGACGAAAGTGCAATCTTGACCGTTTCGAGCCGGGTGGCCGAATCAATGCAATTGGGTGAAGTATCACTATCTCTCCCAAGCATCATCGATCGGCACGGGATCACGCGCGTGCTGCCGGTTGCGCTAAATCGCTCAGAGCGGAGGGCGCTAGAAGTGTCGGCGGAAGTCGTCAGAAGAAATATCGCGAGCTTGTCCCAAACAATACCGATCTAGCAAGCAGACAGGACAAGTCTGAAGCCAATGGAAAATCAGGGTCTTACGACGGCATTTTCATGGATTGGTCCCGCAGAAGCTTAATCCAACGCTATCGGCTGATTACTTTGACTGAGTGCGAAAAGAATGGCCGGTGGTGTCTAATATCTTTAGTATGGGCCGAATCGCTTCTCTATTACTCATGGCTTTCCTGCTGACGGTTGGTGCGCCCTCGCAGCTCATATCGCAGAGCAACCAAGCAGCACATCGGGTTGAAGTCGGCACGCACAAGATGTTCTTAAACTGTACGGGGACGGCAGCTGGGCCGACGGTCATCTTGGAGGCTGGAACGGGCGACACCGCAGAAGTGTGGAGCGCCGTGCAAACGGAGGTCGAGAAATTTGCAAATGTCTGCAGCTACGACCGTTTGGGCCTGGGGAGAAGCGACAAGCTCGCCGTAGCGCAGACGGCCGATGAAATCGTTGCCGACCTCCATGGACTTCTGCACGCCGCTTCTATTCGTGAGCCGTACGTATTGGTCGCGCACTCCGTTGGCGGAATCTATACTCGCAAGTATGCAGATCTTTATCCGGCCGAAGTCGCAGGAGTGGTGTTGGTCGACTCCGCGCACGAAGAGCAATTCACACGCGTGGCGCAGATTTCGCCGGAATGGGCCAAGCGCATTAGCAGCCAGTTCCCGGTGGACGAGCAGCGCTCCCAAGGATTCCTACCGAGAAACGAGCGGTTGGCCTGGCATTTTGATAAACCGCTCGTGGTGATTGAGCATGGAAAGATGCCGCCGTCAGTGACTTCCGACCCAATGGCTAAACAATCGGAAGCAGTATTTCATGTCTTGCAAAAAGATTTGGCTAACCGATCGAAGCATGGGCAGCTGCGAGAGGCAAAGACGAGCGGCCATTACATTCAGCGTGATCAACCAGAGCTTGTTACTCAATCGATCAGAGATGTCATTAGAGAGAGCGCAACGCTTATTACCGCAAAACCCCGGCGCTGACGAACCTCATTTGACGAGTCGTCGGGAATTCGGAAGTTGGCCCGAAACGGGGTTCCGGGAAGTGCGTGGGACACGGGTGCTGTGCATGAAGATGACCTTCCAAGTGCCTGCCTGTTTTTCCAGGAAGGCCGATTCCAACCAGTTCTGGTTAGTGGTGCCGGACGCGTCGGTAATGCTGCCTTCATTGGTGTAGGTAATCCAAGCGGTGTTACAGCTGACGTGGACGTCCGGTTCGGTCACGTTCCATTCATAGCGCCTGCCTGCGGCGTGTTGAGCTTTGATGAAAGCCATGATGGCGTCGCCGTTGAATCGTGTGCCTCCATCAAATATGTAAAAGTCCGATGCAATCACGGAGTCGAACTTCGCAACATCGTCTGTGCGGGCTGCAGCGAATATTGCGCTCATTGTGTCTACGATTTGGCGCTGATCGGAGGTGAGGGGTTTCTGTTGGGCCCTCGCAGTCGAGACGTGCGCAGGGAGGATTAATTCGAAGACAACGATGGCCAACGCGACGCGGAGTGACGATGACATGGTTGAACCCTCCTTTTCGGTCGAAAGAAAGACGCTTGATTATTCCCTCACTCCGGTGAGCCGCCCATAACGTTTTTGTCTCGGACAGCTGGCAGATAATCGCGGAACTGTGGATAGATCGAAAGTCACTGTGACTGTGGATCGACAATCTCTTCTGGTAATTCGGCTCGGCGTGCACTGACTGTCTGAGTGGCAGAAAGCAGGGTTCCGAGTTTGGATCGCGCCCTTGCAAGGCGAGACATGACGGTCCCAACCGGACAGTTCAACAGGAAAGCGATCTCCTGGTACGACAGATATGCGTACTCTCGCAGCACGATGACCTCGCGATATTCCTCGGAGAGTTGGTGTAGCGCGATGCGCACTTGTTGTTTTTCCAGTTTGTTCACATAAAGTGCGTGAGGGTCTCTTGCAGAGTCTATGACGAGATCTGCGGCATTCTCATACGCGTCAAGTTCTACCAACTTCGGGCTGGTAGCTCGTTGCCGTACTTGGTTGAGCCGAATGTTTCGCAGGATGGTGTACAGCCACGCTTTTACATTACTGTGTTCGCGCAGCCGTCCCATCGCCTCTATGGCGCGAACGTACGTCTCCTGTACCAAGTCCTCGGCTTCGAAATAATTGCGAGTGAGCGCCATCGCATAAGTGAACAGTCCATCGGCATGCTCGAGTGGGGCCACATAGCAACGGTAGACGTTCTGAGGTGAGGCGTCTTACAGAGAAGGGAGGTTTTTTCAGAATTGTGTTACTGATTGCGACGGTAGTCGCCGGGCGTGACACCGACATGCTCGCGGAAGACCTGACTCAGGTGCGCTTGGCTGGAAAAGCCACAATCCGCAGCAACATCGATAATGCTTTTTCCCGGCCGTTTCAAGAGAGTCCGAGCGTGGTCGATCCGACGCTTAAGCAGATATCGATGGGGTGTCATGCCCATAGACGCGCGGAACATTTTAAGAAAGTGCCCGCGGCTGTAACCCGCCTCATCTGCCAGCGTGGCAAGGCTGATCTCGGACTGGAAAGTATGCTCAATCCGTTCGAGAACACGCTTTAACGCGTAGGGTGGAAGAGCGGATACGGCCGAATCCGCTCTTTGGTGGTTCGGACGTTCACCCAAGAGCAGGTATCGGATTGCGAGCGCATGAGCGAGAGAATCCGAATATAACTTGCCTGAAGGACCCCCAGCCCGAACTTCTTCCGAAAGAAGTGTCATGAGTCTTCGAATCGCTGAGTCCTGAAACTTAGGACGGATAATGGGTTCAGTTCTGGGTTGTCGATCCAACTCCGACAAGATGCTTCCTACGAAATTTGAATCCAAGGCACAGAGGATGACTTCCGAGCGCGTATAAGTATGCAGCGTTGGGATAACTCCGATTGGCGTCGCAGTGATTGCTCCGCGCCCTTTCGAACAACGAACAAAGCGCCCACCATTGCCCGCATACTCGCCGGAATAGGAGGTTGTCCAAAGCCACAGAACATGCTTATCGGTTTCAGTTTCCACCCGCTCGCCTTCGGGAATCCGATGATGCTCAAGGAGAAGGCCGTCCCAGGAATTGCTTTCGCTCGAATTAACAACGGAAGTAGGACAAGTCAGATGAGCGAGACGTGAAGATGAAATGTTGGGGTTAGATCCCATAGAGCTTTCCTCTGTTAGCCCACCTCAATAAAAGCCGGCCCTGCAGAAGAGGAATGCGCGGATCCTCGTCAGAACCCAAACTCAATAAGCTGCGACCATCACCTTTGGCTCTTTACATCCCAGTCGATTCGATGCATTTCTCGTCCCGTGGTTGCACATCTTACGCTTCAAATTTTCCTCAAGATTCGGTCCAGCGGCGCACATTCCGAGGCGACTCAATCTCCGCGACATGGTTTCCTGATTCTGTCGCCAGAAATCAACAAGAAATTCCCACATGAACAAATTTTGTTGAAAGCGGACAAGCGGGTGTGTGTCGACAAACTGATTGGCATGGTGCGTGGGCAGCGTCATTTCATCTCTCACGGAAGGAACACCAATGAAAGCCATGAGCTATCCAATCGGGTTCAAATTGGCTGCCCTGTCAGGGCGTGGATCCATCAGGCGTGCCAACGGATCCAAACGTCGACGACACTTGCAGTACTCGAATTGGAGTACCTCAGTGTGGATGAAAAAACCATCGACGGAAGGATTCTGTCATCGCTTTTGCGGAAACTCGGGCGAGAGTCGCTCCGTGAATCGTTTGGAGCAAAACTAGACGCTGCTTTTATGACAGTGATGATCTCCGGGCCCAGATAGGGAAGCACGATAGAACTCCAGCGCGATGCAGATGCGCCCGATTTAGCGCATGAAGGCAATACACGCTGACCGTCACGTTATTCCGCTATAAAAGAAAACGTGTCCACATCCGAAACAAAGCCATGCGAAATTCCAGATAATTTGTTTTCGTGGCGGGAATATTTCTTGAAGCACGGTGTTATACCTACCGAACCATAACAACGCGACATGGGGGCTCTGCGCAAACAATGGCAAGTTCCTCCACGCTTTTTGCGGTCCGCTCTGAGACATCGCTCCCAGGCGACAGGTCCGGTCCCGATCCCGGCGACCAAGAGCCGTCCGCCAATATGGCGGCAGAACAGAATTCCACAATACGAACCAGAACGAAGGACAGCTATTGTTTTGCCCAATGGAATGTTCGCTTTTATGGACAACATGGTCACCGGACTCCGATTTACCCCATTCCTGCCTCTCTCGGTGCGTGCCGCGCGGCCATGACATTTCCAGGCGAAAAACGCCGCTTTGTCGGCCAGCTTCTCGATGAAGTGTTCGATGGGCTGTATGGGTACGCCATGGTTCTCTGCCGTGACCGCACTGAAGCAGAGGATCTTGTGCAGGAAACCTGTTTTCGTGCCGTTAAAGCGATTGAAAGTCTGCAGCCTGGCAGTAATGCCAAGAGTTGGCTGTTCACGATCTTACGAAACATCTGGCTCAATCAGGTGCGACAGCGGCGTACCGCGCCGCAAATCGTCGAGCTCGACGTGGACGAAAGCACTCTAGGACTGGCCGTGGAAGCGTCGAAGGATCCACATGCTCTTTATGTGAGCAAAGTGGAGCGCGATCAGGTGCGACAAGCGATCCAGCAACTTCCCGAGGAGTTTCGCGAGATTATCGTGCTGCGCGAGTATGAAGAGCTGTCCTACCAGGAGATCGCCATTTTATTGGACTGCCCGGCTGGCACAGTGATGTCTCGCCTCGGAAGAGCGCGATCCAAACTCCGATCGCTGCTCTCGGATACTTTGCGCACTCCCGGTCGAAGAGCGAAGGGAGCCACGGAATGAGCCACTGCGACGAACGTAGCACTGACATTCTGCTTTACCTTGACAATACATTGACTGGGGAAAGGCTTGAAGACTTTTGCGCACACCTGGCAGGCTGCTCCAATTGCGGGGAGCGCTTGCAGGAAGAGCAAGCGTTAACATCCCTCTTGCATAAAACACGGCCACTATATTTGGCGCCACACGCTCTTCGGGCCCGTGTAGCAGCGGCCGCCACTCAGCAAGCATCCGCGGGCTCTCCTATATCCGATCGAAGTGGCGAAACGGGAACGCAAAGGTTGACACGATGGTGGCGAGAGGTTACTCGGCCTGTTTTTGGTTGGAAGCCCCTGGTGGCGATGACGCTAGTGCTCACTCTAAGTTTGGTGTTCATTCCAGGTACCGTCCAGAGGGTGCGCGCCAATAACTTCGTGGAAGCTGCTACCGAGATTCACCGAAATTACCTGGACGGAAACTTACCACTACAATGCCGATCCCGCTCGCCTGAAGTAGTCACCGATTGGTTTGCAGGCAAAACCCCGTTCCACTTTCAGCTGCCGATCTCCCAGTCCGTGCCGGAAGGCAAGGCTCTCTACTGGCTGACTGGTGCACGCCTGGTGAGCTATAAGGGCAATGCTGCCGCACTCGTCGCCTACGAAACGCCTACGGAGAAAATCAGTCTTCTAGTCGCGTCCAGCAAATCAGTGGCCGTGGCAGGCGGAGAAGAATTACCGTCCGGCGGCCTGACATTTCACTATCGGAGTGGAGCAAACTTCGAGGTGATCACCTGGACCAATCACGGTCTTGCCTACGCGTTGGTGGCGTCTGTAACGGGTTCCCCGCAGCACTCCTGTCTAGTCTGCCATCAGAATATGGCGAACCAGAATCTTGTCGAGCACTAAAGGAAACAAAGCGAAACGATTACTGCTTCGAGCTGTTTCGTCCGATGTGTTTGCCTGCCAGCACACCGCCGACTTCTATCGTGAGAGCACCTGGTGGGAATACAGCGTCGCATCGGGTGTCTTATCTCCAGCCCCAGCTGAGCGGCAAAAACCAGATAGCCCAGAGCAGCAAAGTTAGATAACTAGAAGCAAGAAGGCGGCCAACAATGAGATTGAAACTGCAGTTGTGCAAAGTTGATCCGGTCTTGAAGAGTTCAGTGGACAACCGGATTTCTTTTTACGTTCGGGCGGCGCGATATCACCGCTTGCTGTATTTTGTCGCAGATCGCGTGCTTGGAAATCCTGACAGAGCAGCTATTGCTGTAGAAAATTGTCTGTTCTGGGCCTCTCGCCATTTCGCGAGATTTGATGACGAGGGCGATTTCCGCAGTTGGCTGGTACGGCTTGCGCTCGACGAATCTCTGGCGATCCTCCACGGAAGAAACATGCCCGAGCATCGGCGTGAAGATGAAGCCGGAGAAATTAGGACCGCCTTGTTGCCCTCGCGATGAAATGCCCCCTGACTGGCCACTGGGACGGCCGTGGGAATCAACCCCAAACCCCTGCGAATGAAACGCTTGGATAAGCATGGTTTTGTAAGGATTGCGTTCTTGCGCTGCGCAATTCGGGAATAACTCGTCTTGCAATGTGTTCTTATTCCGAGCACCCGCGACAGGGATGCACAGATAAAGGAGACCTTGCAGATGAAGACCTTAGTACGCTTCGGCACCATAGCTGCTTTCACTTTGATGATGGGGGCCGTTTGCTTTGGGCAGCGCTACACCCAAACCAATCTTGTTTCCAGCACGTCAGGAATCGCTCCTGTGACCGATCCTCAGCTGATCAACCCATGGGGCCTATCGCGCGGTTCCGGCTCGCCCTGGTGGATTTCCGACAACGCAACGGGCTTCAGTACACTTTACGATGGCGCAGGAATTAAACAGTCTCTGATCGTCACCATCCCACCGGCCGATCCGACCAACAAGAACACGCCGACAGGTTCGCCAACCGGCACTATCTCCAACGGCAGTCAGACAGATTTTCTTTTGGCCCCGGGAAAACCGGCCGTGTTCCTCTTCTGCACGATTGATGGGACGATTGCCGGATGGAACCCAACTGTTGCGGTAGCTCAAGGAGCTGCACCGCCATCGACGCAGGCTGTGACCATGGTCAAAACCGCCGACGGCTCTAGTTACACCGGCCTGACCAGCGCTTTCATTAACGGCAAGCAATACCTCTACGTAGCGAATTTCACCAAGGGCCGGGTGGATGTTTATGACAGCACATTTCACCTTGTAACCCAGTCCAAGGACCACTCCGGCGACGATTCGTTCAATACCCAATTCCCTGAGCATTCCTTCGTGGACGAGAGTCTGCAACGGGACTATGTGCCCTTCAACGTTCAGGCCATAGGCAACGATATTGTCGTCACCTATGCAGTCCATCAAGAAGGTTCGCCTTTTGAAACAGACGGCCCGGGCCTGGGCTTCGTGGACATTTATAGTTCCGAAGGGCGCCTACTGCTGCATTTGCAGCACGGTGATTGGCTGAATGCTCCGTGGGGCGTGGCTCTGGCTCCGCTCGATTTCGGACGATTCAGCCACGACCTCCTCATCGGGCAGTTCGCGGGAGGCGGTGACACCCAGTCCAGTGGCTTCATTGCAGCCTACGACCTGGCTACAGGAAAATTTGACGGACTTCTGCAGGATGGCACCGGGAAGCCACTGGCCATCAATGGCATTTGGTCGCTCAGCCCAGGGAATGTCAGCCCGGCCAACAGCGATGCCGCAGCCGCGCCAGCCGCAGAGATGTACTTCACAGCTGGACCGAACCATGGCTCCGGAGGATTGTTTGGTTATTTGACGGCGGTTTCTGCAGATTTGACCAAAGGGAATGACCAGTAATCGTTCGTGCAACCCGAGACCACAGCTAAGGTCCCGTCTTACTCGGCATGAATATTTCCATCAACAATAAATATCGCAACTACAAAATTCACACACAAATGGGGGAGAACATGAAGAAGATAATATTTACGCTCGCGCTGGTGGCGGCGATGTGCGTCTGCAGTGCAACAGCAACATTAGCTGGCGAAGAACGTGAACGCTTTCATTTCCGGACAGTCAGTTTCCCGAACGACACATTCACTCAGCTCCTCGGCATCAACGATGAGGAAATGATTGCGGGCTATCATGGTGCGTTAAGCAACGCAGGTTTCGTCCTCTCTTCTCGGAACAATTTCAGTCTGGAGAATTTTCCCAATTCCGCACAGACGCAAGTGATCGGAATCAACAACCAGGGCTATACCGACGGGTTCTATATCGATGCCGCCGGAATCAACCACGGCTTCCTGGATATCAACGGCGCTTTCACGACCGTGGATTTCCCCGGCACAAAGCTCAACCAGCTTCTCGGCCTGAATAACCTTGAGCAGGCTGCCGGCTATTACGCGGATGCCGCGAACATCGATCACCCTTACATTTTTGACAGCAAGGGCGGCGTGTTCTCTGTGATCACCATCCCGGCAGCCGTCGGTGGTGCACAAGCCACCGGCATCAACGACGAAGGGTCGATCTCCGGCTTCTACATCGATAGCGCCGAGAAGAACCACGGTTTTCTGATCTCCAAGGGAGAATTCAAGACTCTCGATTTCCCGGGGGCAACGCTCACGCAGGCATTCGGCCTGAACAATCACGATGAGGTCGTTGGGCAATACGTGGATGCGTCGGGCCTCACCCACGGTTTCATTTTTGACGACGGAGAGTACACGTCGGTCGATGACCCCCAAGGCATCGGCACCACCACAATCAATGGGATTAACGACCGTGGAGAAATCGTCGGGTTTTACGTGGCCGCCGGTGGGAACACAGATGGATTCGTCGGGTCCAAGTAACCATCACATCCGGAGACCAAACGGGGGACAACGGAAAGACTGCCCGGTCCTGCAATCCAGGACCGGGCATCATCACCTCGAAAGATATTACGCGAGGAGGAGCCGACGAACGCAGGATTCCTCCAGCGCAGAGGCTGCGAGGCGACTTCCCCCCGGCGAGGATTCGTTAGTTTTTGTTAGTTTCCACAATTATGGCGATCCTTCTACTTCGCATTCACATCAAATTGGTTTCACAGCAGCACCACAAGGAGAAATGATCATGAATTCCAAGCAAGTGGTTCTCATCACCGGCTCCAGCACGGGCTTCGGCAGACTGTTTGCCGATACGCTGGCTCGTAAAGGGCACACTGTTTTCGCGACGATGCGTGACATTGGAGGCCGCAATGCCAAGAATGCTTCTGAAATCCGCGCGCTTGCGGAAAAGGATTCACTTCCAATATCCGTCCTTGAGCTGGATGTGACCAACGACGCCTCGGTCGAACGGGCTGTGGAGGCCGCCGTCACCAAAGCCGGTCGCATCGACGTCGCCATCAACAACGCCGGCTATTTCCTCTCGGGGTTGGCAGAGGCTGTCACCACCGAACAAGCGCAGCATCTCGTGGATACGAATTTTTTTGGCTCGGTTCGCGTGAATCGCGCCGTGCTTCCGCATATGCGGCGCCAACGCAGCGGCGTGCTCATGCACATCAGCAGCGCCGCTGGACGCATCGTTGCTCCTTCCATGGGTTTCTATTGCGCCTCCAAATTTGCGCTCGAGGCGTTGGCCGAGTCGTACCACTACGAACTTGCCGGGCAAGGAATTGAATCCGTGATTGTCGAACCCGGTGCTTATGAGACCCCTGTTTTCGGCAATACCGTGACGGCTGCCGACGACGCCCGCACCAATACGTATGGTGCCGTCAAGCAGATCCCTGCAAAGCTCAACGCAGCACTTTCCTCCACGGCCGGCAATGCTCAGGAAGTCGCGGACGCGGTTCTCCGGATTATTGAAACTCCTGCGGGAGAGAAGCAGATGAGGTATCTGGTTAGCCGCGTAAGTCTCGGTGTCGATCAGATCAACGCCCTCTCAAGGCAAGTGCAAGCCAACCTGCTAGAAGGCTTCGGCATCGCTGCCGACACCAGGTTCCTCAAAGGTAAAGCAGCAAGCTCCGTTTAGATTCTCTCTTGATGCAGGGAACGCCGCATAAACAGTCGGGTGAGACACAGCGCCCAGTGAGGCAGGATGAGGGCTGACTCAATGTAACTGAGTCTGTCACAGAGCCGCGCCAGACTTAACACCCGATTGCATTTGAACTCTCATCGTTTGTCTCTTTCGAGATGCTCCCCTGGGATGCCTCATCCGTTGGATTCCTGAATCTGTCATCAGGAATTGAGCAAGATTTGGCACAGGTGAGCAGATACAGGCTCAACTCCCCACACACGAAGTAGTTTGCTGACCGAGTCATGAACCCGCCAAGCCGTAGCAAAGCTGACAGAGTACTGGCTGTGCGAAGAGATGCACTTTGTGGAAACAAGATGAAAGGAGAATTGAGATGAGCGAAATCGCGATTGGTAAGGGTCCGTTGGGATCGGCGGTGTTGACAGTCCTGACTCACTTGAAGAACGGAGAGATTGGAGACGCGATCGATTGTTTTGCCGAGGAGTTCAGGTTCAAAGACCACGGGATTGGACTCGAGTTTAGCGAAAAAGAGCGCTTGGCTGAATTCTTCCGGAAAACTCGGGAGCTTTACCCAGATTCTTCGCTGCAGACTGACGCAATTTTTGTGAGCGGCGACCACGTGATCATCCGATGGAGCCTTCACGTTACGCTGACAGAGCCGTTCTACGGCCAACTCTCGCGAAAGGTCTCAGTCGAGTTGCAGGGGGTCTCTATCGTGCGGACAGACAACGGCAAGGTTACCGACTGGGCGGACTACTATGACGGACTAGCCGTCAGGCGTACAGCCTTGGCTTCGTATTTCACGGAATGGGTCGAACCCTGAACAGAAGCGTGTGCGCAGAGACTAGTAGAAAGAAATAACGGCGATAAAACGCAATATGCAAGACGTCCAGCAAACAAATTCAAACGATTAGATAGCCGTTCCTAGCGGCAGCCGGTTGTTTCTTTGGCGAGAATCCATTTGTTGATTGCGTTGGGATGTTGGGGCCGAGCCTTGCCTTCTGGTAGTAGGTCGAACGGGCAGGGAGACACTACCCACGGTGCGTGCCGGCCCGGGGTAACAATGGGAGCACAAGCGTCGATCAAATTGTTTGGAGCCGAACCGTCATGGAATTATCAAAAACGACATTTTTATTGGTTCACGCCTACCGCTTTGTTGCCTTCACGTTTGTAGCCGGCATGGTATTGACGCCCGCGTTGCCTTCCCAAACGGCAAAGGAGCTGATCGGAGATGCGTGCTACAACGAGCTACAGCAGCGCGAAAAGAGAACATTGTGGTCCTATGTGGCGGAGCGCCACAGCAACGACCATGTATTTCGTGAGCAAGTAATCGAAACCGTGGAGGTTCCGGTTCGTCACCTGCTTGCTGTCGATGGCAATCCACCTACGTCCGTGCAGCTGAAAGAAGAGAATGACCGTCACCAAGAGTTGCTGAAAAATGCATCTCGGAGGCACGCGATCTGGAAACAACAGGACAATGACGACAAAATGATGGCGGAGCTTTTGCGCATTATCCCCGAGGCATTTGTTTTTGAGGATCTGGGCAAGGAGGGACAGTCCGAAAGAATAGCGTTTCATCCAAATCCTGAGTTCCAGCCCAAGACCTACGAACAGCGGATTTTGCACGCTTTGGATGGAATAGTTTTTGTCGATCTTCAGGAAAAGCGAATAGCACTCCTTTCCGGTTCGCTGGGAACACGAGTGGTGTTTGGGTATGGTGTGATCGGCCACGTGGAGCAAGGTGGCTCCACGGAAATTACGCGCGTTCGCCTTTCGCCGCAGGTTTGGAAAACCAGCGCGGAAAAAATCGACATCGACGGACGATTTGTAATGCTCAAAACAATCAATAAGCATCAGAACGAAAGTAGATCTGGCTTTGAGCCGGTAGCACCAGACACAACGTTCGCACAAGCACTCAACGACATTGGGGGAAAATAGACTCGCATTGCCGGAATGCTTGCACACTTTCCTCACGCCGATTTATCGTCCTCGATATGTTCATGGTCCTCTTCTCTTTGGGAGTTTTCGGGCCGCGCACCTGTGGCCTCACACTCGAACAGATTTCTGATAAGCACTGGCTTCCTTTTTGGACCTTCCGAGAATGGCATCCGTGTGGCGCGTGGTATGGCTCTTGGAAAGAGCACAACCGGCGCACAAGGCTTATATGGAACCGCGACCAAATTCCTGGACATGGCCCCCATCGCTATATTTTCCAGATATTGGCGCCAAGCCGTCGCACCGCATTTTCCTCTGCGCCGAAAATCAAAGTGTTCTTGGATGGCATCTCAGGTACGGTAATAGGCCGGGGGATGTTGATGGGAACATACGAACTCCGTTAAACATGACAATCTATGTAATTGGTAATTGCGTAGCCGGCTACGGGCGAGTTACGAGCACCCAGAACTTATCGATCAGCAAATCTTCGCTTGCCGAATTTTATTCTTCACCGCACCAGCAACTTTGCTACCAGGGATCCGACGGCGCGAACGGATTCAGCAAGGCGAAGTCAGATCCCAGGCGACAAAACA
>Ga0137412_10002468_pt1 | contig 14651 bp, 12 predicted proteins | sample CZODoug2_1_16fun_FD_122160 | JGI IMG/M metagenome (GOLD analysis project Ga0137412, IMG submission 122160) | Vadose zone soil fungal communities from Angelo Coast Range Reserve, California, USA - CZODoug2_1_16fungal (Hybrid Assembly) | ecosystem: Environmental > Terrestrial > Soil > Vadose zone... | reverse complement strand
CGGTGAACAGGGCCTGGTCGAATGCGCGGGTCAACCGCTCGGTGGCCTCCCGCTCCTCGCTGATGCTGGCCAGCAGCCGGTCGAGTTCGGCGTCGGCCTGAGCCAGCTGGGTGAACGCGCCTAGCGGATCGGCACTGCCGGTGCTCTGGGCGTTCGACACCGCCTTCGCGGCCGCGTCCCTGGCCGCACCGAGTTCCGTTGCGTGCGGGACGTTGCCCTGCGCGAGCTGCCCGGCGGCCTGGTTGATGCCAGCCTGAATGTCGGCGATCGCCGCAGGAAGACCGGCGACGGCGCGGTTGATGTCGGTGGACGCGCTGTCGACGGCGTCCAGCAAGGTGCGGGCCTGACCCAGCGCGGACTCCGCGGCGCGGATGGCGTCCACCAGCCCGCCCTGCCGGTCGGACGGCCGCGAGACCAGCGTGCGCCCGTTGGTGATGTTCTGATCCGCGAACGACAGCCGCTGCTTGGCGGTTTCGACGTTCCCCGCCACCGCGGTCAGCGCCGTGTCGGCGAACTGCGCGTGCAGCCCGGTCATGGTCTGCTGCGCCGGTTCGAGACGCGCGGTCAGATCCACCATCTGCTGAGTCAGCGTGTCGAGCCGGGTCGGGGCGTTGATGAGGAGATCGCGCAGTTGCCCGAAGGCGGCACGCTGCGCGTCGAGTGCCTGGTCGGCCCGTGCTGCCGCGACGATCACCCGGGTCAGCAGGTCGCGCCGCTGCTGCGGAGTCTCTGGCACGGCGTCGTCGAGGATCTGGCGAACGTTGAACGCCTGGGCGAGCGCCGTCTTGGCGTCAGCCACCGCCGCGGTGAACGGCGCGGTGTCCTTCTCGCCGAATTCCTCTACCGCAAGCGCCAATTCGTTCTCGCTGGTCCGTACCGCGTTGTCCACCTCGACGACGGTCGAGCGGGACAGGTCGTCGAGCGCCTCGAGGGAGACCGCCGCCAGCGCGTTGGGGTCGGCGGGGTTCACCCGTTGCGCCGCGGCGAGCTCGGCCTCACGGCGCTTGCGCTTGCGGTGCCGCCTCCACAACAGCAGCACCAGCACCGCGATGGCGATGATGGCCAGCATCACCACGGTGCCCACCCAGTTGATCCCGCCCGAGGACGACGACGAGGCGCGCCGGTCCAGGCCGTTGGCTGCGGCAACCGCTGCGCCTGCCCAGTCGCCGCGGCGCAGGGCGGGCTCGACGTCGTTGCGGCGCATGGTGTCAACGTCCACCCCGCCCGTCGCCGAGGTGGGCACCAGTAGCGCGTAGGCGCGGTCGGTGGTGGCGACGGCAAGGATGGCGTCCTCGTCCTGTAAGTCGCTCATCTGCCGGGTGTTTCGGGCCCACGTCTCGGCGGCCTGGCCGGAGAACGAGTCGACGTAGACGACCCATAGCCGGACCTGGCGGGAGTTGTAGAGGTCCTGCACGGCGCTCTGCACGCTGGACAGGCCGCTACCGCTCAATGCGTTTGCGTTGTCGGTGACGTAATCGGCGAGCCGGAACGGCGGATCGGCACGGGCCGTCGGCGCGGTCGGCACCAGCACCAGGCCTGCGGTCATGACCGCGAGAACCAGGCTGAGGAAGCGGGCCACCCCAAGTCTCCTGCGCATGACCGTCAATCTAGTGGGCACCGAGCCCCGGACATCCGGGACCGGCGAACAGTCCTGGCAGACTGTGCCTCGGTGACTACGAGCAACGACCCATACGACGACTTCGACCGCGAACGCATGGTGGCCGAGGCGCCCAAGGGTGCCGCGCTGGCGGGCACCGACACCGAGCACCGAACCGACTTCGCCCGCGACCGCGCCAGGGTGCTGCACAGTGCCGCGCTACGACGGCTGGCCGACAAGACGCAGGTGGTCGGTCCGCGGCAGAGCGAGACGCCAAGGACCCGGTTGACCCACTCGCTCGAGGTGGCCCAGATCGGGCGGGGGATGGCCGTCGGGTTGGGCTGCGATTCCGACCTCGTCGACCTCGCCGGGCTGGCCCACGACATCGGCCATCCGCCCTACGGGCACAACGGTGAGCGGGCGCTCAACGAGGTGGCCATCGACTTCGGCGGATTCGAGGGCAACGCGCAGAACTTCCGCATCCTCACCCGGCTCGAGCCCAAAGTGCTTGACCCGCAAGGCCGCAGCGCGGGCCTGAACCTGACAAGGGCAGCGCTGGACGCCGTCACCAAGTATCCGTGGTACCGCTCTGAAGGCATGAACAAGGCATCCGGCAAGTTCGGGTTCTACGCCGACGACGCCCCAGCGGCCGCCTGGGCGCGGTCCGGCGCGCCGGAGGCCAAGCCCTGCCTCGAGGCCCAGATCATGGACTGGGCCGACGACGTCGCCTACTCCGTGCACGACGTCGAGGACGGCGTGGTGTCTGGCCGCATCGATCTTCGCGTGCTGGCCGACGACGACGCGGCCGCGGCGCTCGGTCAGCTCGGCCAGGCCAGCGGCATGGGTGCCGGGCTGGGCGCCGACGCCCTGGTCGCGGCGGCCGAGCGGCTCTCGGCGCTGCCGGTGGTCGCAGCCGTCGGCAAGTACGACGGCACGCTGGCGGCGTCCGTCGCGCTGAAGAAGCTGACCAGCGAGCTGGTTGGGCGGTTCGCATCGGCGGCCATCGCGGCGACCAGGGAGAGCTCGGGTACCGGTCGGCTGGTGCGCTATCAGGCCGAACTGTCGGTGCCGTCGCTGGTGCGCGCCGAGGTCGCCGTGCTCAAGATCCTGGCGTTGCAGTTCATCATGTCCGACCCGCCGCACCTCGAATTGCAGGCGCAGCAACGGATGAAGATCCATCAGGTCGCCGAGTTCCTCCTGGCCCGGGCACCTGCTTCGCTCGACCCGATCTTCGTGCCCGAGTTCAACGACGCGGCAGACGACGGCGCCCGGCTGCGGGTGATCCTGGACCAGATCGCGTCTTTCACCGAAGGTCGGCTGGAGCGACTCGAACCCGTGTAGCGGCCGTGCTCGGCCCGCATAGACTGTGGCGATGGCGGGAGCGGCTGGCGGGAGCGAGGCGACTCGTGGTCGTGGCCGGATCCCCGATCGCGACATCGCGGCCATCCGTGAACGCGTCCGCATCGAGGACGTCGTCGGCGACTACGTCCAGTTGCGGCGCGCAGGCGCCGACTCGCTGAAGGGCCTGTGCCCGTTCCACGACGAGAAGTCGCCGTCCTTCCACGTCCGCCCCAACCACGGCCACTTCCACTGCTTCGGCTGCGGTGAGGGTGGCGACGTCTACGCATTCCTGCAGAAGATCGAACACGTCTCCTTCGTCGAGGCGGTCGAGATGCTCGCCGACCGGCTCGGCTACACCGTCACCTACACCGGTTCCTCGACCACGAACGTGCAGCGCGACCGCGGCAGCCGCAGCCGGTTGATCGCCGCCAACGCCGCGGCCCAGGAGTTCTACGCCGAGGCGCTGAAGTCGCCAGAGGCCGCGGCAGCCCGGCAATACCTGCTGGAGCGCAACTTCGACGCCGAGGCGGCGGCGAAGTTCGGTTGCGGATTCGCCCCGTCGGGCTGGGACAAGCTCACCAAACACTTGGTGAGCAAGGGGTTCGAGTTCAAGGAACTGGAAGCTGCGGGCCTGTCGCGCGAGGGTCGCCGCGGTCCGATGGACCGGTTTCACCGGCGCCTGCTGTGGCCGATCCGGGTGTCCTCGGGTGAGGTGATCGGCTTCGGTGCGCGCCGCCTCTTCGACGACGACACCATGGAGGCCAAGTACGTCAACACCCCAGAGACGGTGCTGTACAAGAAGTCGAACGTGTTGTTCGGGCTCGACCTGGCCAAGCGCGACATCGCCAAGGGACACCAGGCGGTCGTGGTCGAGGGCTACACCGACGTGATGGCGATGCACCTGGCCGGGGTGACGACGGCGGTGGCCTCCTGCGGCACTGCATTCGGCGACGAGCACCTGGCGATGCTTCGCCGACTCATGATGGACGACAACTTCTTTCGCGGCGAGCTGATCTACGTGTTCGACGGCGATGCGGCAGGGCGGGCGGCCGCGGTGAAGGCGCTGGAGGGGGAGCAGAACCTCGCGGGCCAGTCGTTCGTAGCCGTCGCCGACGACGGTATGGACCCCTGCGACTTGCGGCTCAAGTCGGGCGACGGTGCGCTTCGCGATCTCGTTGCGCGCCGAACTCCGTTGTTCGAGTTCGCGATTCGTACGGCGCTCGAGGAGCACGACCTGGACAGCGCCGAGGGACGGGTGAGCTCGCTGCGTCGCTGCGTGCCGATGGTTGCGAAGATCAAGGACTCCTCACTGCGCGACGAGTACGCACGTCAACTGGCCGGCTGGGTGGGCTGGGAGGACGTCGCACAGGTCATCGGACGGGTGCGCGGGGAAGCCGGGCGTCCCGCAGGCCGCGGCGACGGGCGACGCTCGGCGCAGACCGATCAGGCGGCCCGGGGGCGGGCGAAACCCCCTGAGGTGACGATGCAGCGGCCCAACCCGCGCGATCCCACGTTGTGGCCGCAGCGCGAAGCGCTCAAGTCGGCACTGCAGTACCCGGTGATCGCCGGGCCGGTGTTCGACTCTTTGGCGATCGAGGGCTTCACCCACCCGGCGTACTCCGCGTTGCGCACGGCGATCGCTGCGGCGGGTGGCACGGCGGCAGGGCTGTCGGGAGCCCAGTGGATCGAGACCGTGCGCGACCATACGTCGTCGCCAGAGGCGGGGAATCTCGTCAACGAACTCGGGGTCGAGGCCATCCGCGTCGAAGACGACGAGCGCCTGCCGCGCTACATCGGCGGCGTGCTGGCCAGGCTTCAAGAGGTGTTGGTCGGCAGGCAGATCGCCGAGATGAAGTCCAAGCTGCACCGCATGTCACCGGTCGAGCAGGGCGACGAGTACCTCGCGTTGTTCGGCGACCTGGTCGCGATGGAGAACTACCGCCGCAGCCTGCTTGAGCAGGCCAGCGGCGACGACCTTACTGCGTGAGGCGACCTCACGCGCTAAGGTGAAAGCGCTGTCCACTCTTCTGGGAGGCCCTTCATGACCATCCGAGCACGTCGCTTCGCCGCAGCGGGCGCACTGGCCGTTTCCGCCGTCGCCGCTCCGATCGCCATCGCACTGAGCGTCGGCAGTGCGACCGAGTCGGTCGCAGGTCCGGCGTGCCTGGCGTGGTACGGCAACCGGGAGGACGGCGTCTGCCTGTCCTACTCGAATGGCAATGGGATGAACGTGGGCACCCCGGACATGGGCGTCTACGGGCCCAGCAATAACGCCGGCGGCACCGGCCTCACCACCGGCCAACTGCTGCCCGGCCAGACCTGGAACTCGTCGGTCGGCTAGCGTCCGTCGGACCGGGCCTGCGGGCTCTCCGGATGCAGTACCGACGTCTCGGCGTCGATGGCAGTCAGATTCACCAGCGCCGGATCGGGTGATACCCGGCTGGCCAATTTGCGGCGCCCGGCGTCGATCACGGCCTTGGTCCTCGGGCTGCCGGTGATGGCGTGATAGGTCCCGGAGATCTGCTCGTAGCGACGTCGGCCCGCCTTGGCTCCCAAGACGTAGCCGACGGCCAGTACGACGGCGGCTCGGATCACAGGACCCCTCCCAGATGGTGGGTGCCCAGATGTTGGTGCACCGACTCCATCCTGCCTCACTCCGCCGTGTGCGTCGGGATGAGGTGGCCGGTGCCCGATGCCAAAGTTCGGCGATCCGTGCGCTAAAGTCGTTCCTCGGTCAGCGGGCTGGTTCCGCGGCCAAACGGGCAATCCCCTGTAGCTCAATTGGCAGAGCTTCCGACTGTTAATCGGAAGGTTCCTGGTTCGAGTCCAGGCGGGGGAGCCAACCGTAGGCTCGCATCATGCGACTCCGCACCATCATTGCGATGTTTACGACGATCGGCCTGGTCACGGCCGGTTGCGGCTGGAGTCCGCCGTCGGCGCCGCCCACCAGCTCGGCAAGCTGCACGCAGGCCGATGGCCCGTCCGCCGACTCCGTCGCCAACGAGATCACCCAGCTGCCCGCGGGTCAGCAGTGGCGCGAAACCTCCCGCGGTCACACTCCTGACTGCCAGCTGCACTGGGTGGTCGTCACGGTCGGTGACGCGTCTGACAGCCCGCGGCAGGTGCTGTTCTTCGACCACGACTCTCCGATCGGAACACCCACTCCGGACCCGAGGCCCTACGCCAACGTGACGGCGCAGGGCAACGACACCGCCGTCGTGCAGTACCAGTGGCGGCAGGGCCAGGACCCGGCGTGCTGCCCGACGGGCATCGGCACCGTTCGGTTCCGGATCGTCGACGGCAAGCTCAAGGCGCTCGACCCGATCCCCAATCAGTAGCCTCAGCCGGCGGAGCCGACCTTCTGCCGGTACAAACCCACCAACGCGTCCTCCGCGCGCTGCATCGGCGCATCGGATTTGGTGGCCATCGACATGACCACGGCACCTTCGATCGCCGCGATGGTCAGGGTCGCCAGCTGGGACGCCTCGTCGGGTGAGACGTCCCTCGATTCGAGATGGCTTGCGAGCCGTTGCTCCCATTCGGTGAACACCTCACCGGCGATGTCGGCGGCTTCTGGGGCTTCCGAGCGCCCCATTGCCGCAGCGACGACCGGACAACCGGAGGTGAAGTCGCTCCTGGTCAGGGTGTCCCTCCACAGGGCGATGAAGGCCTGGACCGCGGCCACCGGCTCGACATCGGCGGCGAGCCGTTCGATGGTGCTGGTGATCAGCTGGCCCGACGTCACGGTGGCGCTGGCGATCAGTTCCGCCTTTCCGCCGGGAAAGTTCAGGTACAGCGAGCGACGGGCGGTCTTGCTGAGGTCGAGCAGTTGATTGAGGCCCGTGCCTGCGACGCCGTTTCGGCGCATGAGTTCGATGGCGCCGGCGATGAGCCGATCACGTGCCGGCATGTGACACCTCCGTGCGTGGCCGAGTTGGCAGTGCACCGATCAGTCTACTATCGGCGGCCCGCCGGTAGATCGTTCGGTCTAGATCGGCCGGATTTCTCTGCGTAGGGGGTTTCTGTGGCGGCTGTCGACCACCGCCACCGCCACCGCTGCGGTGGCAGCGCGCACATCGTCGGGACCGATATGGGGTCCACGCAGCGGTGCATGCAGAAGAAATGCGACCTCGGGCTCGACTCGCGGAGCGCAAAACCGTTCCACCGCAACACTATCGGTCTCCACGACCATATCGTCGAGAATGAATCCGAAATCGGGTTCGTCGACTCCCAGGAGGGTCTGCATCGGCGGCAGCATTTATCCAGTCGTTGGCTTTGGTCAGGATGCCGAATCCTCGGCACCCTCGGCGACCATGCGTGCGGCGTGGTCGATGACCGCGCGGGCGTGCACAGTCAAGAGTGCCACCAGGTCCACCGAGTCGCCGCCGATCTCTTTGGCGATGAAGAGGCCGTCGGAACCGGCCAGCGCATAGGTCGTCAATTCGCGCAATTGCGCCTGGCTCAGCCCCGGAACCATTGAGAGCAGTCCCTCACCAAACAATCGTTGCGCCTCGTCGCGCACCTCCAGGAACCGGGCTCGGGCCTGCGGCTCGACGGGACGGCGCTCCAACGCCAACATCAGGCCCAACCGCAGGAAGTCCGGAGAGTCCGACACCGCCTTCGCGGTCTGCACCGCCAATGATTCGGCACGCTCGATCGGCGAGCCTTCGTCGGGGAGCTTCCAGGCGCTGAGCCATGTCGTGAAACTGCGCTCGATAACCGCGGCGAGTAAAGCGTCCTTGTCCTTGAAGTGCCAATAGATCGAGCTGGACGGTAGGCCGCATTTTGCGCGCACCGCACTGATCGACGTGCCTTCATACCCACGTTCGGCCGCAATCTCGGTGGCCGCATCCAGGATTCGGCCACGGGAGATCTCGCCATCAGCGCGACCACGGCGCGTCTTGACCTTCGCTTCGTCGTCTGCCACTGCGTCATCCTTCCACTCTTGACTCTGGATCGATCGATACATTACCGTATCGATCGATCCAGAACAATCCCGATGGCATCACTGCTGAGCAGATGGAGGAATCCGCGCATGACCACATCCACCCCCGACACCGGGCTGACCGAACACACCGTCACCGTTGAGGGCGAGCCCATCTTTTACGCCGAGGCCGGCCAGGGACCACCGGTCGTCATGTTGCACGGAGGTGGGCCCGGGGCCTCGGGCGTATCGAACTACTCGCGCAACATCGACGCGCTGGCCCAGAACTTTCGCGTCATAGTGCCCGACATGCCCGGTTACGGGCGGTCCACCAAGAAGCCCGACCACACGGACACGTATCGCTACATCGCCGACATGATCCGCGGCCTGCTCGACCAGTTGAACCTCGACACCGCTCATCTCGTCGGCAACTCCCTGGGCGGGGCGGCCGTACTGCGCCTGGCTCTGGACACCCCCGACCGGGTAGGCAAGCTGGTGCTGATGGGACCCGCAGGCATCGGTACCACACGCGGCCTGCCCACCGCAGGAATGAACAGCCTGTTGAACTACTACAGCGGCGGCGGGCCCAGCCGCGAGAAGCTTGCCACCTTCATTCGCACTTACCTTGTCTACGACGCGAATTCGGTACCCGACGAACTCATCGACCTGCGCTACCAGGCCTCGATAGACCCGGAAATCCTCGCCAACCCCATCCTGCGCCGGCCCAGCAAACCGCAGACGATCTGGCGTTCGGATCTGACCCGCGACAGCGGCCTCAAAACCCTGCAGACCCCGACGCTGGTGCTGTGGGGCAAGGACGACAAAGTCAACAAGCCCTCCGGCGGACCAGCCCTGCTCACCACCATGCCCAATGCAGAACTGGTCATGACCTCACAGACCGGGCACTGGATGCAATGGGAGCGGGCCGACCTGTTCAACCAGCTCGTGCGCGACTTCCTCGGCCCAACCGCGGCGTGGGCCCGCGGCTAGCCAGAAAGTCAAACATCATGAAACCCAACACACTTGAGACATCGGTGTTCGGCAACGTACGCCTCGGCTACATCGTCATCGAGACGAACAAGTTCGCCGACTGGCGCAGATTCGGGCGGGACGCGATCGGTCTGCACCTCGACGAGGCCGTCGACGTCATGCGCTTTCGGCTGGACGACAAACAATGCCGATTCCTATTGCAGCGGGGGCCCGCTGAAGATGTGACGGCCCTGGGTTGGCACATCGAGGACCACGCGACCTTCGATGAGATCCTGTCTCGGGTCACCCGCAACGGCGTACCGCTGACCGAGGGCAGCCCCGAGGAGGCGGCCCTCCGCGGTGTCGAACGACTGGTCCGCATCCCGGGGCCAAATGGTCTGTGGCAGGAGATCTTCACCCATGCAAAGGTCAGCGACGCGCCGCTGCGCACGGCCAACCGGGCCGGATTCGTCACCGACGATTTCGGTTTGGGCCATGTCGCGATCATTACCAAGAAGCCCCATCAGATGCGCGGCTACTACGACACCCTGTTCGATGCACGCCTTTCGGACTACATCGACGAAACCATGAGCGGAATCAAGGCCAAGATCCGATTCCTGCGCGTCAACGAGCGTCATCATTCGGTGGCCATAGGTTCAGCGAACCGCTTGCCGCTCAACCCCATCCGAACCCGAGTCCAACACCTCAACACACAGGTGGCAAGCCTCGACGATATGACTGCCGCCTATCAGCGGGCGCGCGAGCTGGGGTTCAGCATGGCGATGAGCATCGGACAGCACACCAACGACAAAGAGCTGTCCTTCTACGCGGTAACACCTTCGGGATTTGATTGGGAGGTCGGCTGGAATCCCATCGTCGTCGACGAAACCACCTGGGAACCATGCACGTACCAGGGCATCAGCATCTGGGGACACACGACCGAAGGCCAAACCATCATCGACAAGCTCAACCAGTTCAAGGTCGGCGCCAAATCGCTGCTGCGCGCCGAGGACACCGTTCCAGCCCTCGCTGGACCTGGGATACCCGACAACTAAGGAATGTTCGTGACTCATTCAACTTCGGCGCGGGAACGGTCCAGTATCGCCGATGTGGCGCCACCACTGACCGTCTGTGAGGCCTTTCAACGCACTGCGGCAATCGACCCGGATGCGATCGCGCTCAGAACACCGAGAGACGCACAGACCATCACCTGGCGTCAGTACGCGGACCAAGTGCAACAGGTTGCCGCAGGCCTGGCCGGTCTTGGGGTGGGCCGTGGCGACACCGTTTCTTTGATGATGGCCAACAGAATTGAGTTCTACCCACTTGAGGTGGGTGCGCAGCACCTTGGCGCAACGAGCTTTTCGATCTACAACACGTCGTCGGCTGAGCAGCTCACCCACATCTTCACCAACGCCGGAACCAAGGTTGTGATGTGTGAAGGTCAATACGTTGACCGAATCCGCGCCAGCGGAGTCGCCATCGACCACATCGTGTGTATCGACGGGCCGTACGCGGGCGCGTTGACGCTAGAGGATCTCATCGCCGCCGCCCCCTCCAACTTTGACCTCGAATCATCTTGGCGTGCAGTGCAGCCCGAGGACGTCGCAACCCTCGTGTACACCTCTGGTACCACTGGAGACCCCAAGGGCGTGGAGCTAACGCACTCGATCTTGCTGTATCAGACGCATGCGCTCGGGGACGTGCTCGGGATGCGGTTCGGTGATCGAACCACATCGTTCCTCCCCTCTGCGCATATCGCCGATCGCGTGTTCTGTCTGTACAGCCAGGAGGTCTTCGGTACCCAACTCACGGCGGTATCGGATGCCCGCACCATCGCCACGGTGCTGCCCGATGTGCGTCCGACCTATTGGGGCGCAGTGCCACGCGTATGGGAGAAACTGAAAACGGCAATAGAACTCACGGCACGCAACGAGCCCGATGAGGCGCGGCGGTCGGCTCTGGAATGGGCCCTCGGGGTGGCGGCGAAGAAGGCCCAAGCGCTGGTTGACAGCGGCCGGGTTCCGTCAGACATCGCCGACCAGTGGCGACAAGCAGACGAGCAGGTTCTGTCGAAGCTGCGCGAGCAGCTGGGCCTGGACCGCGCCAGGTGGGCAGCCTCGGGAGGAGCACCGATACCTCGGGAGACGTTGGCATTCTTTGTGGGACTGGGTATTTCGGTCACAGAGGTATGGGGTATGTCTGAGCTCGGCGCCGTGGCCACGGCGAGCCATCCCGACGACGTCCGGCTCGGTACCGTGGGCACACTGTTACCAGGGTTGGAATGCAGAGTTGAGGACGACGGTGAGCTGCTGGTGCGCGGACCGCTGGTCATGAAGGGCTATCGCAAGGAGCCGCACGAGACCGCTGAAGCCATTGACAGCGCCGGCTGGTTACACACGGGCGACATCGTATCCATCGACGAGGGTTACCTGCGCGTCGTCGATCGCAAGAAGGAATTGATCATCAATGCCTCCGGCAAGAACATGTCACCGACAAACATCGAAAACACCATCAAGGCAGCGTGCCCACTCATCGGCACGGTGATGGTGGTCGGCGAGGCCCGTCCCTACAACACCGCGTTGATCGTGCTCGATGCAGACTCGTCCAGCTCGAACATTCCGTACTCCAAACTCGTTGACGAGATCACAGCCGGTGTCGCGGCTGCCAACGCGAAATTGTCCCGGGTCGAACAGATCAAACGCCTTCGCGTACTGCCCGTGTTCTGGGAGCCTGGCGGCGACGAACTCACCCCCACGATGAAACTCAAGCGTCGCTCCATCGCCCAGAAGTATGCCGCCGAAATCGATGAGCTGTATGCCTCGGGACTCGGATCACCCAAAGAACGATCCTGCCGAACGGATGTCATCTCGTGACCGCCCTGCCCGACGTACTCGCGCAGCCACTGACGCTTCCCCTTGTCGCGGCACCGCTATTCATCTCCTCGGTACCTGAGCTCGTCACCGCCCAATGTCAGGCCGGAGTGGTTGGCTCGTTCCCCGGCGCTCAACGCGCGGCCGACCTCGCTGCTCAATGACTGGCTGGATCAGATCGCCGACGAGAATGCGGCGTACGCGAGCCAACACCCCGACGTGATCGTCGCACCGTTCGCCGTGAATCAAATCGTGCATCGCTCCAACGACCGACTCGACCACGACATGGCGGTGATCGTCGAACATCGCGTGCCGATCGTGATCACATCGTTGGGCGCGCGCCCCGAGATCAACGAGGCGGTGCACTCCTACGGCGGCGTCGTGCTGCACGACGTGATCAACGATGAGTTCGCACGCAAGGCGGTCGAGAAGGGCGCCGACGGAATCATCGCGGTGGCGGCGGGCGCCGGCGGCCATGCGGGCACTCAGTCTCCGCTGGCCCTGATCCGCGAAATCCGCGAGTGGTTCGATGGACCGCTGCTACTGTCCGGTGCGATCGCGCACGGAGGCTCGATCCTCGCGGCTCTGGCCGCCGGTGCCGATTTCGCCTACATCGGGTCGGCGTTTGTCTCCACAGTCGAAGCCAACGCGGCAGCCGACTACAAACAGATGATCGTGGACTCCGCGGCGAAAGACATCATCTACTCGAACCTCTTTACCGGCGTACACGGCAACTACCTGCGCGACAGCATCGTCGCTGCCGGTCTTGACCCGGATGATCTGCCCGAATCGGGTCCTTCGGCGATGAACTTCGGCAGCGGCGGCAACATGAAAGCCAAGGCCTGGAAGGATATCTGGGGCTCCGGTCAAGGAATCGGAGCCATCAAGAAGTCGACGACCGTTGCCGAACTCGTCGGTCAGCTCAAAGCTCAGTTCGACGACGCGTGCCAAGCTCTGAACGCGAGCATTGCGACACGCGGCCTCTCCAGGGCGTCCTGACTCCGGCCGGCATCCGAGGTGACGAAATCACAAGGTGCGGAACACCTCTCGGCGTTTCGGAATCCTCGGCAGCGGAGGCGATCAATCGCAAAGTATGCATCAACCATGCGCGATTGGCCCGTTTCCCGGGAGGAGCGATATGTCGCTACCGCGCCTTAGTCGTCGGCGTCCGGGATGTGTTCGGGATGCAGCATTTCGGCGTAGCGCAACTGCTCGGGGATCCCGAATCCGTCGACCAACGTCTCGGCGAACGGCCGCAGTACCCGGCAGCGGTCGTTGATGGCGCGGGTGACGGCCTTCGCGCGCTCGGTGGACAAGTACCGGTGCTCGATGAACCACGCCTTGTCGTCTTCGATCTCGGACAGTGCGTAGAGATCGCACACCGTGCCGAGCAGTTTGCGGGCCTCGTCGTCCTCGCACGCTTCGATCCCGGCGACGAACGCCTCGAGGATGACGCGGTCGATGTGCGCGCCCGCGGCGTGTAGCACGTGGTCCTGCACGGCGTTGAAGGCGTCGAACGCCGACATCTCCTTGCTCTTGCCCTGGAGCCGACGCGCGACGGTGGACAGCAGATACTCCTCGCGGTCCTCGAACATCTTGACCTGGGTGCCGCGGTTGAAGAGGCTGCCCTCTTCCTCGCTGTCCTGCCGGCTGTCGACGATGGTCTGCATGATGGTCTGTGCCGCAGTGCGTTTCAACACCTGATCGCTGGCGAAGTTGGCCCCGAACCGCACCCACTCGACGGGGCTCATGCCCTTGATGTCGTCGGCGTAACCGGTGAGCAGCTCCTTGGCCACCAGCTGGGTCAGCACGTGATTGTCACCCTCGAACGTGGTGAACACGTCGGTGTCGGCCTTCAGTCCGATCAGTCGGTTCTCGGCGAGGTAGCCCGCGCCACCACAGGCCTCCCGCGCCTCCTGGATCGCCCGGGTGGCATGCCACGTGTTGGCCGCCTTCAGCCCGGCCGCACGTGATTCGAGCTCGCGTTGCTCCTCGGGGTCGGGTATCTCGGTGGTCTGGATCTCGTGCAGCTTGGTCACCAGCTCGTTCTGCGCGAACTGCAGCGCATAGGACTGCGCGATCAGCGGGAACAGTCGTCGCTGATGCACCAGGTAGTCCATGATCACGACTTCGTCGTCGCTATCGGGTGCGGAGAACTGCTTGCGCTGCAACGCATACCGGGTCGCAATGTCGAGTGCCACCCGCGCAGCAGCCGCCGCACTGCCGCCGACGGTGACCCGCCCGCGGATCAGGGTGCCGAGCATGGTGAAGAACCGCCGGTTCGAATTCTCGATGGGCGAGGAGTAGGTGCCGTCGCCCGACACGTCGCCGTACTTGTTCAGCAGGTTGTCGCGCGGAATCCGTACGTGGTCGAACATGATGCGCCCGTTGTCGACGCCCGGCAAGCCGCCCTTGTAGTGGCAGTCCGACGTCGTCACCCCAGGCAGGTCATTGCCGTCGCCGTCTCGCAGGGGAACCACGAAGCAGTGCACGCCATGCCCCTGCGGCTCCTCACCGGGTCCGGCCGTGATCAACTGCGCGAACACCGCTGCGACGGTGGCGGTCTCGGCCGCCCCGCCGATGTAGTCCTTGCGTGAGGTCCGGGTGGGGGAGTCGATGATGAACTCATCGGTCTCGGGGTCGTAGGTCGCGGTGGTCTCGAGCGACTGCACGTCGCTGCCGTGCCCGGTCTCGGTCATCGCGAAGCAGCCAAGCAGGTCGAGGTTGATGATGCTCGGCACATACGCCTCGTGATGCCGCTCGGTGCCAAGGTTCTCGATGGCACCGCCGAACAGGCCCCACTGCACGCCTGCCTTCACCATCAGCGACAAGTCGGACATCGCGAGCATCTCGATGGTGGTGACCGCGGAGCCGACGTCCCCGGTGCCACCGTGCTCCTTGCGGAAGCCGTCGTCAGCCGCACCGGCCGCGGCGATGATCTTCAGCT
>Ga0137412_10002467_pt1 | contig 14656 bp, 13 predicted proteins | sample CZODoug2_1_16fun_FD_122160 | JGI IMG/M metagenome (GOLD analysis project Ga0137412, IMG submission 122160) | Vadose zone soil fungal communities from Angelo Coast Range Reserve, California, USA - CZODoug2_1_16fungal (Hybrid Assembly) | ecosystem: Environmental > Terrestrial > Soil > Vadose zone... | reverse complement strand
GGCAAGGGCGACGAAGCGCTCGACGACTGGGACATTTCCCGCGACGCCCCCTACTTCGGCATTCCGATCCCCGACGCTCCCGGCAAATACTTCTACGTGTGGCTGGACGCCCCGGTCGGCTATCTCGCATCGCTGCAGAACTACTTCGACACCGGCAAGGCGCGAGCGCGCGGCGAACATCGTACTTTTGCTCAATTTCTCGCGGCTCCCGACACCGAGCAGGTGCATTTCATCGGCAAGGACATCATCTACTTTCACACGCTGTTCTGGCCGGCAATGCTGAAGTTCGCGGGCCCGCCCTACAAGGTACCCGATCACGTCTACGCTCATGGCTTCATCACGGTTTCCGGCGAGAAGATGTCCAAGTCTCGCGGAACCGGCATCAGTCCGCTGCGCTATCTCGAGATCGGGATGAACCCCGAGTGGCTGCGCTACTACATCTGCGCCAAGTTGAATTCGAACGTCGAGGATCTGGACTTCAATCCCGACGACTTTGTGGCGCGGGTGAACAGCGATCTGGTCGGCAAGTACGTCAACATCGCGAGCCGGGCTGCAAGCTTCATCACGAAGCACTTTGACGGCGAGCTCAAGTACGGCGGCGACGCTGCGCTGATCGCGCGTCAAGCGCATGACATCGCGCGGAGCGTAGCGGAGCAGTTCGAAACACGCGATCTGGGCAAGGCGGTGCGCGAGATCATGGCCCTGGCGGATCGAATCAACCGCGATTTCGATGCGCACCAGCCCTGGGTTCTCGCCAAGGACCCGGCGAATCGCGCCCAGCTTCAGGATGTATGTTCGCGGGCATTGCAAGGCTTCTGGCTGCTCAGCGTCCTCATTGCGCCCGTGCTGCCGCAAGTCGCGGCGCGCGTCGCGCGCGAGCTCTTCGGGCTTGATCGGCCGTTCCAGTGGATCGACGCCGGCGTGCTGCCGGCGCGAATCAACCCCTACCAACACCTGATGACTCGCGTCGACTCGAAACAGCTCGATGCGTTATTCGAAACGGACAAGGAGGCCGCACCCGCCGCGGCGGCGCCGGCCGTCACGCCTAAACGTGTACCGCTGCCGCCGGGTGCCTCCGACGCCGCGACTCTGGCGGCCGCGACGGCGGTCGAGGGAAACTTGATTTCAATCGATGATTTCATGCGGGTCGACCTGCGCGTGGCCAAGATCTTGAGCGCCGACCTGGTAGCCGGCGCCGACAAACTGCTGAAATTGCGCCTCGACGTGGGTGAACTTGGGCTGCGCGACATCTTCGCGGGCATTCGCGCGGCTTACGACCCCGCGTCGCTGGTCGGCCGACTGATCGTCGTGGTCGCGAATTTGGAGCCGCGCAAAATGCGCTTTGGGGTTTCCGAAGGCATGATGTTGGCGGCCGGTCCTGGCGGCAAGGACATTTTCGTGTTGTCGCCCGATTCCGGCGCCGCTCCCGGCATGCGGGTGAAATAATATGAGTGCGGAATCCGCGCCCGGCATCGTGGCGCGAATCGACGCATTACTTCCGCAGACACAGTGCACCCGCTGCGGCTATTCGGGATGCCGTCCCTATGCCGCAGCGATCGCCGGCGGCGAGGCGCAAATCAATCAATGCCCGCCGGGCGGCGGCGCCACCATTCAAGCGCTTGCGGAGCTGCTGAATAGAGCATTTCTGCCGATGAATCCGGCGAACGGCACGGAGTCTCCCCCGCAGGTTGCCTGGATCGACGAGTCGAGGTGCATCGGCTGCGCACGCTGTCTAGCGCCTTGCCCGGTCGATGCCATCCTCGGCGCCGCAAAATTCATGCATACCGTGCTGGCTGAGCGATGCACCGGCTGCGAATTGTGCATCGCCCCCTGCCCGGTGGACTGCATCGAGATGCGGCCGGGCCCCGCACCGGCCGTGAATCAAACGGACCTCAACCGCGCTCGATACGAGGCCCATACAGAGCGCTTGCTGCGGCGAACACAGGAGCGGCAGCGCGAACTGGAGGCGAAGAAGGCATCCGCGTCGCATCGCGCCTCGGCGCAGCCGTAAAGGGCCAATCGTGAACGACGCGAAGCGGCGCGAAATATTTTCACGGCTGCGGGAAGCCAATCCTGCACCGCGCACGGAATTGCATTACAAATCACCGTTCGAACTGCTGATTGCCGTAATCCTTTCCGCCCAAGCCACCGACAAAGGCGTCAACAAGGCCACGCCGGCATTATTTCGCGCAGCTAATACACCGGCGGCCATACTGGCTTTGGGGGTCGAAGGACTCACGCCTTATATCAAGACCATCGGTCTGTACAACAGCAAAGCCAAGAACATCATCGGCGCGTGCGCGGCGCTGGTCGCGCGGCATGCAGGTCAGGTGCCGAAGACTCGCGAAGCACTCGAGGCTTTGCCGGGCGTGGGACGCAAAACGGCGAACGTAATATTGAACACGGCGTTCGGCGAGGCCACGATCGCCGTCGACACCCATATCTTTCGCGTCGCCAATCGTACCGGTTTAGCGCCCGGCAAGACGGTGCGTGCAGTCGAGGACAAGCTCCTTAAATTCGTCGCACCGGAATATCTGCAGGACGCGCACCACTGGTTGATCCTGCATGGCCGCTATGTGTGCAAGGCGCGCGTTCCCGCGTGTCCCCTCTGTACCATCGCCGACCTGTGCGAATACCGGCGAAAGACCAAGACGGTTCCCTGATCACCCCGCGCTTGAGACTGTTTTTCAAACGCCGTGCTATCCTTCGCGGCCGTCCGCACGCTTTAAGGGTTGCCCATGAGCATCACGCTCTTTCACCGGCCAAAGACACGCTCATCGCGCTTCATCTTCCTGCTCGAGGAACTCGAAGCACCCTACGAGATCAAGCATGTGACCACCCGCACTGCCGACGGCGGTGCCGTGGACCCGGCGAATCCCCACCCTCACGGCAAGGTCCCGGCCATCTCGGACGACGGCGTCATCGTGTTCGAATCGCCCGCCATCGCGCTTTATTTGACCGACAAATTCACGAAGACCGGCCTGGGCCCGCTGGTGGGCGAGCCCGGGCGCGGTGCGTACCTGTCGTGGCTGTGCTATTACGGCAGCGTCCTGGAGCCGGCATTCATGTCGAAGTTCATGAAAGTCGAAGTGCCCAGAGCAACCGCGGGTTGGGTGGCGGTCGAAGAAGTCATGCCGGCAATCATCAAGGCGCTGACGCCGGGCCCCTACCTGCTCGGCGAGAGGTTCAGCGCAGCGGACGTGCTGTATGGAACGACGTTCGCCATGTTCGCGCAAAGTCCCATGCTGCCGAAGACGCCGGTCCTCGACGACTACGTGAAGCGAATCATCGCGCGGCCGGCTTTTGCGCGGGCTCAAGCACGCGACAGTCAGTAGCGAGACTGCGGTGATTTTCATTCAGCGCGGCCCTGCGCTTGCCCTCCTCTGCATGTCGGGCGCGGCGTTGGCCGCAACCGCAGCCGCAGCCGTTTTGGCACAGCGCCCCATGCGCGAGGTGCTCCCCGACATCGTTGTACCCGTTAACTACGATCTCGCGCTATCTCCGGATCCCGACGCCCTGAGCTTCAATGGCAAAGTTGTGATCACCGTCGATGTCCGCGCGGCCACATCGAGCGTGTTGCTGAACGCCGTCGGCCTGACATTTGATCGCGCGACGATCGATGGCGGCAAGGCTGCGGCCGTCGCCACCGACGGCAAGCTGGGCCGCGCCACACTCAATTTTGGCGCCGCGATCGCCGCCGGCCGCCATATCCTCTCGATCGATTATCATGGCAACATCGGACGATCGACGCTTGGCTTCTTCGCCATGGACTACTCCGGCCCCGACGGACCGCGTCGAACGCTGGCAACCAACTTCGAACCGGCGGCGGCGCGCCAACTCATGCCTTGCTGGGATGAGCCCGGACGCAAGGCAACCTTCACCGTCTCGATCGATGCGCCGAAGGATCGCATGGCGATTTCCAACATGCCCATCGCCGATGCGACATCCTTGTCGCCGACGATGCAGCGGGTGCGCTTTGCGACCAGTCCGAAGATGTCGACGTATCTGCTATTTGTCGGCGTCGGCGATTTCGAACGTGTGCACAGCACCGTGGATGGCGTGGATCTCGGCATCGTCGTAAAGCGCGGCGATACCGGCAAGGCGGCTTATGCGCTCGATCAGGCCGCCAAAATTCTCCACTACTATAACGACTACTTTGGCATCGCGTTTCCGCTGCCCAAACTCGACCTGATAGCGGCGCCCGGCCAGATCAGCGGCGGCTCGATGGAAAACTGGGGCGCGATCTTCTACTCGCAGAACCACCTGTTATTCGATCCCAAGACCTCCACCGAGGATGATCGCCAGCTCGTATTTCTGGTGGTGAGTCACGAGATGGCGCACCAGTGGTTTGGCGACCTCGTCACCATGGCTTGGTGGGACGACCTATGGTTGAACGAAGGCTTCGCGCGCTGGATGCAGACTTTCGCGGCAGACGATTTGCATCCCGAGTGGGAAACGGGCCTCAAGGCTGCCTCGATTTTCGAACAAGGTAAACAGGCCGACGCCGTGCCCTCCACGCACGCGGTGGTGCAAGAGGTTTTCACCGCCGATCAGGCCGCGCAATCGTTCGACTCGATCACGTATAACAAGGGCGCCGCGATCATCACCATGCTCAATGCCTATGTCGGCCGCGATGAGTTTCGCGACGGTGTGCGGCGCTATATGCACGCCCATGCGTTCGGCAACACGGTCGACACCGATCTGTGGCGTTTCGTACAACAGGCCGTCGGCCGGCCCATCGTGGATATAGAGCACGATTTCACACGCCAGGAAGGGGTACCGCTGGTGCGTGTGACGCGCACGGCGAACCGCGTGCATTTGGCGCAGGCGCGATTCGCGGCCGATCCTTCGACCATCGGCAACCTCCCGCCGCAGCGCTGGCGCCTGCCGCTCGCGGTGGCTGGGGTCAGTGGCGACAGGCACGACGTCCTGTTGCAGGGCGTTGCCGACCTTGCGCTGCCGACGCCTCTGCTCGTCAATGCGGGCCAGATGGGCTACGCGCGAGTGCTCTATAGCGGCGAAACCTTGGATAGCCTGACAGCGCAGCTGGGCGCACTGAAACCCGCCGACCAGATTGGCTTGCTCAATGATGCACGCGCGCTCGGCATTGCGGGCTATGCACCCGCAAGCAATATGTTGAAACTAGCGGCGGCTCTCCCCGCCGCAGCGAATCCCATCGTCTGGCAGCGGACCCTCAGAGTGCTTACGGAACTCGAGGAGCACTACGGCGACACCCCGCAGCGCGCCGCTTATCGCGGTTTCGCCCTCGATATGCTCGCTCCGCTCAGCGCAAGGCTCGGTCTGACCGGCACTCCAAACGAACCGGCGAACATCGAAATTTTGCGCAGCGCGGTGTCGGAGACGCAAGGCAAATTCGGCGACTCCGTCGTGATAGCGCGTGCGCGCAAGCTGGTGGACAGCGGCGATGGGCCTCCCGCCGCGCAACGCAGCGCCGTGTTGACCGTCGCCGCAGGGGCCGATCCCGGTACGTTCGATGCGCTTTTGGCGCGCGCGCTCAAGACCGGCGATCCGCTGCAGAAGCAGCACCTGTTCAAAGCGCTGGCCGGGGTGATCGATCCGGCCCTTGCGCGCCGCATGATCGACGTCGCGCTCGGCGATCAGGTGCCTGCGGGAACAGCCCCGGAACTCATCGTCAGCTTGGCTCGCAAACATCCAGACCTGGTGTGGGAAGTGCTCGCTCCGCGGCTCGACGATGCACGACTGCCGTTCGAGAAGACGCTGCGCTGGAGAATCGCCGCCGCTATAGCGGGATTCTCGTCCGAACCCCAGCGTATCGCTGATCTCGAGGCCTATGAGGCGCGCAGCGTGCCCGCCGAGGCCCGCAAACCGTTCCTCGAGGCGGTCGCTTCCATTCGGGAAAATCAACGCATCGCGAGCGATGTTCTGCCGGAAATCGATCGTTGGATTGCAATGCACAAGAAAGGCACGCTGGCCGCTGGATATCGCCCATAGCCCTTAATCTACGATAGGGCGGACCATGTGGATGTCGTCATGAAGCACGCCATCGATGAGGAACGCCCCCGGCTCGACGCCGAAGGATCGAAATCCCATTGATTCGTAGAGCGCAGTGGCCGCTGGATTGCCCGCGGTGACCGAGAGAGTGACTTGGCGCACGCCACCCATTGATGCAGCAAACGCCAGCGCTTCGCCAAGCAAGCGCTTGGCAACGCCTTTTCCCCTTGCACTCGGTGCGACATACATGCTTCGGATAAACGCCTTGTGATTCGTTTTCCGCTGACTTTCGCGACCGACACCGATCATGCCGACGAGCTGCGTCTCGATGAAGGCGCCGAATACGTTTCGGCCCGATTCCGGCGCTAGGAAGCCCTCAATCACCTTGATCGGCGTATTGCACTCCTCTTCGTAGCTCGAACTAAACGCATTTGGACTATCGCGCAGCGCCTGTAAGCGGAGCGCTTGGTACGCATCGGCGTCAGACGGGACGAGGCGGCGGACCTGCACGTGCAGCAAACCTTGAGATTCGGACACGTGAGACTAGCACGGAATTTCCGGCTCCCGCTGGTCGAATAAGGGAATAAAATGCGCGTCTCGCGAGTCTTATCTCTTATTGAATCAAAGGTTCGGCACCGTGAGGGTGACGCTCGGTCGCATCCATGGATGAAAAACGGGGTCGGTTCGAGGCGCAGGTGCTGCCGCATCTGGATGCCGCGTATAGGTTTGCGCGATGGTTGTCGCGTTCGCCCGGCGATGCGGACGACGTCGTGCAAGAGGCGATACTTCGGGCATTCCGCGGATTCGACGCCTTGCGAGGTTCCGATGTGAAAGCGTGGCTGCTGGCCATCGTAAGAAATTGCCATTCGACGGCTAAGAAGCAGCAGCAGCGACGTGCCTTTGTGCCGCTGCCGGAAGAACACGATGCGCAGGATGGCTACGCGATGATCGCGACCACGCCGGATCCGGAAAGCGTCTCGATAATACGGGATCAGAAGCGCACGCTCGATCGGTTGCTGTCGGAGTTGCCTGAAGAGCATCGTGAAGTCTTGGTATTGAGAGAAATTGAGGACATGGACTATCGCGAGATTGCCGCCATTACGAACGTACCGATCGGCACCGTCATGTCCCGGCTGGCACGCGCACGGGCTGCGCTGAAGGCACGATGGCTGAAAGACGTAGAGGGAGAGGCGCGTGAAATGCGCTGAATCTTTGCGCACACAGGCTTACTTCGACGGCGAGGTCGATGCGATGTCGGCTGCCGAGATTGAACGGCATGCCGAGCACTGCCCCGAGTGCAGCGCCCTGCTTCAAGATCTCCAACAGACGCGCACCGCGATTCGGCGGGATCTGGCGCATGACCGCGCGCCATCCGAACTGCGTGCTCGGATCACGCGCGCGCTCGATCAGGAAACTGCCGTCAAGTCTGAGCGGCGGTCCTTTGGGTGGGGCCAATCGACCTGGCGCACGCGAGCCTTCTGGGTGGGTGCCTTCGGTGGCATTGGCAGTGCCGCTGTCGCGGCGACCGTCGCCTTTTTACTCCTGTCCCCATCGCTCGACAATTCGATGCTCGATGGCCTCGCGGCCGCCCATGTGCGTTCGCTGATGCCATCGCATCTCATCGATGTGGCGTCCACCGATCAGCACACCGTGAAGCCTTGGTTTGCCGGCCACGCGGATGTTTCGCCGGTCGTCGCCGATTTTGCGCAAGCCGGCTACCGCCTTATTGGCGGGCGCGCAGACTACTTGGAACGCCAACGTTCGGCGGTGGTCGTCTACCAACACGGCGCGCATGTCATCAACGTCTTCAGTTGGGCCGCCCAACGCACCTTGCCGAAGAACACGACCCGCAACGGCTATCGCATGGCCTTTTGGAAGGACCGGGATCTTGAGTACTGCGCCGTCTCGGATACCGGCTGGGCTGAACTGATGGGGTTGGTGCGCCTGCTCCAAGAATTGGGCGCGCGCGACGCTCAAGAATAGGGATTAAAAAAGCACCCATGCTATCGTAGGGCAGTAAGAAAGACCGCTTGCAGGGATGCGAACGATGAAAACGATCTGGAGGATCTTACGGCTTGCCGCGCTGGCGGTATTGATCGTCGTCGGCTACTGCGGATACCGCATCGGCTTTGGCAAACCATTCACTTTGAAGGAATTGGCGAATCGGCAGGCATTCTTGCTCTTGGTGGCGAACCCTGAACTGTTCACTCAAGTCGGCATCGTCGACGGCACGATATTTGACTGGCACTCCGGTAAACTGTCTGCCGTGGGCGTCAAAAAGCGCGATGCCGACTACGCATTGGCCGACCGATTCTTGGGAGAGGTCAAGGATTTCGACCGCACCCAACTCGGTGGCCAAGACCAACTGACTTACGACATCCTGCTCGACCAATACGAAACAGAGTTGTCGTTCAAGCGCTTTGATTGGTTATCTTCCGAGGGACTTTATCCAATAGCGCCGATGTGGGGTGCTCAAGTGCAGTTGCCGAATTTCCTGGAAACCTATCACGTCGTCAATAACGCGAAGACGGCGCGCAACTATGTGAAGCGCCTCGAGGTAGCTGGAGACAAGCTCGACGCGGTGACCGCGGAGATGTTGCGCCAGGCGAAGGTTGGAGTTGTGTTGCCGATCTCGCTGCTCGACGAGGCGGAAATCGGCATCCGGGACACGGTGAAACCAAGGCCGGAGGACAACCCGCTCGTGAAGACCTTCGTCGAACGGATGAAGACGGCGGGTCTCGGTCCGGCCAAGCAAGCGGAGCTTGCACGCCGGTCCGCCGAGGCGGTGACCAACCGAATCTACCCTGCCTACGACAGGATGACGGCGGCACTGGAATCTCAGCGCTCGGCGGCTGTCAGCCAGGCGGCGGGTGTCGATCGGCTACCGGACGGCGCGGCCTACTATGCGGCTACCCTCAAGCAAATGACGACAACCGACTACACGCCGGAACAGGTGCACGCGCTTGGACTTTCGGAAGTGGCGCGCCTCGCCATTGAAATGGATGCTCTCCTCAAGTCGCAAGGCCTCAACGTGGGCTCGGTGTCCGCACGCGTGCACGCGCTGCACAAGGACCCACGTTTTCTGCTGCCCAATACCGATGAAGGCCGCAAGCAAATGCTCGCGAAGTATCAGCAGATCCTCGACGAGGTCAATGCACGGATGCCGCAGTACTTTCGGACCATTCCGGCCAAGAAGCTGCTCGTCGAGCGCGAGCCGGCCGCGGCGGAACGGGAATCCGCGGGAGCTTATTATCAGCCCGCTGCATTGGACGGCTCACGCTCCGGGACGTTTTTCGCGAACCTTCGCGATGTCGGCGCAACGGCGACGTGGACCATGAAAACCATTGCATACCATGAGGGAATACCGGGGCATCATTTCCAAATCTCGGTTGCCCAGAATCTAAAGGACCTTCCGTGGATTCGCCAGGAAGCCGCCTACCCGGCCTACGCGGAAGGCTGGGCGCTCTATGCAGAGCAGCTTGCGGCTGAAATCGGTATGTACAAGGATGATCCATTCGGTGATCTTGGACGCCTCGAGTCCGAGATGTTCCGGGCGGCGCGGCTGGTCGTGGACACGGGATTGCACGCCGAGAAGTGGACCCGTGAACAGGCGATCGCCTATATGGTTGACACTACCGGCATGGACGAGAGGGAGGTGGTGAGCGAGGTCGAGCGCTATATGGGCATGCCGGGGCAGGCCTGCGCCTACAAGGTCGGCCAGTTGAAGATCCTCGAGTTGCGCCAGCGCGCCACCGCGGCCCTGGGACCGAAGTTCAACCTAAAGGACTTCCACGCCATCGTTCTGGAAAACGGCGGCGTACCATTGACGCTGCTCGAAAAACTGATCGACGACTGGATCGCCGATACCATGGGTACGTGAGCATGTTCGGTTCCTACACCCGGGATGAGTTACGGCGGACCTATTCTGAAGCCTGGCGCAAACACGTTGCGGCCTCACCGCTCACCCCGCTCGAGGCCATGATCGCGGACGTCATCGGGCTGCATCCCGAATACCAGCCGGTGATCCACGACGCCGAGGTTGCGCTCGCCTTCGAACCCAACGCTGCGCCGGCCGCCGAGAATCCGTTTCTGCATATGGGATTGCATATGGCGGTGCGCGAACAAGTCTCCATCGATCGCCCGCCGGGCGTGCGCGACCTGCATCGCCGCCTGCAAGGGCGCTACGGCGACGTGCACGACGCCGAGCATATTTTGATGGAGGCGCTGGCCCAAACGCTGTGGGAAGCACAACGCGCCGGGCGGCCACCGGATGAGGGGCATTATCTCGTCCTGGCGCGCGATCGCCTTTGAGGCAGCGGCGGCCCCAATCAATTTGACTTAAGGCCCGATCCTAAGCCCAAGGTTAAGGAACCTTCATCCCGGCTTCATGGGGCAGCCTGAGTTCGACAGATATTCTTACGTCATGCGTTTTTCCGTTCCGGCCGCCGCCGTCAGCTTGTGCCTCATCCCCCTGGGCATGGTACCGGCCGGGCCCCCGGGTGCTCCTCAGCCGGCCGCGGCCGCCGCTCCGGCGAATACGGCACCGGCACCCGCGGCCAAGACGTCCGAGGCAGCCGCCTCGGACGCCGCCGTTCGTCATGCCAAACGCACGGCATGTCTCAAGGAAGCCAAGGCCAAAAAACTCGTCGGGGCAGACAAAAACTCCTACATCAAGGATTGCCTGGCCGGCCATTGAGGGACGCCCCGCTGCGCGGTCTTCCCGCAAATAGCCCGGTGGCCAATATAACCGCATAGGTCAGCAGCAAAAAGGCTGCGAACATGCTACTTCCGGCAGCGTCGAGTTTCGGGAAAAAATCGCCGAAGAATGCCATGGCGATTGCATCGCCAAATGCCCCAGGCATAACGATTGCGGCGCACACCGCAAATCGTTGAGCCTCAGGCTTACGCCTGATGACGAGATAGACGACGGCTGCGAAGAACGCACAATTCGCCAACGCGAATCCAGCCATCATCGGTGTGAAGCGGGGGTCGAAGCTGATCGGCACGGGTAACCAGTGAAGCAAGGCGGTAGACATCAGCCACGCACCCATGCCAAGGAGGACGTATTTTGCATGGTTCGGTTGATCGGTTGTCATTGGGACCTCTTGCCTTTAGGCCGGGACGACTTTCTGGTCAAATCAGGGTCGAGCCATCGAAGTAGCGTGTGCAGCGCTTTTTCGCTGCGATCGTCATCGCCGCTGGTCAAGCGCACGAGATGCAGACCCTGAAAAGCGCCGACGGCAAGTGTTGCCAGAACGGTCGCTTCGGCGGCTTTGCGGCCGCATCGCAGGAGCTGACGCTGTAACAGGTTGATCCAGGGCTCGGTCAACGATGCGAGAAAGGAGCGATACAGAGTCGGATGAACCAGCGCGTGGCCCCAGACCTCGAACATGGCGCGCAGCGCCGGCTCCATCACGGGCGCGGCGGTTTCACTCCACATCCGGCTGAGCGTGAAACTCACGCTGTCATTGCCGCCAATGTAGGCGGCGGTCCGCTCCGCGAACCCCTGTTCTAGCGCCAACAGGACTTCGGCGACGAGCGCCTCCTTCGATCCGAAGTGATGCATGAGCATGCGGGCCGTCGTGCCCATATGTTTCGCCATTGGACGCAATGACAGCCCGCCCATACCATGGTGCAGCACATATTGAACGGCGGCGTCGAGCAGCCGTTGACGGATAGCGGGATCTTTTGGCCTATTCACGTAACAATCGTTACATTAATAGTTGGTTCCGTCAATACCGACGATTATCGGGTCCGGCCGCATTTTGCCCTTGTCGGCCGATTCTCACTTCGTTTACCTTGACGTCCTTCGGCAAGAGAACAAAAGAACATGAAGCACATTTTCAAATACGGAACGGCGGCGCTTGCCTTCGCCGTGGCGTTGTCGGCGCAAGCGCGCAGCGTGCCGATGCTGATAGAAAACGTCCATGGGTACACGCTCGTCGGCGATCGCCTCCACCGATTCGCCGGTCTGGTATTCGAGCTTGGTAAGGTGGTCGAGACCGGCGACCCCGTCGTGTTGCGCAAAAAGTTTCCCGAGGCGCACGTCATCGACGGTCTCGGTGAGACTCTACTGCCGGGGCTGATCGATGCGCACGGCCACGTGATCGATCTTGGGTTCGAGGGTGTGCGGATCAGACTTTCCGGTACCAAAAGCCTCAAGGAGGCGCAGGATCAGATACAGGCCTATGCCAATGCGCATTCCGATCAGGCGTGGCTCTTGGGCGGCGGCTGGAATCAAGTCCGGTGGAAAATCGGGCGCTTTCCGCGAGCGGACGAACTGGACGCTATCGTGTCCGACAGGCCGGTGGTACTGGGCCGAATCGATGGTCACGCGGAATGGTTGAACACAAAGGCATTGCAGGCGGCGGGCATCACCAAGGATACGCGGGACCCGGTAGGTGGGCGGATCGAACGCAATGCGGACGGCAACCCCTCGGGCGTTCTGGTCGATAAGGCGATGGATCTCGTGGATGGATTCATACCGCCTCCCACCGATGCCGAGCGGCTGGCGGCTGTGAGAGCCGCGCTACATCACATGAATTCGGTTGGCCTGACGGGTGTCGGCGATGCCGGGGATACCGCGAGCGGCATCGCCCTGTACCGGGATCTCGCCGACAAGGGTCTGCTCACGGTGCGCATCTACGCGATGATTGCGGACACCGGCGAGGACTTCGCGGCGCTATCGAAGGCTGGTCCGCTGATCGGGTACGGACAAGACCGCTTGACCGTGCGCTCGGTCAAACTATTTGCCGACGGTGCGCTGGGCAGCCGAGGTGCGGCGCTGTTGGCGCCATACTCGGACAGGCCAAATCAACGCGGTCTGTTGTTCATGACGGACGCCGAAATGCAGGGAAAAATAGAAACCGCGCTACGGGCAGGCTACCAGGTCAATGTGCATGCGATCGGGGATGCTGCCAATCGCCAGGTGCTCGATGGGTTCGAAGGCGCCTACAAAACCGTAGGCGGGCGTCAGCTGCGCAACCGAATCGAACATGCGCAGGTGGTCGCGTTGTCCGACATGCCGCGCTTCAAGCAACTGGACTTGATTGCGTCGATGCAACCGACCCACGCTACCAGCGACATGAACATGGCCGAGGACCGAGTCGGCAAAGAGCGCATCAAAGGCGCCTATGCGTGGCGCACCTTCCTCGAGCAAGGCACGCGCATCGCCGCCGGTTCCGATTTTCCCGTCGAATCCGACAATCCCTTCTTCGGCCTGCATGCGGCGCTCACGCGAACCGATCACGCCAACCAGCCGAAAGGCGGCTGGCATTCCGAACAGGCCATGACGCTGCTCGAAGTATTCCGCGCGTTCACACTGGACGCGGCCTATGCCGAGCACCAGGAAAAAGCGATAGGTTCCCTCGAGCCGGGAAAATGGGCTGACTTCATACTCATCGACCGCGACTTGTTCAAGTGCCCACGTGCGGAAATTTGGAAGATCAAAGTGGAACAGACTTGGCTCGCGGGAGAACGGGTTTACTAGCAAGGCGCCGTTGTCGGGACCCAAGTAGCCTGGGGTAGCCTGGGCCTATCGCTCGACCGCGTAGATCAACACCACGTTGCCTGACTCGAACTTCAGGCCGCCTCGGCGGCCGGTGCGACCGGCAGCGCTGCGTCGCGGTGACTCTGCCGGCGCAAATGCAACATGATTCCGGCGGCGATGAGCATGGGAACGGCCATCGTCAGCAACCCGCGCTGGTTATTGCCGGTGAGATCCCTGGCGATGCCCATCCAAAAGGGTCCGATGAATCCGCCGAGAATGCCGATCGTGTTCATGGCCGCGATCCCGGCCGCCGCGGCGCGGCCTTTCAAGAAACTCGTCGAGATCGACCACAGTGGACCTTGGATGGACATGTGCCCGACAATGATGACTAGTAATCCAGTCAAGGCGACGAGGGGAATCGACGACAGGGCCAAAACAAGAAATCCTCCGGACATCATGTAGCAACCCGGCAGAACGCGCCGGAATGGATCGCGGGCACGATCGGCCAGGACTCCGTTGCCAAGCATGGCGGCAGCGCCGAGTAGATACATGACGGCCATGAGGTATCCCGTCCCCGTGATGCTGAGGCCGGAAAGCTTCTGTACGATGGCGGGCGCAAAAAAACCGTAGGCGTAACTGCTGCCAAGCATGCAAAACATGAAGACCCCAAGCAGCCACACCCGCGCATCGCGAAGGGCGGCGCCGATGGGCTCGGAATGCCCACCCAAAGCGCGGGACGCACGCGCCGGTAACCGCATGAGGATTGCGTTTCGCTCAGGCTCCGTGAGCCAACGCGCGGTCGCTGGACCATCCGGTAGGAGAAAGAAAAAAACAATACCGAGAATCACGGCGGGAGCTCCCTCGACCGCAAAAAGCCATTGCCAGCCGGAGAGACCCAGGCGGCCGTCGAGGCCCATGAGGAAGCCTGCCAAGACTCCCATCACCACGGAGCTCAACGGCCATGCGATATAGAAGCGCGTGATGCTGCGGGCCCGCAGCTCGGCGGGGAACCACTGCGTCAAATAGAAAATGACCCCGGGAAAGAATCCTGCTTCGGCCACGCCGAGCACGAAGCGGGCGATGTAAAATTGCGTGGGGGTCCTCACATAGACCATGGCCATCGCCACGAGACCCCACGTCACCATGATGCGCGCCAGCCAACGCCGCGCGCCGAAACGGCAGAGCAGCAGATTC
>Ga0137412_10002466_pt1 | contig 14658 bp, 11 predicted proteins | sample CZODoug2_1_16fun_FD_122160 | JGI IMG/M metagenome (GOLD analysis project Ga0137412, IMG submission 122160) | Vadose zone soil fungal communities from Angelo Coast Range Reserve, California, USA - CZODoug2_1_16fungal (Hybrid Assembly) | ecosystem: Environmental > Terrestrial > Soil > Vadose zone... | reverse complement strand
GGAGTTGAGGCAATTCCCGATCGCTGGCTCGCCCACCTGGAATTACGCTCCACTATCGAAGCCCTCGCCGATGATCTCGCCGCATTCCCCGAATGGCAGCTACGCACCCAGGCCGACGCCGAAGAACGCGCCTTCTATACCAGCCGCTATCCCGTCGGCTAGCCCAGTTGGAATGCGGCGGCTTGCCGTCGCTTTTCTTCCACCCTCAACTTGAACTCCACTCCGTCATCGCCGCTTACTTCAAAGTCCGAAACAAATCCTTCACTCGCGGTAGAAGTGCGCGAGCGCCGAGATCCCGGAAGCGTCTTGCGCGCTGGCGATAGCCATGCTCGCCGGCAGCGATGATAGCCATGAACGGGACGTTGGCCTCGCGTGCCGCAAGCGCGTCATCAATATTGTCGCCCAGATAGAGCGCTGTAGACGGATCGCGCCCTCCAAGAATCTTGTGTAATCCTTCCGGATGGGGCTTCCGTTTCGCATCGTCCATGGTGATGATAGTGCGAAAATATTTCGTAGCCGGCCATTTCTCAAACGTGAATGAAAATTCCTGCCGCGTGCGCCCGGTAAAAAGATTCAATTCGAATTGTTGAGCCCATTTTTCAATGTGCCGCTGCGTGACCATCAGCTTTTCGTTTCGAACGTTCCCCGGCTGGCCGTCGCTCCCCCAATAGAATCTCTCAAACGCCGCCCGCGCCTCCACGTACGATGTGGGGTGCCCCAGCGAACTTACCCACGCGGAAACCATGCTCCAGTCGTCGTTGAAACCCGGTTTGCTTTTCCATCGGTGCAACTCCGCATAGGTGACGCGCTTCCCGGTGATATGGCGGACTGTCTGGAGCGCCGAGCGCCAGTACGTGCCGCGCACGTCAACAAGCACTCCGTCCACATCGAAGATCAGGATTTGAGTTGGGGAATGTTTTCTTGCGGCTTTCACGGAAACATTGGAGCAGAAACAGGGGAGGGTAGCAACTTGGGAGCAGGAACAGGCGCGTCGTCTGACCGGCTCGAGTACCGCCGTAGACCCTCAGACCCACGCTGCGCTACAGCCCCCGCAGCTGAAGCCGAAGAAAGTCTGCCATTGGCACGCCGCGCCACGCAGAGTTAAGGCATGAGTTCTGACTCTATTGTGAAGGTGGCTGTGTAGCCGCCGCAACCCTTGATGCTGCGGGCTTCTCGAACTCTTTTTTCTGCGCCTGTAGCCCGGCCAATTCCTTGCGCGTATCGGCAAGAATCTGTTTGTGATCCTCAATCAGCTTTTGCAGATGTTCTATGCGATCCGGGGCCGCATCACGAAGCTCCTGCTGCAAACCTTCAATGAATTCCTCCTGCCCCTCGATATCCCGCTGCTCCCACGCGATTTTCTTATCCGCGTCATCTGCCGAATTGGCATGCGCTAGCGGGGCCGTCTTTTGAGGTTTCGCTGCGGTGGCGGAGGATTGCTCGGTAGCTTTTGCCTGCTGAGCCGTGGTCGCGGCTTGGACTTGTGCCTCTTCCTTTTCGGCGTATCTGTCCGCGGGCGTGCGCACTCTAGCGAGATCGTCTTCAGTCCACACTTTGTGCGTCTTCGCTGCCGGCGCTTGCGGGTTAGCCGGCTTACGATGCTTGACCGGCGTCGCACTTTTTTGTGAATTGTCTTGAGCGAAAGCTGCGGAAGAAACTCCCAGAGCGACCGCCCCCGCCACAATTGCGCTCATAAGCATGCTGGTCTTCATGGTCATTTTTCCACGCCGAATTTTCATCACTTCTCCTGGTACGAAAGGACTTGGTAAAATGGCGGCCGCTGTACCCTGTTGATCCAGCAGCTGTTGTAGTAGATGCCGTTGCCGCCGCCTCCGGAGATATCAAAATTCACGTTTCCGAAGTTGGCCAATTGATTGCCGTTGGCGTCTCTGGTTGTTGCGGCGAAGATAGCGCCATCAAACTCACCATTACCGCCACCTTGTCCATCAAACGTCGTGGTGCCATCGCCGACCACGAGGACGATTCCCTTCCAGCCGGAATTCCCGTGATAATGGAAGTTTCCTGTCACGACGAGAAGCCCGTATCCCGTGTTGGGACCCAGGTCGAAGCTGCCGTCAACGTAGACGACTTGGGGATTGTTTGCTGACATTCCCGCCGGCCAACCTGGACCGCCAAAATTGTACGTGGTCGCGCTGTTGTTGATGTTCGGGGCATTGGGCGGGTTCGGAATGACCGCGTCGGCGCTTTGCTTGATTGTTTGGACGAGCTGATCCAAGCTGTCCGGTGTACTTAGGCTCCCAGTTTGGGCAAGCGGGTTAACGCTAGGACTTCCCCCTGTCCCGGTGTAGTTGCCCGGTCGCGGCAAATTGTTTGTGACATAAGTTTGGTTGCTAAGACCAGAGAGGTTTCCGGTATCTAATCCCGGTGTTACGGCGATGGCCGAATACACCGAAGGAGGGTTCGGAATGGCGCAGCCGGGAACCGCTGGGGCGCTGCCGCTGCCGTCCGTTCCGTTAATGTGGTACGGATTCGAATTGGCGCCCGTGAAATTGCCGACTTGCCCTCCCAAAGTCAGAGCCCCTTGAAAATTGAGGCCAAAAGTAACCGGCGCGACTACATATTGCAGGCGCTTTTGACTGCCGTTGGGCAGGACGGCAAGCGCGGTGATTTCATAAACTTGGTTCTGGGTCGGTGGAAGGACCGGACCCGGGACGTTTCCGACTGCCGGTGGCACGATTATGGCTGCAGGAATGAGCCCTGCATCGTAGTACAAGGGAGTCGCAGCGTTAGCCGCCGCCAGGCCGGTATTGTCAACGTTCATGTTAAGCGATTGTTTGGTGGCCGCATTGATGCGAACCCATTTATAGAGTGGTCCAGTATTTGCCCCCGTCCAAATGGAGTTGACGTAGGTCTTGGTTGCGGCAGCGAGAGATCCAGCGTTATATTCCGTGTCGAACTCCGTGTCCGGGTAAATCGCCATCAGCGCGGCGCCGGCAGGTTCTCCAACGGCGGGATTCGTAATGTAGACCACCTGATTTGCGGGCAGGTAGGCAGGCGCTCCTACCAAAGGAAGCGCGAGGGGGGCGGGATTGCCCGGCAAGAGGCGCCCGCGGGCCTCCTCGATACCGGCTGCTGCCGCGTAAGAGGCGCTCATGGTGTTCCGGTAGTTGCCGGCCAACGAGCTCTCCGTTCCCGCGGAAACGACCAAAGAGATGGCCACTGCGCTGATCAGCAGCAGCACGAAGATGGCGATGAGCAAAGCGATTCCAGATTCGGAGCGGTTTTTGTGAATTCTGTTGGAAGTTTTCATGGGGTTCCTTGTCCTCTTACTTGTTTGGATTCATGCGATGGCCCCGGCCGTTTAGCTCGACCAGGCGCAGCATCCGGTTTTGGGCGTCCCGCTGGGGCGACTGCACGATCAAAGTGACTCCAATGTCGCGAACATTGCAGGGCGAGTTGACGGCCGCGGCGCAGCCCGCGGCGCCAAGCGGGTTATCAAAAAGCGTGTACGTGAAAAGAGGAATCGGATTGCCGGCCGGAAACATGGCCGGGTAACTGGCTATGATGGCACCGATCTGAGCGGGTGTGCCGTTGTTCATCACGTTGAGAACGTAGGGAAACATCACCGCCCCGGTGACGACCGCAGGATCCCCCCCCGCCACCTTGGGCGCGACCCCACGCATCAGCGTTGTCCCTACCAGCTGATAGCGCACCCATCGGACCACGCCTGAGCCGTCGTAGTCTTCTTCCAGAATCACGTCAAAGGGACCAGGTGTGATACATGTGACACCGACTTGACAGGCAACAAGGGGGTAGTTGGGACTCCAGGCAACGGGACTCTGCGTGTAGCTGCCAACTGCCGGCAACACGGTAAAATGGTTCGCTGGCGGAAAGCCTGAATTGCTGACGTCGCGCACGATCTGGTCCAATCCCAGACGGGCTTCCTGGAAGGTGTCCAGAAGCTGGGACTCGGTTTGGTAACGCTTCTGGGAGAGACCCAGGAGACCGAACATCGTTCCCGAGATGACAACGAAAATCGCCACCGATACCATCAGCTCGAGGAGTGTGAATCCTGCTTGCTTTGTTTGAGTCGCTGCGGGCTTCATTTTTCCACCATACTGTCAAGGTTTATAGGCAAAAGGGGGGCATCGCCGCCTTGCCGGCGTACTCCGAGAATGAAACGCCTGCCGGCTCCGTTGGCAAGCGTGTAGACCGCCCATCGAACGTCATAGCGCAGGCCCGTTGGATCGTTGGGGTCCAGCCACGTGAAACTGTAGCCGGCTACCTGCGCCCCCGCGAAATTAATCACCTGGCCTCCGTTAAAAGGGACGACCGGGCTGCCTACGAACTGGTTTGGCGTTGCCGGATCGCCGAGGGTGCAGGCATTACCCCCCGCATCCACGAAGTTTGCGTTAGCCAGCGGCTGTTCGATGAATTGGTTCATTTCACTTTGTGCCAGCACCAGCGCGGTAGAATCCTCGCGATTGGCGTTGTTCAAGCGCATGGAGAACGGTACGAGCTGTGCCACCGCCAACATCGCGACCGACATCATCAGCATCGCGATCATCATCTCGATGAGAGTGAAACCGCGATTTCCACCCAGGGGACCTTTTGTCGTTGTGTGCATAAGTTTTTCTCGTTCCTACTCAGTGGAGAAACGTCCAATTGCCGTTGCCATCGGCCTGCCACGTCTGCATGGACCCAGAGGATAGAAGGATGACGGCCCGGTAGCCCGCAGTGCGTGCGATCGTGTTGCTGACATAAGAGACTAAGGCCCCCGCCGGCGGTGGATTGACAGCTCCGCGCTGGTCAAACTGCACGACGGCATTGGTGCTGTTAAGAGGGACCAGCGGGCCCACTCCCGCGGCAGCTAATAGGCCCGCCACGTTGGGAACGGCGCCGGCCGCAACCAGCGTGACGTTGGTACTGAAGATGAACTGCCGCTCCCCAGGGTCTACAACGCCGTTATTATTTGAATCCGTCCAAACAGTCGTTGTCGCTGGCGCTCCGGTTTGCCCAATCACACAATTTACGGGAAGGTTGCGGCGTATGGCCTCATATCGCGTATACTTCATGCCATTCACCAATCTCGAAGCCGCATCCGTCACCTGGTAACTCTGGTACGTTCGCATGAAGGATGGCAGACTCACCGCCGTGATTAGCATAATCACAACCAAAACGACCATGAGCTCAACCATGGTGAGCCCGCGTTCTCGTGTTCTCCTGGCTGCCATCTTCCGAGACTCCTTGTTTCCTTAGAATTGCAACGGCCCAAACCCACCGGGAATGGTGCACGCTGTCTGCCAGAATGATATTTTCTCTAAACTACTAAAAACAAAAGTGTTAACTGCGATGGATCGAGAACTACAGCAATCCTGCAACGTGGCGCGTAACAAATCGTTACATTTCAAGTGGACAAACAGAAGGTTGCTTCGGAGTCTTTCCTGAACGGTTGCAAAGAACTCCCTTTAGGAAAGCCTATGTCGCTGAAAATCTTGGTTGTCGAGGACGAACCGGTGCGCTTGAAACTCGTGCGGTCTCTGGCCGTCTCCTCAGGCCATACGGTATATACGTTTCTTGGTGAAGGCGCCGACTTCGCCCTGTCCAAGTCTGTAACAGCGGGCCGTATCCGCCCGGGTGCTCGCCGCCATGGACTCCCCTGGCTGGAAAGGCAAGAGGGACGCCACTCGCTTGCCCCTCATTACGGAAGTCATCTGTACCTGGGATAACCAGCAGTTTCGCTTACGCAGCCTGAACATCAGCGAAAGCGGTATGTTGTTGCAACCCGCGGCGGAGATCGAGATAGGGCACGAAGTTGCCTTGGAGTTCAAGATCGCGGAAGTTAGTGCCTCACTCAAAGTTCTCGCACGAGTCGTGCGGCAAGGGGACCGAGCGCACGGGCGTAGAATTCATCGGCCTCGCACCAGAAGATATCAATGCCATTCAGCTCTACGTTCTGGGACGTCTCAGAGATATGACGCCACCGCGAGATCTGTCCAATATCGGCATCCACTGGCTTTACAAACCGTAGAACCGATTCTCTCGGATCCGTCAGTTTCCGGAACTCTCGCTCTCACCGGATAAGATTTCCATTCCAGCAGGCGCCGTTGCTTGCCGCCACTTTCCGGGACTTGCTATACTCGCCGGGTAAAAGCCGTGGCCGAACGGAACGCCTCCTGGGAACGGCGCCCGCTGCAGATCATTTCCCTAGGAACTTTTCACGAGTGGCCCGACGCACTACGCGCTTTCCATCTCTGCGCGCGTAGGACCCCGATTGGGTCGGGACCGCTTCAAGCGAGGAGAGCCGTATGGCTGGATATGGCGGAGTCGATTTCATCGATTTTGATTCGCAATTGAACGACGAAGAAAAGCTGGTGCGGCAGACGGCGCGGCAATTCGTCGAAAACGAAATCATTCCCATCATCGAAAAGCACAGCCGCGAAGCGACATTTCCGAAACATCTGATTCCGCAGCTCGGCGAACTGGGATTTTTTGGCGCGAACCTGCATGGCTACGGTTGCGCGGGAATGTCCAATGTCGCTTACGGATTGATGACCCAGGAGTTGGAACGAGGCGATTCCGGTTTGCGCAGTTTTGTTTCGGTGCAGGGCGCGCTGGTGATGTATCCGATTTATTCGTACGGGACCGACACCCAAAAAAATAAGTGGCTCCCGCTCCTTCAGCAGGGCAAGGCCATCGGTTGCTTTGGATTGACGGAGCCGCAATTCGGATCCAACCCGGGCGGAATGCTGACGCGCGCAATCAAGAAGGGCAACAGGTATATTTTGAATGGCGAGAAGATGTGGATCACCAGCGGGTCGATTGCCGACGTGGCCGTGGTGTGGGCCAAAGCAGAGGACGACAAAGTCCGCGGATTTCTGGTTGAAAAAGGGATGCCGGGATTCAAAGCCTGGGATGTACACGGAAAATGGTCGCTGCGCGCTTCGGTCACATCCGGATTGGCTCTGACCGATTGCGAAGTCCCGGAAGAAAATCTCTTGCCCGGCGTTGTCGGCTTGAAGGGGCCGTTGAGTTGCTTGAATCAGGCGCGCTATGGAATTGGCTGGGGCGCGTTGGGAGCGGCGATGGCGTGCTACGACACGGCGCTGCAATACGCGAAAACGCGCAAGCAATTCGCGAACAAGCCCATCGCCTCACACCAGTTGGTGCAGGAAAAACTCGCCTGGATGATCACGGAAATCGTGAAGGGACAATTACTGGCGCTGCATGTTGGACGTTTGAAGGACAACGGCAAAGTCGATCCTTCACACATTTCGATGTTGAAAATGAACAACGTGGGCATCGCGCTGGATACCGCGCGCAAGGCCCGCGACATTCTCGGCGCGAACGGCATAGTGGACGATTACTGCATCATGCGGCACATGAACAACCTCGAGAGCGTATATACGTACGAAGGGACGAACGACATTCACAAGCTGGTAATCGGCGAGCGCATCACCGGCATCGCCGCGTACGTGTAGAAATCGCAAGGGCCGACTGAAAAAGTCCGCCCCTGCATTTTCCATGCAACTAATCCTGAATCCGTCCGAATCTTGTAAACTCTAAGGGCGCGGCCGCTGCGGCGGGCGCACTTAGAGGAGCATTGTCCCATGCGTCTAAATTCACACACCTTGATTCGATTCCTTCGAAACTCTGTCGCCGTACTGTTGTTGGCTTTGGCCGGCAACTGTGGAATTCTACGCGCGCAAGCGAAGACTGCGGCGGTTCCGGCGAATCCCAAGATTCGTGCGATCACCGCGTTTATCAATCTGGATCGCGTGCGGTACAAGGAGCAAGTTGCGGACGCGTTGAAAATGCTCCGGCGCGCGCAGACGACGTTTGAATCGCGCGGATACCAGGTGCAAACCATTCGCATCGCGACGCAGCCGTTTCCGGAGTACACCAACGGGCTGACGAAGGAACAGACCATCGCGTTTTTCAAGGAGTACGATGCGCTGGCGGTGAGGGAAAAATTTGCGGCGTCAATCGGACCGGCAATGCTGAACGCCGACGATAGCGCAGCGCAAGGCGAGCTGCTCGGAGAAATCCTCTTCAACACGAAATCCTTGAATGCAACCCTCGTGGTCGCGGGTGAAGAAGGCGTGCGCTGGAACGCCGTGGGCGCGGCGGCTCGGGTGATGAAAAAACTCGAAGAGACCGAGCATAGCCAGGGCAATTTTCGTTTTGCGGCGATTGCCATGGTGCCGCCGCTGACCCCATTTTTTCCAGCGGCTTATCACACCGGCTTCGGGCATCAATTCGCGATTGCCCTGGAATCGGCAAACATTGTTGCCGCGGCGTTCAAAGATGCGCGGGACCTTGGGATGGCCAGACAACGCCTGATAGATGCGCTCGCGGCCACGGCATTTGACGTTGAACACCAGGCAGGGCGCGTCGATCAAGAGACCGGCTGGGCGTACATGGGAATCGACCTTTCGCCGGCGCCGTCAGGAGATGTTTCCATCGGTGCGGCGATCGAGAATCTGACGACGCAGCCCGTCGGTATGAGTGGAACTCTGACGGCGGCAGCAACGATTACCGCCGCCGTTAAAGACGTCAAAGTAAAACAAACCGGATATAACGGATTGATGCTGCCGATCCTGGAAGATACGCGCCTCGCGCAGCGGTGGAGCGAAGGACACATCTCCATCGATGCGTTGCTCAGTTATTCGGCGGTGTGCGGCACGGGCCTCGATACCATTCCGTTGCCGGGCGACATCAGCGCGGAGCAGCTCTCACTGATCATCGGAGACATGGCGAGCCTGGCCGTGAAATGGCACAAACCACTTTCCGCGCGGCTGCTGCCAGTTTTTGGCAAAGGCTGGGGCGAAATGACGGAGTTCAATGATCCATTTCTCGTGAACGCCAAGTTGCAGTCGCTGGATATCAAGTGACCCGCGGGCCGTCGCTCTAGGGCGCCGTGACAGACACGTTGTCGAAGGTGGCGGTGGCCAGTGAGGAAGTCGTGCGGCTGCTCACTGCCAGTCCCACGTACACGTTCGGCGCCATGCTCACCGTCTGGCTGGCCCCCAATTGCAACCAGTTCGCTCCATCCGCCGAACTGTACATCGTGAATACATTCCCGCTTCGCGCCAGCTTTATCCAGTACGGCAAAGCCCCGCTTCCCAACGACTGATACGAACTACTGGCTCCCGTGCTCGTCCGCTCTGACATGTACAGCGTTGCGGAATAGTCGAACAGATACATGTGGTTCGCTCCGGGGTTCAGCGTCTCGCGCATCATGATCCCTGCTTGCGCCGAGCTGCCCTGCAGACTCACCACCCGCGCCACCATTGTCCCGTCTCCGGTTAGACTCTGGTAGGCAAAATGGAACCCGTCCGCACTGCTGAAAAGAGTCCCTTGCCCCGCTCCCGCCACCGTGAACGTCCCGTTCGCGTAACCCGCACCTCCCGCCAGTCCTACCACCCCTACGTCCTGGTCCAACCAGGAAACCGGCAGCGGCTGCGCCGTCACCGTAAAACGAATCGCATTGCTGTCATTCATGCTCGGAGCAATCGATGCCAGCAACGACCCCGTGGTCGCTCCCACCGGAATCGTGATGCTGATTGACGTGCCGCTCCAGGTGTTCACCGTCACCCCTGCCCCATTCAGCAACACCGCACTCCCACTTTGTTGGGCTCCAAATCCTGTACCCGTTATCACTACCTGGCTGCCGATCGATCCCGTCGTCGCGGAAACCGCCGTTATCACCGGCGCCGGCGCAGCCGCTGAACTTAGCGATACGCTATCGAACGTCGCACTGGCCAAAGCAGACGTCGTTCGGCTGCTCACCGCCAACCCCACGTACACGTTCGACGCCATGCTTACCGTCTGGCTCGTCCCCAACGGCAGCCAGTTCACGCCATCCGCCGAACTGTACATCGTGAATACATTCCCGCTTCGCGCCAGCTTGATCCAATACGGCAGTGCCCCGCTTCCCAACGACTGGTAAGAACTGCTCGCTCCCGTGCTGGTCCGCTCCGTCATGTAAATGCTCGCGGAATAGTCGAACAGATACACGTGGTTCGCACCCGGGTTCAGCGTCTCGCGGACCATGATCCCCGCTTGCGCTGCGCTACCCTGTAAGCTCACTACCCGCGCCACCATCGTCCCGTCTCCCGATAGCGACTGGTAGACGTAATGGAAACTGTCGGTGCTAGTGAAAAAAGTCCCTTGCCCCGCTCCCGCCACCGTGAACGTCCCGTTCCCGTAATTGGCGCTCCCCGCCACACCCACCGCTCCGATATCTCCGTCACTCCAAACCGCAGGCAGTGTAGGAATTGACTGCACGGTCAGGGAAATCGTGGTCGTTTTCGTCAAGCTGCCTGACACACCTGTGACCGTTACCGTGACTGTTCCTGTTGTTGCCGTGCTGTTCGCTGTCAACGTGAGCGTGCTGCTGCTCGCCGTGCTGGTCGGGTTGAACGACGCCGTCACCCCGCTCGGCAGACCCGATGCCGACAAGCTGACGCTGCCATTGAAACCGTTCTGAGCAGTGACCGTGATCGCGCTCGTGCCGGTGGTTCCCTGCACAATCTTCAGACTGTTTGGTGCCGCAGAAAGGACAAAGTTCGGCGGAAGCGCCACGGTGAGGGAAACCGCAGTTACGTGCGACAACCCGCCAGATACTCCGGTGACGGTGATGCTGAAGGTTCCTAGAGCTGCTGTGCTGCTGGCCGTCAGTGTCAACGTGCTGCTGCTTGCCGTGCTGCTAGGGTTGAACGATGCCGTCACCCCGCTGGGCAGACCGGAGGCCGACAAGCTGACAGTGCTATTGAAACCGTTCAGCGGAGTAACCGTAATGGTGCTCGTACTGTTAGTTCCCTGGACCACGCTGAGGCTGCTCGGAGAAGTGGAGAGCGTGTAGTCGCCTGCGGGATTCACGGTTAGTGTGAACGCGGCTGCGCTACTCAGACTGCCTGAAACGCCCGTGACGGTTATCGTGTAGGTACCGACAGCCACCGTGCCGCTAGCGGATAGAGTCATGAGACTGCTGGTGATTGCGGGATTGGTCCCGAAGCTGGCACTGACACCGTTCGGCAGGCCGGAGGCAGTCAAATTCACATTGCCGCTGAATCCGTTCAAAGGATGGACCGTGATGGTAGTCGAGCCCGACGCGCCCTGCAGGAAAGCCAGGCTTGCGGGGGATGCGGAGAGGGTGAAGCCGGGTTGTGATGAGGACGTGGGCCAGTTGTTGACCAAGTTGGCGGCATTGAGGGTGCCGATTCCGGTAGCGAAGTCCCAGCCGACGTTGGTGCCGTAAGCTGGGGCGAAGGATGTATTGGAAGTTGATAGGACGCCAACCGAGCCATCGGCGAGGAAGCAGTTAGGGCCGGTACAATCCACGTTCATGTCGCCCGAAGTGACATCGTAGAAAATGCACCCGCTGGCGACCGCGTTGCCATTGTCAGAATTACAGGAGCTGTTGCCGGCGGAACCATATTCGGAGGCGGCGAGTTGATAATACGCAGGGGCAGGATTGCCCTGTGGACCGCCCGCCTTCTGGTTGATGAGCGCCTGGATGCCGGCCATGATGGGCGAGGCGAAAGAAGTTCCGCCCGCGCCAGACCAGGCGCTGGGATCGGAACCACAAGAAGCTCCGCCATTGGCGGTATCCGACCAACAGAACACATAGAAATGACTCCACAAGCCGTCGGCGGCAAAGAGCGAGACGTCAGGCGTGTCGCGCACGCCGTCATTGGGATTACCGAGAACACTTTGCCAAGAAGGTTTCGGCCATCCCTGGCAACTGCCGCTTACAACATCGGTTGTGGACGGCGCGCCGGTTGCGCATCCGCTGGGGCCGCCACCTCCGCCCACGGTGGTCGCGAAGAGGGAGCCGTAGACCGGATCGTTGCAAAGGCTCGTTGAGCCATAGGTTGGGCTGTAGCCCAAGTAATTGGAGAGCAGTGTGCCGGCGCAGGAATCATTCCAAGGGATTTCCGGAACGTAGGAAATGGCAGAACCGAAAGCAGAGGCGTTGCTGGAGTTCCAGTAGGTTGCATTGGTGCCGGTGTAAGTGTCGCTGAAATCGGTGCCACCGACGGCCACGTTGTTGGGAGTGGAAGCAAAAGCGTTGGCGGCGATGCCGTGAGTGGCCTCGGAGACGCTATTGTCACAACCAGCCGCGCCACTGTCGCCGGCGGCAACGAAAACGGAGACGCCCTCGGCGACAGCTTGCTGATAAGCGGAATTGTAGGCAGCATTGGCGGCCGCGCCGTTGACGGCTTCGCACTGGCCATAGCTGATGCTCATGATCGAGGGAGGTGCGGTGCTGGCGTTGATGAGGTTCTGAATGGCAATCAGGCCTCCGAACGTGACGGTGGTGTCGGCACAAGCGGCCATTTCAATGGCGGCGCTCGGAGCAGATGCGCTGGCCCATTCGGCGTCGAGGATGGCTTCGGCATCGTTGGGAGCAAAAGCGCCGGGAGCGCCGCAGTTATTGGGGCCGGAGGGAGACGCAGGGTGAACTTGAGCAAACGAGGCAGAACTGTAGCCGGACAGGCCAAGGGTCGAGCGGAAAGCGCTCCAGTCCGAAGCGCTGAAGACGTCGGTGTCTTCAATGAGCACGATGGTCTGGCCCTGGCCGGAAATACCCGCGCTGAAGAGTGGATTTAAATTGTAAATCTTGGCCAAGTCCGCGGGCACGAGCGCATAGGCAGTGCCGCCAGACGGATCAGGGAATGTGAACTGCGGCCGCGCTTGATGCATTTTGTGCATGGCATGGGGCCGAAAATCATGAAGAGAGACAACGCCGGCCACAACGGGACCGAGTGCGGCGGGAATTCGCGGATCGCTGATATTGCCAACGTGCTTCTCACCTTTGACATCGAGATAGTGAATTTCCGTTTGCAGGGCAGTGCGTACCTGGGCGGCGGTGCCGGAGAAATCGATGAGCATGCCGCTGGGATAGACTACGTTGACGCGAAAGCCGTGGGATTGCAGCCAAGCTGTGATTGCATCGAGGTCAGGCTTTGCCAAGCCGAAGCGCTCACCAAATTCCTGCGCGGTCAGCCAGTGATGGAAGTTTGGTGAACCCTTGGTTTGGAGTTCGTCAATAAATTGCTGGAGCGCTTTTTCCTGCTCAGGAGAGCGCTTCAGTTGAAGGAGCATGTGCTCCATTGGGAAATTTTTCGCCACGGCGCCGCGATCGTTCGCAAGCCTGGCTTCGGGATGCGTATTGCCCGGGAGCGCGACACGATCCATTTCATTGATGCTTTGCGTGATCCTCGGGCGAGCATGCAGACCTGATTCAACTTGTGCAAGGACGGTGAGCTCGGCGAATAAAATGGCAAGAACAACAAGGGAGAAGGATCCCCATTTGCGAACCATGGGTCCCCTTTCTTATGCGAGAATTTGCCCCAAACGGATTGTGGAGAGAGGCACGCCGGAGGAAAAAGAGCGGACTCGCGCGTTAGCGCGGAGACAGGTCGATGGCCGGGCTTCCATGCCTGAGAACTCCTGACGGGACATGCTTCGTCCCTCTAGGAAACGTAAAGAAAGGAGCTACTGATAGGTAGACTTAATATCGAAATTTTCCGTCAAAAGCAACGGCCAAAGGGACAGTTTTCGGCCAGGGCGGGGCGTTCCAGATGCCAGCATCGGTGTGCAGTAGGGTGATACGCCTACCCCCTGGGCAATTCATATGAATATCAAAATAAAGGACTTACAAAAATTGCATTTCGCAATGGGTTGATTCTAAAGGACGCACCTTTGGTTGTTTCGATTTACAAAAAGGCCGAAGTGGGTGCCTGAAAAAGAAAAACGGGAGCAAGCTCCCGCACTTGATACGCAGTAATCTACAAAAGTAAGCATATCAGAAATTAAGGAAATGTCAAGCGAAAAGTGAAGGCCAGGAAAAATCGCGTCGTGTCGGCACCTTCTACTTTAGATGGACCAGCCTTGGCGATGTGCGCGGCGTGCCGGCAGACCACAAGTATGCGAAGCTGTGGTCGACCGAAAAGCAGCGGCAAGCCGCCGCACTCCAGGCGCCATCTACTGCCAGCGGAGCGCGACCGCCGGGTCCACGCGCAGCGCGCGCCACGCGGGGATCGCCGCCGAGGCTAGCGTGACTAATGCCGTAAATGCAGCCGCCACAGCATACACCTGAGCATCAGCCGGACCCACCCCCACCAGCATCGCAGCCACAACGCGCGCCAGCGCCGCAGCCGCCAGCGAACCCACAACCAGGCCCGCTACGGCGAATGATAACCCTTGCCGGATCACCAGCCGCATGATGTCCCTTGGCTGCGCGCCTAGCGTGACACGAATCCCGATCTCGCCGGTCCGCTGCGCCACGGCATACGCCATGACGCTATACAGACCGATGGCCGCCAGCAGAAGGCCCAGCCCGCTCAGCACGCTCAAGAGACTCGCCGCGATCTTGGCGCCGAAGAGCGACGCGGAAACGTACTCCATCATGGGCTCGGCATCGAAGATGGTCAGCTCCGGATCAATGGCAGTTGCCTCACGGCGCAGCGCCGCAATCGCTTCATTGACAGGTCCAGAAGTTCGTACGTTGAACGTCAAGCCATACTCTGGCCGGAAAATCTGCCGGATGGGAATGTAAAAGTACGGCTGCGGATTCTCCGTGACGCGATGATACTTGCTGTCCTTAGCCACCCCCGCGACCGTGAACCATTGGCCCCATCCGTGCACCTTGCGCCCAAGCACGCTGCGATTGGCCAGGAAGCGCCG
>Ga0137412_10002465_pt1 | contig 14664 bp, 10 predicted proteins | sample CZODoug2_1_16fun_FD_122160 | JGI IMG/M metagenome (GOLD analysis project Ga0137412, IMG submission 122160) | Vadose zone soil fungal communities from Angelo Coast Range Reserve, California, USA - CZODoug2_1_16fungal (Hybrid Assembly) | ecosystem: Environmental > Terrestrial > Soil > Vadose zone... | reverse complement strand
GCAATCGCGAACGAAAACGAAATCGAAAACCCGACATAGCCGAGATAGAGCATCGGCGGATGCACGGCGAGGCCGATATCCTGCAGCACCGGATTGAGGTCGCGGCCTTCGATCGGCGGATTGGCGATGCGCAGGAACGGATTCGAGGTGACGAGGATGAACAGATAGAACGCGCTGGCAATCCAGGCCTGCACCGCCAGCACATAGGCGCGCAGCGACAGCGGCAGATTGTTGCCGAAGGCGGCGACGAGACCGCCGAACAGCGCCAGGATCGACACCCACAGCAGCATCGAGCCTTCGTGATTGCCCCAGACGCCGGTGACTTTGTAGATCAGCGGCTTCAACGAATGCGAATTCTCGAACACGTTGGCGACGGAGAAATCCGACGTGACGTGCAGCCACACCAGCGCCGTGAACGAAGCCGCCGCGAACAGCAATTGCGCAAGTGCGGCGGAACGCGCGACGTTCATCAGGGCGGCATCGCCCCAGCGCGCGCCGGCGATCGGCACCGTGGACTGGATCAAGGCCAGCGCCAGTGCCAGCACCAGCGCGTAATGTCCGGCTTCGGCGATCACCGCGATGCTCCCTGGGTCGGCGAAGGAGCCGCGGCGCCCGCGCCCGGCTTTGCACCGTAATCGTCCTTCCAGTGCCCCTGTTTCTTCAGGGCGTCGGCGACGTCCTTGGGCATGTAGGTCTCGTCATGTTTTGCCAGCACGGTATCGGCCTTGAACACGCCGGAACCATCGAGCGCACCCTCGGCGACGACGCCCTGCCCTTCGCGAAACAGGTCGGGAAGAATTCCCTTGTACGACACCGGCAGCGTGGCGTCGCCGTCGGCGACGGCAAACGAGATCGCGAGATTGTCGCCGCGCACCAGCGATCCCGGCTTCACCAGTCCGCCGAGGCGAAAACGCTTGCCGGGCGGAATATGCTTCTCGGCCGCCATCGTCGGCGTGGAGAAGAACACGATGGAATCGCGCATCGCGTTCAGCACCAGCGCCGCCGCAACCGCGAGCACCGCGAGCGAACCGCCGATCATCGTCAAACGCCGCTGCTTGCGCGTCATCGACTTCCTCTGTCCTGATCTTCGGTTCTGATTGAATCAGAACCGAGCTCTATATTTTGACGCGTTTTCTTCACGCGAACCGGTGTCCACTTCGCTCGAAAACGCTTTGGGTACACGATGTCAGCCATCAAGCCCCATATTCTTCAGGCCTTCATTGAGCTGGCGCAAGCGTTCGGCGTCGTTGGTAACCGCCTGACGGGCGTCGGTGAGCGCGCTCACCGCCTTGTCCCGTTCGCCCATCACCATATAGGCACGCACCAGCCGCAACCATCCCTCGACATCGTCGCCATTCTGCTTCAGCCGGGTGGCGAGCCGATCGACCATGCCGCGGATCATGGTGCCGCGGTCGCTTTCAGTCATATCCTTGGCGGCCGTCATCGTGTCGTTCGACAGCGCAGGCATATTGGGGCCGCCGACCCGCACCAAGGCGGCCTGGACCAGCGGCCGCCACGGCGCCTCGGCCGGCGCCTTTTCGAGCATCGCGCGCCAGATCGCGGCGGCATCGGTCTGCCGGCCGTCCTGCTCGGCGGCGAGCCCTAAGAAATAGTTCGCCTTGGGCTCATCGGCCTTTTGCGCGACCGCGCGCTCGAATTCGGCCTTGGCCTCTGATGTGACGACGCCGCCTGCCGAGCCCATCAGGGCTTCGCCGAGGTCGGAGCGGCGCTCGGCGCTGTCGCCATTGTAGGTAATCGAATTGCGATAGGCCCGGATCGCCTCGTCGTAGCGGCCGAGCCTTGCCAGCACCGGCGCCAGCACGTTCCAGCCACGGCCGTCGGTCGGATTCTTCTCCAGATGCGCTTCCACCTGCGCCACCAGATTGTCGAGCGGCTGGTTGGCGTCGGCGACCCGGGTGCGCGAGGCCAGCGGGAAATCGCCGAGCTGCGGCGATCCGAACGAGAGGTAGAACGTCACCGCGGCGATCGGTAGCGCGACCAGCGCCAGGATGGCCGAGACGCGGCGCAATCGAAGGTTCGATTGCGCCGGAACCGCGCGCCCACTGTCGACGGCGGCGAGCAGCCGGCGGCCGATCTCGACCCGCGCGGCCTCAGCCTCGGGCTTGCCGATCAGGCCTGCGGCAACATCGCGATCGATCTCGGCGAGTTGGTCGGTGTAGACCGCAGCCTCGGTGCCGCCACTGGCGTCCGACCCACCGCGGCTCAACGGCCAGAGCACGGCAAAGATCGCCGCGACCGTCATCAGCGCGAACACAAACCACAATGTCATCAAGCGGTTCCCGGGCGGAACGGCGCTTTCCTGGCAAGCGCCGATGCGCCGCTTTACACCACTGGCGGCAAGCCCGGCAATTGACAATTACAGGAGCGAAATGAGGGCAGAAAACCCGCAGATTGCGCGGAAAGCGGTGGCTGATGGCCCTAGCCCGCGCGAGGGGGTTTTCGCTCGACGACGACGGCATTTTCCGCCGCCCGGCTCATCAGCGACGCGTAATCGTGGCCGAACAGCACTTCGCAGAAGCGGATCGCGGCCTTGACCTGCATCTGCCGGTAGCTGCGCGACTTGGTGTCGCCGCCCCGCAGCGACTGCACCAGGCTTTCGGTGGATCGCTCGACGTAATGCTGCAGGTCGGAATAGGTCCTCAGCGTCACCTCGTTGATCGCGAGTTCGCTGGCATAGGTGCGGCACACCGCGACGAAATCGATCAGCGCAGCGGTTTCCTCGACCTCCACGGCATCGACCTTGGGGGCGGAGCCGATGTCCTTGTCGGCGCGCTGACGCAGGATACGGCGGACCCGGCCGGGTACGCTGTCGATTTCCGACTGCAGCGAGTTGGAAATGTCGGCGCGGATCGACGCGAGCTGGCGGCCCCACGCCGAATCCTGGCGCAGGTCGAGTTCGGTTCGCAAGCCCCGCGCGCTGTCGTGCAGCGCTTTCAGTTGCTCGCCGACATTGTCGAGCTGGCCGCGCCGGATATCGGTGCGCAGGCAGGCCGCGAGGAACGACAGATCGTGCAGCGCGATCGAGACCGCGATGCCGTAGGGCGTGGCCGCCACGCGAATTTCATCGTCGGACGCCGCCATCTTGATCGCAAGGCGGATGATCTGCCACGGCGCCACCAGCCGCTGCATGATCAGCGACAGCGCGAACGGCAGCAGTTGCGGCGTCTGCAGGGAAGGCACGTTGAGCACCGTGGTCACCGACGTAATCTGGGAATCACTAAACGACCGAAGCTGGCTCGGAAGCCGGCTGCCAAGCGCATCCATCGCTTCGCGTGTCCCCAACACCGCCCCGATCGACAGCAAATCCTCGACGACATTGGGCGGGCCGATGCGCGATAACGCGCGCTGCGTATCCTGGCCCGGGACCGGGGTTGAAATGTTCGCGATCGCCTCGGCTGCGGCGGCTTGAAACTTCCGGGTCGCAGCTTCGAGACCGGCGTTCGAGCCGGTCTGCCTGATATCGAAAATCGCAGCTTCGAACGCACGCGCGGCATCGGCCGCACCGTCGCGGCCGAGCCATTGCCAGACCGGCTGCAACGACGTGCGACGGATCTGGCCCGGCCGTGTTGGAAAATTGCTTTCGACCAGGAACGGCTCGAGCGGCTGAAACAACAGGCGCGCCGGATCGTCGCTGCGCGGCCGCGCTTCGTCGTCTTCCTCGGCCCCGCGCACGACCTTGCGCAGTTGCTCCAGCACGAGGTTGGCGACGGCTGCGTCTTCCCCACGTTCGATGGCGCGCTCGAACTCCCGCATCAGCAGCGCCTGCGCCTGTGGCGGGAGCTGGGCGAGATAGTCCCTCAGCCGCTCGGTCGATGTCTGGCTCATGGGCCTGGCGTGAATATGCGTGTGTCATCCCGGACGGCAGAAGGCGTCCAATGGCGATCTTAAAAGTGTGCGCGTTAAGAAGTCGTTTAGGAATGATGAAATCGGCGACAGCATGGCTGGTTCCCGCCCATCAACCGTATTCGCCCGGATGCGATCCAGATGCTCTGGAGGGGCCAAACACAAAATCGCGAAAACAACCCCATGCAAAGTAGAATGGCACGGGAAAAACGGCTCGGCGTCGCGACCCAACCTGCTCTAAATCCCCGGCAGCACCAGTTCGGCCCGCAAGCCGCCGGTCGGGGCGTCGCCGAGGGCAAAGCTGCCGCCATAGAGCCCGGCGAGATCGACCACGATCGACAGCCCGAGCCCGGAACCCGGCTTGGACTCGTCCAGCCGCTGGCCCCGCCGCGAGACCTGCGCGCGTTCGGCCGCCGACAGGCCGCGGCCGTCGTCGTCGACAATGATTCGCAGCCGCGGCCCCGCGCCGGGCGCCGGGGGAGACTCGACCAGGACCTCGATGAAGACCTGCGAGGTAGCCCATTTGCAGGCGTTGTCGACGAGATTGCCGGCCATCTCCTCCAGATCCTGACGTTCGCCACGGAACCGGGCTTGCGGATCGGCCTTGACCTCTATCGTGATGCCGCGGTCGCGGTGGATCTTCTCCATGGTCCTGCGCAGCGCCTCGAGCGCGGGTGCCACTTCGGTAACGGTGCCGATGATGCTTCCAGATTGGGGTTCGGGTGCGGAAATCTGTTGATTCAGCGCATAGACCGGAGACAGACAAAGAATAAAACCAGAAAAGGCCTGCTTGATGCGCATAGTTTCGAAATGTCCTATAGAGCAGACGAAGCAGCGCGCATAACGGCTCAATCGACGACATTTCTTGACAAATGAAAGCTGCTGGAGTCAGTGACCAATTGATTGTGCTGAGAGACAGGGTTATCAGCTGTATCTCAGCACATCGAATTTTGGTTTTAGTAAAAACGCTTCATGTCATCCATCTGCCCCGCAGTTCGTTCCGCCTTCGCTCGTAGTTGCCTATCCAGAAGCGTCTACATTGCCGATTCAGGTAATAATCGTGTCGTCGAGGTTCCATGGAACCATAGCCGACGCGAATCCATTTGCCAGGAGCAATCCAAGAACCAAGTTCTTTGAGCTCAATCTGATCTCTGGTTGGGGGTATTACTGCTGAGGCGGGTGAATCGCAGTGAAATCCTGGTCCAACTGCTTCTGATCTGCGTCCTGAAATGCTCCACTATCTACAATTTGGTGGAGGTCATTGAGTGCTGCTTGTACCTTGTCTTGATCCACCGATTGTCCTTGACGTTTAGCTTGTTGCGCATCTTTCAGTGCAGCAATATCCGATTGAAGCTTGTCGTTTTGGCCATCACTCAGCTTGGCTCGCGGCACAGCCTGTTGCAGATCGTTCATCAGTTTCGTCATCGGAGACTGTCGCCCACCTCCAGCCCTCTGTGCTCCGGCGTACCCGCAAGCGCCTGCGGCGAAAAGTAGGAAAACTATTCCAAGAGTCTTTTTGTCCATTAATTTCTCCTATATAAAAGCTGCATTTCTGTCGTCGTCGGATTCCCTAAGTCCATTGAAATTGAAGCGGTGACTTTCTCTTATTAAGACGCCCCTTCATAGGGGCGTGGAACGAGAAAATAACCGCGATTGATACGAATGAAGCTCGACGATAATACGCATTCGGTTCAGCCAACTCCCCTCGTAAGGTGCTTCTTGTTAGAAGGAGAACAAAGCAATTGGTTTTGCTCGAATCGAGACCTCTCGACATTTCACGACAAATCAATTCTTGTTTTCTCATCTTTAAATGAAAGGCTGGAAAGTAACAGAGCCGCTTCTGAATGGTGGGAATGAACCAAATAATTGTTGGCACTCGTGTTTCAAAACTGGCGGCAACGCTCAGCATCGCGTCGGGTTGCGCATACAGCTCTTCTCGTCCGAATCGCTCAGGCCCGCCGACGCGCGCTATGCTGGTAAAGATCCTGCTTTTCCAGTCTCTCGGCGATCTCGGATAACGTCATGTCCGATCTCTTGTAACAAAACAAAGCAACAGAAGTGCTAGCGACAATCGTGCCAACCACAATCCAAAAGAAGATGATCATCGATCCTCCGCTAAGTGAGGGAACGCTCGTGAACACTGCAGGCTAAGTCGCAATATTGTTAGTGTGCTACATCCTTCAGCGGAAGACCAATCCCCAGCTTGAGTGTTTAAAACGAGCAACAGTCGCGACCGTAAAGTGAGCAACCGTGGTAGAAAGGCAAAGGCGACTGTGATGTCCATGATCGCTCCTGCATTCATAGACACAACACTCTTATCGCTGACGTGGTCAAACGACTTTTCTCGACAAATTGAAATATGTGTGGCTGGCTTTGTGCTGTAACTCTGGCAGAAGGATGCTTTTTGACCGAAGCTATATGTCACTTCTCAAGGTGAAGTTGGCGGTCAACTAAGGGAGAAATACCTTGATGTCCCCCAAGGTGGCGTCGCGATCGATGGGGAGCTCAATCGTCACATTGAGCCCACCCGTTGGGGAATTATTCGCATAGATTATTCCATGATGCGCGAGCACAGCCTGGCGAGCAATGGCGAGCCCTAGCCCGGAACCTGCACTTGCTTCTGATTTCTCTCCGCCTACAGTGACGAAGGCTTCGAAGATGCTCTCCTCTTTTCCTGCGGGTACGCCGTCGCCGTCATCCTGGATACGGATCGTGCCGATTGCAGTGCCAGCCTTTTTGAAAAAGGAAACCTGAACACAACCCCCAGCGCGACAAAATCGAAGACCATTGCGAAGAACGTTATCGAGAGCGCGCTGTAGTAAGTTGGGGTAGCCAACGAGCTGAAAGCCTTCGCTCTTCAGCATAATGACGGACTTATTCTGTTCATTTGCTTCAAAACTGGCATTGGCGCAGGCCTCGTCAACAACAGAAGTAACGTCATAAACGACTGCTTCTTGAGTAAGTTCATTTCCACTTTCCAGTCGAGCAAGAAGAAGAAGCTCCTGGACAAGGCTGTTCAAGCTATCTGCCTCGCGGCCGATCCGTCCTAGCTCGGAGTGAAGTTGCGATCCTGCGGTACGCTTCGCAAGTGCCAGTGCGATGTTCAGTCTTGTCAGTGGTGAGCCAATTTCATGAGACGCTTGAGCCAGAAATGTCTTATATCGGACAACAAGGGACTCTATTCTGGTCGCCATCTGATTAAATGCCCGGCCAAGTTCACCAAACTCGTCTGTTCTTAGGGCCGTTGAATCTGGAACTCTCCTCTTGAGATCACCGGCACCAAATTCTTCGGCTGCGCGATTCAGCGTGGCTATCGGGCGGATGAAATAGGCTGTGAGCAGATAGCAGAAGGCCCCGCCAACGAGGACTAGTCTTCCCAAACTATTGAGAAACATTCGCGTGAACGGACGGCGCGAAACTGGTATGCGTGCCAGATAGATAAAAGGATTCGCTGATTGTGGATCGAGCCGGAGTGCAACGGTCGTTCCCATGGGCGATGTATTGATCATCAGAGTCTTCCCAGCCTTGATTTCCTTCACCAGCTGGGTATCTTCTCGTGAGAGCTTCGCTTCGGAAAGAACAGCCCCGTCTGGTGGGATCAATAACCCATTGTTGCAGCTATCGGCAGCCTTTGGTAAGGGTCGCTTCGTACCGGTTTTATAGAGTTCCAGTTCATGCTGAGCGCATGCCTGCACATCATCGACAGAAACATTTCTGAATCGGTTTGCCTGAAACGGGGACGAGGTTGCGATAGCTGCAGCGGTGAGCGCGACGATCGCGATTACCGCAAGCCAGAACCCAAGGAAAACCCGGGCGAAGATCTTCACGATGTCCCTTGCATTCGTGTCGCGAGCACATAGGTGTAGCCGATGTTTCGGACACTTTTGATTCTCTCCAGCCCATTTGCGTGGACTCCCAGTTTCTTCCGGATATTATGCGCCAGATTGTCGACGCTCCTGTCCAGAAGATTGATCTCACGACCAAATATGCGGGAGACGAGCTCTTCTCGTGCAAGAGGAATACCAGGTTGGCTGAGCAGTAGCTTGAGAAGATGAAACTCAGCTCCGGTCAATTCGATAGGCCGCTCCAGCACGGTCACCGATCGTTCTAACTCATTCAAGGTGACATCGCCAATTGTTATCAGCGTCGGTTCATTTCTGGGCTGAGTCCTCCTTAAGATTGAACGGATTCGAGCTAAAAGCTCTTCTGGCTGAAATGGTTTCGGCAAGTAATCATCTGCACCGCTCTCCAATCCGGAGATACGGTCCTTTGAGGCTCCACGAGTCGTTAACATAAGGACGGGGATGTTTGACGAATAGCGGATTCGTTTGAGAGCCTCAAAACCGTCTATTCCAGGGAGCATCACATCAAGAATCAGTAGCGAAAAATGATTTTGCCGTAACAAAAGAATCCCTTCTTCGGCCGTAATCGCAGTGGTGATGGAAAATCCATCGGGTATGCAATATTCAGCGATCAACGTACCCAGCGACTTGTCGTCGTCGATAAGCAGTAGAGAAGAACCTGGATTTTCTATAGGAATGGAGGTGTTCGTCACAAGTTGATTGTCCTCTGCTCACGACAGCGATTTGTCGAGAACTGTCGTATTTCTTCCCACGGTGTTAGCCCTTGCGGCATTTCAGAAGTCAAGTGCGCGGGCAACGTTTCTAGACATACCAAAAGTGTAATTCGTGACAATCTGATGTGACTTCGCATTTTGAGGATGAGCATGATTGAGAGATCCCGTCGATCAATTGAATTTGTGAGAAGCGAATCTTGTCGTTTCTCGCAGAATCCAGCCGGGGTACGGATGCCTGTGAGACTAAAGAAGGATGGATTGCGACTCAGGTCACAACCTTGATGCAATCGAGCTGGCGATGAAACATGGTGGTTGTCACTGTTAGAGCATTTTCGCCGGGACTGCCAGTCGCATAGCGTGCTCAAAGGACTCTGCCGCCACAATTCCGCGAAATAACGAACGGCGATCGTGGCGGCAGGGAATCGGCTACAGGATAGATGGTATTACCGCATGCTTACATGTGGCACGGTACTAAAACTCGAAGCGGCCTTTGATGGTCAGCATTCGTCGACCTGAACGATCTCCAACGTGATCTGGGGTGATGTCGTAATACTGCCCCGCCGTCGAATCGGAGATGTCAGTATCGAGGTCATTGAAACCTGGGCGATTGAAGACGTTTGAAGCTGCACCGGTCAGCAGAAAGTGGAGCCTGTCCGTGAGTATAAACGTCTTATTCAGGCTGACGTTCGTTGAAAGGAGACCCTGTCCCTCAATCGCATCCACTCCGGCGTTTCCAAAGTGTCCGGGTTGTGGAGTCGTGAATGCTGCAGGGTTGAACCACGAGGACGCGCTCTTGCCGCTGGGGTAGAGCGACACGTTCGGAACGCGATCTGGGATTCCTCCAAAGATGCCTGTATTAGATGGATCGGCTCCGTCATAGGTCGGTCCCATGTACAACCCTGAAGAGAAGTAACTGATCGACTGCAGATTCCATCCTCCAAGCGTGTGCTCCATCCATGTGGGAGCGTGGTTCATATAGGTACGTCCACGCCCAAATGGCAGGTTGATAAAGGTGTTGATAACGGCGACATGACGGCGAGTGGTTGCATCCTTCGACCAGTGACTCAAAATGTCGTAGGGGTTTTCAGTGTCCGAGAAATTGTTCAGGTTGCTCGCCCAGGTATAGTGACCATCGAACCCAAACCACCCTGTCCGGCGCTGTACCTCGACCTGTAGAGCGTTGTATTTCTGGTTGCCATTTGAAAACCAGTAGCTGATCGAATTGAATTGCGGCCAGGGATTGTTACTTGCGTTGTATGGGTTGAGGCTGGGTCTCTGGAGGTTGATATTCGCCTGATAATTGAGACCGCTTCCGTGCGATCCGATATACGACATCCGAAGCCCTACGTCTTTGAAGATCTTCTGTTCCAGTGAGACATTGTATTGCCGGATCACCCCATTACTGGTATTCAAGGAGTAACCAGTCACCGATTGCGAGGGACTCGCTGCCAGACTCAGGCTGGATGGGAAGGGATTCGGAAGGGCAAACAGCGCACCTGTTCCATTGGACCCGGGTACGTTCACATTGGTGTAATTCTCAGCGACACCAAATGGGCCGCCAGTATAAGCTCGGTCGGAGATACCGAAGCGTTCTGTGAACTCCGCGTAGCCTCCACGAAGGACCATATCCTGCTTAAGACGATATGCGGCGGACAGACGTGGGCGTAAGTTGTCGAGCTTGGCGTTTCCAGTTACCTGTCCCCCTACGACCTTAATGTTGGAAGGGAATAATGGACTCACCTGGCTCAAGGAAGACGGCGATACGACAACTGCGCCTGTGGTCATGTCCCAGTTGTATCCGAGGTTATCGGTATAGTATGGAAGGCCGTAGTAGTCCCATCGGACACCATAGTCAATTGTCAGACGAGGCGTAATCTTAAAGCTGTCCTGAGCAAAGAGCCCAGCTTCTTTGGAGACATAGGCTTGATTGTTGATAGGGTTCGAACGTTCGCTCTTTCTGGGAAGCCCCAGGAGAAAGTCGGCATATCCATTGCCTGTGAAGGAACCATCAAAGGAGAACGAACCGAAGTCCGGAACCACTCCTTTGGCGGTTTTGTAGGTGATCAAGTTGCCGCCGACCTTCAAAACATGTCTCCCGAAGGACCAGGTAAGCGTATCTTGAATAACGAGGTCGTGCTCGTCATCCAGCAGACCACCTGAAGGCACAGAAAGATCCGCATACCCCGAAACATTCATGCTGGGAAATCCCTGAATGCCTTGAGTGCCGTTGGTATTGATTCCCTGCAGACCGATTTGGTTGATGACAGTTGCTCCTTGCAACGGTGTCGCGCCTCCTTCCGTATTCCCGTCAAGAAGTTTGAGGTAGTTCCTGGCTATCTGAAACTCGTTCACTATCGAGGATGAAAAGATGTGCGTGTCGGCCAATGTGTATTGGTTGTTGTATCGCTCTCTGGTACGAAACAGGGCCGGAAGATTGTTGGCCAGGACATAGGGCGCCCCTTTGGAACTGAATCGGAAGCTCAGAGAGTTTTTGGAGGTTATCTGTTGATCTATGCGGACAAACCACCAGGCACCTTCAAAGATGTCCGAAGGAAATGGGTGCGTCCATCCAAAGTTGTCGAGAGTTGGATCGCTAAGGTTCTGATTGGGAAGAGGAATGTAGGCGTTCTGTGCAGTCGAAGAGACCGCGCTGATTCGCGATGTTGGAATGGTGTTGTTTGGGAAAGGAGCATTGGTCGTTGGGTCGATGATCGTGGTGTTCCCAAAGTTGCCATTTCGCATTGCTGCCGTTGGCACTTCGTTCTGATTGAATGTACCCGCGTAATACAACTGCTTCATGTAACCGACATAGAAGAAAGTTTTATCGCGGATGATTGGACCGCCTAGTTCTGCGAGCACTTCGTCCATTAGCGAGTGAGACTTCTGTGGGGCAAAGTAGCCCGCTGCGTTGAATGAGTTGTTGAACATTCTGTATGAGGCCCCGCCATGAAACTGATTTCCGCCGCGTTTGGAGGTGGAATTCTCGCTCACAGCGCTTGCCGATTCAGCTGTTGCATTACTCGTAGTCGCCGTAAATTCCTGGTAGAAGTTGATGTTGACGTTCTGATTGCCTTCGCGATTTTGCAAGCCGTCGTAGTTCAGGACCAGCTGGTTTGCGCCCTGACCAGAGATTTGAACGGAGTAACCGGATGCCGTAATGCCAGGGAGGGAACTGAGGAGCGCTTCCGGCCCTGGATTTTGATCATTGGTTGGTGTTAGCTTGATTTGATTGCTGTCAAATGAATCCCGAAGGACACCGGTATCGCTCGTAATAACGTCGGGGGTATCTTTTACCGTTATCTCCTGCGTGTTCGGTCCCACAGTTAGCGATACATCTTTGACGCTGACCCGGCCGTCTTCAAGAAGAATGTCATCAAGAGACATATCCTTAAATCCTGTCTTTGTGGTTTCTAATCGGTATGTGCCAGGATTTACAGCGCCGAATTCGTAGTTGCCATTGCCTTTGGTGAGGGCATTTCTGGTCACTTTGCTGGAAAAATCGACAAGGGTCAGAGATACTCCCGGAACTGTTGCGCCACTTGGGTCGATGATTGTTCCCCGCAAGGTGGCAAGTCCCTTTTGAGCGAGTAGATTGCCGGCGAATCCGAACATAGCAAATGCGATACAAAGAGCCAGGATTACTGCTCTGTGACTTCGCAGGGCAAAGAGGCTTGCAGATGTTTTGACATTACGCATACGCCTAGTAAGTTCGTGCTTACTGCCAGTCAGACAAGGAAGAGATGTCATTGGGTCGCTCCAGTTAGAAATGGTTGATTACGCTAGTCAGGCTTCTGCAAGTGCACAGCATGTTTGTAAAAGTCATGAAGGTGAATTGAAAGATGTGGAGATGAAACTCTGGTCTAGCTAATCTTGTGTTGAACCGCTGCCGTCCAGGGATAGGTTGCATAGGATGTATAGATCTGGCCGCTCCTTACTTGGCAGAGGGTGTACCCCTCTGGAGTGCCATCCATAGGGCCCTCCCACCATGCGCCGGAAACGGCTCCGCTGATCAGGTACTGCGCACCTTGGTATTCGGACTTCTGCCAGACATGGAGATGTCCCTGAAGAATCAGCTTGAGATTGTGACCTGCGAGCAGGCTATGTACTGCGAAAGAGTTGTCAGCGATCGGCCCCGGTCCGTTGCCGGGATGATGAGACAGCGTACCCAGCACCGTGGCAATCGGTACGTGGGTGACCACCACGATGGGGGTAGCCGTACCCACGGCGGATAGGTCTGCCTTCAGCCACGCCAGCTGTTCCTCGTCGAAGTGTGCCCTGAAGATTTTGTAGTACTCGATTCCGATGGAATCGAGGACGATGAAATGCCATCCCTTGTAGTCGAAGGAATAGTAGCGTTTCCCGAAATAATCCTCATAGAGCTTCTTCCCGTATTCGAGGTCTCTCGGCTCGACGGGGCTCTTCTGATTGATTCCGATGACGTCATGATTTCCAACGGTGTGGTAGATCCTGCCGTCTAGATCCTTCTCTGTCTGCTGGTAAAGCTTGAACAGCATGTGAGCTCTTGTAAGATTCTGTTCGCAAACATCGAATACCTGATCACCTCCGGCGATACAGAACTCGGGTTTCGCAGAGTTGATTTGCGCGAAGCATTTTGCGCAACCGGCTACGCCGGAAAGTTCCGGCTCCAGATGGCAATCGGTAAAGAACACGAAATCGAAATCTCCCGGGCCGGACTTTTGCGGCGCGGAGGATGTCGGGAGAGCCTGCGCTAAGCTCGGGACAGGCGTTCCAAGCAATGCAGAAGCAGCCGGGAGCAGAAGCGCTGACTTCAGGAATGATCGTCTGAACATGTCTGATAGGCCCTATGTGACCTGGTTTGGCGGTCCGTGTTCGTCAATGTCTATGGATGAGAAGACAGAACCACTAACGCACAAGTAATTCCGACTGCCACAATGGCTACGTTAGGCACTTAGGGTCGTTTGCGTCCCGAAGAGAAGCTTCAGAATCCCCTAAGAAATTCTTAAGACGGGCAGAAATTGATGTTTGAGGAGGTGCGAGCGCTATTCTTGTAACAAGGCTGTCATCTTTACCCGTTATGATTTATATGTGACCAACCGGGGTCGAGCATTTTTCGAAACGGAAGTAGCTGCAATATGCCCGTGTCACAGCAAGAGGAGAGTGCAACTCCTCAACCGCTTCAGAAAAATTCCAAGGCGTTTCTAGAAGACCTCGGTTCGCAGAGTGTGCGGCAGATGTATGCCTTTGGCGAGTATCGTCTGGATACTCAGGAGTGCCGTCTTTGGCATGGCAATGCGCCGATCGCGTTGCCTCCGAAGGCCTTTGATCTCCTCCTGGTCCTGGTGCAACATGCGGGCCAGTTGATGGAGAAGGAAGCGCTGCTACGCGCAGTGTGGCCCAATACCTTCGTCGAAGAAGGAAACCTAAGTGTTTACATTTCGGCTCTGCGAAAGATTTTTGGGAAAGAGTCTTCGGATAGCGGCTTTATAGAGACGGTACCGAAGCGTGGGTATCGCTTTACTGCTCCTATTACACAGTGGACAGCCGCTAGCGATCCGTTGCCTCAGGTTTCGGGTGGAGATGACGTAAGGGTATCTTTGCCTAAAAAGAGAGCCGATTCTCCGGAAGAAACCAGAGCAACATCGGTAGGCGTTCTAAATCCAAGAGTTGTGTCTCCGCAGTTCTTGTGGGTAGTACCTGCAACTATATTTGCAGCGGCAATAATAAGCGTAGTGGCCGTAATAGCTATTCGCGGCACACGCTATCTGACGAAGCCAGCTCAAGGCGCGGCTGATAGTCGGCCGCTCACAAGCGTGCCAGGCGTCTTTTCGTGGCCTACGTTTTCTCCAGACGGCAAAACGCTTGCGTATGCGTGGCGTGCAGGCACTGATAGTCTTCGCAGTATTTATATTCAGGACATAAATAGCGATGAACGAAACAAGCTAACCAATGGAGGAGGAGACAGCTTCTCGCCGGCATGGTCGCCGCGTGGAGAGGAGATAGCATTCCTGCATTCTTCGGAAGATTCAAAGTCGTTAGAGGTTGATGTTGCCGAAGTGCAGATGCCACACGCTCAACGGAGACTCACGCTCATCAACGACATCGGGTCTGCTTTCCATGATCTACCTTCTCTAGCGTGGTCGCCCGATGGAAAATGGCTGCTGACGACGGAGAAGGATGACAGAGACGGAAGCTCTTCCCTGGTATTGATTTCGATTGCGAGTGAGGGAAAGAAGGTCCTTACA
>Ga0137412_10002464_pt1 | contig 14668 bp, 9 predicted proteins | sample CZODoug2_1_16fun_FD_122160 | JGI IMG/M metagenome (GOLD analysis project Ga0137412, IMG submission 122160) | Vadose zone soil fungal communities from Angelo Coast Range Reserve, California, USA - CZODoug2_1_16fungal (Hybrid Assembly) | ecosystem: Environmental > Terrestrial > Soil > Vadose zone... | reverse complement strand
CCTGCTACATTCAGGCTGGGCGAACTGGGTTGCCGGAGGCTGGCAGGTGAGTACAGTTATGACGATAATGGGCGGCAGGCCGCTGGATTTCAGCGCTAGCGGAACGGCGCTCAATGCGCCGGGCACCCGCCAGACGCCGAACCAAGTGGGATCCTTCCGCGTACTCGGGGGAATCGGGCCCGCACCCAATGGGGCGTGGTTCGACACCTCGGCATTTGTCCCGGTGAGCACGCCACAGACCATCGGAAAGATGAGCCGATTTATGTTCGCCGGACCACGCTTTTTCAACCTGGATGCCGCAATGTTCAAGAGGTTCCCGGTAACAGAGCGCATTGGCCTGGAATTTCGCGCGGAAGCATTCAGCGCAACCAATACTCCACAATTCGATCAGCCAAACGGAAACGCCAGTGATAGCGTTGGTTTTGGCCACATCACCGGCACCATTGGCGGCAACCGTGCCATAGAACTCGGAGCGAAGCTTACTTTTTGACGTAATTCTGCGCGCGGGTAGACTTTTGTTCGAACATTGAATCGGGTCTCCTCCTAGTGGTACGTGTCTCAAGCCTATGGATGCGGACAACAAGTTGTGACTCCCTCCGCTATCGAAGGCAACTGTGGACAAGGACAGACAAAACCCAAAAGGAATGAAGGGTTTTTGCGCGAAACAGGTTAGGAGAAAAACGTATGCAGAGTCGCGTGCCGCGTCGGGAATTCCTCCTAAGAATGGGAGTAGCTGCGGCTGCGACGGCGGCTACCTCTTTTCCGACTGAGGCCCTGTGGAGGGCTCAGCCGCTCTACCCGCCGATGGACCTGTCGTATTTTGATACGCCGATCACGCCCGCGCCTGCCGATATGCGGTTCGGGTATGCGTCCATCACTTGGGGTGGAAACGACCGGCAGGCGATCGAAGACATTGCATCACTGGGCTTCCACGGAATTCAACTGCGCTCCAATGTCATCAAGGAATTTGGCAGCCCCGCGGAATTGCGGGACTTGCTCGAAAAGCACCAACTGAAGATGGTCGCGCTTTCGAGCGGCGGCGTACACATTGACCCTGCACTCGAAGCCGAAGAAATTGCCAAGCACACCGCCAATGCAAAATTTGTGCACGATGTTGGAGGGCTCTATCTCCAAGTCACCGACGAACGCCCTAAGGACCGCGCAATCGGCGCGGCGGACTATAAGCGGTTGGGACGGCTAATTTCGGAAATTGGGAAACGCACCGCCGACCTGGGAATCTCCCTCGGATATCACAACCACATGGGTTCACTTGGAGAGCGTCCCGACGAAGTGGATCAAATCCTGCAAGCTGCGGACCCACGCTATGCCAAGTTGGAGTTGGACGTGGCGCACTACTTCCAGGGCGGCGGCGATCCGGCAAAGGCGATTGAGAAATACAGTGACCGTTTGCTTTTCCTCCATATAAAGGATGTTGAACCGTTATCCGATACCTTAGATGCGAAGCGCCCCTATCGTTTTGTCGAACTCGGTCGAGGGAAGGTGGATCTCCCGGCAGTATTCGATGCTCTGCACAAAGTGAATTTCCGCGGCTGGGCCATCGTCGAGCTAGACGTCGTGCCCGACAAGACGCGTACGCCCAAAGAGGCGGGAGCAATCAGCAAGAAATATCTCGAAGAAAAGCTCGGGGTGACGGTATGAATTCGCCCTTCCGGATTGCCGTTATCAACGACGAAATCAGTCAAGACTTTGGCCGCGCCTGCGAAGTAGCTTCGAAGGAATTCGGCATGGAATGGATCGAGCTGCGCGGCATGTGGAACAAGAACCTGCTCAAGCTGGACGCAAAGGAAATCGAAGAAGCCCGGCGCATTCTGGAAAAGAACAAGCTGCGTGTGACCGACATCGCTAGCCCGCTTTTCAAAGTGGATTGGCCAGGCGCACCGAAGTCGAAGTACAGCCCCAAGCGCGATCAATTCAACGCTGACTTTACGTTTGAGCAGGAGGAAGAAGTGCTTGAACGAAGTATCGAGCTGGCGAAAGCGTTCCATACTGATCGCGTCCGATTCTTCGATTTCTGGCGGCTCGATGACCAGGCGCCGTATCGCGCGGCCATAAATGAAAAACTGCGGAACGCGTCTGAAACAGCCGCCAGGAAGAATGTGATTCTGGTTCTCGAAAATGAGGCCGCTTGTAATACCGCAACTGCGGCTGAAGCTGCCAAGGTCCTCCGTGCGGTACGATCTTCTAACCTAATGCTCAATTGGGATCCGGGAAACGCAGCGGAGCATGATGAAAAGCCTTATCCGGATGGTTACGATCTTTTGCCGAAGGATCGCATTGGGCACTGCCATTGCAAGGACGCGGTAAAAAGACCGGACGGCAAGGGCTACCAATGGGCGGCGATGGGCCACGGTATTATCGATTGGGTCGGGCAGTTTAGGGCACTGAAGCGCGACGGCTATCATTTCGCCGTAAGTCTCGAGACCCACTGGCGCGGCGCGGACACACCGGAGGAATCGACGCGACAGAGTTGGGCAGGGATGAAAAAAGCGTTGCAAGACGCTGGAGTGCTTTAGTCTCTAGCTTATCGGGGCAAAGCAGACGGACAGTGAGACGCGTATTTCGTTCGACATTTGAGAATCGAGAAATGGTTTTTGCCGTACGCTCATGGTGATGATGCACACGGACAGGCGGGTATTCCTTCAGCACTTAGCAATGATGGTGGTTGCGCTACCAGCGGCCTTGCACGCTGCGGGCGGTCGCTTGCCGATCGGTTTTTCGACGCTCGGTTGCCCGTCCTGGGACTGGCTCAAGATTCTCGACTTCGCCCAGCAGAACGGTTTTGCCGCTGTGGAGCTTCGCGGACTGCAGGGAACGATGGACCTGCCTTCGCGGCCCGAATTTGGGCCGACGCGCCTTGAACAGTCCAAGAAGGAGATCGCTGACCGAGGCTTGCAGATTTCCTGCGTGAGCAGTTCGGCCAACTTGCACAGTGCCGGCCAGCAGCACGCAGAGCAGCTTGCCGATGCGCGGCGGTTCATTGACCTCGCCTCGCAACTCGGCGCTCCCTATGTACGCGTTTTCGGCAACAAGCTGATCGGACCACGTGCCCCGGCGCTCGAGCATATTGCCGCTTCACTGCGCGAACTTGGGAACTATGCGGGCCCCAAGAACGTCACTGTCTTACTCGAATCGCACGGAGACTTCACGGATGCTGCAACGCTTCGCGAAATGCTTGAAATGGCTGGCTCGTCGCACGTCGGATTGCTCTGGGATGCGCACAACACTTTCGTCGATGGCAAGGAAGACCCGGCGGTCACCGTCAGTCAACTTGGGAGATACATTCGGCATACCCATCTGAAGGACTCGCGCATGGAAGGTGGCGAGGATCATTACGTCCTCACCGGGCGCGGCGGGGTGCCCGTGAAGCGCCAGGTGGAACTGCTGGTCGAGGCCGGATATGCGGGCTACTATTCTTTCGAATGGGAAAAAGCCTGGCATCCCGAGCTCGAAGAGCCTGATGTAGCGATTGCGGATTTTGCCCGGGTAGTGAAGCAGTATCTTCAAGCCGCGACCGCGAAGCAGAAGCCTTCTTGACTGTCTTTCGAAATTGATCCTCAGGGGGAGACGACATGGCAGACAACTCTCGACGCGAATTCATAAGACAAGCGGCGATTAGCGCGGCAGCTCTGGCGACCTATCCACCCTCGCGGGTGCTCGGCGCAAATGGCCGCGTGCGCGTGGGGATGATCGGTGTGGGTGGACGCGGACAAGAGTTGCTCAAACAGGTGCTCGGGGTTCCGAGCGCCCAACTCGTGGCCATCGCCGACGTTTACACGCGAAGCCGTGACGAAGCCAAGCAGATGGCGCCCGGCATTCAGACGCTTGACGATCACCGGCGGCTGCTCGACATGAAAGACATCGACGCGGTCATCGTAGCGAGCCCGCTGCACATCCATGCGCGGCATTTTCTGGATACGCTTGCAGCCGGCAAGGACCTCTATTCCGAGAAAACAATGACTTGGTCCATTCCGGAGGCGGAGGAATGCCTGGCGGCAGCGAAGAAATCCGACCGCGTGGTGCAAATCGGCTTGCAACATGAAAGTTCCGGCTCACTCGCCGACGCGCGGAAGTGGATCAAGGACGGAATTGTTGGGAAAGTTACCCAAGTGGAGTCCTGGATGAGCCGCAACACTCCGCACGGCAAAGGTCAGTGGGTGCGCAAGGTACCCCCGGACTGCACCGCGCAAAACGTTAATTGGAAAGCTTTCCTGAACGGGCGCCCCGATCGCGAATTTGATCCCTTCAAGTTTATCAACTGGCGGTTGTACTGGGAGTTTTCAGGCGGAAATGTGACGGAAAATATGATCCATCAAATCGCTTGGATCATGACCGCTCTGGATCTTCCCGAGCCTAGCGCAGCGTATATGTCAGGGGGGGTGTTTTCGGAGAGAGACGGTCGCCAGGTGCCGGACACAATCGTGGCAACGCTCGAATATCCAGCAGAAACAGTTGTCACCTGGCAGTCCACTTTCAGCAACAGTCATTACGGCTTGGGCGAGCGCCTGCTCGGGAGTGACGGCACCATCGAACATATATCCGGAGCAACCGACATGGTGACCGGAAAGTCTGCAGAGGGCACTCGCTATTATCCTGAGAAGGCCAACCGGCATGATGGGACGGCACTCATTGGAGAAACTCCGAATCAGAACCATATGGCCAATTGGATCGATTGCGTGCGAACCCGCAAGACCCCCAATGCGTCCGTTGAGATTGGCCATCGCTCGGCGATCGCAGCCCACATGGCGAACATCTCGTATCGCCGCAAGCAGCGCGTCACGCTGGAAATGGCGAGATCGCTTCAGCCAGAGTTTTGAGGCCGTGATCTGCCCCAGCTTTGAATTGCAGATGGGGAAGTGAGCGAATCAATCGCTTCCGATGAAATTGCGGCATCGTGGCGCGAAGTGATTGTGAGTGTCGCGTAGTCGCGGATTGTTTGACTAGCCGCACCTTCGAAGACATCGAGCTGCTGACCGATAGCGACCCTCATTTCTGCGGCAAAAAACCTGCCGGTGAAACGATTTTCACCCCTGAATACGTCTAATATCTGACCTGAATCCTAGTTTGGGTGGCACGGGAATCGGTGCAAGCAATTGTCATCAGGACTAGAGTAGACAAATAGCGGGGTGAGGCATCGAGATGGTGTTTTGGAACAGGCCTGTTCGTGAATCAGCATTGTTGATCGCAACGATTTGCCTGAGTTTCAGCGCGGGAAGGGGCACAGATTCTCAATCTCCCCAGGCCCAAGCGGGGCAGCAGCCGACCTCGCAAACTCCCGCCGCGGCGAGGCCCGTCGGAACAATTAAGTCGATCTCGGGCAATGCCATAACTTTGACGACGGATGCGGGAAGCGACGTGACCGTTCAAGTCCAAGACGCCACGAAACTCGTTCGAATTGCGCCCGGGCAAAAGGATCTGAAGGAGGCCACGCCCATCCAGCTGGCGGACGTTCAACCCGGCGACCGCATTCTTGTGCGCGGCAGGCTTGCCGAGGATGGAAAATCCGTTGTGGCCGCGTCGGTTATCGCCATGAAGAAAGCGGACATCGCTGAGAAACAATCCCGCGACCGCGAAGAATGGCAAAAACACGGCTTCGGAGGACTGGTAAATGGCGTCGATGCGGCCGGCAACACGATCAGTGTTGCCCTGCCTTCTGCCGGCGAAAAAGGGAGCGTTGCCGTTCATCTCTCCAAGGACACCATCCTCCGCCGGTATGCTTCGGATTCTGTGAAGTTTGATGACGCGAAGCCCGCTCCACTCGATCAGATCAAGCCCGGCGACCAGCTTCGCGCTCGCGGCACTCGCAGCGCCGATGGCAGCGAACTCGCTGCCGATGAAATCGTGTCCGGCACGTTTCGAAATCTCGCCGGCACTATTTCCGCGCTTGACGCATCCGCGGGCACCATCACCCTCCAGGATCTGGTTTCAAAGAAATCCATCACTGTAAGGATCGCGGCGGAGTCGCAATTGCGAAAACTTCCTGCGCCGATGGCGCAGCGGATTGCCATGCGCCTGAAGGGATTTCCACCGGAGGCGCAGTCGTCTGCGCCGGCCCCGGGGACCGCTGGTCCCGCTGCGAATGCGGGGCAAACCGCTAAACCCAGTGGTCCGCCATCCGGCGGCTCGGCCTCTGGTGGCTCCGGCGGAATGGGAAGGCCCGGCGGCGGGGCCACTGCCGATCTACAACAGATGATTAACCGCATGCCCGCCGCCACACTGGCGGACTTGAAGAAGGACGATGCCGTCATGGTTGTGGCGACCGAGGGCGGGGCGAACGGAGTCTCTACTGTGATCACCCTGCTTGGTGGAGTTGAGCCCATTCTGGAAGCTTCCCCTAAAAGCAATTCGTCCACAATTCTTTCGCCATGGAGCCTCAACAGCGGAGGCGGCGGGGAAGCGGCCACACCGTAATGCAGGGCAGTCTTAAACCGGCAGTCTTAAATAAAACTATTTACTCAGGAGATCTGATGAGTTTTCGGGCCGTTCGAATTGTTCTTTTGAGTTTGGTTTTTCTTCTGTCGATTTTCCCGATTGCAGGAAATTTGGATGCGCAGACGCTTGCTGGCGCACTGAATGGCGTCGTCACGGACCCCTCCGGCGGAGTTATCACAAAAGCGGCCGTCCGTCTGACCAACGCAAGCGGTGCGTCACTGGACACCACCACTAACCGGGACGGCTTCTACGAATTCAAAGAACTGGCTCCGGGCACATACACTGTGAAGGCCGTCGCCAAGGGCTTTGCTATTTTCACGCAGCAAGCTGTCCAGATCCTCGCTGGGCAGACGCAACACGCGAACATTGGCCTGCTCATCCAGGTGGAAGAGGAAAAAGTGGAGGTTTCGGATTCCTCCACCAAGGTCGATATTGCTCCTTCGAACAACGCCGGAATGGTGGTCATGCAAGGCAAGGACCTCGAAGCGCTTTCGGATGATCCCGACGAGCTGCAATCCGAACTTCAAACACTCGCGGGCCCCTCTGCAGGCCCTAGCGGCGGCCAGATTTACATCGATGGTTTTACAGGCGGCACGCTTCCGCCCAAGGGATCCATTCGCGAAATTCGCATCAACCAGAATCCGTTTTCTGCCGAATACGATAGATTGGGTTACGGCCGGATCGAAATCCTCACCAAACCAGGCACGGATCAGTATCACGGCCAGCTTTCTTTGATCGGAAACACTTCTGCGTTCAATTCACGCAACCCGTTCGAAATCATCCCGGCAGGAACTCAGCCGCCGGGCTACAACTCCAGACAATTCAGCGGCGAGATTGGCGGCCCGCTCGTTAGCAAAAAGGCTTCATTCTTCTTCAATCTCGAGCGCCGCGATATCAATGAGCTGTCCGTCGTCAGCGCCCAGATCGTTGATCCGACGACGTTCGCGATCGTTCCATTTAGTGACGCGGTCAACAATCCACGCACACGCACGAACCTCAGTCCAAGAATCGACTATCAAGTCAGCGCCAGCAACACCCTCACCGTGCGCTACCAGTTCGAACGCGAAAATGAAACCAACAACGGCATTGGCCAATTCAATCTCCCGTCGCTCGCCTTCAATCAACTCAACACCGAACACCAATTCCAGCTCAGCGACACCCAGATTGTGAATGCCAAGACCATCAATGAAACTCGTTTCAGGTTCGTCCGCGAGACTAGCGGCCAGAATCCGCAGAACTCATCGCCGACCATTTCCGTGCAAGCCGGCTTCGTCGACGGCGGCAACAGCAGCGGGCTTAGCAACGACATTCTCGATCGCTACGAGCTGCAAAACTACACCTCGATGTCGCTTGGTAAACACTTCCAGAAGTTCGGCGCCCGGCTGCGTGTCAACCGCGATTCGAACGAGTCGAGGGCCAACTTCAACGGAAGATTCAATTTCAGCGGCATTCAGGCGTATCAATCAACCGTGCAAGGTCTTGCGCAAGGAATGTCGATGGCGCAAATTATCGCTGCGGGCGGGGGTGCAAGTCAGTACTCGATCACCACCGGGAGCGCTCTTGCCGATGTGACTTATTTTGATTCCGGCCTGTACGCGCAGGACGATTGGCGTATCAGACCAAATATCACCCTCAGCTACGGACTGCGCTACGAAAGTCAAAACAACATCGGTGACCATGCCGATTTTGCGCCGCGCCTCGGCCTCGCCTGGGGCATTGATGGAAGTGGAAAGAAGTCTCCCAAGACCGTGCTGCGCGCGGGCATTGGCATCTTTTACGACCGCTTCTCCTACGACCTCGTTTTGCAGCAAGAGCGTCTGAACAACATCACCCAGATGCAATTCGTCGTCGCCAACCCGCAATTTTATTTGAAAGATACTCCGGTCCTCCCGGCTCTCAAGCTGATGAACACCGCCGCCCCGACTCTTTATCAGTCGAATCCGAATCTCCGCACGCCTTATACGATGCAAACTGGCGTGACCCTCGAGCGCCAGCTCACGAAGGTCGCCAATCTCTCTGTCACCTATCTGACATCCCGCGGCGTGCACCAGTTTTTTACCGAGAATATCAACCCGCCGATTTGCACGACCATTCCTTGCGATCCTGCGACCGCGCCACATCCGCTGGGCAACACCGAAAACGTTTACCAATATCAGTCAGAAGGCGTCTTCAAGCAGAACCAGCTGATCATCAACAGCAGCGTCCGCATGGGCACGAAGCTTTCTCTCTTCGGGTATTACACGCTGAACTACGCCAATAGCGATGCTTCCGGAGCAGGCAGTTTTCCTTCAACGGGCAACGACATCAGTCTAGACTACGGCCGCGCGCCGTTTGATATTCGCCACCGCGTCTTTTTCGGTGGCACGATGGGCTTGCCCTACAACTTCCGGTTGAGTCCGTTTCTGATCGCCAGCTCCGGAATCCCTTTCAATATCACCACAGGGAAGGATCTGAATGGCGATTCGGTCTTCAACGATCGTCCGGGGTTCGCCACCAGCCAGTCCAATCCGCAAAACGTGATCACTAACAAATACGGTTCGTTTGATCTCGTTCCCCAGGTGGGCGAAACCATCGTCCCGATTGATTCCTTGACCAGCGCAGGCCGCTTTTCTCTCAATCTCCGCCTAAGCAAGACCTTCGGCTTTGGCAAAAAAGCGGAAGCGGCTAACGCGGGCGCCGGGGGGCCTGGTGCTGGCGGCACATTTGGTCGCGGGCCGGGTGGCCCGGGCGACCGAGGTCCGCGTGGCGGCGGTTTCGGCGGCCGCGGCATGGATGGCGGCGGTGCGAACAATAATCGCTACAATTTGACGCTCAGCGTCAACGCGCGAAACGTTTTCAATAACGTCAATCTCGCCACTCCCATCGGCAACTTGAGTTCGCCGCTCTTCGGCCAAGCCAACGGGCTTGCCGGCGGACCGTACTCTTCTTCGACGGCCAATCGCCGGATCGATTTGCAGGTATCCTTCAATTTCTAGTTCCGTTAAAATCCCGGCCTGAGGCCGGGATGAAAAAACGGAAGAAGATTTTGGACAAAGCAACAGAGGCGCGGCGAGCGGCGCGGAAGTCCGGAATTGCACCGGCCGCCACGCGCGTCATTCCTGACAAACGGAAGCGGCCGGCGAAGCACAAAAAACAATCGCTCGAAACGGAACTCGAATAAATTCCATCCGAGTTTTTGCAGCAAATTCATCGTAATTGCAATTCCTTCTTTCGGAAAGCGAGTACGAGATGGGCTCCCTTACTCCAAAATTCTTTAGGCCCGACCGGGCCTAATTTTTCGAGCTTCATCCCGGTTTGTTGGAAGGGACTACTTCGTCGGGACGGAAAAGCGGCGCCAGAGATATTTTTTTACGCTCGGCAAGATGCGCGGCAATCGTTTCCAAGTCTTTCTTGTCAAAGCCCATGCTGCTGACCTTCACCGTACCGCCGGTATCGATGAGAAAAATCGCGGGCACGTTGGTCAGGCCATAAGCGTTGGAAACCGGGTAGCCGCTTTCGTCGAGAAGCAGCGGGAAGGTCACGCCGTATTCCTTGGCAAAATTCCGGGTGGCGCGCTCGTCGTCCTGGGAGATCCCGAGGAAAGTTACGCCGTCGCCGCCATAACGTTTGTAGAGGCGTTGGAGGAAGGGGAATGTGAATTGGCAGACGGGGCAGGAGCTTTTGAAGAAAGAGGCTATGACGGGGCCGCGCTCCAGCAGGGTGTTGAGCGAGTATTCCTTGTTGTCGAGAGGTTTGAGCGAAAATCCTGGAGCCGTGTTCCCAGCAACGATGTGCGTCATGTGGTCTGGTTTTCCCATCCAGCGTGAAAGCCGCAGCAGAATTCCCATCGCTTGAGTGTAGCGCGAGAGGAAGTTGACAGTCGACAGCAGAAGTTTGAGGGTTTGAGGGGCGGCCCGCCCACTTTTTGTATGTTGCATCTAAAGGACTTAATGCATAGTGAGCAATAACCCCGACGGGGTCGCGGCAGGTCAGTGGAAAGTGGTGAGAAGAATGAGAGATGGGGAATAGGAAATCCCTCGGGTTTGCTCGGGACAAGTAGGGGTTAGGCCAATGAAAGACGCAAGAGGGCGGCAGTCACCAGTCAAACATAGTGCTATCACTCCCTCATTCCGCAAGTCAATTCTTATAAGGCAAGTATCTCCACATGTCGTTGAGATAGCCGTTTCCGGTTTTACTGGTGGAATCGTAGCCCACACCGCCGAAGAGCCAGAGTTGGCCATTGCCGTCGACCCAATGCGTCGCATTGCTGCGGCCACCCGGAGTCCATATCTCGTACGTCTTGTATGGGCGTACCTCATCGCCATAAACGCCGTTGGCGGCACCCGTGTTCGAGCCCTTGATCCAGGTCCACGTGCCGGGCTGGCCAGCGGTCGAGTTCGGAGTGTATACCCATAGGTCGTTGAGGGCGCCGTTGCCATTCGTTCCGGTTGAATCCAAACCCCAGCCGCCATAGAGCCAGAGATTTCCCCCCGCGTCGGTCCAACCACTGGCACCCCAACGCGACCCGGGAAGTGCGCCAGTCGTGGAGACAGGAGAGCAAATGACGTTGCTGCCGACCGTGAGGCCAACCGTTAGGCCACACGTGCTCGCTGCACCTGTGGTATTCACCGGCCCGACCACCGTTTGAGCTTCGTAAGCGCCCGTTTGATTTGCTGTGGTGTTGCCTATTACGAAAGTCCACTGCTTGGCTGCGATGTTGTATACCCAAAGATCATCCAGAATTCCGTTGGCCGTCGGTGGATTGTTTCCATCTTCGCCTTCTCCGCCGAAGAGCCACAGATTTCCAGCGGCATCCGCCCAGCCAACCGCCTCTTGGCGTCCTCCGGGCGCGTTCGTGCCTGATGCAACTCCTGGGGTGCCATAGATGCCAACCTGGTTAGCCAAACTGGAGCCCGAGACGAAAGTCCACGTGCCACCCGTGTACTCCCATAGGTCGTTGAGGAATCCCAGGGTTCCGGCGCCGTCTTTGCCAAATCCGCCGAAGAGCCAGAAATTCCCTGAAGCATCCGTCCAGGAGACAGCGTTCGTTCGAGCCCCCGGGTATGGATTCGCGCTAGGCGGGTAGATGCCGTTCTGGTCGACGGCGGTACTGACAGAACTACTTTGCCAGGTCCACTGGCCAGCCACAGCCGTGAAGTCGGGGCTCAAGGCGCTTGCATTGAACTCCCAGAGATCGTTTCGATAGTTCCCGCCATCGGAACCACCGAAAAGCCAGAGATTTCCGGCATTGTCGGTCCACGTGGCCGCTCCCAGTCTCGCGGGCGGAAGGCCGGGACTGCCATACACGCCGCCTTGAGCTTCGTGCTGCGCGTTGGCTATGATCTGCTTGCCAACTGTGGTTGGTGGGACGGTGTTGACCACCGTCGGGTCATAGGCGCCCTGCAACTGCCATTGACAGTAATCGCCGAGGTTGACGCACACCCAAAGGTCGTTCATGGGCGCATTCAGCGTGTCTTGCGGACTGCCCCCCGCCAATTCCCAGCCGTCCCCACCGAACAGCCAGAGGTTGCCACCTTTGTCCGTCCACCCAGCTGCGCCGTATCGGGCTCCTGGGGTGTTGGTGAAAGGGTTCGGAAACGTCCCAGGCGGTGTAGGTGCAGTTGCCGGGAACGAGCCGTACTGCGGCGCGCCAATCGGTCCAGCCGTTTTCGTGCCGTCGATCCATGTCCAATCATTATGCCCACAGTCGACTACCACGGTGTTGACGCTCGCGGTTACCACGCCCTTATAGTTCCACAATGTGCAGCCCTGGCTCTGGGTGCTAGCCGCGTGAAATATCGAGATCTGGTATTGGTCGTTGAGCGCCTCCTGCGTGGCAAACGTGAAGGGTCCGTTTTCCGTGATATTTAGGGTGTTGCCCAAGTTATTCTGCAAGAGGAAGCTGCCGTCCGTAAGCACGCCATTGTTGGGGGGAATCCCGGCAAGACCAACGACTGTTCCACCGACGCTATACGTCACCGCAGGGCAGACAATCGCAACGTTGGTGACGTTGCCAGTAGCAGTCCCGCTGCCTGTGCCAGAGGTGACAGTACAATTCTGCGTCGGCGCCGTGGGCTGCGCGAAGATTGTTACATTGTAGGCGGTGCCGGTGGGAACGAGCTTTTTGAACGTGAATGCCTGGTTTCCATTCGCTGGGCTAATCGGGAGCTGTTCGGAATCGCTGCTGTTTTGGAGGATTAAGCCCGTGCCGACAACTCCGGTGACCGTGCCACCGATGGAGAAACTCAGTACGCAGTTCACCGCCACGTTGGTGATGTTTGCGCTCGCAACCCCGCTTCCATTCGTCACCGTGCAGATCTGGTTGGGGTTGACCGGTTGCGTAACCACCGTGACGACATAGACATCCGCCCCGGTTACCGGCGTCTTGAAGGTGAAAGATCCATTCGCCGTAACCGTCAGGCTGTCGCCGCCGTTGTTCTGCAAGATTACACTCGAGCCAGGGACGACGAGCCCGGAAACCGTACCACCAATGGTGGCGGTGACTGGATTTGTGGTGCATGAGACGGTGACGGTGACGTTGGCGCTGACGTTGCTTCCGCTGGCTGTGCTTGGGCTGGCTGCGCAAGTCTGGGTCGGATTGCTGGGTTGTGTTTGAACGGTTACCGCGTACGACCCGCCTTTGGCGACGGTGCTCGCGAACGCAGAGGTGCCGTTCACAGTGATCGTGAGCTTATCCGTGGTATTATCCGCAAGAACCAGCCCCGTGCCCGCAAGCCCGCTAACCGTCACGCTGATCGTAAAGGGACCGCCGCCCGAACCTGAGCCTGAACCCGAGCCGACGGGGCCGCTGCAGGCGGAAAGCACAAAAGAAATCAGGAGTAGTGACAGAGAGACGACAGACTTGAAGTGGGGTTTCATAGAGATCGATTGCTCCTTTGGTACTTTGCGCCTTCGAGGCTGCGGGCAATTGCCATGTATTCGGCATTCCCCGGTCGGTCCAAGTTGGACGTAAGCATGCGTCAGGGATGCGGTTGAGCGCGAAATCGTCTGGGCAGGGCATATGGTAATAAATCACACGCAAACCGTTACGTAGAGTACTGTGCAGTTTTGCATTGAGGCAATATTCAATAGCTCTAGTGTGTCTACATGAGCACTATATTTTTGAAATGAAGTACGTAAATGAAAATACGCTGGCGGACCTCAGACCCGATTACTCCTGGATCGGGAACTTCCACTACGACGCCGTTCATGGCCAGATTGAGGCTTGGGCCTTACGGGCTGGGCCAACTCATGGCACGCCTCCGGCGGAAAATTTTGAGAAAATGAGCGCAGAAAGAAGATGAAGGAAAAGGTACCTCCGCCAAGAGTATTAGCTTGCGTGCCCCACCCGCCGATTGATTGAGCACTCGTTTCTCAAGGCAAGGAACAAGCACCTACCGCGTCGCCTACGGGCATCGGTGCGAATCGCCGCACCGAAGCGGTCGACGAGGAACTCCTTACCATCGACAACGTATGCCACCGGCGAACGCCACCGCCGCGCCGCGCGGACGTTCCATCGTTAATTTTACTATTCGCCTCTCCGGGGAAGAGCGAAAGCGACGAAGGCATCGCCAACGGGGTTATCACACACATGCCCGCCACCCAGACAGTTACCATTTGCGGTGATACTGCGATCCGGTACATTTCCACCGAAGGCGTTGACGATAAACTCGCGCCCATCCGCGAGGTAGGCTATGGGGCCCGCCGCCGCTCCACCGGCGTTTTTAATGTTGGTGGGAGCATCGTAGGTAAACAGCACCTTGCCTGACTTTGCGTCAGCCGCATCAAACTTACCGTTCCCCTCACCGAAGAACACCACATCACCGGCAACGAGCACGCCCGACTTCGCCGGTTGAGGCACCTGAATCTTCCAAACAACTTTACCTGTCCGCGTGTCGGTCGCCCCGTACAGGCCAAAGGGCTTTGCGCCAGGAACGTGATTGATGAAGGTTGAGCCCAGGTGCAGGTCTCCGTTGACCGCCTGGGGGATAAGACTGTCATTGCCGGAGTGAGTCTTGAAGACATCCGGATCGTGCCTGGCGCCGTAGTAGACGAATTTTGTTCGTGGGCTATAAGCTGCCGGGTTCCATTCGCATCCCCCGTTGTCACCTGGCATAATCAGCCGCAGCGTGTCATCGGGAGGAGTGTATTGGGGCGAAAGGACAACTTCAGTCTGACCTGGAGCGAGGAAGGAGGTAAAAGCAGCGGTTATAGCAGCTGTGTCGGGCTGTTCCGCTGG
>Ga0137412_10002463_pt1 | contig 14670 bp, 18 predicted proteins | sample CZODoug2_1_16fun_FD_122160 | JGI IMG/M metagenome (GOLD analysis project Ga0137412, IMG submission 122160) | Vadose zone soil fungal communities from Angelo Coast Range Reserve, California, USA - CZODoug2_1_16fungal (Hybrid Assembly) | ecosystem: Environmental > Terrestrial > Soil > Vadose zone... | reverse complement strand
TGGTGATAGGGCAGGCTGGTGACGCCCGAGCCCAGCCGGATGTAGCGCGTGCGCTGGATGGCGGCGCCGATGAACACTTCCGGCGAGGCGATGGTCTCCCAGCCGGCGGAATGGTGCTCGCCGATCCAGGCCTCGTCGAAGCCCAGCTCGTCGATCCACTCGACCAGCTCCATGTCGCGCGCCATGGAAAGCGTCGGGTTCTCGCCCACCCGATGGAACGGGGCGAGGAAAATGCCGAATGTCAGCCCCTTGTGATTGCCGGTCTGTGCCATGTGAAACCTCCGTTGGACGACCGTAGCATGGGCCCGACATTGACCGAAGCCACGCCTTGCGCCGATCATCGCGCGATGACCGAGGCCGCTCCTCTGCCGCTGGCACGCTTCACCATCGTCGAGGCGAACGACGCTGATGTGCCGCTCTGCCTGCGATTGGCGACGTCGCTCGCGGCCAAGATCGCCGCCGACCTCGGCGCCGATGTGCTCAAGATCGAGCCACCCGGTGGCGATCCAGTGCGCAGCGCGCCGCCGTTTCTGCCGCAGGGCGGAAGCGCACTCTTCCAGTTCCTCAACACCTCCAAGCGCTCGCTGGTGTTCGATCTCAAGACCGACGCGGGCCGCGCAAGCCTGGCGCGACTGCTCGACAAGGCCCATGCCTGCCTGTTCGAGGAGCCGGCCTCGGTCGCGCCGTTGCTGCGGGCAGGCCGTGCGACGCCGATCGAGATCGCCGCGTTCCCCGTCGAAATGGATGCCGCGGCACGACCGGTGAGCGGGCTCGTGATCCAGGCGCTGGGCGGGCTGATGCACATGGTGGGCGAGCCCGAGCGCAAGCCGTTGAAGCTCGCCGGCCACCAGGCGTCCTATGCCGCGGGCCTCACCGCCTTCACCGGCCTCGCCGCTGCGCTGGCGGCGCGCGAGGCCGGCCAGCGCCCGCCTCATGTCCGCGTGTCGCTGGCCGAAGTGATGCAATGGGTGAACTGGAAGGCAGCCTCGGGCGCCGCAGCCGGCGGCACCCCGCCGGGCCGCGAGGGCAAGGGCTCGGAGTTCCAGATCGTGCCCTGCCGCGATGGCCACGTCGCCGTGGTCTACACCGTGACGCAATGGCCGGCGACGCGTGCGCTGATCGGCGACAAGCGCCTGGAAGATGCGAAGTTCGCCACACGCGCCGGCCGTCGCAAGCATATCGCCGAGCTTTACGACATCATCACACCGTGGTTCGCCGACAAGACACGCGCCGAGATCCAGAAGGCGGCGCAGTCCAAGGGCGTGCCGTTCGGCCCGATCTTCTCGCCGGCCGAGCTGCTCGAGTCAGAGCAATACGTGACGCGTTCCTTCCTGGCCGAGATGAAGCATCCCGCGCTGGGCAGGTTCCTGATGCCGCAACTGCCGGTGCAATGGAACGGCCGCTCCTTCGCGCCACGGCCTGCGCCCGAGATGGCGCGATCGGAGCTCGCGGCATGAGCCGCCCTCTTTCCGGCGTGCGCGTGCTCGATTTCGGCCTGCTGACGGCCGGCGCCAATACGTCGGCCATGCTGGCCGATCTCGGCGCCGATGTGATCAAGATCGAATCGGGTGCCTACCTCGATCCCTTCCGCGTCGTCGGTAAGCCCGACAACGACGACGGATGGTGGAACCGCTCGCCACAGTTCCGCTTCACCAACCGCAACAAGCGCGGACTGGCGCTCAATCTCAAGGACCCCGAAGGCCAACGCGTGATTCGCGAGCTCGTGACGCACTGCGACGTGGTGGTCGAGAATTTCCGCCGCGGCGTGCTCGACCGCGCGGGCCTGGGCTACGCCGCCTTGAAGGAGATCAATCCCCGCATCGTCTTCGCCGCCATCTCGAGCCAGGGCGATACGGGACCGGAGCGCATGAACGTGTCGTTTGGCTCGACGCTCGATGCGACCAGCGGCATCGCTTCGCTCACCGGTTACGAGGGCGAGGAGCCGCGCATCTCGGGCATGGACGTGAACTATCCCGACCAGATCGTGTCGCTGTTCGCCACCGGCATCGTCATCGCGGCCGTGATGGAAGCGCGCCGCAGCGGCACGGGCGCGTTCCTCGACTTCTCCCAGCGCGAGGTCGCCTCCTTCACCCTGGGCGAGGAAATTCTGGCCGCCTCGGCCGACCCGGCGCGGCGGCCCGGCCCGCGCGGCAACAGCGAAGAAGGCGTGGCCCAGCAGGATGCCTACCGCTGCAAGGACGGGCGCTGGATCGCCGTCACGCTCAATGCGGCCGATCCGTCGCTCGGCTCGTTCTGTGCCGCCCGAGACAGCAAGGACGCCGTGGCGGCGCTGCTCGCCCGAGGGCTCGCCGCCGCACCCTGCAACGATGGCGCCGACCTGCTGCGCGACGCCAGCCTCGCCGGCGTCAGCCTGGTGCGCGACGAGCATGGCGGGCTGGTCAAGGGCCTGCCCTACCGGCTCGACGGCCAGGGCATCACCATCGAGCGCGCCGCGCCCGATCTCGGCCAGCACACCGACGAAGTGCTGCGTGAACTTTTGGGCTATGGCGACGCCGACCTGGCGAAACTGAAGGAATCGGGCGTGACCTCGAAGACGCCCGCGATTGGAGAGATCTGAATGGCGCGCGCCGAAGTGCACAAGCTGATGGAGCGCCTGGCGATCCCGGCCATCGCCGCGCCGATGTTCCTGGTCTCCAACCCGGCGCTCACCTTGGCCTGCTGCAGCGAAGGCATCATGGGCAGCTTCCCGGCGCACGGCACGCGCAGCCGCGAGGAGTTCCAGGCCTGGCTCGACGAGATGCAGGAAGGCATGAAACGGCTGGAGGATTCCAGCCGCAAGCCCGCGCCCTGGGCGGTGAACCTGGTCGTGCATCCATCGAACCCGCGCTATCCCGGCGATCTCGAGCTGGTCGAGAAATACCGGGTGCCGGTGGTGCTGACGTCGAAGGGCGCGCCGGGCGATGCCATCAAGCGCATCCATGGCTGGGGCGCCGTGGCGCTGCACGACATCGCCAACCGCCGCCATGCCGAGAAGGCGCTGGAGGCGGGCGTCGACGGCGTGATCGCGGTCGCGGGCGGCGCCGGCGGCCATACCGGCACGATCAACCCCTTCGCCCTGATGAACGAGGTGCGCCAGTTGGGCGGTCACTTCGCCATCGTGCTGGCGGGCGGCCAGACAACCGGCCGCGACGTTCTGGCCGCCGAGGCGATGGGTGCCGACCTCGCCTATATCGGCACGCGCTTCATCGCCACGCAGGAAGCGATGGCGGCGGCGGCGCATAAGGACATGATCCTGAAGACCCGCGCCACCGACGTCTTCCTTACCGCCTCGATCGATGGCGCGCCCGCCAACTGGCTGACGCCCAGCCTGCTGGCCGCCGGCGTCGACCTCGATGTTCTCCGCACGACACTCCCCGGCAAGATCGTCGCTGCTCAGGAGAACAAGAAGCGCTGGAAGGACATCTATACGGCGGGCCACGGCGTCGGGAACATCGAGGACATTCCGACGGCGGCCGAGCTTTGTAGTCGGTTGGTTGAGCAGTACCGGGCTGCGAAGAAAGACTTGACGCGGTTGATAGCTTAGTTGGCATTCAGTTGAATTTGGTTCAAAATGAACCTAATTAAACCGGAGTGAACCATGTCCGCATTCACCGTGCGTTTGCCCGACGATGTTTCCAAGAAGCTCGATGCGCTGGCGGCAAAGCTCGATCGATCGCGATCCTATGTTGCCGTGCAGGCAATCGAGGATTTCGTCGCGCGTGAAGCCTGGCAGCTTGCTGACATCGAAGCCGGCCTGCGCGAGGCTGAGCGCGGAGACTTCGCCAGCGACGCCGAGGTTGCCGCGACCATCGCCAAATACACGAAGCGCAAGCGGCGGCGGTGAAGAGAGCGGTCCGGTGGACAAGGCGAGCGCGTCGTCGCCTCGAAAGCATTGGCGCTCATATAGAAGCCGACAATCCCGCCGCTGCCGCGCGCGTGGTTGGCGCCATCGCACTCGGCATCCAGCGTCTCGCCCGCGCACCGGGCCAAGGCCGGCCCGGGCGCAGTCGCGGCACGCGTGAGTTGGTCGTTGTAGGGACACCCTACATCGTGGCCTATCGCGTTCATGCCAACGACATCGAAATTCTGACGATCCAGCATGGAGCGCAGCTCTGGCCGGACGACCTCTAATTCCGCACGATGACCGCCACGGCATAGACGGTGACGGGCCCCCTGCTCTAGGCTTCGCCCCCTGAGTTCAGGGGGACGCGCGTGAAGACGAAGGCGGCAGTCTGTTACGAAGCCGGCAAGAACCTCGAGATCGAAACCGTCGATCTCGAAGGGCCGAAGTTCGGCGAGGTGCTGGTCGAGATCAAGGCGTCGGGCGTCTGCCACACCGACGAGTTCACGCGCTCGGGCGGCGATCCCGAAGGCCTCTTCCCGGTGATCTTCGGCCACGAGGGTGCGGGCGTCGTGGTTGATGTCGGCCCCGGCATCATATCGCTCAAGAAGGGCGATCACGTGATCCCGCTCTACACGCCCGAATGCCGCGCCTGCAAATCCTGCCTGTCCGGCAAGACCAATCTCTGCACCGCGATCCGCGCGACCCAGGGCCAGGGCGTGATGCCCGACGGCACCTCGCGCTTTTCGCTCAAGGGCAAGAAGATCCACCACTACATGGGCTGCTCGACCTTCTCCAACTACACGGTGCTGCCCGAGATCGCGCTGGCGAAAATCCGCCCCGACGCGCCGTTCGACAAGGTCTGCTACATCGGCTGCGGCGTCACCACCGGCATCGGCGCGGTGATCAACACCGCCAAGGTCGAGCCGGGCGCGAACGTCGTGGTGTTCGGCCTGGGCGGCATCGGGCTGAACGTCGTGCAGGGCGCGCGCATCGCGGGCGCCAACATGATCGTCGGCGTGGACACCAATCCGGCGCGCAAGGCGCTCGCCGAGAAGTTCGGCATGACGCATTTCGTCAATCCGAAGGAAGCCGGTGGCGACCTCGTCGCGCATCTGGTGAACCTGACCAAGGGCGGCGCCGACTACAGCTTCGAATGCATCGGCAACGTCGACGTGATGCGCCAGGCGCTGGAGTGCTGCCACAAGGGCTGGGGCGTATCGGTGATCATCGGCGTCGCGGGCGCGGGCCAGGAGATCAAGACGCGCCCGTTCCAGCTCGTCACCGGCCGCGTATGGAAAGGCACCGCCTTCGGCGGCGCCAAGGGCCGGCGCGACGTGCCGAAAATCGTCGACTGGTACATGGATAAGAAGATCAACATCGACGACCTGATCACGCACAAGTTGAAGCTCGCCGACATCAACAAAGGTTTCGACCTGATGCACGAGGGCAAATCCATACGCTCGGTGGTGGTCTACTGATCAAGACCGTTTCCCGCAGCAAATGTTTCGGCGGCGAGCAGGCTGTCTACAGCCACGAGTCGCGCGAAACCGCGTGCGTCATGCGCTTTGGCGTGTTTCTTCCGCCGCAGGCGCAAGCGCACACGGTACCGGTGCTCTATTGGCTTTCGGGCCTCACCTGCACGGAAGAGAATTTCATCGTCAAGGCGGGCGCGCAACGCGTGGCCGCGGAGCTGGGGCTCGCCCTCGTCGTCCCGGATACCAGCCCGCGCGGACTGAAGATTCCAGGCGAGGCTGACAACTATGATTTCGGCCTGGGCGCCGGATTCTACGTGGACGCGACTCAAGCGCCGTGGTCGCGCGGCTACCGGATGTACTCCTACGTTGCGAAGGAATTGCCCCGGCTGATCGAATCCGAATTTCCCGTCGATTCCGCGCGCACCGGCATCTTCGGCCATTCAATGGGCGGGCACGGCGCGTTGACCATTGCGCTCAAGAATCCCGGGACTTACAAGTCGGTGTCGGCCTTTGCTCCGATCTGCTCGCCGATGCGCTGCCCCTGGGGGGAAAAGGCGCTGAGGGGATATCTCGGCGCCGATCGCGCCCTCTGGCGGGACTATGACGCGACCGCCCTCGTCGAGAGCCGCGGATGGAAGGGGCCTGCGTTTCTCGTCGATCAGGGCACGAGCGACCAGTTTCTGGAGAGCCAGCTCAAGCCCGAGCTGTTGAAGGAAGCTTGCAGCCGGTCCGGCGTGCCCCTGGATCTTCGCCTGCAAGAGGGGTACGACCACAGCTACTTTTTCATCGCGAGCTTCATCGAGGATCATCTTCGATACCACGCGCGCAATCTGTAGCCCCTCTCACTCGACTAGGCTTGATCAACTACCCCGCGCCGGCCAGACGGCGCGCGCGGATGTGAAAGCGCAGCTCGACGCCGTTCTTCACCGCGATGGCCCCGCCCAGGAGCGAGTAGGGCGTGATGCCGAAATCGGTCTGCTCGAACGAGAGACGCCCGGTCACGCTCACCTTTTCCGCGTCCGCCTCGATCTCGGCCGGCACGTGCAGGGTGCGCATATGACCGTGCAGCGCGATCGCGACGGCGAGCGTCGTTTTCTTCCCCGTCGCATTCGCGCCGGCGATGCTGATGAGCGCGAACGGAAACTTTTCCGCCTCGAGCACCCTCGTCAGCATGTTGGAGCGCGTACCCTCGATATCGGACTCGGTGGGTTGGGTCTCGAATCCCGCTTCGACGCGCAGCGCCGGCTCGTCCACCGTCAGGCGCGCGAGTGCGACGTAAAGGTCGGCACGGCCTTCACCGGGCGCGAGGTAGCCCGTGACGTCGTGGCTCGCGACGACGTGGTCGTGGCCCAGGCGCGCGAGCGACCCGGAGCGGCGCACTTCGATCACGACCAGCGACTCGGCGGGATCGACGCGGAACACGGACTTGCCCTGCTTCAGGGCCTCCAGGTAGAACGCCTCGGGAAACTCGGCCGGGGGAGCGGATGGCGCCTCCACACGCAGGAGCTGCGCGCAGCCGGCGAGGACGGCCGCGAGAGCGGCCGCTGCCAGGGCGGCGCGATGAAGCCGAAAGCGCATCCTCAGCCTTTCCGCAGCTTCACCTTGAATTTCACTTTCACGTCGGCACCGATGACGTCGGCCGCCGCCCACTCGCCGAGGCCGATTCCGAAGGCGCCGCGCTTCACCGTGAACTCACCTTCCATGACGGCACCGTCGCCCGCCGTCCAGGTGAACGGCACCTCGAGCGGCTGCTTCACGCCCTTCAGCGTGAGCGTGCCGCGCGCCACGTAGCGTTTGCCGTCGCGGCGTAAGTCGGCGGAGTGGAACTCGGCATGGGGAAAGGCGGCATAGTCGAACCAATCCTTGCCGCGGATCTCCTTGTTCACGTCCGGGATGTTCATGTCGGCACTGGTGACCTTGATGGTGACATCGAGGCTGCCGCCTGCGGGTTTGTCCGGGTCGAAGCGCACGCGAGCGTCGAACTCCTTGAACGCGCCTGGCACGGGAGTCTTCTCGAAGGTGGCGATGAACTCCAGCTTGCTGCCGGCGGGATCCATCTTCCAGTCGGCCGCGAGCGCCGGGACCGCAAGGAGCAGGCCGCAGAGCCAAAGCAGGGAGAGGACTTTCGTCATGGGGTTCTCCAGGTGCCGGGGAGCATTCGTATCAGCATGGTGTTGCGCTTGACGAAGTGGTGCCGCAGCGCGGCGCCGATGTGCGCGACGAGCACCAGCGCGAGCAGCGTGAAAAGCCCGCCGTGCACGAGCGCGAAGAGGTCGGCGGTAGGTTCGTCCGGCGCCACGATCGCGGGCAGCGGAATCAGCCAGAAAATCCGGAACGGAACGTTGGAAGCGGAGTTGATGATCCAGCCGGTCACGGGGAGCGCGACCATCAGCGCGTAGAGCAGGAAGTGGCCCAGGCGCGCTGCGGCGCGCTCCCAGGCCGCCATGCCCGCGGGCAATTCCGGCGTGGGATTGGCGAGCCGCCACAGGATGCGCAGCCCCACGAGCGCGAGGATCAGCATGCCGGTCGACTTGTGCCAGAAAAAAAGCTCGATCTTCGTCGGCGACACCCGCCAGTTCGCGGCCATCAGGCCGAGCGCGATCTGCGCCAGGATGAGCGCCGCCATGACCCAGTGAAAGAGCTTCGCCGGGGCGCCCCAGGAATCGGAAGCGTTACGCAGCATGCCCGTATTTTACGGGCTGACCGCGCAATCGCGCCCGACCCCCGGCTCGGCGGCCGGGGACCGGGCCGCTTGGCTCACGCAGTCAGCAAAGGGAAAGCCTCCCGTCAGCCCGCTGAAAGTACGAGGTCCGTACAATTCCCTTCACAAAAGGGAGGGTGTCTTGGCTCTGCAACGGCAGCTCACGCTGCCTTTCACGCTATTGCTCGGCATCGCCTATGTGGTGCCGGGATTGGTCGGACACGATCCGTGGAAGCCCAACGAAGCGTACAGCTTCGGAATCATCTACAACGTCTGGGGCGGCGGCGATTGGGTCGTTCCGATCCTCGCGGGGGAGCCGTTCATGGAAAAGCCCCCGTTGTTCTACATCAGTGCCGCCTACGTTGGAGCGCTATTTTCTCCTTGGCTGCCGCTGCACGATGGAGCGCGCCTGACCTCGGGAATCTATGCCGCGGCGACTCTGGTGCTGGTGGGTTTGTCCGCGCGCGCCACTTGGGGCGAGGGACGCGGCCTCGTCGCAGTGACAGCGTTCCTCGGCTGCATTGGACTGCTGGTCGATTCGCATCTGATGTTCACCGACATCGCCTTGCTCGCTGGATTCGCGCTGTCGTACTATGGGCTCGCGCTCAGCCGGACCCGCCCTGCTTGGGCAGGTCTTGCGTTGGGCACAGGCGTGGGAATCGGCTTCATGTCCAAGGGACTGATTGCCCCCGCCATAGTGGGTTGCATCGCGGTGTCCCTGCCCGCTTTGTTCCGCCCTTGGCGCAATCGCGATTACGCGCGCTGCCTTGCGGTTGCCCTCCTCGCCGCAATGCCTTGGCTGATCATCTGGCCTTACGCTCTCTACCAGAGATCCCCCGAGCTGTTCATGCAATGGTTCTGGATCAACAACCTCGGGCGCTATTTCGGATTCGCTCACCTGGGGGCGCAATCCGAACCTTGGTTTTACACCCGGACTTTGCCGTGGTTTGCCTGGCCGGCGCTGCCCTTGGCACTATGGACCGCGTGGCGGCTCGGGCCGGAAGGATTGAAGCGCCCGGAACTGCAACTGCCAGCGCTTTCGGTTGTCGTGATGCTTGCAGTTCTCGGCGCTTCTGCTTCCGCGGGTACGCAATATGCGCTGCCGCTCCTGATACCTCTGTCGGTGCTCGCGGCCGGTGCGGCGGGCTTGCTTCCGCAGCGCGCCGCGACAACGATCGACTGGCTGTGGCGTGTCGTGTTCGGTTTGCTTGCCTTGGTGCTATGGTGGGGCTGGATGGAGATGATGTTCCAGGGACATCCGCCCGAATGGTCCTGGTTGGCTCCTCACTTGCCTGTCGATTTCGAGCCCACGTTCCAGGGATTCGCCTTTGCCGCGGCCGCGGCGTTGACTTTGGGCTGGATCCTGCTCCTGCTCAGATTGAAGGAATGGGAAGTCCGCCCCCTGCTCAGCTGGACGGCGGGACTCGTACTGGTTTGGGGTCTGCTCTCGACGCTGTGGCTGCCGTGGCTCGACAACGCAAAGAGCTACCGCGGGATGTTTGCGTCCATGCAGCGCGCCCTGCCGATGGACCGCGGCTGCCTCGCCAGCCGGAATCTCGGTGAGCACGAGCGGGCCATGCTGGAGTACGTGACCGGAATCGTCTCCCTGAGGCACGAAGTCCGGCCCGATGCTCGATGCGATTTCATCCTGCTCCAGGACAAGGCCGGAGATCAGCGCGTCCCTATGCAAGGCGGCTGGGAGCTGGTCTGGCAAGGCAACCGGCCCGGCGACAACAGAGAGCGATTCTCGCTGTTCTGGCGCAAGCCCGGAGAAACGGGGAGGCTGATCACGGCTTCGCGCATCAGACCCGAATGATCAGGTAAGCGCCTCGAACGAAAAAAAGCCTGGAGGTTCTCCAGGCTTGTCCCCGATCCCGCCGGCGGCGGAGGTACGCCGCCGGCGGTCCAGGCCCAGCATGTTTCCGTTGCTCCTTACTCGTACATCACCGGAATCGGTTCGACTTCTTTGGCCTGATTGACGAGCTGGTCCGGCAAGTAGCCGCTGGGGCCGGCGTAAGCGGCGGTGCTGTTGGTCGAAACACCGGAGGTCGCTGCCGCCGGGGCCAGCAGGCCCGCCGCTGCCGCTACCAGAACGGCGCAGATCGCGATCGCGGTGACGGCGAAAAATGCGGACTCGCCGGAGAGGTTTTTGCGGTTCATCATGGTGGTCTCCTTGTCTGGTTTCCGGGCCGGCGGAAATCGCCTGCTCGATGGAGACCACTTTAGGCTTGCGTTCGTCCGTCCTCGCCGTCGCCTGACACAGGGGTTTTGTGCCAAATGCACATTTCGGCTGCCGGGACGGCGGCGCGGGGCGCTCGCGGCGCCCCGCGCCTCACCAATGCGAAGGGAGTTTCTTGTGAACCGTGATGTGCTTGGCGTCGACCGAGATGTAACCGCCCGCGGTGAGGTCCTTGACGATGCGGTTCACCATCTCGCGCGAGCCGCCGATTCGCGCGGCGATATCGTGCTGGGTCAGGCGCTCGGGCACCACGCGCGTGCCCTTTTGCTCGATCGCATTCTCGTCGATGAACTTGGCGAACCGGCCGTAGACGTCCTTCAGGGCCAGGTCGAGGACCTTCTGCGTGAGGCTGCGCACCTTGCCGATCAGCATGCGGATCAGGTGGCGCGCGAACGCCGGGTTGCGATCGAGCAATCCCTCGATGTCGCCGCGCGGAATCACGAAAAAGCGGCACGCCTCGAGAGTCATGATCGAAGCGGAACGCTGGCCTCCGTCGAGCACCAGCTCGCCGAAGTAGTCGCCTACGCCGACGGTGCTGAGCACCACCTCCCTGCCGTCCTCCTCGCTCACGAACGCCTTCACGCGTCCCGAGAGCAGGATGTAGAGGGAGTCGGTCTCGTCGCCTTCGCTGACGACCACCGCATTCTTGGAAAATGAACGCACGGCGCCGTGGGGCGCGAGTACGCGCAGAGCGCCCTCATCGAGATTGGCGAACGGACCGACTTCCTGCGACATGGCGTCCCCCCCGGTTGGCACAGCGCGAAATGAAATTCTGGCACGACCAGGGCCGGTTGTCTCTAGCGCCGAAAGCGCCCCATCGGGCAAGGAGCGCCCCGATGCTAGACTGACATTTTGGGGTCCGGGAGCGGCATGCTGAACGGACTGTGCATGTCGAGCGGGGTCGTGAGGTTCGCTTCCCTGCTTGCGGTGCTGTGTATCGAGGCCGGCGCGGCTCTCGCGCAGGCGCCTTCGCGCCCGGCCGATGCGGCCGGAGCCGAGCGCGAGCTCGTGTGGTACACCGCCATGAACACCCCGGACGCGGCGCCGCTCCGAAAGCTCTTCCGGGAGAGATATCCCGAGGTCAATCTCACCATCCTGCGCCAGCCGGGAGAGAAGATCCGCACGCGCATCCTCACCGAGATGCACGCCGGAAAGTTCTTCTGGGACGTGGTCTCGTTCAACCACCTCGACATCGATGCACTCGCGCAGGAAGGGCTTCTCGCCGCCTACGCGTCCCCGGAGACGCGCAGCGGATTTCCCGGGGGCGCGGTCGATCCGCAGGGCCGCTGGGCGGCGATTTACGTGCGCCAATACGTCATCGGCTACAACACCCGTTCGGTGCCGCCGGCCGAAGCCCCGAAGAGCTGGGATGATCTGTTGCAGCCCGTATGGAAAGAAAAGTTCGCCATGGACGAAAGCGACGTCGAATGGTACGCCGCCATGCTCGATTATCTCGGCCGGGAAAAGGGCGGCGCCTTTATGCGTTCGCTCGCGCGGCAGAAGCCGCAGTTTCGCCGCGGCCACAGCCTGCTCGCCAAGCTCCTGATCGCCGGCGATTTTCCGCTGGCGCTGGTGCACGCCGCCGAAATGGACGAGGCAAGACGGGCCGGGGCGCCCGTCGACTGGGTGAGGACCCTCGATCCGGTGATCACCTCGCCGAGCCAGGTCGCGGTGTCCGCAAAGGCGCCGCATCCCAACGCCGCCCGCCTCTTCGTGGATCTGCTGCTGTCGGCGGAGGGCCAGGCGCTTATCCGCGACCGCGGACGCGTGCCCGCGCGCAACGACCTCGCGCGAGCGCCCGCCCAGGTTCCGTTGAAACTGCACTACGTGAGCCCGCGGCTCGCGCGCGAAGCCGATCGGCACGAAAACGAATTCCGCGAAATATTTCTGCGAGGTCGTTGATCCGTGTCCGCAAAAATCAAACACATCGCCATCGTCAGCGACCAATACGCGCTCGAGGGCCGGTTCTATGAGGCGGTGTTCGGCATGAAGACCGCGGCCGACAAGCGCCCGGAGCGCGCCGTGACCGTCAGCGACGGCGCCGTCGGCCTCAACATCAATCCGCGCAAGGCGGGCCGCCCGGCCGGGCTCGACCATTTCGGCGTGGAAGTGGAGGACGTCGAGCGGACTTGCGCGCGGCTGCGCGAGCGTTACCCCGCCATCCAGGTCCTCAAGCGCCCCAGCACGCGCCCCTTTGCCGGCATCAGCACGCACGACCCCGCTGGCAACCTCTTCGACCTCTCGCAGGCGAACATGGAGAACCGCACCTCGGTCTACGTCGAGCCGCCGCGCGAGCAGGCGCGCGCCATCAGCCATCTGGCGCTTCGCACCTTGCACGCCGACGAGGTGGCGGAGTTCTACGTCGACCTGTTCGGCTTCGAGCGGCTGGCCAGGAAAGCCGGCGACCCGAACCATTACCTGAGCGACGGCCGGATCACCTTGCTCCTCATGCCCTGGAGCATCCTCGACTACGACGGCGGCGGCATCGCGAGGCCCGGGCCGGATCACATCGGCTTCAGGGTGGAGAGCCTGCAGGCGGTGAAGGAGCGCCTGCAGACCGTCGGCGACAACAATCCGCACTTGCGCCCCTTCCCCCTGGGCGCAGGACCGGAGGGGCAAGCGCGGCTCGCGCTCTTCGAGCGCTGCCCGTACGGCGCTCATCATCTCGCCGACCCTGACGGCGTACTGCTCGACATCGCCGAGAAGTAGTCGAACGACGGTGAAGGAAAATTTCATCGAGGTGGAGGGTTTGAACATCCGCTACCTCGAGGAAGGAGGCGGGCCCCCCGTCCTGTTGCTGCACGGAGCCTCGCTCGGCTCCTCGGCGGACGTCTGGGCGGGCAATCTCTCAGGCCTCGCGGCGCACGGCTTGCGCGTGATCGCCTGCGATCAGCCCGGATTCGGCCTGAGCGACAACCCGACAGACCCTTCCGTCGCCTACCGCACGCGCTTCGTCCTGGCGTTCATGGATGCCCTGCGCCTTCCGAAGGCGCATCTCGTCGGCCATTCGCAGTCCGGGCGCATCGCCGTGAGCCTCGCTCTCGAGCACAGCGAGCGCGTGTCCAGGGTCGTCGTGCTCGGCACGGGAAGCCTGCTGCCACCTCTGCCCGGCCGCGGAAAATCGAATGCTGCGGAGGGCGAAGACGGCGGGGCCGCGGAACCCACGCTGGCGGAAACCCGCAGGCTCCTGGAGGAGAACGTCTTCGACAGGACCTTGATCACGCCGGCGGCGCTGCACACGCGCCACCGCATGAGCACGGGAAAGAATTTCCGGGCGTTCCTCGAACGCGCTCGCGCGCGCGACAAGAAGGAATCGAAGCCGGAATCAAAGCCGCTGTGGCAGCGGCTCAACGAAGTGCAGGCCCCGCTGCGGATGATCTACGGGAAAGAGGACCGCGGCGACGCCGCGGAGCGCACCGCGCTCGCGATCGAGCTCAATCCCGGGCTCGACCTGCACCTCCTCCGCCGCTGCAAGCATCTCGTCCAATGGGACGCCGCGGAAGAATTCGCCGCGCTCTGCGGCTCGTTCCTGGCTGAGGAAACGACTGGCAACAGGTAGGATTGCCGGAAGGGAAATTCCCTTTCCGCGACGAGCACTCTCGGAACGGATTCAGTGCGAGCGGCGATTCAGTGCGAGCGGCGCGCGCCGGTGGCTTCGGGCCGTGCTTTGGTCTGGGTCGTCGCGCGCGATGACGTCCTTGCGCGCTTCGTGCGGCGCAGGTAGCTCAACACGGGGGGTGCGAGATCGTGGGCGCTTCCCGAGATTTCCGCTCCATGTATGAAGCGGCCAAACAGGTAGGCCATGCCCAGGCCGACTAAAAGCCATGTGACCAGTACCGCCACTAATGTGATCCAACTCATAAGCCCACGCAGTGATAGGACATGACTTCCACCCGTTGACTGGGACCTTGGCTAGCGGCATTGACGATATCACGAAGTTGCGGCGGAGCCAATCAAAGCATGCCTCAAGTTTGGCGACCCTGCGGGCAGAATGCACGGGCAGAAGCAGGAAAGCGCCGCGATTTGTCTCCTGCAGGCGACATTCCCGTCCCGAACTGATCGTCGTCCGCCGCCGTATTGACCGGGGCAGACCCGCTGAATGGTCGTTGATCCCGGGGCCGGGATCGGCCGCGGGTCCCCACGTTCCATCCGGATTCCTGTTGGCCGTGACGATGTTGCTTCCGCCCGCGTACGCGCCGTTGAGTCCCAGGTTGACGGCCTCCGCCCAGGTGCGGTCCGGGTTTCTCGTCGCAACATAGATGTCGAGCTCATCGAACGGGTTTGTGCTGTGGTGCAGACCCGGCCTGTCGGGCCCGGAAAGCACCGGTGGCTGTGCCCCCGCGCTGATGACCCACGGCGCGAAGTCGTATCTCGAATACATGAAATAGAGCCTCTGCCCGTCTCCGGATAT
>Ga0137412_10002462_pt1 | contig 14674 bp, 17 predicted proteins | sample CZODoug2_1_16fun_FD_122160 | JGI IMG/M metagenome (GOLD analysis project Ga0137412, IMG submission 122160) | Vadose zone soil fungal communities from Angelo Coast Range Reserve, California, USA - CZODoug2_1_16fungal (Hybrid Assembly) | ecosystem: Environmental > Terrestrial > Soil > Vadose zone... | reverse complement strand
GTTCTCCTGGTATTCGAACTCGTGCTGATTGCTCGCATGGTCGTCGACTGGGTGGGCGTGCTGTCCCCGTCGAGCGGCGGCAGCGGCCTCTACCAGGCGCGCCGAATCATCTACGCCATCACCGAGCCCGTAATCGGCCCGGTCCGGCGGGTGCTCAAACCCGCGCGGTTCGGGTCCGTATCAATCGACCTTGCCTTCACCGCCGTGTTCGTGGGGGTGATCCTCCTGCGCAGCGTCGTGGTACCGCTGATTCCGTTCTGAGGCCCCGCGGTTAGCCAGGGGTGGTGCCACCCCGTTCGGCGGGCATTGGTGGCGGCAGCGGCGTGGTCGAGGTTGGTGTCGTCGACGTGGGCGTGGTCGAGGTCGTCGCCGTGGTTGGCGCCGTTGCCGTTGGTGTCGTCGACGCCGTTGGCGTCGTCGGCGATTCCGGCCCGTGGTAATCCACCATCGGCTCCGTGCGAATCACCTCGGACCCCACACTGACCACCAGCGATCTCGGTGTCACCGTGTAGGTGATGCCATCGTTCTCGGCGATGAACTTGCCGTCGCTGGAGCGCGTAGCGGAAATGATGAGCTTGGCGCCGTCGCGCACGCGCACGCCGCGATATTCGTATTGACCGCTGGGGCTCTCGCAGATCGCCACTCGCGAAGTGTCCGTGCTACCGAACGCGGCTGCCGTGTTCGGCGAGGAACACCGCGCCGTTGAGTCCACGAAACCCTGGCTGTCGGTCGTGGGTTCGGCGGTGGCGGAGGGCACCGTAACGGCGAGCAGTGCCAGACACGCGGCCGCAGTAATGGTCAGGCGGTGGGCGGGCGCGAGGTGGGAGTACATCGTCTACCACCAGACCACGGCTGCGGCGGTTGCGGCTGTACCCACGCCGAGTTACGAGGCACTTGTTGGGTCACCGCTATACGAGCTGGGACACCGCTGCGATGGTGGGACTCGCATCGGCGGCCGCCGCCAGCGAAAATGGCGGCGCCGCAGCTAACGCGATCAAGGGCGCGACGGCCATCGCCGCGGTGGCGACGATGAAGGCTAGACGGCGAATCATGGTGGGCTCCTCACGACGTAGATCGCTGTTACGACGTACAAGCCGGATCGGCGCCCGCAAATTCCTTAGATCATCCAACTTGTTTAGGTGCCGTTGGTCACAGCCGGTGGGGGTACTGCAGGCCCAGCGCGACTTCGTTGCGAGCACCGTCGTCAGGCAGTCTCCTCGCCAATGAGCGCGGCGATGGCAGCCGTGCGCGGTGCGAACACGTCGAGCACGCCGACCGCCCGCACTGCCGGAACGAGCGCGCGCAACTGCGCCTCCACCTCTGCGTAGAGAGCGTCGGTCGGTGCCAGTGACTCGAGGATCTTGGCGTTGGCAATGAAGGCGGCGACCGAGCCCTTGCGCACCTCGGTGCCGTTCAGCGTCGCGCTGTTCACATCGTCGGCCAACACGTCTTCTGGTCGCACCACACGTGATTCGGACATCGGACACCCCTTCCGGCATATGCGTGCCAATTGCACGCATATTTCACGGTAACAGAAATGCGTGCTGATTGCACGTATCCTGTGAGCATGGGTACCACCACTCGGGGCGCGCGGGTCGAGGCACAACTGGGCAGGCTGTTGCTGCGGAGCACCAGAACCTATCTCTACGACCAGCTGGTCGCGGGGGTCGACGGCGTCGACGCCACCACGTATCCGGTGCTATCGGGCCTCGCCCGCATCGGTCCGACCACGGCCACCGAGCTCGCCGCGGCCATCGGCCTGGACCGGACTGCCACCACGCGCTATGCCACCAGACTGCAAGCGGCAGGCCTTCTACAGCGCGCCTCGGACGACCAGGACCGCAGGGCAATACGGCTCGAGCTGACGCCCGCCGGACAAGAGGCGGTAGCCGCGATGCGCCACACGCTCAGCCAGCTCTTCGACGACATGCTGAGCACCTGGAAGCGCGATGAGGCAGAACAGTTCGTGACTTCGCTCGAGCGCTTCACCACGATGCTGGAGCAGCGCAGGTGACTCCAGGCCGCCCCGCGGTTCACACCGAGCGACGCAGGGCCGGAATCACCTCCGTTGCAACGTGTTCGAACTCGCTCATACGCTCCCGTGGGGGCAGGTCGAAGACGAACTCCGTCATGCCGATGGCGGTGAACCGCTCGACCACTTCCTCCAGAGATACCCCGCTGTTCCAGATATCCCACGGACCGAAGGGCGTAAACGAGCGCCGCAGCGACTTGGGGTCACGCCCGGCCGCCCGGCATAGATCGTCGAGCTTCGCGTTCTGCCGCGCGGTGGTTGCCAAGATCTCGGCGGGGTCGTCGACCAGTGGCCCGATGGTGTTCCAGACGTCGGCGCGCTCGGCGGTCACCCGCAGGACGGTTGGTGACTGGCCGCCGGTAATCAGCGTGGGACGAGGGCGTTGCACGGTACCGGGGACGGTCGCCACATCGCGTGCCTGCAGCCACTCGCCCGTGTACGTGAACGGCTCGCCGCGCCCGCTCAAGATGCCGTCGAGGATGGCGACGTAGTCGGCGAACCGGCCTGCGCGCTCCTTCGGCGGCCAGGGATCTTCACCGACCGCGTGGTGGTCCCAGTCGAACAGTCCCGCACCAATGCCCAGATCCAGTCGGCCACCGGACAGATGGTCGACGGTCAGCGCCTGACGCGCCAGCGTAGCGGCGGGCCTCAAGATGGGGTTGCTGACCAGCGTGCCGATCCGGATGCGCTCGGTGGCGGCCGCCGCCAACGGCAGCACGCTCCAGCCGTCGAACCACGGCTTGCTGCGGTCGCGCAGGTCAGAACTGTGGTCTGGCACGACAACCTGGTCGAAGCCCAACTCCTCGAGTTGCCGGAACTGGCGGGGTTGATCGAGAAGCGTCCCGTCCGGATAGAGCAACACACCGAACTTCAGGGCCGTGCGTTCCTGTTCCCGGCCTGGGGGGTGGGCCGTCGGCGTCGCGAGCGACATTGTCGGGTATCTCCTCTTGGTGTGGCGTGGCTAGGTGTTCAACGCTATGAAGTACCGTCAGGCGCCGCAAGTACCCACCTTTTGGTGCGCTACTTACCAGAAGGTAAGAATCATTGTGCAGCAATGCTATTCGCGCTGGGGGATCGAATTCGTGCTGGAAGTCGTTGGCCGCAAATAGAAGACGCCCAAGGTGAAGCCACGGCGGAGATTCCGAGGAAAGTCCGCCGTGGCGTCACGTTGGGCGCACCCGCGAGAAGAGCGCTAGGCCGCGCGCGCTTCGTCGACGTAGACCTCTTTGATCACCTTGGGTCCGAACGGCCAGGTGCTCTCGGTCTTGGCGTAGATCAGATAGGCGACGGCGCCAATCGCGATCCAGCCCAACGACAATCCGATCGACAGCCAGCTCGCTGACACGTAGATGTAGACCCAGCCGACCAGTGCGACGATGGTCGGCAGCGGATACAGCCACTGCTTGTACGGCCGCGGCAGATCTGGCTGGCGACGGCGCAGCACGACGATCGCGGCGACCTGAGCCAACGACTGGATGATGACGAGCGTCGCCACCGCGGCATTGATGACCGTGGTCAGCGTGAACAGCGAGCCGATGATGGTGATCGCGCCCATGGTGATTACACCGGCGGTGGGCAGGTTCAGCTTCGGGTGCAACTTGCCGAACACCGGAAGGAACACCTTGTCGCGAGCCGCTTCGAACGGAACGCGGGAGCCACCGAGCAGTCCGGCGAACACCGATCCGATGGCCGCGATGACGATGAGGGCGGTGATCACTTGCGCCGTTCCACTTCCCCACGCCTGCTCGATCACACTCGAGGCGACCGACGTCGCACTCTTCAGTTCCTCCAACGGAATCGAGCCGAGCACGCCGACCTGCAGCAGGAAGTACAGGCTCATGATGCCGAGGATCGAGATGATGATCGAGCGCGGGAGGGTCCGGCCCGGGTCGCGCACCTCAGCGCCGAGGTAGGCGGTGGTGTTGTAGCCGAGGTAGTCGTAGATCGCGATGATCAGGCCCGCGCCGAGGCCGGCCCAGAACGATCCCCCGCTGAAGCTGAATGCACCAGGGGTGAAGGCGAATGCCTGCGCGCTGTTGAAGTGCATGAACGCCGCGATGATCGTGCTGAACACTGCGACCAGCATGACGACGAACAGCACGGTGGTGAGCTTGCCGATCTGGCCGATCTTGCGGAACAGGGCGGCCATGATCAGAAGGGTGATGCCGACGCCGATGATCTTGCCGAGCGCGGTGTTCCCGGTTTCGCCCGTCAGGCCGGGGATCAGGTATCCGAGGTACTGGACGAGCCCGATGATGCCGGTGGACATGATCAGCGGGATGAACAGCACCGCGCTCCAGACGAACAGGAACGGCATCAGCCGGCCGGTCCGGTACTGGAACGCCTCGCGCAGGTAGATGTACGTACCGCCTGCCCCGGGCATCGCGGCACCGAGCTCAGCCCAGATCAGGCCGTCGGCAAGGGCGACGATGGCTCCGATGACCCAGCCGAACATCGCCTCGGGGCCGCCGATGGTGGCGACCATCGCGGGAATCGTGACGAACGGTCCGATGCCGCACATCTGCGTCATGTTGATCGCCGTGGCCTGAAGCGGCCCGATCTTGCGCTCGAGTGCCGGTTGCGCGGACACCACGGCTTCGGACTTCCCCGAGCTGGTGGATGAGGGACTCACTATGCGCCTCCGTTCGTTCGTGTTTAATTCGTTAGGAAAGTTTCTTAACATATTATTGGCGCGTGTGGAAGAGTTTGCTTTGTAAACTCCCTGCGACTGAAACGGAGACGGAGACGGTGGTGGGCCAAACTGCGCCGCAGGCGGGTACCCCGGCAAGCATGCGCGCGCTGAACCAGCGGCTCGTGCTCGGCCGGCTCCGAGCGCACGGCGAGGCGACCCGCCCGCAGATCGCCGGCGACACCGGCCTGTCGAAACCGACAGTCGGACAAGCACTGTTGGACTTGGAGCAGCACGGCCTGGTCCGTGCCATCGGGCGAAGTGCGGTTGGCCCCGGGCGCGCCGCGGTGATCTACCGGACGGCGCCCGACGCGGGCCACATCGTCGGCGTCGACGTCGGACGGCAGATGCTTCGAGTCGCGGTCGCGGACCTGGAAGGCACCGTCGTCTCCCGCCGCGAACAGCCGAACCGGTGCCGCTCGGGGGCGATGCTGCTGCGCACCGTGCAGGAAACCATCCAACACGCGGTCGCCGACGCAGGCCTGGCCCCGCAGGACATCGTGGTAACCGTCCTCGGCACGCCGGGCATCCCGGACCCTGCCACCGGCACCGTGCACCGCGCGCCGAACCTGCCCGGCTGGGAGCGCCGCGGGTTGATGCAGCAACTAATCGCCGCGCTCGGGGCACACGGCTCGGAGGTGCTCGTCGAGAACGACGCCAATCTGTGTGTCGTCGGCGAGCATGCGCTCGGCGCAGCCAAGGGCGTCGACGTGGTCGCGTGCCTGACCGTCGGCACCGGCATCGGCATGGGAATCCTGATCAACGGGCAGCTCTTTCGCGGCGCGCACGGTGCGGCGGGAGAGATCGCGGATCTGCCGTACGGCCGGGTTCCTGCGGGAGTGACGACGCGCAGACCGGGACCGGTGGAGGTCGCGGCAGCGGCGCAAGCGGTGGTTTCGGCGGCCCACGAGCGCGGGCTGAGCCAGATGCCAACCGCGAAGGCGGTATTCGAGTTGGCCCGCGGCGGCGATGAACTGGCGATGCAAGTCGTCGCGGAGGAGGCGCTGAAACTTGCCCACGTGGTCGCCGTCGTCACGGCCGTGCTCGACCCCGGCCTGATCGTGCTCGCGGGTGGCATCGGCCGCAATGCCGACCTGCTCGCCGACCCGATGAGTCGCGAGCTGGCCGCGACGATCCCGATCGTTCCCGACATCGTCGGAGGACATCTTGGCGAGGACGCCGTGCTCGTCGGCGCCATCGCGGCCGCGAAGGACACGGCGTGGGATCTGGTCGTCGACCGCCGCGTCCTGCGCCGGTCGGCCGGAGAGGCGTAAGCGACCGATGGAAATCGTCATCAGGCAGGACGAGCGGGAATGCGGCAGCACCGTTGCCGACGTCATCGACCAAACGGTCCGGTCCGGTGCCACGACCATCGGCCTTGCGACGGGCTCCTCACCGCTCTCGGTCTATCGCGAGCTGATCCGAAGACATCGGGAGGACGGACTCAACTTCGCAGGCGTGCAGGCGTTCCTGCTCGACGAGTACGTGGGCCTGCCGCCGAGTCACCCGCAGTCCTACGCGCACGTCATCCGCGAGGAGTTCACCGACCACGTCGACATCGACTCCGCGCGCGTGCACGGCCCCGACGGCATCGCCGACGACATCTTCACTGCCGCAGAGCATTACGATGCCTCGATCACCCAAGCGGGCCCCGTCGACGTCCAACTCTTGGGGATCGGCGCCAACGGGCACATCGGGTTCAACGAGCCAGGCTCGTCGCTGGGTTCGCGCACACGGGTCAAGACGCTCACCGAGCAGACCCGGCACGACAATGCCCGGTTCTTCTCGAGCATCGACGAGGTCCCCCGCCACGTCATCACCCAGGGTCTGGGCACGATCAGCTCTGCCCGGCACCTGGTGCTCATCGCGACGGGCGGGCACAAGGCGGACGCCGTCGCAGCCGCCGTCGAAGGTCCGGTCACCGCAAGCTGTCCGGCCTCGGTACTTCAGCTGCACCCGCACGTCACGGTCGTCGTCGACGAAGCGGCGGCAGCCCAGCTCGGGAACGCCGACTTCTACCGCTACGCGCTGAAATACAAACCCGTGCAAGAGAAGTACTAGGCTAGCGCCGCCAGAAGTCGTACTCGTCGCGCCCGGGCCGGAAGCCCGCCGCCTCCACGATGTCCACCGCGACGTCGAACTGTGCCCCGACGCGCAAGGGCACGTGGGCGTCGCTGCCGAAAGACACTGCGCCGCCGCCCTCCTCGAACCACCACCGCATCTGCGCGACCGATGCGAGCGGGCTGGTGGTGTTGAGCTCGAGCGCCCGCCCGGTTGCGGCGAGCGCACGAAACACGGTGCGGTACTCCTCCTCGAAGTCCGCCTCGGGGTACTCCCCCTCCCGGTGCTTCGGCCAGTTGCGGCGGGGGAAGTCGCAATGGGCGAGCACGTGGAAGGCGTCGGAGCCCTCGACGAGGCGCAGCAGCTCACCGAAGTAATCGCGCATGACGTCGTCGGCTCGGCGGTACTCGAACACCCAGTCGACGAAGACCAGCCGACCGTCGTGCACGATCGAGTGCAGCGACCCGAGTACGCGGTCGAACCGTCCCTGCCGAAGCACGGCGGCCACACTGCCCGCGAAATGGTGCGGCTCGCCTGTCTCGATGCCGGACAGGATGCGAAGTTCTCCGAACCGGTCGCGACAACGCTCGATGCTGGCCAGGTAGCCGTCGACGTCCAGCGGCACCACGCGCTCGCGCGACACGATCGTCGGCTCGCCGGAGGGTGGATGGTCGTCGTCACTCCACCCGGTGAAGTCCACGTGCTCGGTGAACGCGATGGCGGGCAGTCCGACCTCGACGGCGCGGCGGCAGGCGTCCTCCATCGAGGCATTCACCCCAGTGTCCCAAGAGAATTCGGAGTGCACGTGGTTGTCTGCGGGCAGCATCAGTCCGTCGCCGCAGGACGATCGCAGCTCGCCCAGGTGTAGGGCTGCTCGGCCGACGTCGTACTTCCCAGCAGGTAGGTCCTGTCGGTGCGGTTCGAGCGCGCGATGGCGCTGAACCACGTCGCCAGCGTGCTGAAGCGATTCCGCACACCGGTGAGAAACGCGATGTGGACGAACCCCCAGCCCAGCCAGCCGATGAACCCGGTGAGTCTGATCGGGCCGGCCTGCAACAGCGCGTGCCCGCGGCTGATGTAGGCCGCCGAGCCGAGGTCGCGGTAACGGAACGGCTTGCGGGGCTTGCCCGCGAGGTCGTTGCGGATGCACGAGGCGGCGTGCAGGCCACCCTGCATGGCATTCTCGGCCACCCCGGGCAGATCGTCACGGCCGACCAGATCGCCGATGACGAAGACCTCCGGATGCCCTGGCACCGTCAGGTCCGCCTCCACCGCGATCCGCCCGGAGTGGTCCGACGTCGCACCCAGCACCTCTGCGGCCCGCCGGGCGAACGGCACGGCCTCGACACCCGCGGTCCACAGCACGGTCCGAGCCGCATACTCCTCGTCCGCGCCGCCCGACTTGGGCGAGATGGTCACGCCCTCGCGGCGCACGTCGGTGACGTGCACACCCATGTGCAGTTCGACGCCCAGCTTCTCCAAGACCTTGGCGGCCTTGCCTCCCAGGTCTGGCGCGAAGCTCTTGACCAGGCGATCGCCGCCGTCGAAGAGCAGCACCCGGGCTTCCTCGGGGGCGATGCTGTGGAACTCCTTGGCCAGGGTTCGGGTGGCCATCTCCCGGATCTGCCCGGCCAGCTCCACTCCGGTGGGGCCTCCACCGGCGACGACGAAGGTGAGCCAGGCCTCGCGCTCCGGTCCCGCGGGGAGCGTCTCGGCGATCTCGAAGGCACCGAACAACCGCCGGCGGATCGCCATCGCGTCGTCGAGGGTCTTCATTCCCGGCGCCCACTGCGCGTACTCATCGTGGCCGAAGTACGACTGCTGCATTCCGGCCGCGACGACCAGGACGTCGTAGTCGACGGTGAACGTGGTCGCGTCGGGCCGGCGGGCGGTCACCCGACGCGCTTCGGCATCGAGGTCGATCGCATCCCCGAGCAGGGTGGTGACGTTGCGGTGGCGCTCCAGCTCCTCGCGCAACGAGCGGCTGATCTGCCCGACACTGAGCGTCCCTGTCGCGCACTGATACAAAAGTGGTTGGAACACATGGCACGCCGCGCGGTCGAGCAGCGTGACGTCGACGTCCACACCACCGAGCCTGCGAGCGCAGAAGAGGCCGCCGAACCCGCCCCCGATGATTAGCACCCTCGTGCGACCGTTGCTCACGCATCGAGGTTAGTCGCAACGAAATAGTCGGCACCCGGACGTGGTTCCTGCTTACGACCACTTCCAAGTGACGAGCAAGACGCACCTCGCACGAACACCGGAGGAAGACATGGAGACCTGGGACGCAATCCGTGCCCGACGCAATGTGCGGAGCTACACGCGAGACCCCATTCCCGACAGCGACCTGGACCGCATCGCGGAGGCAGGGTGGCGCGCGCCGTCCGCATCGAATCGTCAGCACTGGGACTTCGTCATCGTCACGGACCGCGGTCAGCTTCGAGAACTTTCCACGGTGTGGCAGGGCGCGCGTCATATCGCCTCGGCTACGGCGGCCATTGCGTTGATCGTTCCCGAACCACCCGACGAGAGAACCAAGCTCATCGATCAATACGACTTGGGGCAGGCGACGACGGCGATGACGCTCGCTGCCACCGACCTCGGCATCGGCACCGGCCATTCGTCGGTGGGCGACCAGGAGAAGGCGCGCGCCATCCTCGGAGTCCCCGACGATCACATCGTCTCCTACCTTCTCGGTATCGGATATCCCGCTGATCGTCCGCTCAAGCCGATCCTGAAGCCCGATCGCCGCCCCTTCGCGGAGGTCGTGCGTCGAGGACGCTGGTGACCACGCCACGGTTGAAAGTCCTTGTCCCAGACGGCTTTGGTCTCGACCTGTCGGACACCCCTGCGACCGTCGATGCGATCCTCTATGCGCCGGGCGACCCGTGGCCGGCGGGGCACCTGGACGCCACCGTGGTCGTGGTCGGCTACGAGAACGCCCCAGCCGTCGGGGCCAGGTTCGGCGAGTTGACCGACTTGCGCCTCGTCCAGACCCTCAATGCCGGCTACGAGCAGTGGCAACCGCTGCTGCCCGCCGGTGTGATGCTGTCCAACGGGCGCGGTGCGCACGGCGGCTCATCGGCCGAATGGGTGGTGGCCGCGCTTCTCAGCATCTACCGGGATCTCGGCATCTTCCGTCAACAGCAGGCTGAATGCGTGTGGCGGCGATGGGACACCGAAACCCTCATCGGCAAGCGCGTCGTGGTCCTCGGCGCCGGGGACTTGGCGGCCAATCTCGCATCCCGGCTCGCCCCGTTCGAGACCGAGGTGGTGCTGGTCGGCCGACGGGCCAGGCCGGGGGTGCACGCGCTGGCAGACGTCGAGGAGCTCCTGCCAAACGCCGACGCGGTGGTCGCATTGTTGCCCGAGAGCGAGGCGACCCATCACGTGGTCGACGCCGACTTCTTGGCCAGGCTGCCCGACGGCGCAGTGGTCGTCAACGCTGGTCGGGGCGGTTCAGTCGATACCGACGCACTCCTTGCAGAGTTGACCTCCGGCCGGCTCCGCGCCGCGCTCGACGTCACCGATCCCGAGCCGCTTCCTGCGGGCCATCCCCTGTGGTCGGCGCCCGGCCTCCTGCTCACACCGCACGTCGCCGGGAGCACCGAAGGAGCATGGCAACGGGCGTGGGTCATCGCGCTCCGGCAGATCGAGGTCTTCGCCAGCGGTGGCACTCCACCGAACCTCGTCGCGGGTCCCGGAGCGCCGAGTAACTCATGACATTTCCCGTCGCTTCGCTCGCCTCATAGCGATAAAGAACGTTGCCGCTTCATGGCCCGGTGCGCGATGATGCCGCCCATGCGCAGATTGGATCCCCCGTCGCTTCGCTCGCCCAAAGCCTCTTATCCCCCGTCGCTTCGCTCGCCCAAAGCCTCTTATCGAATGTCCATGCTGGCCGTCCTCGCGGGCCTGGTCACCGCGACCGCCTGTGCGCCCGCCGACGACAAGTCGGCGGCTCCTGCGCCTGCAGAGAACTGCAGTAAGGACTCGCTGACGACGTTGGCCAAGGGGTCCATCACCTTCGGCACCGACCAGCCGGCCTACCCGCCGTGGTTCGTCGACGACGACCCCGCCAACGGCAAGGGCTTCGAATCCGCGGTCGCCTACGCCGTCGCCGGGAAGCTCGGCTACGCCAAGGAGGACGTGAAATGGGTGCGGGTGCCGTTCAACGCGGCCATCGCGCCGGGCCCAAAGACGTTCGACGCCAACCTCAATGAGTTCTCGATCACCGACGAACGCAAGCAGGCCGTCGACTTCTCCTCGCCCTACTTCAACGTCACCCAGGCGGTCGTCTCGGTCAAGTCGTCGCCTGCGGCCCAGGTGAAGGACCTCGCTGGGCTCAAGGGCCTCAAACTGGGCGCCCAGGTCGGCTCGACCAGCTACACCGCCGCCCAAGCCCTCGATCCCGGCGTCGCGGTGTTCAACAACAACGACGATGCCAAGGCCGCGCTGACGAACGGTCAGATCGATGCGCTGGTACTGGATCTGCCGACGGCGTTCGCGGTGCAAGCCGAACTGGCCGACGGGGTCATCGTCGGCCAGCTGCCCGCCGGTAACGAGGAGGCCGAACAGTTCGGCATCGTTCTGGACAAGGGCAGCCCGCTCACGGAGTGCGTGTCCAAGGCCGTCGACGATCTCGGCAATGACGGCGAATTGTTCAAACTGCAGAAGGTGTGGCTCACCGGCGCCGGTAACGCGCCCGTCCTTTCGTGACCACGGGCACGATCGACCGAGTCGCCTACCGGCGGTCCCGGGCCCGGCGGTCGACGCTGACCGCGCTCTTGTCGACCGTGGTGTTCGCCGCGGTGCTGCTGTTCGTGGTGACGTCGTCACCGGGCTGGTCGCGGGTCCAGGATTCGTTCTTCAACTTGCGGATCGGCTGGGACAGCCTGCCCGCACTGCTGGAGGGGCTGTGGCTGAACATTCGAGTGCTCGTCGTCTGCGAACTGTTGGTCCTGATCTTCGGGCTCGGCATCGCGGCGCTTCGATCGCTGCGCGGCCCGGTGTGGTTTCCGGTGCGGGCCTTGGCAATCGGATATGTCGATCTGTTCCGTGGCCTGCCCCTGCTGATCTGCCTGTACCTCGTCGGGTTCGGTCTGCCCGGGCTGCGGCTGTCGGGCATTCCGACGAACCCGGTGCTGCTCGGTGGCCTTGCGCTGGTGTTGATCTACACCGCCTACGTCGCCGAGGTCTTCCGGGCGGGCATCGAATCGGTGCATCCGTCGCAGCTGGCCGCCGCCAAGTCCATCGGGCTCAACTATCGGCGCACGATGCAACTGGTGGTGCTCCCCCAGGCGACGCGCCGGGTGACGCCCGCGCTGCTCAATGACTTCGTCGCGCTGCAGAAGGACTGCGGTCTGATCTCGGTGCTCGGTGCCGTCGACGCGGTGCGGGCGGCACAGATTCAGGCGGCCACCACGTACAACTTCACGCCATATGTCGTGGCGGGCCTGTTGTTCATCGCGCTCGCGGTGCCGTCGGCGCGGCTCGCCGACTGGGCGGCAGGGCGTGTGGCGACCCGGCAGGGCGCGGTATGACGACCCCCGTGTTGTCGGTCCGGGGGCTGGTCAAGGCCTACCACGACCGTGCCGTGCTCGACGGCATCGACCTCGACGTCGACGAGCACCAGGTCGTGGTGCTGATCGGGGCGTCGGGGTCGGGAAAGTCGACATTGCTGCGGTGCATCGACCTGCTCGAGGACATCGACGACGGCCAGATCCTGCTCGACGGCCGCGACATCAGCGACCCGCGCATCGACGCCGACGCCGCCCGGCAGGCGATGGGCATGGTCTTCCAGTCGTTCAACCTGTTCCCCCACATGACCGCACTGGCCAACGTCGCGCTGGCTCCACGGGTGGTGCACGGATCGACGCGCAAGGACGCCCAGGACCGCGGCCGCGAACTACTCTCCCGAGTCGGCCTTGCCGAGAAGGCGGACGCCTACCCGGACAAGCTGTCCGGTGGGCAGCAGCAACGGGTGGCCATCGCCCGCGCACTGGCCTACGAACCGCGGCTGCTACTGCTCGACGAAATCACTAGCGCACTGGACCCGGAACTGGTCGGCGAGGTACTTGCCCTCGTCGGGGAGTTGGCGGCGAATGGGCGCACCATCCTGATGGCCACCCACGAAATGGCATTCGCCCGCGAGGTGGCCGACACGGTGTGCTTCCTCGACAACGGCCGCATCGTCGAATCCGGTTCGGCCAGTCAGGTTTTGACCGAACCGCAGCACGACCGGACCCGCCAGTTCCTGCAGCGGTTCACCGACCGACTGGCCTAGAACGGGCTGCTGTTCGCCTGCCACCTGGCCGATTCCGGCCGGGGACCGAAGCGCCGAATGTAGTCCTCGTGCATGTGCGCGTCCTTCCTGCGCTTGAGGACGTCGACCAGGTTCGGATCCAGATCGTGCTGGACGAGGCGGTATCGGCGCCACACCTTGTTCAGCGCAAGCGCCATGAGCAGCGTCCAGATGTAGATCGGCGCCGTCATCTCGAGATGCACGTAGAGCGTGGCAGGAATCAACCAGAACGGAGCGAGAACCAGAAGCGGTGGTATTGCCATCCGGACCATGTGTCGGCGGACGGCTCCAACGCCAGCGAGATCGTGGGACACCCACGTCTTCATCGAATCGGGCAGGCGACGTCCGTACGAGTAGGTGACGTACTGCCAGGGGGTGGGGCGGTCGGTGGTCATGATGCCTCCAGTTGTTTCGATGTTCAGGCGTCGAGGGCGCCTGCCGCGATCGCGGCGGTGTTGATGCGGGTCAGCACGCGGCGCAGTTCTTCGAGTTCGGTCAACTCGACGCCGAGGCGTGCGACGACGGCTGGCGGGATCTCGAGTGCCTGGCGACGCAGGGCGGTCCCGGCTTCGGTGAGCTCGATGTGGGTCGAGCGTTCGTCGGCGACGCTTCGGGTGCGCGTGATGAAACCGAGCGCGTCCAGTCGCTTGAGCATCGGCGACAGGGTTGCCGAATCCAGTTGCAGCGCCGAGGCGATCTGCTTGACCGACAACGGAGTTCGGTCGGCATCGGTCGCTCTCTGGTGGTCCCAGAGGGCCAGCATCACCAGGTACTGCGGGTGGGTCAGGCCCAACGGTTCCAGCAGTGGGCGGTAGACGGCCAGAACGGCCCGGTTGGTGACCGCAAGAGCGAAGCACACCTGCTGTTCGAGGGCGAGCTGGTCGACGTCATCCTCCGTTGTCGTGGGCATGATTTGATAGTACACAAGTAGTTAGTGTCCTAGCAATATGACCGGACTCACAGCGCTGGCCTGCAATCCGGGCGAATTGACGCTGGATTGACGCTGGATTGACGCTCGGTTATGGACAGTGGCCGTGAACGGGGTTCGACCAAATTTGGGAGCAAGGGGTCGTCATGTCCAGAGGCAAGAATCGGGCCGAGCACGGCAAGGGCCGCCACCGCAAGACCAGGCGCGACACCGAGGCGTACTCGCGGTGGCTGGGTGCGGGTGCGGTCGCAGTGGGTCTTGGGGCCGCGATGGCGGCCGGACAGGGGGTGGCGGTAGCGACACCCTCGGACGGGTCGACATCGGCCAGCGACTCCGACGGTGCGGGCTCGTCGTCATCGAAGCCGGACACGTCGCCGAAACACGACACAGCGTCGAAACCCGACACATCCGCCACTGCGAAACCCTCCGAGAAGAAGGCGGATACGACCAAGCCGGATTCGTCGAGTTCGACACCCGCGAATTCGTCGTCGTCGGGGTCCACGGCCAAGGACCCTGCAGACAAGGACACTGACGCCACTGACACTGACGCCGACACTGACACCGAGAACGTGCCCGGCAGCGGCGCACCTGCGTCGGCATCCGAGCCCCCCACCACGACACCGCCGGAGACCGGCGTGGAGACCCCAACGACCGTGACACCGC
>Ga0137412_10002461_pt1 | contig 14676 bp, 18 predicted proteins | sample CZODoug2_1_16fun_FD_122160 | JGI IMG/M metagenome (GOLD analysis project Ga0137412, IMG submission 122160) | Vadose zone soil fungal communities from Angelo Coast Range Reserve, California, USA - CZODoug2_1_16fungal (Hybrid Assembly) | ecosystem: Environmental > Terrestrial > Soil > Vadose zone... | reverse complement strand
CGCCGACCAGATCGAGAAGCTCGGGTTGGCCAATCGCGTGGTCGACGACGCCAATCTGGAGAACGAGACCATGAGCTTCGCCAAAAAGCTCGCCGCCGGCCCGCGCGTGGCGTGGTGGCACGTCAAGAAGAACATGAAGGTGGCGGAGGAGGGCTCGCTCTCCGAGGCGCTCGATTCGGAGGCCGCGCGCATGATCCGCACCGGCGAGACCGAGGACCACAAGGAAGCCGCCCGCGCCTTCGTCGAAAAGCGCCCGCCCGTGTTCAAGGGCTACTGAGCTCAAGCTTCCTCTCCCCCGCTAGGGGGAGAGGCTAGGTGAGGGGGTTACAGGGTGCGTTTCCCCCTCACCCAACCTCTCCCCCGAGCGGGGGAGAGGAGAAAAGACTTGAACATGCCCGCGATTCCCTCGGGCATCGCCACGATCGCGGCGATCAGCAGCACGGCGTAGAGCAACGCCGACAGGCCCTTGCCGAGGCCGGCCGTGACGTCGGGGAAGAACTGCAGGAAGAGGCCGCCCAGGATGGCGCCGCCCGGCGAATGCATGCCGCCGATCACCAGGCCGAACAGCATCTGCACCGAGAGCGCGAAGTTGTAGGCGGTCGGACCGACGAAGCCGAACTGATAGGCCGACAGGCAACCCGCCACGGCCAGATAGGCGCCGGCAATGCCCGACGCCGTCGCCCGCACCTGCACGACGCGAATGCCCTGCGCCGCCGCCGCGAGATCGTCGTCGCGCGCCGCCAGAAGCGCGCGGCCCGACCGGCTGGCGATCAGGTTGTGCGCCAGCCACAGGCCCGTCCCCAACAGCGCGAGGGCCATCAAAAAAGCCCAGCGGTCGTTGCTGAGGAACTCCGCGGGCGGCGCGGGAAAGTCGAGATAGAGGCCCTGCACGCCGCCGGTCCAGCGCTCGATCAGCCGGTAGCGCAGCAGCTGCGGGAAGGCGATGGCGAAGGCGTAGGTCACCAGCGCCTGGGTCCACAGGCTGTAGCCGGCCGCGACGCGGCCCAGCCCATAGCCCGCGGCGAAGCCCAGCAGCAGCGCCAGCGGCAGCCCCCAATAGACCGAGAAGGGCGTGTGGCTGCCCAGCATCGCCGCAGCATAGCCGCCGATGCCGAACAGGCCGGCCTGGGCGAAGGAGAACTGGCCGCTCACGCCGCACAGGATCACCAGCCCGACCAGCGCGATCGCCCAGATCGCGGCCTGGGTGAAGCGGAAAACGATGAAATCCGGGAAGCAGAACGAAAGCGCGGCCGCCGCCACGAAGCCCATGGTCCACACGGTCCGCATGGCGTTACGATAGACCGTACAACCAAGGAATGGGAGGGACCCGATGACGATGAAGCTCCGGCAGTGCGTCTTCGTTGCCAAGGACCTCGAAAGCTCGCGCGAGGAACTTTGCGACATCCTCGGCATCGAGGTCGCCTTTCGCGATCCCGGCGTCGCCAAGTGGGGCCTGGTCAATGTCGTCTGTCCGACAGGCCACGACTTCCTCGAGATCGTCACGCCCTTCCAGGAGGGCACCTCGGCCGGCCGCTACATCGAGCGGCGCCACGGCGACGGCGGCTACATGGTGATCATCCAGGTCGACGACGCCAAGGCCGAGCGCAAGCGGGTCACCGATCTCGGCATCCGTGCCGTGGCCCAGAAGGACCTGCCCGAATACAACTACACGCACTTCCATCCGGCCGACACGTCGGGCGTGCTGCTGTCGCTCGACACGACCTTCGCGCCCGCGGGAATCGATCCCACTTTGTGGTGGCCGCCGGCCGAGAAGGGCTGGCTGAAGCACGCCCGCTCGGACGTCACCAATGGGCTGGCCGGCGTCGAGATCCAGCATGACGATCCGGACAAGGCGGCCGCGACCTGGTCGAAGATCCTCGATCGTCCGGCCGTGGACAACATCATCCGCCTCGACGACGATCCCGACGGTTCGCAGGTTCGTTTCGTGCCGATCGTCGATACGCGCGGCCCCGGCGTGTCGGCCTACGACGTCCGGGCCGTCGATCGCGAGCGTATCCTCGACGCCGCCCACAAGCGCGGCCGCAAGCTCGGGCCGGCGCAGGTCGAGGTCTGCGGCTGCCGCATCAACCTGGTATGAAGCCGCTGCTGATCGTCGGCAGCTACCTGTCGCCCTATGTGCGCAAGGTCCTGGCGTGCCTGGAGATCAAGGGCATCGCCTACGAGGTCGATCACATCGTGCCGTTCTTCGGCGACGACCGGTTCTCCAGGCTGAGCCCGCTCCGGCGCATTCCGGTGCTGGTCGACGGCGACCTGGTGCTGAGCGATTCCTCGGTGATCTGCCAGTACATCGAGGACAAGCAGCCCGCGCCGGCGCTGCTGCCGGCCGACATTCGCGACCGCGCGCGGGCGCGCTGGCTCGAGGAGTTCGCCGACACGCGCATGGGCGACGTCTTCATCTGGCGCCTGTTCAACCAGATCGCCATCCGCCCCTCGGTGTGGGGCGAGAAGGGCGACCGCGAGCTGGTCGATCGAAACTTGAAGGAAGATGTTCCGGCGGTGCTCGACTATCTCGAAGCCGAAGCGCCGGTGGCGGGTTTCCGCTTCGGTGCCCTGTCGCTGGCCGACATCGCCATCGCCGCCTTCTTCCGCAATGCCGGCTGGGTGCGCTTCCAGATCGATGCGGCGCGCTGGCCCCGCGCCGCCGCCTGGATGGCGCGTACGCTGGCGGAGCCCGCGTTCGCGAAGCTGGCCAGGATCGAGGACGCCGTGCTGCGCACGCCGATCGCCGAGCAGCGCGCCGCGTTGAAGGCGTTGGGCGCACCGGTCAGCGCCGAAACCTACGCCGGTCCGGCGCCGCGCCGCGGCGTCATGCCGACCTAGACCGTGCGGCGCATCCATCCCTTCGTCTACGGCCATGTGGTCGGAGCCTTCCTGGTCGGCGCGGTCGCCGGCGCCTTCCTCGATCTGAAGGCGGTTCTGGTCTTCAGCAGCTTGCTGGCGGCCAACGCCGCCATCGGCTCGTTGGTCTGCTGGTGGCGGCCCGGCTTCGAGGCGGCGTGGTGGAAGCTGTGGCCAGTGGCCACCTTCGCCAACCCGATGATGCTGTCGGCGATCGCCTTTTCAATCGATCAGTACGGTTGCCTGACCGGCCAGCAAAGCGGCTGGAACTGCATGTTGAGCGACGTCGGGCCGCTCACGGTGAAGGCCTGCCTGCCGTCGCCGATCATCGGTCTTGCCGCGCGCTGGTTGAAGCGACGCAGCGCCGCCCGCTAGGCCGCGATCGCCTTCGAAAGCCGGCCGCGGATCATCTCCTCGGCCTCGCGCACGATGCGCTCGACCAGCTCCTTGCAGGTCGGGATGTCCTGGATCAGGCCCATCACCGTGCCGGCCGACCAGACGCCGTGCTCCATGTCGCCGGTCTCGTAGACGACACGCCCCTTTGCTCCCGCGACAATGGGACCGATCTCCTGGATGGTCTTGCCCTCGTGCTCCATCTCGATCGCCTTCTTGGCGACCGAGTTGCCGTAGACCCGGCTGGTGTTGCGCAGGGTCCGGAAGATCAGCGAGGTCGCGCGCTCGTCGCTCGACACCAGCGCCTGCTTCACGTTGTCGTGGATCGGCGCTTCCCGGGTCGCCATGAAGCGCGTGCCCATGTTGATGCCCTCGCAGCCCAGCGCCAGCGCCGCCACCAGGCCGCGCGCATCGCCGAAGCCGCCCGAGGCGACCATCGGAATTTTTATGACGTTGGCCGCCGCCGGCAGCAGCACCAGGTTGGGGATATCGTCCTCGCCGGGATGGCCCGCGCATTCGAAGCCGTCCATCGAGATCGCGTCGACACCGACCTTCTCGGCCGAGATTCCATGGCGCACCGAGGTGCATTTGTGGATCACCTTGATGCCGGCTTCCTTGAACTTGGGCAGGAAGGGCTTGGGGTTGTTGCCCGCCGTCTCGACGATCTTGACGCCCGAGTCGATGATGGCGTCGATGTATTCGCCGTAGGGCCGCGGCACCAGGGTCGGCAGGATGGTGAGGTTGACGCCGAACGGCTGGTCGGTCATCTCGCGGCAGCGCTTGACCTCCTTGCGCAGGTCCTCGGGCGTCGGCTGCGTCAACGCCGTCAGGAAGCCCAGCGCGCCCGCATTCGCCACCGCCGACGTGAGCTCGGCGCGGCCGACCCATTGCATGCCGCCCTGCACGATCGGGTGCTTTATGCCGAACATCTCGGTGAAGCGCGTCTTGATCATCTGCTGGTTTCCCCGCCGGTCTCTGTTGCGGCCAGCATTAGCGAACCTCGCCCGCGCGCACTAGCCCCGGAACATCTTTCCGCAGCGCGGACCGCGTCAATGCTTATCGAGCCAGGCCTGCACATCGGCGCGAGTCGGCGCGCGCGACTGGAGCAGGTCGGCGAAAGCGGCGACGACATCGATATGACCCACGCCCGGATAGAGCTTGAGCTCGACTGGCGCGCCGGCCTTCTGCCACGCCGCCGCCAGGTGCTCGCTGTTGCGCGGATAGACGATATCGTCGGCGGCGCCGTGGACGAGCAGCGCCGGCGGCAAGGGCGCCTGGGCAAAAGTGATGGCCTCCACGTCGGGATTGTTGGCGCCGCCGAAAATGTTGATCAGCTTGGCCGAGGTGAGCGGCAGGAAATCGTAGGGGCCCGAAAGGCCGATGACGCCCGGCAGCTTCATGCGATCGACGCCCGCGGCTGCGAGATAGGGCGTGTTGGTCATCAACAGCAGCGCGATGTGGGCGCCGGCGGAGTGGCCTATGACGAAGAGCTTGCCGCTGCCGACGCGATCCGACGTCCAGCGGACGGCCTGGGCGCCGTCCTGGACGAAGGCGGGAAAGCGCACCTCAGGATAGATCCGGTAGTCGGGAATGACCACGGTGTAACCGCTGGCGCAGAGCGCCTGGGCGACGAACAGGTAATCGCTCTTGCTGCCCGAATCCCACGTGCCGCCGTAGAAGAAGATCACGGCCTTGCCGTCGGCGCGCGGCTTGTCGGGTCGGTAGAGGTCGAGCTTCTGGCGCGGCTGGGCGCCGTAGGCGATGTCGGGCTCGAGCGTAAAACCCTTGCGCGGGACTGTGGCGTTCAACAGCGCAGCGGGAGAGCAACCGTTCAGGAATGCCGCCAGGCTGGCGATGAAGCCTCGCCGGGCCACGCTCATGCCTCCCAAGGCTTACGCGGCCGCGATGTCGCGCACCTGCTCGGCCAGCGCCAGCGAGGAGGTAAGCCCAGGCGATTCGATGCCGAAGAGGTTTATGAGCCCCGGCACGCCGTGCTCGGCGGGGCCCTGTACCGTGAAGTCCTGGGCCGGCGCGCCGGGCGGCACGATCTTGGGCCGGATGCCGGCATAGCCCGGCTGCAGCGCGCCGTCCTTGAGCTCAGGCCACCAGCGGCGCACGGCGGCATAGAACTTGTCGGCGCGGTGCGGGTCGACCGTATAGTCGATGCCGTCGATCCATTCGACGTCCGGGCCGAACTTGGCCTGGCCGCCCATGTCGACGGTGATGTGCACGCCCAAGCCGCCCGGCACGGGGACGGGATAGATCAGGCGCGAGAAGGGCGAGCGTCCAGCCAAGGTGAAATAGTTTCCTTTGGCGTAATACGCAGGGGGAACGCGGTCGGATGGCATGCCGGCGATTTTTTGTGCGAGAGCGGGGGCGTGCAGGCCGGCGGAGTTCACGACCAGGCGGCAACGCAGGTTCATCGGCTCGGTCCCGCCGACCTCGATCTCGATGCCGCCGTCCGCCACCCGGCCCTGCTTCACCGGGCTGTGGAAGGCCAGCATGGCGCCGCGCTCTTCCGCATCGCCCTGCAGCGCCAGCATGTAGGAGTGGCTGTCGATGATCCCGGTGCGGGGCGACAGCAGCGCCGCGGTGCAGTGGAGGTTGGGTTCCATCGCCCGCGCTTCGCCGGCGCTCAACAGCCGCATGCCCTCGACGCCATTGGCCTCGGCGCGGCCCTTGATCTCGGCGAGCTTGTCGTTTTCGACGTCGTTGGTGGCCGCGATCAGCTTGCCGCAATTGCGATGCGGCACGCCGTGCTCGGCACAATATGCATAGAGCAGGCGGCGGCCGGCGACGCAGGTGCGCGCCATCAGGCTGCCCTTGGGATAGTAGATGCCGGCGTGGATGACTTCGGAATTGCGCGAGCTGGTCTCGGTGCCGATGCCTTCGGCGGCCTCCACGACGATGACCTCACGGCCGGCAAGGGCAAGGGCGCGGGCGATGGCAAGACCCACCACGCCGGCGCCGATCACGACGCAGTCGACAGACTCGAACGGGGACGAACTCATGGTCGCATGCTAGTAGAGACCGCCGTGACTACGCCAGCAAGACAAGCTCATGCCCTTTCGCTGGGGGCGCGCCACTCCAGTGACGCGATCTTCCTCAGGTGTCGACAAAGACGCGCGACTGGAGTCGCGCGCCCCCAGCCATGAAGGGGGCGCTGGTCACGGGAGCGGGGATGCGGGTCGGCCGCGCACTGGCGATGGCGCTGGCGGCCGACGGCTTTTTCACGTTCGTGCACTACAACCGCTCGGCCGGCCCGGCGCGCGAGACGGTGGCCGAGATCGCGGCGGCCGGCGGCCAGGCCAAAGCGATCCGCGCCGATCTCTCCTCGGCGCGGCAGGCCGAGGCGCTGGTCGGCAAGTGTCGCGCGCAGGGCGTGCACCTTACCTGTCTCGTGAACAACGCTTCGCTGTTCAAGCTCGACCGCGCGCCGACGGCCAAGGCGGCGGATTTCGACCAGCACATGGCGGTCAATCTCCGGGCGCCGCTGCTGCTCTCCCAGGCGCTGGCGCGGCAGCTTCCCGCAAGCGAGACCGGCGTGATCGTGAACATGCTCGACCAGAAGCTGTTCAACCTCAATCCGGATTTCCTGACCTACACGCTTTCCAAGATCGGCCTGCAGGGGCTGACGACCCTGCTCGCCCAGTCCTTCGCGCCGCGGCTCAGGGTGGCCGGAATCGCGCCCGGCCTCACCTTGCGCAGCGGCAGCCAGACCGATGCGCGCTTCGCCCAGCAGCACACGGAAAATCCCCTTTGTGTCGGCGTCACCACGGCCGACCTGGTGCGCGCGCTGCGCTTCATCGTGGCGACACCGACCTTCACCGGCGACGTCCTGATCGTCGACAGCGGCGAGCATCTCAGCGGGCGGCCGCGCGACATCGCCTTCGACACCAAGAAGAAGAAATGACATGGCCTCCGACCTCAATCGTCGCATCTTCATCCGCGATTTTCGGCTGCAGGTTTCGATCGGCATCCACGATTTCGAGCACAAGAAGCCGCAGACCGTGGTGGTGAACGCCGATCTCTTCCTCGGACCGGCCGAAAAGGCGCACGGCGACAGGATCGCCAACGTCCTCAACTACGATACCGTGCATGACGGCATCATCGCGCTCGCCAAGAGCCGTCACTTCAATCTGCAGGAGGCGCTGGTCGACGCCATCCTCGACCTCTGCCTGGCGCAGCCCGGCGTGATCGAGGCGCGCGTGTCGACCGAGAAGCCCGACGTCTACGGCGATTGCCGCGTCGGTTACGAGGCGGTTCGTCGGCGTTGACACGCGATTTTCGTCATCTGCTGGGCGCGTTCGCCGCCATGGTGTTCGTCGGCGCGAGCTGGGGCGCCAACCTGCCCGTCACCAAGGTGATGCTGCGCTACTACGACCTGGTCCCGATGGCGGCGCTGCGCATCGCGGCGGCGACCGGGTCGTTGATCCTGCTGCTCTGGCTGATCGAGGGCAGGCGTGCGCTGCGAGTCGACGTCGGCTTCAGCCGCTTTCTGCTGCTCGGCCTGATGATGGGGAGCTTCTTCGCCTTCTATGCGCTCGGCCTGCAGTACAGCAACCCGATCACCGCGGCGGCGGTGCAGGTAGCGGGCCCGCTGGTGGCGTCGGTGACGGTGCGGCTGGTCACCGGCCTGCGCTTCGATCCCGGTTTCGGCGTGGCGCTGGCGCTGACCGTGCTGGGCGGGTTGATCCTCTCGGCCGGCAGCCTGTTCGGCACCGGGGCGGTGACGTTCGGCGGCGGCGAGATCATCATTCTGCTGAGCAACGTGCTGTGGACGCTCTACAGCATCAAGGCGCAGGTCTGGTTCAACCGGGCGAGCCAGCTCCACCGCGCCTATGTCGCCTCGCTGTCCGCCATGGGCTGGCTGATCCTGTGCAGCCTGGCGCTGGTCGCCCTCGGTTGGGCGCGATCGCCGTTCGGCGTTTCCGATCCCTGGATCTGGACCCAGCTCATCACCGTCGCGATCCTGGCCAGCGGGCTCGGCAGCTATTGCTGGAACGTGGGCGCCAGCCGACTCGGTGTCGCCGTCGCCTCGCTTTGGGTCAATCTCGTGCCGTTTTGCGCCGTACTATGGTCGATGGCCTATGGCTTCATCCCCAACGCCTACCAGATCGTGGGCGGCCTCGTGGCGCTGAGCGGGGTGGTCTACATGCAATGGCGCAAGCTGCAGACCGCGCAACGCTGAGCTAGGCTTAGTTGACCATGACCGAATCCGTCCTCACGACACGCTCCTGCCGCTGGATCCCCGTTCCCGGCGCCGCCGATCCGCGCGGCCGCATCAACTTCCTGGAAGTCGGCAAAGGCTTGCCGTTCCGGCCGCAACGCCTGTTCTGGCTGCATCACGTGGCGCCCGGCCAATGGCGCGGCCGCCATGGCCATCGCGAGTCGGAGCTGGTGATGGTGGCGTTGCACGGCGCCTGCCGCGTCCATCTCGACGATGGCCGCGCCACCCAGCAGGTGGCGCTCGACGATCCGGGCAAGGGCCTGTTCGTCGGGACGTGGGTATGGCACGAGCTCACGGATTTCACGCCGCAGGCGGTGGTCCTGGTGATCGCATCGACGCTTTACGACGAGGTCGAGTATTTGCGCGACTACGAGATCTTCAAGCGCGAGGCGGGGCTGCAGCCATGATCCCGTTTCTCGACATGAAGGCGGTCTATGCCGAGCTCAAGCCCGAGCTCGATGCCGCCTACGCCCGCGTCATGGAGTCGGGCTGGTTCGTGCTCGGCAAGGAGGTCGAGGCCTTCGAGGCCGAATACGCCGCTTTCTGCGGCACCGCGCACTGCGTCGGCCTGGCCAACGGGCTGGAGGCGCTGGAGCTGGCGTTGCGCGCGTGGGATCTCGGCGCCGGCGACGAGGTCATCGTCCCGTCCAACACCTACATCGCGACCTGGCTCGCGGTGACAGCGGTGGGGGCCACGGTGGTCCCGGTCGAGCCGACGCCGGGAGGGGTCAACATCGACCCCGACCGGATCGCCGCCGCGATCACGCCGCGCACCCGGGCGATCATGCCGGTCCATCTCTACGGCGAACCGGCCGACATGGACGCCATCATGACGCTCGCCCGCAAGCACGGACTGAAAGTGGTCGAGGACGTGGCGCAGGCGCAGGGCGCCAGGGTGCGCGGCAGGCGGACCGGCGCGCTGGGTCACGCCGGGGCTCATAGTTTCTTCCCGACCAAGAATTTCGGCGCCTTCGGCGACGGCGGCGCCGTCACCACCGACGATGCCCGCTTGGCCGAGCGGCTGCGCGTGCTGCGCAACTACGGCAGCCGGGTGAAATACGTGAACCTGGAACGCGGCTTCAATTCGCGGCTCGACGAAATGCAGGCGGCCTTCCTGCGCGCCAAACTGCCCCGCCTCGATGCCTGGAACGAGCATCGCCGCCGGCTGGCCGCGCGCTACGACGACAAGCTCGCCGGCACCCCGGGCCTCGGCCTGCCGCGCGTGCCGCAATGGGCCGAGCCGGTGTGGCATCTCTATGTTGTACGTACAGAGCGTCGGGCCGAGCTGATGGCGGCGCTCGACAAGGCCGGCATCGGCTCGCTGATCCACTATCCCATCCCGCCGCACCTGCAGCAGGCCTATGCCGATCTCGGCCGGCCCAAGGGCTCGTTTCCGCTGGCGGAGAAGCTCGCAGAGACGGTGCTGAGCCTGCCCATGGGCGCGCACATGAAGCTGGAAGCGGTCGACGAGGTGGCGGCGGTGATACGGGCCGTGCTGAGGTGAAGGCGGCAGGAAGGACGGGAAAATGATCAAGAGCGACCTTGTACGCGCGATGAACGAAAGTTACGCAAAGCTTCAGCTCGAAGCGGCACGTGTCGAAGAATTGCCGATCGAGCTCGAGCAGTTGCGCCGCGCGATCGAAGCGACGAACCCGAAAGTCGACTTCGACATCGATCCCTTCGACTTCCGCGCCGCCCTGCTGGACGTCGCCGCCGAGCCAAAAGATGACTGACTGGTCGAGAGCATCGCTTACCGAAACCGCCGACGCGATTGCGGCCGGCACGACGACCGCGCGTGATGTCACGGAGGCCTGTCTCGACCGCATCGCGCGGCTCGGCGACACGCTCAATTGCTTCGTCGACGTCGACGGGGACGGCGCGCGCGCGGCCGCCGATGCGGCCGACAAGCGCCAACGGGGCGGTGCGCCGCTCGGACCGCTGCACGGCGTGCCGCTCGCGCACAAGGACATGTACTACCGGGCAGGCCGGGTGTCGGCCTGCGGATCGAAGCTGCGCGCAGACTGGCGGGCGCCCTACAGCGCGACGGCGCTCGACAGGCTCGACCGGGCCGGCGCCATCGATCTCGGCCGCCTCGTCATGGTCGAGTTCGCCATGGGACCGCATGGCTACAATCAAAATTATCCGCAGTGCCGCAATCCCTGGAATCCAGAATACATCCCCTGCGGCTCGTCGAGCGGCTCCGGCGTCGCCGTCGGCGGACGCATGGTCCATGCGTCGTTGGGCTCGGATACGGGCGGCTCGATCCGCTGCCCCGCCGCGGTTTCGGGCGTCGTCGGCCTTGTGCCGACTAACGGTCGGGTGAGCCGCCGTGGTGCGATGCCGATGTCGCACTCGTTCGACGTCGTCGGCCCGCTGGCCCGAACGGCGCGCGATTGCGCACGCCTGCTTGGTGTCATTGCCGGCCACGATCCTGCTGACGCGAGCTCGCTCGACCTCGCGGTGCCGGACTACGAGGCCGAACTGGCCAGCGCGGCGTCGTTGCCGACGATCGGGATCGCGCGCGGCTATTTCGACGTGGGCGTGGATGCCGACGTCAGAAAGGCGCTCGATCGCGCCGTCGACGACCTGCGGCGGCTCGGCTTCACCGTCGAAGACGTCGCCATGCCGAGCGACCTGCTCGACGAGATCGCCGAGTTGCATCCGCTCATCATGAAGGCGGAAGGGGCGGCGAACCACTTGGCGACGATGCGCGAGCGCGAGGCCGACTATACGTTCGAGGTCGGCCATCGCCTGCACGCCGGCTTCTTCATCCCGGCGGCCAGCTACATTCGTGCGCTGAAACTGCGCGGCGCCTATCTGCGGACCTTCGCCCAATCAGTCTTTTCGGAAGCAGACTTGATCCTGACCCCTGTCTTGCCGACCCAGGTGCCGACCATCGCCGAGACCAGTGGCCGCACCGGCAAGGCCTATCTGGACATGGTCGTGGCGCTCACGCGCAACACGAAAGTGATCAATTTCCTCGGCCTGCCGGCCATCAGCGTGCCGTGCGGCTTCACCTCGAACGGACTGCCGACCGCGTTCCAGCTCTTCGGGCGACCACTTCAGGAAGCGGCTCTGCTGCGCACGGCGGATCGCTACCAGCAGGCGACGGACTGGCACGCCCGCGAGCCCAAACTGGTCACCAACGTCGCGCAGCCTGCCGCGGTGTGAATTCGGCGACGCCGAGCCGGTTTATGGCCAGGTTTCCGCTCGACGATTATCGTTCTCGCCAATCATAGCGTTGATTGCGGTCGTGCTCCCGGTCATAGGCAAGAGCAGCGGATGAACTGCCCGGCGGCTTATAGCCGGGGACATATTTCGGGTTGGTGTACAACGCATTGTCGTCAGCACAGCCGGCTAGGCCGGCCAGGGCCGCCATGACGATCCATCCGAACCGTCTCATGCAAGCCTCCGTTGTCTCAAGTCAACGCGCGTGCAACCCGGCGGTTGCGCGGCGGCAGCGCGGCGAATGCCGATTCGCAGGTTTCCGACGCCCGCCAGCGGCAAAGCCAAACCCACCTTCAGGCGCTTTCCCTAGGGAAAGGTTCGTTCCGACCGGGGATGGATTCCGTTGTAGTTGCGGTAGTAGTCGGACCTCGTGTCGTAGGCGGTCGATCTGTACGCATAGCCAGACGGATAGTAGTAGCCGGACGGCTGGTAGTAGCTGTAGCCGGACGGCTGGTAATAGCTGTAACCCGACGGCTGGTAGTAGGCTTGCGAGTAGCCATAGCGCGGGTAGTAGGTCTCCTGCGCGCAGCCGGCGACCGTTCCGGCAAGCGCCGCGAGGGCGACGATCGAACTGGTAGCTCTCATAGCGGTCTCCTTTCACCGCTGAGACAACCCCGCTACCTGCCCGGAAGTTCCCGACGCCATAACAGTGCGCCGCAATCCTGCCATGGTTATATTTGGTGACGATTGGTTGAGGAGAGTCGAGGCATGAAAATAGGCGCGGTGATGTTCTTCACCACGGACTCGATGCAGCCCGCTCCGCTGGGGCGCGCGCTCGAGGAGCGCGGCTTCGAATCCCTGTGGGTGCCGGAACACACGCACATTCCGTCCTCCCTCCGGTCGGCCTATCCGGCGAGCGGCGGACTGGTCCGCGCCTACTACGAGATCATGGATCCGTTCCTGGCGCTCAATACCGCAGCCGCCGTGACCACGAAGCTCAGGATCGGCACGGGCATCGCCCTGGTGACCCAGCGCGATCCGATCGTCACCGCGAAGATGGTTTCCTCGATCGACCAGCTTTCCAGTGGCCGCTTCCTGTTCGGCGTCGGCAATGGATGGAACCAGAACGAAGTCGAGAACCACGGCACCGCGTTCAAGAGCCGCCACAAGCTGGCACGCGAGCGGATCGAGGCGATGAAGACGATCTGGACCCAGGAAGAGCCCGAATATCACGGCGAATTCGTCGCCTTCGACAAGATGAAGCAGTGGCCCAAGCCGGCCCAGAAGCCGCATCCGCCGATCATCGTCGGCGGCGCGTTTCCCTATGCCGCGCGACGCGCGATCCGCTACGGCGACGGCTGGATTCCCCGTGATGACTGGCTGGAACGCGACGGCATGGGAGTGCTCGACCAGTTCCGCAAGATGGCGACGGACGCCGGCCGCGATCCGGCAACCTTGCCTATAAGCATCTTCCGCGTGCCCGACGACATCGATCGCCTGCGCCTGTGCGAGGAACTCGGCATCGACCGCGTCGTCTTCTCCCTGCCGGCGGAGAAAGAGGACAAGCTCCTGCCCATTCTCGACCGCTGGGCCGAGCTGAAGCATCAACTGGGCAGCGGAGGCCCGTGATCCTGCTCTTCTGAGGAGTCGAATGTCCTATTTCGGACAGTGGCGCGCGCTTGCGCGTGTCCCGGGTTGACACGCCAGGGAGCGGGGCAACACATGCGCCATGCTGGACGACGGATTCACCCGGAAATTCGGCATCGCCGGAAGGAGCCCATGACTTGGGAGTTTCTCGGTCTCGTCGTTCTCGGTGCTGCCGTGATCGCTGCGCTGTTGGCCGCTCTCGTCTGGTACTGCGTTCTGAAAATCGCGAAGTGGTGACTTCGCCCATGACCACAGCTGCGTCGCCAATACCGCCTCCACCGCCGCGGTGACGGCCTCGCCTTGGGTGGCGTATCGCTGGGAATGTCGTCCGCGGAAGCGGACCATCCACTGCTGCTCGAGGAGCACGACGGTAAAGACATCTCGTGCCATGGAACCCTCCGCGGACACGATCTTTTGACTGCAGCGAAGACGTAAAATAGCCCGGCTCGGAGCCGATACCAAGACCAGCGACGTCAGGGACCGGGCCCATCGAGCCCATCGGGGCACAGAGGCAATGCCGCTCGTGAGCATCGGTCCAGCCTTGGCAGAACCGCTCTTGACAAAACTGAGCAATGTTGTGGCGTATGCTTGCCGACACTCGCGCGAGAGGTTCGGCACATGTCCATTCACATCCGGCGTCATGGCAAAGGCTGCGGCCACCGCGGCCGGCCTGATTTCGATCGCGTCGCCCAGCGGCGGACGCCCGGGCCGCCGCTGGGCGGTCAATCCGGCGCTGACGGATCAGGGCGGATGAAGAGCACAAACCTCCGAGGCGTTCCGCTCCCGCAAGCCTCCAAAACCTCCGAAACCTCGGAAACCTCCGAAACCTCCGAAACCTCCGATATACCCCCGTCCGCACGGCGATCGCATTCACACATCGCGTCACAGCCCCTCGCCGCCCGCGTCATCACGCAGGGGAGGCAAGGAAGATGTCAGCTCGCCAGCCCGAGTCGCTCGCCACGGTAGGCGCCGCTCATGACGCGCTCCCACCAGCCCCTGTTGTCGAGGTACCAGCGCACGGTCTGGCGCAGGCCGTCGTCGAAATTGTGCCGCGGCCGCCAGCCGAGCTCGTTCTGGATCTTGCTGGCGTCGATGGCATAGCGCGCGTCATGGCCCGGTCGGTCGGTGACGAACTGGATCAGTTTTTCATGCGGGCGATTCATGCCGTTGGGCAGCAGCTCGTCGAGAGCGGCGCAGATCGAGCGCACGACGTCGATGTTCCGCCGCTCGCTGTCGCCGCCGACATTGTAGGTCTCGCCGGGCCGGCCCTTGCGCAACACCAGGGTCAGCGCCTCGGCATGATCCTCGACATGCAGCCAGTCGCGCACGTTCTCGCCCTTGCCGTAGACCGGCAGGCTCTCGCCGCGCAGCGCGCGGAT
>Ga0137412_10002460_pt1 | contig 14678 bp, 7 predicted proteins | sample CZODoug2_1_16fun_FD_122160 | JGI IMG/M metagenome (GOLD analysis project Ga0137412, IMG submission 122160) | Vadose zone soil fungal communities from Angelo Coast Range Reserve, California, USA - CZODoug2_1_16fungal (Hybrid Assembly) | ecosystem: Environmental > Terrestrial > Soil > Vadose zone... | reverse complement strand
GGCAATGGCGGGCTCTGCATGCACACGATCATTCGCGACGGGAATCGCGTGCACTTGGGCATCTCAACGGGCGGCCACTATTTGAGTGAGGACGGTGGCGAAACATTCAGGGCGTCCAATCAAGGCGTCGGCGCCGGCTTCGCGCCCGACCCTTATCCCGAGTTCGGTCAGTGCGTTCACAAGATCGCGCGGCACGAGAACGCGCCTGGCCGGCTCTACATGCAGAACCACGGCGGATGGGCTGATTGGACGGGGCCTGGCGGGCCCCGGCCGGACATTGGCGTACTACGCAGCGACGACTATGGCCACTCGTGGCGGTCGATCGCTAAGGGATTGCCGTCGGACTTCGGATTTCCTATCGTGGTCCACCCGCATGGCGCCGATACGGTGTACGTCATGCCACTTGAGGGGCCGACGCGCACCTGTCCTGGCGCCGCGCCAGCAGTGTGGCGCAGCGAAAATGGCGGCGAGTCATGGAGCCGGCTCGCGCGTGGGTTGCCGAGGAAGCAAAGCTACTTCACCGTCCTGCGCGACGCGATGGACATCGATCGGCTCAAGTCACCCGCACTTTACTTTGGCACGACGACCGGTCAGCTGTGGATCGGGAGGGATGGTGGTGAGCAGTGGGACTGCCTGTTCGATTCGCTGCCGCCGATCCACAACGTCAAGGTCGCGGTCGTGTGACGCTAGCGAAGACTTTCTCTAGTCACTAGGACGCGTAACGCGCCGCCTCCGACGAGAACATAAATCCCGTCATGAGTCAGCAGGCGCAGGTTTTGCTACAGCACGTCAGTCCGCAACAAGCTTTTCGTGGTTTCCCGCTGCTCCCCGCGTATTCCGCACGGGTCCCGTGGATTCGCGTACCACAAGTTCCGGCTCGATCACGATCTCGCGCCCGGTCAACTGCTCCTTCTCTGGATCGGGCACCAGACTCTGGAAAATAATTTGCCCGATCTGCTCGCGCGGAATATGCGCTGTAGTTAGCGCCGGAGAGCAGAACTCCGCGAGCCGGATATTATCGAAACCCGTTACCGAAACTTCTTGCGGGACGCGAATGCCTTGCTCGCGCAGTTCCCGCAGCACTCCCACAGCCATGAAATCGTTTACGCAGATAATCGCGGTCGGATGGAAGCCCGAACCAAGCAAGTCGCGAGCCGCTTCGCGTCCGCCTTCCAGTCCGTCCGTTCCGGCAACAATGCGCGCTTCCGCGCTCGGCGAACATTGCGCCACGGAGTCCAAGAAAGTCTTCCTGCGTTCGTTGAGCGGTCCCAACGTAGAGTGATGGCCAACGAACGCCATTCGTAGGTGTCCCAGCGAGTAGAGATACTCCACAATCTTTTTCATTCCTTTGCGGTAGTCCACGCGCACGGTGGTGATATTTTTTCTCGGAGTCCCCACATCGTAAAACACGATGGGGATTCTGCTGTCGGTCAGGACCTGCACGAGGTCGGCATCCATCTCCGAGACAATCGCCGCAAGCCCGGCAACGCGCCAGCCGATCATCAGCCGCGCGCTCGATAACAGCTGCTCGGAACGATAGTCGGTGTTCGCGACGACGACTTCATATCCTCGCGCGTGCGCGGCCGACTCCAGCGCACGAAAAATGTCGAAAAAAAACGGGTTCTCCATATTGGAGATTAGAATTCCCAGGGTGCGGCTCTTGCCCCGGGCTAGGGAACGAGCATGCAGGTTGGGGTGATAGTTTAAATCCTGCGCTGCTTTCAGGACGCGGGCGCGCGTCGAGCTCTTAACCACGTCCAGGTCATTCAGCACACGGGAAACAGTTGCGGTAGACACCCCGGCTTTCTTGGCAACCGCATTCAAATTCATCAGTTCCCCTGGTTTGTTTTGCATGGTCGCTTTGGAGTGCCTGCCGCCGTGCATTCTAATGCACTGTAAACGCTTGCTCAAGCTGAGGTTGGCGCGACTCTGACGGTAGCGTCCGGCGAAATTTATGGCCGTCCCCCAATTCCCCTTGACAACAGCCCGACGTGGGAAATACTGTCCGAATGCAAGCGTTTACAGCTTCGCGGCGTGACACCACGCCAACAGGCATTTATTCTTTCGCTGCAAGCACTCCATGAGTTGTTTTCGGCCTGGTGCTTTGGGCCTTAAAGCAGGTTCTCAAAGCTGATCTTCAGCGTATTCACACCTAGAGGCTCTATTCAGGGGAAGAAGGTTTATGAGCGAATCGGCGAAACGGCAAATGACACTCGGCATGATTGTAGGGAATCGCGGCTTCTTCCCGGATCACCTGGCTCGCTCCGGGCACCAGGAAATGCGAGCCGCGCTGGAGTCCGCAGGAGTGAAGGTGGTGGCGCTCACGGAAGGGGAATCAAAGTTTGGCGCCGTGGAAACGCGTCAGGAGGCGCGGCGCTGCGCCGACCTGTTCAAGCACCATCGCGAAGCCATCGACGGCATCGTGGTCACCCTCCCCAATTTCGGCGACGAGCGGGCCATCGCCGACACTCTGCGTATGGCAGGGCTCGCCGTGCCCGTTTTGGTGCAGGCCACCCCCGACACGCCGAGCCACATGTCTATCCGCGATCGCCGCGACAGTTTTTGCGGCAAGATGTCGGCCTGCAACAATCTTTCGCAATACGGCATCCCCTATTCGCTGACGACTCTCCACACCGAGCTTCCGCAGTCGCAGGAGTTCCGCCGCGATGTGGAATGGTTCCTCAGCGTGTGCCGCGTCGTGAAGGGGCTGCGCCGCTTGCGCGTCGGCGCGATTGGCGCCCGCCCCACGGCCTTCAACACGGTGCGCTACAGCGAAAAAATCCTTGAAGCCAGCGGCATCTCTGTCGAGACCCTCGACCTCTCCGAAGTCCTCGGACGCATCGCCCGCATGAAAGACGACGACCCCGTCGCTCAGCAAAAACTCCAATCCATCCGGAAATACGTTTCCACGCAGAGCATTCCGGACGCCGCCCTCCTCAAAATGTCCAAGCTTGGCGCCGTCATCGATGGCTGGATGCGCGACACCGAAGTCGCCATCAGCGCCATTCAATGCTGGACCTCGCTCGAAGAATATTTCGGCGTCGTGCCCTGCACGGTGATGAGTATGATGAGCAACGAAGGCATGTCCAGCGCCTGCGAAGTCGATATCGCCGGCGTAGTCGGCATGCATGCGCTGCAACTGGCCTCTGAAACTCCCAGCGCTCTGCTCGACTGGAATAACAACTACGCGGACGATCCCGACAAGGCCGTTTGTTTTCATTGCAGCAATCTTCCCAAGCACTTTTTCCAGGATGTCCGCATGGATTTCCAGGAAATCATCGCCGGCACGGTCGGCAAAGAAAATACGTTTGGCACCTGCGTGGGAAGAGTGAAAGCGGGTCCGATGAGTTTCGCGCGCTTCTCGACGGACGATCGGGAAGGGAAGATCCGCGGCTACGTCGGCGAGGGCGCCTTCACCGACGATTCACTGGAAACTTTCGGCGGCGCCGGTGTAGTGCGCATCCCGCACCTGCAGAAACTTTTGCGCTATATCTGCGAGCGCGGCTTCGAGCATCACGTGGCGGCTAACTTTTCAACGGTTGCGTCGGCAGTCCACGAAGCCGCCACGCGCTACTTGGGTTGGGACATGTACTGGCACCGGTCCTGAGAAAGTTGGCTGACGCGGAAACCACGCTTTCCGCTATTCAATACCGAGCTGGTGCTGCATCTGCTCCAGCGTGACTCCCTTGGTTTCCGGGAACACCAACAGCACCACGAAGAATTGCACCACCATCATGGCGGAAAACAGCACGAACGGATACGCGCCGTAAGATTTTGCCAGTTGTGGAAACGTGTAGGCAATCAGGGCATTCATGATCCAGTGCGAAGAACTCCCCAGCGCCTGGCCCTTCGCGCGCACCCGCGTGGGAAAAATTTCGCTGATGTAAACCCAGATCACCGCTCCCTGCGAGATGGCAAAGAAGGCGATGTATCCAACCAACAGCCACAGCAGCAAGCTCCGGTGACTCTGAGTAAAGAACACCCAGGCCACGCCCGCCAAACACGCCGCCGTCCCCACCGATCCAATCAGTAGCAGTGTTTTCCGCCCCAGCTTGTCGATCACCGACATCGCCAGCAGCGTCGCAATCAAGTTCATGCTGCCGACAGCCACCGCTTGCAGATCCCCGGAAACCTTGCTGAATCCCGCCGCGGCAAAAATGTCATTCAAATAGTAGAGAATCGCATTGATGCCCGAGAGCTGGTTGAACATCCCGATGGTAATCGCCAGAAAAATCGGCAGCCGGTATTTCCACGCGAAGAGCGGCTCCACCATTTGCAGACGCTCCAAGTGAATCGAGTCGACGATCTCTTTCAGCTCGGCCTCAGGATTCTCCGCATCCATCAATTGCAGCACCGAGCGCGCTTCCTCAACGCGATTTTGCGTCACCAGCCACCGCGAGCTGGGAGGAATACCGAAGAGCATCGCGAGAAACAGAACCGCTGGAATTGCCGCGACGCCGAACTGCCATCGCCATTCCACCGCCCCAAGTCCCAGCCGCGCGATGCAATAGTTGGAAAAATACGCCAGCAAAATCCCGAAGACGATATTGATCTGAAAGAGTCCCACTAGCCGTCCGCGGATTTTCGCCGGCGCCAGCTCGGCGATATAAACCGGACCCAGGACGGACGATCCGCCGATGCCAAGTCCTCCTAGAAACCGGGCGGCAAGAAGGATGTACCAGTTCCAGGCGAACGCACATCCCAACGCCGATAAAACATAAAAGACGGCAAGAATGCGGAGCGTCTCACGCCCGCCCCATTTCTGTCCGGGAATTCCGGCGGACATGGCGCCGATAATCGTGCCGATCAGCGCCATGGCGACCGTTAGGCCCAGGTTGCTGGGGCTCAATGAATAAACGGCCGTAAGCGAATGCGTCGTTCCCGCGATTACAGCTGTATCGAAACCAAATAGCAGTCCGCCGAGCGCACCGACGGCCGCGGCTTTTCTCAAAGGGGCGTGCAGGTGAGCTCCTCTCCGCCGCGCGATCGCGCCAGCCGGAATCTGGAGCTTTATATCACTTTCCGCCTCAGCCCACTGACAAAATCGCAGTGAGGGCCGCCTCTAATGTTGCAGTTTCCTGGCGTGTAAGGGCAAAGCCGCCCTACGCGTCAGAAGCTAAGCCTCAGCGACATTTGAATCTGGCGCGGACTTCCGATGGTCTTATTCACGATTCCCAGTCCACTGGCTGTCGGAGAGGAATATAGACTTGAACCGTAAACCGGGAAATCGTTGAAGAACAAGTTTTGCGAGACGTTGTCGATGGGGATGTCGAAACTCGCCGTATTCGTGAGATTAAACACGTCGAAACTGAACTTGAGCGCAGCCCTTTCAGTGATCTGCGTCGTCTTCACCAGCGAGATGTCCGTCCGCTTCTGCCAGGCCTGTCTGAAAATGTTTCGCTGCCCGGTGGTGAAGTTGGTTTCATAAGTGTCTCCGGCAGGAATCGCGCCTCCCAGATCACCCGGATTCAGCAGCGGCAGAGTGAAACAAGCGGCATTTAGTGCAGGCGCACCCGGCGCAGCCCCACTGGCTCCAGTCAAAGCCTTCGAAGGCGTGCAGGTTCCTAGCGGCACGATCGGATTGGTGATGCCGTCGGAGGTGCCGTAGAAAATGCTGCCCACTGCTCCGGAGTAGTCGATCACGCTGTACGGCTGCCCGCTTTGGATAATCGCAAGGCCCGCAATGGCCCAGCCATCTGCAAACCTTCCCTTGAGCGAAGTTACTTCAAAAAACTTCGGAAGTTGGTACAGATAGGTGAAATTGAGGACGTGCTTGCGGTCGAAATCCGACAAGCCGTACCCACTCCGCAGATTAGTGGGATTATTTCCGTTATAGAAGAGGCCCATGCCGCTCTGCTCATCCGTGGAGTGCGAGAAAGTGTATGAGACGCCGACTTGCAGCCCGTGGCTCAAGCGTTTTTCAACATGCGCCTGCAGCGCGTTGTAGGCCGAGATGCCGACCGCCGTGTATGACTCGGATTCCGACGAGTAGCCGATGAAAGGAACGCGGAGGTCCACGTTGCCGCCCTCGTACGTGGCGACCATGGTGCTCCCATCGGGCAGGCCCATGAATCCGCAACCTGACGCGTTGCCGCTAGCATTACATGTGGGTGTATACGCGCAAGCAGCTGGGTTCAGCGTAGGATTGCAACCCACAGGCGCGAGGATATTGTAGCCATAGGTATAATTCTGCCCGTGGATGGCGTGGCTTGGCGAAGCGATTCCAGCCTGGTTGAACGGAATAGGAATGACTTCGTGACGGCCCAGGTTGCCAACGTAGCCCACCTCGATCAATAGGTCATTTCGCGGCTGCCATTGAATATCAAGGATGTGATTGAAGGTGTACGGAAGCTTGTTTTTCCGATTGTAATCTGCAAAAGCAAATAGCTGTGAGCCGCTCTCGATGGCCGCCGCGTTGGGCAAGCTGATCGTAGCCGGATTGCCGGTAGGCGGACTCTGAAGTTTAGCGCCCCAAGGATTATTAAAAGAGCCGCCGTTTGGTTGAGTGGGATCACACGTTGGAATGAAATTCTCGTAAAAAGTCCCAATCGCCGTGCATACCTGGGAATTCACAAAGGGCGGAGACTGGTTGACCCCGAACGGCCCGCCGGGAATCACACCCGCCGCGACACCAGGAGAAAGATACGTGAAGAGTTCGCCGCGATCGTAGTACATGCCCCAGCCTGCCCGAACTACAATTTTGTTGTGAAACATATTGGGGCTCCAGGCGATACCCAGGCGGGGAGCAAGACCCCACTGCCTGCCAGTCAACGTGGAGTTGCTGACGCCCTTCGTCGGGAACTGTTTATTGTTTCCGCCGATGATTAAGCCGTTGGAGACGATCGTGTCGGTCCCAGCGTCGTAGTTGTACAGCGAAGGTTCGAAATTGTATATACGCCCATATTTTTCCGTGAGGCCTCCGTGGTCATCAAAGCGCAGGCCCGCGGTGATGCTTAGATTGGGGCGCAGCTGGAATTTATCTTGCACGTAGGCGCCGCTGTCTTTGGAGCGATAGTAGCGATTAGCATCGCCCTGGAGAAACGCAGAAGTAACAAAGCCGTTGGGACTGTAAGAAGTCTCCAGGCCTTGTAGAAATTGCGAAAAGTCCGCGAACGCCGCGACGCCCTTGTTGGTACGCTCATCGCGGGTGTTGAGCTGCGTGTAAGCAAAGCTGCCGCCAAACGTAACGGTGTGCTTCCCATGCACCCAAATAGCATTTGCCGAGGGCATGAACCGGTTTTGGAACACGCCGGTGAAGGCCCCCTGCGAATTCGCGCCGCTGCCGATATTCATACCGGCGTTGGGGACAAAACCCGTGTTGTAGGGGGCCTCATTCCCGTAGTTATCCACAATCGATATGCCAGGGAAAAAGGTGGATCCGAAAGTGTTAATGGTGGAATCCGCCGTCGAGAGTCCGGTGAGTTTCTGAACGTAGGTGCTGAATTGTTGTGGCGTAAACGGCTGGTCGATGGTGCTATAGACCTTCTCGCGGATGAAGCCGAATACTTCGGCGACGCTGAAACTCGGAGTAATTGTCTGGGTGTTGGTGATGGAAGCGACTTGGCTGCCGGCATCCAGATGCTGTGTGAATCCCGGAGAACCGGAGTAGGCGAAGGGAGCGATGCTGGGGTCGTGCTGGTAATAGTATTTCAAGGCCAGGGTGTCTTTGGAGTTGACGTTCCAGTCCACGTCGCCGACCGCCTGATTTGCCAGAAAATAGGCTGTTCCAACCGTAAAAGAGTTTTCCGGGAAGTTGATGCTGATCGGGTTGACGGCTGGATTGGTGCTGGCCGAAGGAATCAAGTATTGCCCGTTCGGAAGTTTGTAATTGAGCAGGCCGTACGCGATGGGATTGATGTCTCCTGGTGCAACTCCCACCGTGGCGTTGGTCGTAGCTGCAGCGGGGAAGTTGCCGTTCACTAGAGCGGCCAACGCGGCAGGGTCGTTGCGGATGCTATCCGTCAGTCCAGGAGGAACCGCCACGCGCGAACTGCCGATCTCTTGATCGGAATCATGAGTGTGCTGGAAGCTGACAAAAGCAAAAAGTTTGTTTTTGATGATTGGCGCGCCCAGGGTGCCGCCCGCGGTGTATCGATGAAGTTCTGGAACTTTGTCGCTTGCCGGGATGTTTGGGTCGGCATTGTAGAAAAACGGCGCCGCGTTCAGCGCATCCGTTCCACGGTGGACATAGGCGCTGCCGTGGATATCGTTCGTTCCGGAAGCCGTGCTGATGTCAATGTGCGCGCCGCTGGTGGAACCCTGCTGCGCGTCATACATGGAAGTATTTACGCGAAATTCCTGGATGGTCTCCGGCGCGGGAGTCGGTAGCGCCTGGCCGATCGCAAGATAGGGTGAAGCGGTGCTCTGGATCGGTTCCGCAGTCGTGCTGGAAAGGCTGGCTGCGCCGCCGATGCCCGTATTGTTCACAATGCGGGCGGAAGACACTGAGCTGGTGCTTTTCCCATTGAACAAGTTGCTGGCGTCGACGCCGTTCATCATGAACGTGTTGCTGGTGTCGCGCTGGCCATTGGCCCAGATCGGCTGATTGCCTAATCCATTGTTCACGCCCGTTCCGCTGGAGAGTTCCGCGTTGACGCCGGGCGAGAGAATCGCGATCCCCGTAAAACTTCCCGTCGGCAGGGGAACGGACTCGATCTGATCTTTTTCAAGGATGTACCCGTTGGTGGTGTCCACCGCGTTCATCAGCGGGCTGGCTTCCACCGTCACAGTCGTGCCTACCTGTCCGACTTTCAGCGTCGCGTTGAGCGTCGCGGTGCGGTCCGCCTGCACCACAATCGAAGGAACTTTTTGTGTTTCGAATCCGTCGTGCGTGAATGTCAGCGTGTAGCTGCCGATCGGCAAGTTCACAAAATCGTAGATGCCCCCACTGTTAGTGCTCTGCGTCCGGCTGAGCTTGGTCTGGTCGCTCACGAGGTTCACCGTGGTGTTCGGCAAAATTCCGCCGGAAGCATCGGTGACCGTGCCGGTGATTCCGCCTAAAGTTTGCTGTGCATGAACAGGGAAGGAGAGGACCAACTGAATACAACAGCAGAGAAAGGAAGTGCCGAAAAAGACGAATAATGTGTTTCTCTTGCTCTTAGCCATTCGCAACGGCCTCCTGAATTTGTCGAGATACACTCGGCCGATTAAATCCTCCCAGGACTCTCTCGGAACTGCGATGAGTAAGGCGATTTTCCTGGCCTCGCCAAGCCCTGTGGATAGCACCCAAAATGTTGGGAACAAACTATGCCAATTCCGTTTGTAACAGTAATGAAATATTTGATTCACACTAATTTGTTTTTCTCTTCCTGTGGAAAACGTGGCGGCTCGCAGGAGCCAATACGCGCTTAGCTCTCTGTCGGCGGCGCTTCTTCTCTGCGCCTTTGTAGGAAAAACCAAAGCATCCCCGCGCAAAGGTAGGCGAGGTAAATGAACGGCAGCTTGCCGTAAGGTCCTTCCGGAACCGGATAGAGATTACCGAACAGCGCCAGCAGCATGGCTGCGAACGCCAGCCACGGAATGATCTGCGCTCCGGGACGATAGGCAGCGTGGTCCCGCAAATAGCGGGGAAGCGCCACGCACACCAAAGCATACGTCACGATGAATCCGTACGTGGCCAGCGAACCCATCCAGCCGTACACATCCAACCCGCTCGCGCCGCGAGCCGCCAAAACTGCTACCGGCGCGACCGCTGCGATACCCGTCACCATGATCGCTCGCCCAGGAGTCTCATGCCGCGCGTGTGTCGCGCGCAGCGACCCGTGCGCAAGCCCGTTGTGTGACATCAGCATCAGCACGCGCGCTGCCGCCGTGATGCACGCCAGTGTTCCAGCGAACATGCTTACCAGCACTCCGATATCGATCAACAATCCCAGAACCGGCACGCCGCCCACACTGGCGAGCACGCGCATTGGCGCTTCGCTTTTCCCCAGATCCTGCCCAACCGTGCGTAATCCCAGAACTTCGGTGTAAGCGCAAAGAATAAAAATGGCGCCCGCGAGAAGCGCGCTCTGAATCACCGCGCGAGGAATGGTTTTCAGCGGATTGCGCGCTTCCGCACCCAGCGTTGTCGCGCTTTCGAATCCCACGAAACTGAACAGCGCCAGCACCAACCCCAGCCGTAGCCCGCTCCCCGTCATGCCGTGCAATCGCAGTTGGGTCCAATCCAGATGCAGGCCGTGCCGCACCAGAACGAGCACGACCACGGTCATAATCAGCGTTACCGAAACCGCTTCAATCCACAACATCAGCCGCGCCGAAATCTTCACGTCGCGCCACGCAATTGCAATCGATATCGCGGTAACCAGCAGCGCCAGGAAAACTCCGGAAGCCACGCGGCCAGTGGCATCGTGCAGCAACAAGTTCGCGTAGTGATAGAAACCGCCGATGACACTCGATCCCGTCGCGATATACGCAAGCAGCAGGCTCCAAGCCGCGGTCGCCCCCAGAGACGGTGGAAGAATCATCGACGCATACGTATAAAGCGAACCTGGCGAAGACGAGTACCGCGCGAACCGGCTGATGCACAACGCCACCAGGAGAATTGCCGCCGTCGCCAGCACATACGCAAGCCACGTGCCATTTCCCGCCAGCGCGCAAACCAATGGAATGGTTGCTGCCGGAGTCGTCGTCGGCGCAATGGTGGAAACCGACTGCGCCAGCGTCTCCATCGGCGAAAGCGCGTCCCGCCGCAATCCGTAACCGCCAGACTGCAAACCCGCTTGCGTAGGCGTCTCCGTCAAGGGCTATTCCTTTTTCCGGTTCAATTCGAATGAGAATAAAGGCGGCTACGATACAGGTCTCGTAGATTCCATGCAAGGTGAAACTGCAAGCAAAATGAAATCCAGTAGCTCTCGTGCTGGTCAAAAATCGTTCGATCGCACGGTGCGGTCAAAAAAACAGCCTTCACAATCCAGCTTCAAATTCGCGGAAGCGCCGCTCCAACTCCCATTGCTGGCTGGCCTTTTCATTGGACCCCAGAAAATCCGCGCACCTTGAAGAATACTTGTCCGCGCCCAGCGGACCCTCCGAGCAGACCGAAACCACATGCTTGAAATCATCCGGCGCGCTCCATAAACTCGCCCCGCGCAAAAAACTGTGCTCCAGGCTGGTGCGCACCATCCGCTTCAGATCCGCGTAGCGCAAATCATAAGTCTGCACCGCGCGCACGTATTCATGCGTGATGTCGATCCGCGAAACGCCCTCATCATCTGACGACAGCGCCACCGGCACTCCAAACAGCCGGTACAGCGGGAACGGGTGATCTTTTCCGCTCACCCCGAGGATCACATCGTTGCTCGTCAAACTGATTTCCACCATCACGTGTTTTGCCGCCATCTCTTTCATCAGCGCGTGCGGGTCATTCTCGTACATGATGTCGACACCATGTCCGATGCGCTCTGCCTGCGCCAGCTCCACCGCCATCCGAATGTGGCAGCACAGCCCTTCGTATGGCACAAATCCCGGCGCAAGCTCTCCGGCGTGCAAGCTCACGTGCGTCTTCGGATACAGCGCGTGGAGGAATGCGACGATCCGCATGTGCACAGCGTAGTCAGTGATCGCCGTGTATCCGTCCTCCGGCATCACGTAATTGATTCCCACAAAGCGCGGATCCACCGCAGCCGCTTCGAAACACATCACCGTCTGCGCGAAAACAATCTGTTTTGGCAGTCCGCGCAAAACCTGGCACAGATACCGCACTTGCACCTTGCAAGCCGCCTCCGCAACCTTCAGATCGCAATGCTCGCGCGCACGTCGCAGCGATTCCGCCTGGTCCAGCGCCGCGCTTGCTGCTGCTATGTCTTCGTGAATTCCTCGCTCCAGCAATTCCTTGCGGAATTTTCCGAAATCCTCCTGCCACCCGATCTCCGCCGCCAGCTTGGCCGTGGTCGGAAACTCCGGCGTGTGCATCAACTCCAGATACTGCTCGTTCTGCGCCGCGGCTCGCGTCGCCACTTCGTCGATCCACTCGCCGAGATGCCGGTGATCCGTCCCTCCAAATTTCGCAAACGCATCAAAAAAATGATCGTGCCCCGTCACCCCGGGTGAAGGCACGAATCCGCGCATGGAAAAAGCATCCACCAGCGCGTCAAATAGATGCTGATCCTTGTAAGCATTCGCCGCCGGCACTTTGCCTTCTCCGCAAGCGGGCTCCAATCCACCTTCCGAAGTACCCACCGCCTTCACGAAAGCCAGCTTCGCCACATCCACGCACAAATGATCTTCAGCTGCGGCGCGAATCCAGGATTCTGCGTAAACCGCCCCGCTCAGATGATTGTGCAGGTCCCCGCCTTTCGGCATCCCCAGCAGAAAATGCCGAAGCTGCAGCGGATTCTGCCGCGCCGCCTGCAGATTGAGTTCTGCAAGTTGTTCAAGACTTCTCCGTGCCGTTGGCGCCGCGGCAGGCTTTTCTTGACCCAAAGCCGTTGATGCAAGCACCAACAGGACAGCTAGACCGCGCGATAAACCAGACCAAAGAAAATTGTGCAAGGAATTCAATTTCGTATTTTTCATGAACGTCTCCTCCAGCAATTCGCCTGGCGCAAGAATGCCTCGCGCAGCAATCTAAATTCTGCGCTTGCCACCTGTGATATAGATTCTCATTCGCTTGCAGCACAGCATATCAGGCAGATCAAGTAGATCAAGTGTCCGGGGGATTTCATGAGCGAGCTCCTAATTCGATGGGTTTCAGTTTTCTTTTTATTCGCCATTTCCCCACTTCGGCTCTCTTCCCAAAGCATACAAGCCAACAAGCCGATTCCCGTCAAAGTCGTCGTCGTCGCCATGTTCGAACGCGGCGAAGACACCGGCGACACTCCCGGCGAATATCAACTCTGGGTGGAGCGCGAGCACCTCGATCAAATCCTTCCTCTCCCCGCCGGCTATCATCACGTCCGGCTGAACAAAGACGGCGTCCTCGGCATCCTGACCGGCGTCGGCACTGCCAAAGCCGCCGCCTCCGTCATGGCTGTCGGTCTCGACCCGCGTTTCGATCTCACGAAAGCCTATTGGCTCGTTGCCGGAATTGGAGGAGGCGATCCTGCCGACGTCTCCCTCGGTTCCGCGGTTTGGGCCGAACATGTTCTCGATGGCGATCTAGCGTACGAAATCGACGCGCGCCAAGTTCCGGAAAATTGGCCCACCGGCTACATCCCGCTGCGCAAAGCGACTCCTTACGAAGAACCCGTCCGCAAAGAACTCGAAGGCGAAATTTACATGCTCAATGCGCAACTCGTCGATTGGGCGTTCCGACTCACAAAAGACGTTTCGCTTCCCGATTCCGATTCTTTGCGCAGCTCGCGAGCCCGCTTCAAGGAATTTCCGAATGCCACAAAGCCTCCCTTCGTCACCCACGGCGACACCATTTCCTCCAGCACTTTCTGGCACGGCTCAAAAATGGACGAGTGGGCCAACGCCTGGACCCGCTACTACACCAGCGGAAAAGGGAATTACATGGTCGCCGCCATGGAAGACACCGGCACCCTGCAAGCCCTCACCTTTCTGAACCAAGCCGGCCGCGTGGACCTCCAGCGCGTCCTTGTTCTCCGCACCGTTAGCAATTACGACCGCGAGCCCCCCGGTACCGCCGTTGCCGACAGCCTCAAATCCCTGGTCTCCGGCAACTACTCCGCGTATTTCCCCGCGTTGGAAGCCGCCCAAATCGTCGCTGACAAAGTCGTCCGCGACATCGTCGAACACTGGTCCGATCGCGAGTCCACTCTTCCGCATTGACCTCGCGCCTCTGCCGGCCTATAGTGGCGCACCTTTTTATTGGAAGGAAAACCGTTTGCTCGACCGCGTTTTTCATCTCGAAGAAAATCACACCACCGTCCGCCGCGAACTTCTCGCTGGCCTCACCACGTTCATGACCATGGCCTACGTGGTCGTCGTCAACCCGCGCATCCTCTCCGAAGCCGGCATGCCCGTCGAAGGCGTTCTCTTCGCCACTTGCATTTCCGCCGCAATCGCCACGCTCATCATGGGCCTATGGGCCAACTATCCCATCGCCCTCGCCCCCGGCATGTCCCTCAACGCTTACTTCACTTATTCCATCGTCCTTGGCCGCGGCGTTCCCTGGCAGACTGCTCTTGGTGTCGTCTTTCTCTCCGGCCTGCTCTTCCTCCTCCTCACGCTCACCAACATTCGCGAACAAATCGTCAACGGTATCCCCAATTGCCTCAAGTACGGCACCGCCGCCGGCATCGGCCTATTCATCGCCTTCATTGGAATGCGCAACGCGAAAATCATCGTCGCCAATCCCGCCACCTTCGTCAGCATCGGCAAAGTCTCCGATCCCCAGGTTCTCCTCGCAGCTCTGGGCCTGATTCTCATCGCCATTCTGATGGCTCGCCGCATCGGCAGCGCCATTCTCATCGGCATCGTCGCCATCACTCTCGCAGGTATTCCTCTCGGCCTCGCACACTGGCCCGCAAATTTTTTCTCGCTGCCGCATCCTTCCGGCACGTTTCTTAAACTCGATCTCCGCGCCGCCGCCAGCATTGGTCTCGGCGAATTAATCTTCGTCTTCTTTTTCGTCGATCTCTTCGACAACGTCGGCACTCTCGTCGGGGTCTGCGAAGAAGGCGGCTTCCTGCGCGACGGCAAACTCCCCCGCGCCAGCCGCGCCCTCCTCGCCGACGCTTTCGGCACCATCTTCGGCGCCCTCGCTGGCACGTCCA
>Ga0137412_10002459_pt1 | contig 14680 bp, 11 predicted proteins | sample CZODoug2_1_16fun_FD_122160 | JGI IMG/M metagenome (GOLD analysis project Ga0137412, IMG submission 122160) | Vadose zone soil fungal communities from Angelo Coast Range Reserve, California, USA - CZODoug2_1_16fungal (Hybrid Assembly) | ecosystem: Environmental > Terrestrial > Soil > Vadose zone... | reverse complement strand
CGCAGTTGCGAGCCGGTCAGCCAGGGTGGCTGAAGCCGCGGCGGCAATAGCTGGTCGACGACCAGAACGACGGTAACCGCAATCAGGCCGACACGCACTGCGCCCAGCACGCCGCCGCAGAGCCGGTCCACGATGCCGGCTTCCGTTCCGGTGGCCTCGTCGACCGCGAGGCGCGCCAGCTTTCCGAGCGCCATGCCGGCGAACAGAAAGATGCCGAAGAACACAAACCCGTTCTGCGCCAGCACGGAAGCGAGATTGCCGCTCGCCGGCGGCGACAGCGCCGACATCGCCCACATCGCGATCGGTGCCGCCACCACGTAAGCGAGGATCGTGACCGCGCTGCGCACCAGTCCGGTATTGAAGCCGGTGACGACCGCGAACGCCAGGCCGACACAGACGATGGCATCGAAACTGTTCATGGCGAAACTCTCCGCCAGTCCCAATACTCCTGTTGTGTCAAGGAACCGGATTCGCGATCGCTAAAATCGTCTGGATCGAGGACGCGAATAGGCAAGAGATCGTCATGCCCGGGCTTGTCCCGGGCATCCACGTCTTTGCAGATTGTCCGCAGGGAAGACGTGGATGGCCGGGACAAGCCCGGCCATGACGGAAAGTGGTCAGGCTCTCAGGGTGACGGCATCGCTTGCGTCAATTCACCCGCATCTCGGCCTTGATCATGTCGGCGGCTTTCTCGCCGATCATGATGGTAGGCGCGTTGGTATTGCCGCCGATCAGGGTCGGCATCACGGACGCGTCGACCACCCGCAGGCCTTCGAGGCCGTATACCCTGAGCGTGGGATCGACCACGGCCATGGGATCGTTGACGCCCATCTTGCAGGTGCCGACCGGATGGTAGACGGTGTCGACGCGCTGGCGTAGCAGGCTGCGGATGTCGTCGTCGGTGTGCACGCCTTCGGTGTACATTTCCTTTTTCTGCAGGGCTTTCAGCGCCGGCGTCTCCATCAGCCGCCGCGTGGTCTTGAAGCCCGCGACCATGGTTTCCAGATCCGCCTCGTCGCCAAAGAAGTTCGGGTCGATCAATGGTGCGGCGAACGGATCGGCGCTGCCGAGCGAAACGGTGCCGCGGCTCTTCGGCCGCAGCAGGCAGACGTGGCAGGTGAAGCCGGTGCCGCGATGGCGCTTGCGGCCGTGATCGTCAGCCATCGCCATACCGAAATGGAGCTGGATGTCGGGGATATCGAGGTCGGGCTGCGTTTTCAGGAAGCCGCCGCATTCGGCGAAGTTCGAGGTCATCGGCCCGCGGCGCTCGCGCCGGTACTGGCCGATGGCGCGCAACAGCCGCGGTATGCCCTTGAGCGAGAGGCCGTTGAAGTTCGGATTGTCGGACATGTAGCCGAACACGAAATCCGGATGGTCCTGCAAGTTTTGTCCGACCCCGGGCAGATGATGCACGCTGGTAATGCCGTGCTTGACGAGCGCCGCGCTATCGCCGACGCCGGACAACTGCAGCAGTTGCGGGGTCTGGAACGCGCCGGAAGCGACAATCACCTCGCGCCGCGCGCGGATATGCTTCGTTTCCTTGCCTTGCCGGTATTCGACGCCGACGGCGCGCTTGCCTTCGAACAGGATGCGGGTCGCATGCGCGCCGGTCTCAACCCGCAGATTGGCGCGGTTATTCATGTGGGGGTGGATATAGGCGCGCGCGGCGCTGCAGCGCTCGCCGTTCTTCTGCGTCACCTGGTAAATGCCGAGGCCTTCGTGCTCGTCGGCGTTGAAATCCTCACGCAGGCGAAACTGTCCTTCCTGCGCCGCCTGCAGGAAAATCTGCTGCACCGGATTGTCGGTGCGCAGTTTGTTGACGGAGAGCGGACCGTCCTTGCCGTGGTACTCGCCGCCGAAATCGGCGTTGTTTTCCGAACGCTTGAAATAAGGCAGCACGTCGTTGAACGACCAGCCGGCGTTGCCGAGCGCGGCCCATCGATCGTAGTCGGCGCGGTGGCCGCGGATATAGACCATCGCGTTGATCGCCGACGAACCGCCGAGCCCCTTGCCGCGCGGCTGATAGCCGATGCGGCCGTTGAGGCCGTTTTGCGGGACGGTGTTGAAGGCCCAGTTGTTGACGTTGCCGGCGACCATCAGCACCAGTGCGAACGGCGTCGTGACCACCCAATTGTCGTTCCTGCCGCCGGCATCCAGCAGCGCCACCGAGGTCTGCGGATCCTCCGACAAGCGTCCCGCCACCGCGCAGCCGCCGGAGCCGCCGCCCACCACCACGAAATCGAATGTATCCGTCACGCGTATTCCCCCGGAATTTTGTGTTCTGGCACGCCTTCATGGCCCGCTTTGAGGCGTAAAACTCCGCTTTTGCGGGGTTTATGGCAAGGCCGGTTCCATGGGGTGGTTTTGCCGCGTTTTCGGCGTCACAAAAACCTCAAAAACGGGAGCTTTGGGCCTTTCCAAAGCAGGTGCACGTTGATACATACCCCTCGCACCCGATGGCTTTGCCCGGGTTGCCTTCTCAGGAAGCCTCCGGTCGGGACGATCGACGCCCAAAGCGTTGGCCGCTTTCGCTTCGGATCAGCTTTTGAGACGGCATCGCAACGGTTTAACGCGGGGTGGAGCAGCCCGGTAGCTCGTCAGGCTCATAACCTGAAGGTCATAGGTTCAAATCCTATCCCCGCAACCAAATTGATATAAACCCGGCAATCTCAATAGGTTGCCGGGTTTATTTTTGACCCGGCGTCCAATTGCAATGACGTCAATTACTTGGTTCCGCAACCGAGCGCAGTCGGCAGGCGACGTGTGCAGATGTGGGTATGCTTCCGGTTCGTTCGGCACCGCAATGCATCCGCCGCGACATGCCGTTGTGTCCGGAGGGCCAACTTCGCTCACGCCGGACCGGTCGATGCCGCCGGGGCGGATCATCATCATCCACGGCGCAGCTCCCTGCGTCGCGCCGGTCTGTCGGATCCTACAGCATCAGCACGATCCAAAGGGGAGATCGCGGCCCCGCAATCTTCCTCGGCGGATAGCCCACCGTTCATGGCTATGGCGCATGACACGATCGAGCGCCGCCCGCGAACCCAGTGTTTTCTCGGGCATGCAGGTGATGACTGCATTCCGGTCCTCGATGCCTTGCTCATCAACGATCCATGTCCGCAGTTCCTCACCGGCGAGCCGAGCGGCGATCCGGTCAGGCGTCGGATCAATGTCGTTGGACACCATCACGTTCATCACTATCCGGCCGCCCGGTGCCAAGCGCGAGCGGATCGCGTCGCAGGTCTCGGCATCGAACTCATCCGTGAACCGAAATCCCGGTCCACCGACATCGACCGCAATGCCGTCGTAGTACGTGCGATCATCGAACACGAATTTCCTAAAGTCGGAGACGATGCAGGGCAATTCGTCCGGCAGGTCGAAAAACTTGTGTGCAAGTACGAAGCTGATCGGGTTGTTGTCGACGATGGTCAACCTCTTCCCGAGACGCGACAGTCTTGTCGCAAGATTTCCGCCGCCGCAGCCCAAAACGAGGATTTGCTCCGAGCGGGACAGTAGTTCGTCCATGAGCTTGACGTAGGTGAATACGCTTTCGCCATCGGGTGTTGCCTGGCTTTGCCTCACGCCCCCTTCGAAGTACACGCGTGTTCCGTCCCAGGAACACTCAACGATTTCGATTTGCCCGTTCCGCCCTTGATAACGCCCCAGCAATTTCACGGCCGACAACCACATTAAGAGTTGAGCATCATAACACATGCGCTAAACATCTATTATCATGTGACGTTCAATGCGCCAACCGTTTCGGAATTGCACATAATGTTTCCGTACCCTTGCGAGAAAATCGGGTAAATGTGCTCGCGCACCTAAGTTTGTTTCCAATGAATCAGATTTTGTATATGATATACGTTGCATCTAAACTGATGCTTGAAACAATGGTTTGGATATTATAGATATATTCGATGTAATATCTCACTGGAGACGGCCATTACATGATTACGGCCAACCAACTGAGGGCGGCCCGTGCGCTCCTGAACATGGATCAACGGCAAACTGCCGATCTTGCAGATCTTTCAGTCCCTACCATCCAGCGCATGGAGGCGAGCGACGGCGTTGTCCGCGGGAACGTCGATTCTCTGATGAAGCTGATTTCCGCGCTGGAGAATGCCGGGATCGAATTGATCAATCCGGGTGTTACGAGTTCAGCCGGTGGCCGCGGCGTTCGCCTCAGGGAAGACGTTAGGACGCCAAAGATGAAGAACATGAAGCAGTCCAAACCCTCGCTGCTGCGGACTTTGGCGCGGACTCGATGAATAGTGTGGTTCTCGAACAACAGACCGGATCGAAGACGACAAAAGAACGCTAAAAAGAAATATTGCTGCAAGCGGACTCTGGCGCTCTAAGACGCTCAGACAGCATTTCAAAATCAATACGCGGCGTCGGTTGCGGCATGCGCGTTTGCTCCGAAACTGGCCACGCAGACGCTCGCCAGTGCCGACCACAATATGGGCGCGACAGCGTAGGGGCCGAGATGCCAATTCATCGCCACAAGGATGTCGGGAGGCGGCTGCAGGGCAAACGACGCGCATCCGAGAGATGCAAGGAAGAGACAGATCGCGAGTGTGCCAGCTAAACGATCCGGCTCGGAAGGCGACATGAGGTGCGAAGCGTAGCGGATTCGCGTAGTCGTCAATGTGACATAGCGGTGCTTTGTCAGGGCCACCCCTGCGGCGAACACCACGTAAATCAATGGCAGCAACGAGATCAATGAGACCGCCGGGTCGCGATCGGATACGCTGGAATCATTATCCCGATATTGTGCAAAAAGGATCGCCAACGGCGTTATCATAAAGACTGTTGCGGCTTGAACACACCCCGCGATCAAGCCGGCCTGGAATAGCCGAAGTCGTTTCCAGAGCCTCAAGTGGAAGTGGCGCTTTTTGCCGTTCGATCGAGTAGGGAAAGAAGTCCCTGCAAAATCGTAACGGGCGGTGGCGGACAGCCCGGAATATGAAGATCGACGGGAACGATCTGCGAGACCCCTCCGACCACCGCGTAGCTGCCGGCAAAACACCCGCCATCTCGTGCGCAGTCTCCGAGGGCAATGACCCATTTCGGGTCGGAGGTCGCATGATAGGTTCGCTCCAGTGCATCGCGCATGTTCTTGGTCACGGGCCCCGTGACCAAGAGAACGTCGGCGTGGCGTGGAGAGGCGACGAAGCGAATACCAAAACGTTCGACGTCGTAGTAGGCATTGCTCAGCGCATGGATCTCCAGCTCGCAACCATTGCATGACCCGGCATCGATTTCGCGGATCGAGAGGCTTCTGCCGAGGCGTCGCCGGGCGGCACGCTGCAAGGCCGTGGCGAGTTCTTCGACGGCGGCCTCGTCGAGCGCGGGAGCCTGTTCCGTGAGCGGACCCCGGAAGAAATTTTGAAAGAGAAGTTTGCGCATCGTCTTCTCCTACAGGTCTTGGCCGGCATAGGAACAATTGAACGATTTGTTGCAGAGCGGGAAGTCGGCGACGATGTTGTTTTCGATGGCCGCTTCGAGCAGCGGCCATTGAAACCAGGATGGATCGCGAAGGTGGCAGCGGTCGACCCGGCCACCGTCGAGCCGGAGCCAGACCAGGATGTCGCCCCTGAAACCTTCGACCAGCGCCATGCCCTCGCGCGGCTCAGCCACGGAGGCGATCGGTACGCTCAGCGGGCCGCCGGGAAGCCGCTCCAGAATCTGATGTACCAGGGAAAGACTCTGCTCGACTTCCCGAATCCGGATCCAGACGCGGGCATTGACGTCACCCTCGTCGAGCACCGGCACCTCGAAACGCAGATCGCCATACGGCGGATAGCCGGGAGTGCGACGGGCATCGAACGTCCTCCCGGACGCGCGACCCACATAGCCTCCCGCACCGTATTGTTTTGTCAACGCCGCCGTGACGATACCGGTGTCGACGGTACGATCCTGAAGCGAGGCGGTGTTGTCGTAGAGTTCGACCAAGACGGGAAAGCGAACGTGGACATTGTCGAGTACCGAGCGGATGCTTGCCTGCCCCTTTTCGTCGAGATCGCGAACCAGCCCGCCGGGCACGATGACGTCTCGCATCAGGCGGTGACCGAAGGCTGTGTTCGCGGCGCGGAGAATGTCCTCACGCAGCACGTTGCAGTGGGCCTGCATCAAGCCGAACGACGCGTCGTTGCAGATCGCGCCGATATCGCCGAGGTGATTGGCAAGCCGCTCAAGTTCGGCCAGCAGCCCCCGCAGCCAGACCGCGCGGTGTGGCACTTCCAGTTGCAGGGCGGCCTCGACGGCCTTTGAAAACGCATAAGCATAGGCGACGGTGCTGTCGCCCGATACACGTCCGGCGAATTGCGCGGCGCGCTCGATACTGGCACCTCGCATCAGCCCTTCTATGCCCTTGTGGGTATATCCCAGCCGCTGTTCCAGCCGGACCACGGTTTCGCCGCTGGCGGTGAACCGGAAATGTCCGGGTTCGATAATGCCGGCGTGCACCGGACCGACCGCAATCTGGTGCAGGCCATCGCCTTCCGTCGGCAGGAAGCTGTAGGGCGAAGTCGTCGCCAGCGCGTCGATTCGACTCCCCAACGGGAAGCGCACGCCCCAGCGGTTGTGATCGAGCCAGGGCCGGGTGTCGGGCAAGCCTTGCGCCGACAGTCCGAACAGATCATTGACCGCGCGCTCCAGCCGAAGCGCCGGCGGGTGGTACTTGCCGACGGAAGGGTAAACGCGATCAGGGCAGTCCAGGCTGACGACCGCGATATCAGCGGTACCCCGGTCTATAATCGCCATGTGTACCGCCGAGAGTTCACCCCAGAGCCCAAGCAGGCTCCAGCGTCCCTGTGCCAACTCGCTTGCTGCAAATTGCCAGACCGAAGCGTCAACCACGACGCGCGGCCATGGATGATGTTGCTGGATCTTGCGGCCTTCCAGCATCAGGTCAATCAGCGATGGCATGTCACGTTTATCCTCCGCTATCCAAGGAGACGAGCCACATTCTGGAACCAGACCACGAGCGGCGCGGGCAGATAGATTCCCGCGCCCAGAACCAGTGAAAGATGCGCAAACATCGGCACGTAGGAAGCTTCCGCCGACGCCGTGCTGCCGCGGGGCGCGCCGAAGGCGACGCTGGTCAGGCGCAACGTCAATGCGCCAAACGCCAGCAGAAGCCCGAACACCAGCACGATCGCCAGCAGCGGCTGCCGCGCGAAGGTCGAACTCACGACGAGAAATTCGCTCATGAAGATGCCGAGCGGCGGCAGTCCGGCGATCGCGACCACGCCCACTACGAAACCCCAGCCTAGTGCTGGATGGGTCACCGTCAGGCCGCGGATCCTGTTGATCCGCTGCGTGCCCTTGATCTGCGAGATATGACCGACGGCGTAGAAGATCGCCGACTTGGTCAGGCTGTGCATCACCATGTGCAGCAATCCTGCGAAATTGGCCAGCGGGCCGCCCATCCCGAACGCAAACACGATGATGCCCATGTGTTCGATCGAGGAGTAGGCGAACAGCCGTTTGATGTCCCGCCGGCGGTAGAGCATGAAGGCGGCGAAAATCAGCGAGACCAGACCCATCGTCACCATCAGCGGGCCCGGAGCGATCGCGGTAGGATTGGCGGCGAGCAATATCTTAAAGCGAAGCAGCGCATAGAGCGCGACGTTCAGAAGCAGACCGGACAGCACCGCGGATATCGGGGTCGGGCCTTCGGCGTGGGCATCGGGCAGCCAGGCGTGCAGCGGCGCGAGGCCGACCTTGGTCCCGTAGCCGAGAAACAGGAATATGAAGGCAACATTGAGCAGGGCCGGATCGAAGGCCGCAGCATGCTGGATCAACAACGTCCAGACCATACCGTCCTGGCCTTCGCCGACGATCGGCCGCGCCGCCATGTAGACGAGGATGGTGCCGAACAGGGCGAACGCAATTCCGACGCTGCCCAGGATGAAATATTTCCACGCCGCTTCCAGCGCGGCGTGGGTGCGGTAGATGCCGACCATCAGCACGGTGGTGAGCGTGGCGATTTCGACCGCCACCCACATCAGGCCGATGTTATTCGACACGAAAGCCAGATTCATACCGAACATCATGGTCTGGAACATGGCGTGGTAGAAACGCAGATACACCGGCGTCAACCGCTCGGTATCGAGTTCGTGGGCGATATAGCTCGCGCTGAAAATGCTGGTCGTGAAGCCGACGAAGGTATTGAGCACGATGAAGACGATGTTGAGATCGTCGATCAGCACGTAGGGTCCAGGCTGCGGTCGCTCGATGACGAAGAGGGAAAGCGCCGATAGAAACGTCGCGAGACTTGCAATGACATTCAGCCGCGCCGTCAGCCGGTAGCCGGGCAGGATGGCCAGCAATGCTGCCGAGCCGATCGGAATCAGCAGCACCGCCGCCACGGGATCGAAGGAAGGCAGGTTCATCGGTGCTCGCCCCGGTAGTCGTCGAGCGCGGAAACGTCGACGGAATCGAAGCGTTCACGGATCCGGAACAGGAAGATACCGATGACGATGAAGGCGATCAGGATCGAGAACGCCACGCTGATTTCGACCACCAGCGGCATGCCCCTGGCGCCGGTGGCCGCCAGCACCAGTCCGTTCTCGAGCGACATGAATCCCACGACCTGGCTGACGGCATTGCGCCGCGTCACCATGACCAGAAGTCCGAGCAGTACGACCGAGAGTGCGAAGGCTAGATCCTCGCGAGCCAGCGGATCGGCCTCGGCGGTGACCCGCAGCATCAGCACCATGGAGAGCGCGACCAATGCCATCCCGGCCAGCATGGTCAGGCCGATCCCCACGGCCGACTCGATGTCGCGATGAATGCCAAGCTGCTTGATGATACGATGCAGCGCCACCGGAATCACGATCGCCTTGAAGACGAGGGCGATGGCTGCCGTGATGTAGAGATGCGGCGCTCCCTGAACGAAGGCTTGCCAGGCGACCGAAAGCGCCAGCACGACGGCGTGCAACGCAAAGACGTTGAGCAACGAATAGAGTCGATCCTGGTACAGCATCATGAAGCTGATCAGGACCAAGCCGCCGGCCAGCGTGTGTGAGACGTCGAAGGCGAGGCTGTGCATCTGCATCAGAAGCTCCTCGACACGAACAGCAGCAGCGTACCGAGCAAGCCCAGCATGAGTGCGGCCCCAAGAAATTGCGGAACGCGGAAAACGCGCATCTTCGCCGTGGCGGTTTCAAACAGCGCAAGGAAGAAGCCCGCCGCCGCAAGTTTGACGATATAGGCGCCGGCGCCGACGGCATACGACAGCGGACCGGTACCGAAGACGGCGATCTTCCAGGGCAGGAACACGCAGGCGATCAGCGAGATATAGAGCAGCAGTTTGAGGAACGCGCCGAATTCGATCATCGCGAGATGGCGTCCGGAATATTCGAGCACCATCGCCTCGTGCACCATGGTGAGTTCAAGATGCGTGGTGGGGTTGTCGATCGGGATGCGCGCGTTCTCGGCGAGCGCCACCATGATCAGCGCGATCACCGCCATCCCCAGCGATACCCGTAGTCCGACGTAGGACGAGGCCATGAAATTGGCCACGGTCGAAAGCTGGGTCGAGCCGGCTACTAGTGCCAGGCAAAAGAAGATTAGCAGCATCGCCGGCTCTGCGAGTGCTGCGATCATTACCTCGCGGCTGGAGCCGATGCCGCCAAAACTGGTGCCGACGTCCATTCCTGCGAGCGCCAGAAAGAAGCGTGCGCTTCCGAGCAGCGCAACGATGGCGATCAGATCGGCGGTCCAGTTGAACAGCAGGCCTGTCGCAAAGGTCGGCACCAGCGCGGCGGCAACCCAGATCGCGGCAAAGGTCACATAGGGTGTCACGCGGAACAGCCACGAGGCGTTGTCGGCCAGCACCACCTCCTTGCGGAGCAAGCGCAGGAGGTCGCGATACGGCTGTAAGATCGACGCTCCCTGGCGCAGCACCAGTCGCGCCTTGATCTTGCGCACGAAGCCGGTCAGCAGCGGCGCGAGCAGCAGCACCAGCAGCATCTGCACACCCTGTACCACGATGTCTGAGATCACGACCATATCGCGAGCACCAGCAGCAAGGTGACGAGGGTGGCAAAGACGAGACTGAGATATCGCCGGATAGTCAGGAACTGGAGACGGTTGAGCCGATCGGCTGAAAAGCCGACCGCGCCCGCGATTGGCTGATAGATTCCCTCCCAGACCAGATCATGCAATTCGATCCGCAGCCGCGCCGGCCTGGTATCTCCGGGTGCCGGCATGTCGACGTGGTCGCGCGCGCTAAACACGAGCGTGCCGAAAACACGGCGGATCGGCTGTGCGAAGCTTCCGGCCGAATACTGGGCCGCAGGCGTCGGGTCGGAGAAACCGCAACCCCAGGCGGGTCCCCGCCGCAGCGCATGCGAGGCGAAGCGATGGATAACGAAGACGGCAAGAGAAGCGGATATGGTGATGAATAGCATCACCAGCAATCCGTTGTACGAACTGCGGCTCTCCGCAATCGGCACGATTGAAAGCCAGGGTTCATTGGCCTGGGTCGGCATGCGGCCACCGAGGATATCGGTCGTGATCGGCGAAAGCGCATCGATCACCAGTCCCGGCAGGATTCCGGCCAGCAGGCAAAGCGCGGCAAGGATAAACATGGCTGACAGCGAGTAACGGTCGACCTCGTGGGCGGTTTCCGCGGCCGTGCTGCGCGGCCGCCCGAGAAACGCTATGCCGTAGGCCTTGACAAAGCAGGCCGCGGCCAACGCGGCCGCCAGGGCCAATAGCGCGCCAACCGCGGGCACCGTGATCTTCAGCGCCCATTGCGGCAACTCCGGACTTTGCAGCACCGCCTGGAACATCAGCCATTCCGAAACGAAGCCGTTGAAGGGCGGCAGTGCGGAGATCGCGACGCAGCCGACGAGAACGACGAAGCTGGTGCGCGGCATGCGATGAATGAGGCCACCCAGCCTGTCCATGTCCCGCTCGCCGGTCGCGGTCAAGACCGCGCCGGCGCCGAAGAACAGCAGGCTCTTGAAGAAGGAGTGATTGAGCACGTGAAACAGCGCCGCCGTGAAGGCCAACGCCGCCGCGAGCTTCATCCCGTTGGCCTGGAAGGCCAGGGCGAGGCCGAGGCTGGCAAAGATGACGCCGATGTTTTCAATCGTGCTGTAGGCCAGCAGGCGCTTCAAATCCTTTTCCATCATGGCGTAGAGGATTCCCATGACGGCGGTGACGCCGCCGAGGATCAGCACGACGACGCTGGCCCACCAGGTTGGTGGCCCCAGCAGGTCAAAGATGACGCGAATGAAGCCGTAGACCGCGACTTTGGTCATGACGCCGCTCATCAGCGCCGACACGTGGCTGGGGGCGGCGGGATGCGCGAGCGGCAGCCAGACATGCAATGGCACGAGACCGGCCTTTGAGCCGGCGCCGAGCAGCATCAGGATCAACACCAATGTCGCGGCGTAAGGCGTGTGTTGTGCGGCGCGGATGGCCGCGAATCCGTAATCTCCCGCCGGTCCCGCCAGCAGGCCGAAAGCCAGCAGCAATGCGAGCGTGCCGAAGCTTGCCATCACCAGGTAAACATAACCCGCCTTCGCGTTGCCCGGTCCACGATGGTGCGACATGACCAGCGCCCAGGAAGCGAGCGACATGAATTCCCAGCAAAGCAGATAGGAAAACGCGTCATCCGCCAGTACCACAAGATTCATCCCGGCCAGAAAGGCAGGGAAGAAGGGAAGGACGCGGTGCGGCGCCGGATCGTGGTGGCCATAGCCAAGACCGTAAAGGCTGGCCGATGCGCCTCCCAGATTGACGACGACAAGGAAGAACGCCGCCAGCGCATCGAGGCGGAAATGGGCGCCAAGCCACGGCAGTCCGATCGGCAAGGTCAGGCCGGAGACATTGAGAACGTCACCGAGCAGATAGCGGATCGACCCGAACAATGCGGCCAGGGAAACAGCCATGGTGACGCCGTAGACAATTGCCGTGGAACTCTTTGCGCCGCTCAGTACGAGTGCAAGCCCGGCGATCCCCAATAATCCCGCGGCACATGACATCTGCAAAACAACGGGAGACATCAAGCGCTGCCCCGCGTTCCGTTCGATGCTTTGTGTTCTCGTTGACTGTCCAAATCGGCTTTAGCTGAATGCGAATTCATTCTCAGTCGCACGCCGCGTCCCTGCGAATTGCTGAGGGCTCCTTCGTCGATCATCTCGATCCCGGCGGCGTCGAATGCGGCAATCAACTTGACCAGCGAATCGACATTGCCTCGAACCAGCGTTTCGCTTGCCTCCATTCGCTGGATGGTCGGCGCGGAAAGTCCGGAGAGTTCTGCGAGTCGGCGCTGATCGATGCCGAGCAGCAATCTGGCAGCCCGCAATTGAGCTGCCGTGATCATCGATATCTGTTTCACCGTCGGGATCCCGGCCAATATCAAACATCATTTTCCATCTTAACTAATGATGTAATATTGTCAATAATTGATATCTAAGATATCTATTCTAAGGGATGCATTTCAGGCGCTGGAATACGCGTTTGCGGGATATCGATCACCGCGCAGCTTGAGCGAGACATTCTGATCGCGCAGCAAACGGGCGTGCCCCAGAGTTTCTCAGGGCTGGTTGGAGGGCGAGAGGGGGCCTGCTATTTCGTTCAGACTTGGCCGCTGATTGCCGGCCTTGGCTCAGATCAGCAAGAAATACTCTAATCTTCTCAAAGGCCGCCGAATGAGGGCCAACGACGCTTCAAATGGCCACCGTCAGCGAATGTCGGTATCGGTGGTTGCGCCTCCCCGCAACCAAGATAAGCCTCTGATTTCATGAGGTTTTCAGAAAGCCGCCCAAAACGGGCCGCTTTCTTGTTTTCACCCGTGTCGCCACCGTGTCGCCGCCGAAAACGAAGCCTCTAGGCATCCGCTGAAAGCGAGTGCGGCTATCCGGACGTGCGAATTTCCAAGAGCGATTTCGGCGACCAGTGTTGCCAAGCCTAATCGCAGCGAATGCGATTCATTCTCCGGCCCGCTGCTCCGTTCGAGAACTAGTCGTTCCAATCGCCTCCGGGCCGTCTCCGCTTGCGGTTGGCCTGAGCGGCCAGTCGCGCGCATCCCGCCAGCCCACCGGCCGCGTGGACGAATTTCCGGAATTCCCTCGGCGGGATACCAACCTCCGCTGGGCGTCACTGTCGCCATCGATATACCCTTGCGTGGTGTGGATCGAGCGATGACCTGCAAGCAACTGAACATCGCGCAACGAACCTCCGGCTTTATGTACAAGCCGAGCTGCCCGCGTGATGAATGTTCGGCGGCCCGAATGCGAGGAGCAGCCGTCAAGAGCGATAGCTCGGTAGGCGCGGCTAAACCACATGACAATGCTGCGCGCTTTCATCTTGCTGCCCCGCTCCGAAAGCACGATGGGCCGTGAAGGTTCGGATTTCTCTCGGAGCGCAGAGAGCGCCTCTCGAAGATCGGCATGAAGAGGGATTAGTCGGCCATGGCCCTTCTTTGCTGCATGGTCTCGCAGCTCCAATACCCGATGGCACCGGAAGGATCGAGGACCATTTCCCAGGTAAGATTTGCAATCTCAGCGGCTCGCAGACCAGCTTTCACGGAGAACAAAACGATCACGTGGTCTCGAAGCGGATACCGAGTCGTTTCGGCAAACAGGAGGAGGTTGTCGATCTGGTCAGAGGCTAAAATTTTTGCCTGCTTGCCCGGCATTTTCTCAGTCGGTTCAGTTAATGGCTGATTCTACCAATTACGACGAGCAATGCAATCGTGCTTCTTCAACGTAAAAGGAGCCCACGTGGATCGTCGAGCAACGAATGTGGCTGATGTCCGCTCTTCTCCCAACAACAGACTCTGGTCGGACATCGCGCGATGTCCGAAAAGTGCCAAAAGCAGACATCACGCTCGTGCCGAATAGGCTATTATCTTCTTTTCAACGTATCTTCTTTTCAACGTCATAATTCTTCGCTGCACTGTTTTTCTTACGCGGACGCGCTGAACGACGGCAAAGAGCGTGGAGAGGAACTGAGATGAGCAAAACATTCAAGGAGGATCTCCCATGGCTTGGCTCTTCCTGCTCGTTGCTGGCCTGTGCGAGATCGCCTGGGCGATCGGCCTCAAATACACGGAAGGATTCTCGCGCCTGTTACCCCTGATCGGCACAGTCGCAGCCATGGTGGCCAGCATTGGATTCCTCGGCGTGGCTCTTAAGTCGCTGCCGGTCGGTACGGCCTATGCGGTGTGGACGGGCATTGGCACTATCGGCACCACGATGCTCGGTATCTATCTTTTCAATGAACCCGCGACGCTGCTTAGGCTTGCCTGTATCGGCCTCATTCTCTCGGGCATCATCGGACTGAAAATCACCTCATAGTCCAGGCGGCGTGATGTGGATCTCGCGGAGGGTCGGCGCTCAAAAATAGCTCTCCAACGTGCCGCGCCGCCGGATGTCGAGCGTGGCGCAGTGGAAGGCGCCGCCAAATGCGGCGTAATGCAAGAACTCGCATGGAATCGGTTCGAATCCCCATTTCTCCATCGCACGCATTGTTACAGTATGATGGGGATCAACGATGACGCGCTTCTCGTCCACTGTCAGCACGTTCATGTTGAGCCATTTCCCGCATAGCGACGTGATCTTGAGCATACGGTCAGTGATCGGGTCGGGCTCCGGGGCCACAAGGATGTCCCATTTTTTCAAGATGGCCGGGAGACGGTCGACGTCTATGTATT
>Ga0137412_10002458_pt1 | contig 14681 bp, 9 predicted proteins | sample CZODoug2_1_16fun_FD_122160 | JGI IMG/M metagenome (GOLD analysis project Ga0137412, IMG submission 122160) | Vadose zone soil fungal communities from Angelo Coast Range Reserve, California, USA - CZODoug2_1_16fungal (Hybrid Assembly) | ecosystem: Environmental > Terrestrial > Soil > Vadose zone... | reverse complement strand
CTCGTTCATCAGGCACATGGTGATGGATAACTATCAAACAGAAAATGCCGGCGGAGTGACGTTTGCGGAATTGCACGGCGCCGGGGTTGCCGATGTGGATGGAGACGGGATACTGGACTTTATCGTAGGCAAACGGCAGTTCTCACACCTGGATGATTTATTGGATCCGGATCCTTATGGCCCTCCGTTGCTTTATTGGTATAAGACTGTTCGTGATCCCAGCGCGCCGGGCGGGGCAAAGCTGGTTCCTCACCTGGTCCACAACAGCTCCGGCGCGGGTGACAATGTGCTGCCCGTCGACTTGAATGGCGATGGAATTATGGACATCGTGACTGCCACCAAGCGAGGGCTCTATATATTTTGGGGAACCTCTGCTTTGGCTTCGAAGTAGGGCCAGGGAAAGACCAGGGGGATGCTTAGAAACGAGATGGTAATACGCCGCCGCTGTGAATCTTTTCGCCGTGCAATTCACTGCGTTTCTACTGTTGCTTTTCTGGGTGCAGTCGTTGTCCAACAATCCATGTATGCCGCCGAACACAAGGCACACACTACGTGGAGCGCGTACGAGGGAAGCGTGGACTCCGATCAGTATTCTGCGCTGAAGCAAATCAACAAGTCGAATGTAAACCAGCTGCAGCAGGCGTGGTTTTACTCCGCGGCCGGCGCTCACCGGTTCGAATGTAGTCCGATCATCGTAGACGGCGTGATGTATGTGATCGGAAAGAGTGACAATGTCGTTGCCCTCGACGCGGCGACCGGGCGTGAGATATGGGTTCACGACAACGGTAACCCGCACATGATCAGCGAGCGGGGGTTCACCTATTGGGAGAGCAAGGATCGCAGTGACCGCCGCCTCTTCTTTGCCACCAATAACATCCTTCATGCAGTGGACGCGCGCACCGGCAAGCTCATCGAGTCGTTCGGCAATCAAGGCAATCTCGATCTGCGGGAAGGATTGGGACGCGATATTAAAAGCATCCGTGAGATCGAATCCGGCACCCCGGGAAGAATCTTTGAGAACCTGCTCATCCTGGGGTCTACCCCGGGGGAGGAGTACGGTTCCCCGCCCGGTGATCTTCGAGCACTCGATGTGCTCACAGGAAAACTCGTCTGGACTTTTCATACCGTTCCTCATCCCGGCGACATGGGTTATGAAACCTGGCCGAAAAATGCGTGGAAGTACGTGGGCGGGACCAACGCATGGGGAGGAATCACGATTGATGAGAAGCGAGGGATTGCGTATTTCCCGATCGGGTCTCCCACGTATGACTTTTACGGGGCCGACCGTGAGGGAGCAGACCTTTACTCCGACTGCCTGCTCGCTCTGGACGCCCGCACCGGTAAGTATCTGTGGCACTTTCAGATCGTTCATCACGATCTGTGGGACTACGATCTGGCAACTGCACCCAAGCTGGTGACAGTCAAGCAAAATGGCCGCGTCATCGACGCCGTGGCGGCGCCCGGAAAAACGGGCTTCCTTTATGTGTTCGATCGGGTCACGGGGAAACCGGTGTGGCCCATCGAAGAACGGCTGGTTCCCGGTTCGACCATGCCCGGAGAACATGCGTGGCCAACGCAGCCGTTCCCGACGGCTCCGCCGCCTTTCGCTGTGCAGAGTTACACGGCGGACGATGTCAACCCTTATATAGCGGATCCAGCGGAACGAGCGAGGTTGCACGATCTGCTGCTGCACGCACGGAACGAAGGTTTATTTACGCCGCCAGGATTAGAGAACGTACTGCAACCGGCGGGGAACAATGGAGGAGCAAACTGGGGAAATGCAGCGGTAGATCCCACCACGAACGTCTTGTATGTGCAGTCAAAGAATGCGCCCGCAATCCTCAAGCTTGAAGCTAAGCGTCCTCGAATGGAGATTAAGGGCTCTCCTGAAACCAAGGGTCAGCTTCTTTACATCCAGAATTGTCAGACGTGCCATACCTCGCAATTGACGGGTCAGCCGCCGGCCGTTCCTTCCCTGGCCGACATTGTCTCGCGCCTTGGTGCTGAGCGCATACGGTCTGTGGTGACGAATGGCGCGTCACCCATGCCCTCGTTTCCCGATTTATCCAGTCAAGATCTGGATTCGTTGATCGCGTATCTCAACGCCCCCGGTGCGGCGCGGGTGCCGCCAGACATCATTGCTTATCTGTCCGCTCCGTCGCTCGCGCCGGCGCCGGCTGCACAGGATGGATCCGACGCTGTTAAGTATTGGACCGGCTATGGGTTCATCACTTCCAAAGATGGCCTTGCAGCAGTCAAGCCACCGTGGTCGACCCTGACTGCGTATGACATGAATCAAGGCACTATCAAATGGCAAATCCCCCTGGGTGGAGTGAGCGAACTGGAAGCGCAAGGTATCAAGGATACCGGCGGTTTCTTTCCCCAGGGTGGACCCGCGGTTACTGCGGGTGGCCTGATCTTCTCGGGCACGGAGTCAGATTTCAAGATGCGGGCTTACGACAAAGACACCGGTAAGGTGCTTTGGGAGCATGAGCTGCCGGCCGCTCCCCATGCAGAAGTGGCGGTCTACGAGGCCGGCGGACGGGAGTATGTGGTTCAGGCCGCATTGCCGAAACCGATGGGGTCTCGTTATGAATCCGTACCGGAGTCGGAGCAGCACACACAAGGCTATTATGTGTTCGCACTCCCTAAGCTGGATCGCCCGGCAAAATGAACAAGCCTAGGCAAGCGCAAGCTGCTGTTCGACCAGGGTCGCCCAGTAGGCGGCGCCGGTCGAGAGCACGGCATCGTTGAAGTCAAAGGCCGGATGGTGCAGCATAGGGTTCAGTTCACCGGGGCGCTTGGAACCTAACATGATGTAGGCCCCCTGCTTGGCCTCCAGCATGTAGGCAAAATCTTCCGCGCCCATCACCGGCTCTGCCATCTCTACCACCTGCTTTGCTCCCGCCACGCTGCTCGCCGCTTCGCGCGCCAAAGCCGTCGCGGCTGTGTCATTGATAGTGGTGGGAGCGACCATGTGCATTTCCACCTCGACGCTCGTTCCATAGGCCTGCGCAATCGAGTCCGCCAACCTGCGGATGCCCCGCTCGATGGTCTCGCCGGTCGCTGCATCCAGCCAACGCGCAGTTCCTTTCAACACCGCTTCCCGGGGAATGGCGTTCGCGGCTACACCCGCCTGAAACGAGCCGATCGTGACCACGCCGGAACGAAACGGATCGATGCTTCGGGAAACGATCGTCTGCAACGCATTCACCAGCGCACTGCCGGCAACAATGGGATCGATGCCGAAGTGAGGCTGTGCCGCGTGGGCTCCACGGCCGACAATCGTGATCTCAAAGAAATTAGCCGCCGCCATGATGGGCCCGTTTCTCCAGTGAAATTCGCCCTGGGGCATGGTTGGGAAATTATGCATGCCGAAGACCAGGCGCATGGGGAACCGGTCGAACAAGCCGCCGTCTACCACCTGCTTCGCGCCGCCAATTTCCTCTGCGGGCTGGAATATCAGGTAAGCCGTCCCGCGGAACTTCCGGGTCGATGCCAGGTAGCGCGCGGCGCCTAGCAGCATGGTGGTGTGTCCATCGTGTCCACAGGCATGCATCACCCCTGGAGTGGTCGATGCGTAGGGTACTCCGGATTGCTCGGCGATCGGCAGGGCGTCAATATCCGCCCGCAAGCCAATGGCATCGTCGCCATCACGCCCATGAATGACCGCGACCACGCCTGTCCCATTGAAGTTGTGCAGGGCGTCCACGCCGAATGACCGAAGCCGTTCCTGAATGACCGCGCTGGTGCGGGTTTCAGCGAAGCCGAGTTCGGGATGTGCATGCAGATCCCTGCGCCAGCTAACCATCTCTTCGTGACTGCGCGCGATTTCGTCTAGTACCGGCATCCGGAGATCTCCTGTTCACGGAATTTGATCGCAACGCGCGGATTGGCCGCTGCCAAAAACTTATCACGAGCCTGCTCGGGAGATCCAATATGAGACGCTCCGGTTACGACGAGCGCTGGATTGTCTTATCAGATATGGCGACAAAACAGCCCAAATTGCAGTTGCAACTTCCGCGTCATTAAGCTGGCGTCCGCGCCGCCGAATAGATGAGTAGGAGTCTTCCGATGGGCGGCATGTGCAGCGGACGATTGCCCTGTTCTCGCCGCCACAGAGAGTTGGCGTCAATTTGACTGCTTGTCCAGGTAAGAATATATTTCTGGCTCTTGTAAAGAGAGTTTCTGGAGCTGGATTTCTCACCGGCCTCCTCCTTGTACTTCTGACCGACGGAAGGGCGCAAGAGCCCACTCCAGATGTAGGCAGTCTCAGCCTAGATAGCCTGTCGTCAATCGAAATCACGTCTGTCTCGAGGAAAGAGCAGACCCTGATCGAGGCTACGGCCGCGATCTTCGTCATTACCAGCGAAGACATTCGGCGCTCGGGCATGAGCAACATAGCAGAGTTGCTACGAACCGTACCGGGGCTTGACGTGGCCGAGATCGATGCCAACAAATGGTCCGTCACCACCCGCGGCTTTGGCGAGCGATATCCCGATAAGACCCTCGTACTGCTGGATGGCCGCACCCTCTATTCCCCTCTTACTTCCGGTGTGACCTGGGATGTGCAGGAGACGATGCTCGAAGATATAGAGCGAATCGAGGTGATTCGCGGACCCGGCGCAACCCTGTGGGGAGCCAATGCGGTCAATGGCGTAGTCAACATCATCACCAAGACGGCAAAGAACACCCAGGGAGCACTTATTTCCGGGGCTGGGGCCATTCGGGGGAGGAACTCGGGTGCAACCAGATATGGGGGATCGCTGGGATCGAGGGGCCACTACCGGGTGTACGGAAAGTACTTTGATCGCGACGGATCTCCTACCCCTTCAGGAGGCCACGCGCCCGACGGTTGGCATGATCTGCGGAGCGGCTTTCGCGCCGACTGGGACATCTCCGGCGCCACGACAACGACCATCCAGGGAGATCTCTACCGTGGCCGTGTCGGCACCACGGTACCCGGCCTGCTCTCGATATCTCCTCCACTCACCGGTCTGTTTATCGGCGAGACGACTACCACCGGTGGAAATGTGCTCGGCAGGTGGACACGAACGTCCAATCATCTCGACACCACTGTTCAAGCCTACTTCGACTTGGCTCACCGCAATGAGAGTGCCGTACTGGGAGAGTTTCGTCACACGTTCGATCTGGAATTTATCGAGCGCTACCATCGTTGGAACCGCCACGAACTTATTTTTGGAGGCGACTTCCGCGATAACGCGGACAGGACCATTGGCAGTCTGAACATCTCGTTCAATCCTGCAAACCGCAGTACGCAGCTTTATGGTGGCTTCGCCCAGGATGAGTTTGCGCTTTTCGCCAACAGGCTGAAGCTCACGCTGGGGAGCAAGATCGAACATAACTACTACAGCGGCATAGCATTCCAACCGGCCGTCCGGCTCGCTTGGCTCCCGAGTGAGCACAGTGCGACCTGGATGGCGATCTCCCGGGCGTCGGAGAGCTCTTCCCGGACCGACTCGGATGTTCGTACGAATGATGATGTATCTCTGGGTGCAGACGGTACGATTATCCTGGCAAGCTCGTTCGGTACCGAACACCTTTCGCCGGAGAATGTGATTGCCTATGAATTTGGATCCAGGTGGCAGCCGGGCAATAAACTTTCCTTCGATCTAGCGACCTTTTACAACCACTACACTAACCGGCATACCAACGAACCGGGTACGCCCTTCTTTGAAGATAGTCCCACCCCGCGTCACCTCGTAGTGCCCAACTACAAGGCAAGTAATATCAGTGGCGAGACACATGGCTTGGAACTATTGGCCAAGGGCCGCCCAGCTCACATGTGGGAGCTCTCCGCTTCATACACACTATTCGAGATCCACCTGCACCAGTCTTCGGCAAGTCAGGATTTCGCCACCGCGCCCGAGAGCGAAGGCAGCAGCCCAACTCAGGAGTTCCAGATCCACTCACTACTCAATTTGCCTCATAAACTGGAGTTCGATTCCGCCCTCTTTCATGTTGGGCGGTTGGTTGAGCCCGCGATCAAGGCCTACACCAGGCTTGATCTAAGGATAGGCTGGCGCCCCACCAAAGCATTCGAGCTTAGCGGCGGAGGACGGAACCTCTTGCAGTCACAGCACTATGAGTTCGGGTCGGGTGGGCTCGTGCAGGCAGAACCGGTCGGGCGCAGCGCTTACTTGAAAGCCAACTGGCGATTCTGATGAATCCTCGCCCCAGCGTGGTCATTCGTCCGCGACTCGGGTGGCCAGCAGTATCCTGCTTACTCGCTCCAATAAGGATATCTCGCTTGCTCATGCTCTTCCTGATACTCGAGCCCGCCGGAAGGATTTTTGCCGCCGATCCGCAAACTCTCAGCGAGTATCAGATCAAGGCGGGGTTCTTCTTTAACTTCACGCGGTTTGTGGATTGGCCGGAAAGTGCCTTTCCGGCTCCTGCCTCTCCCATTCTTGCTTGCGTCGCCGGGGAAACTCCCTTAACGGATCTTGTGACCGATGTGACTGTGGGAAAGGTCGTGAACGGACGAGCGGTGTCGATTAAACGGGTAAGAGTGTCCGACGATCTGCGCCGATGCAATCTCCTCTTTATAAGTGCGGCGGATCAGCGCCGCACGGCTGAGATCCTGGCTAGCTTGACCAAGGCCAATACGCTTACCGTGGGCGAAACTCCAGGTTTTGCGCAAGCCGGCGGGATGATCAACTTCTCTATTCAGGAAAACAAGGTAAAGCTGGAACTGAACCTGGACGCGACCACCCGCGCGGGGCTGAAGATCAATTCAAAGCTGATCGCCGTCTCACGCCTCGTCTCGCACAACTCGGTTGCGGAGGTTAAGTGACATGCGAATCTTTCATGCTGTTTCGATTGCAACCAAGCTGCGATGGATCGTCATTTCAGCGATTAGCTTAGCCTTGTTCCTCGCCAGTCTGGCCTTTTTATGCTACGACTACTACACACTCCGCGCCGATAAGATAAAGGACATCCAGACTTTGGCGGAGGTGATCGGCTCCAACAGCACCGGCGCTCTGACGTTTCAAGACACGGGCTCTGCCAAGGAAATTCTCAAGGCGCTTAGCTTCGAGCGCCATATTACGGAAGCCTGCATCTACAATCGTAAGGGAGAATTGTTCGCAACCTATCTTGCGGCCGGCATGGAATCGCAGTTTCCAGCGTTGCCCCAAAAAGCCGAGACCAGTTACTCTCTCGACCCGCAGACGCTTATCGTTTTTCGCAAAATTGTGCTCGACCGGGAGCAGGTTGGGACCGTCTACATCCATTATGACCTGGCAGAGTTGAGGCAACGACGGGATCGCGGCGTGCAAATGATGATCGTGGTCGCGCTGACAGCGCTGGTGCTGGCATTGCTTCTATCGTCCCATCTACAAAAATCGATCACTCGGCCTATCAGCCGGCTGGCGATGACGACTCGCATGGTCTCTCAAAGCCAGGACTACTCAGTGGCAGTCGACCGCGGGAGCGACGACGAAATCGGCGATCTTATCGACGGCTTCAACGCCATGCTCGCTCAGATCCGGGAACGGGACCGTGTGCTACAAGAGGCGAGGTTGACAGCCGAGACTGCCAACCGTTCCAAGAGCGAGTTCCTGGCCAATATGAGCCATGAGATCCGTACCCCGATGAACGGTGTGCTGGGAATGACACAGCTCGCTCTCGACACTGACTTGACTGCAGAACAGAGAGAGTATCTCGAAACCGTCATGATGTCGGCGGACTCGCTGCTGCTTGTTATCAACGATATCCTGGACTTCTCAAAAATTGAAGCAGGACGGATGGAGATGGAGAACCGGCCGTTCGATTTCAGGGAGTGCCTTGATCGTTCGCTTAAGGTGCTTGCAGTCCGGGCACATGAAAAGGGCCTGGAACTGCTGTGTGATGTCGCATCTGAGATTCCGGCGGTGATGACGGGCGACCCCACGCGTCTTCGCCAGATCATTCTCAACCTGGTCGGCAATGCCATCAAGTTTACCAGCGAGGGTGAGATCTCACTGGCTGTCCAACGGGAGGAGCGGGGCGAGCGAGGTTGGATGCTGCGCTTTACCATCTCGGACACAGGTATCGGCATCCCGGAGAGTCAACTGCTCCGCATATTCGAACCCTTCTCGCAAGCCGACTCATCGACGACCAGGGAATTTGGCGGCACTGGTTTGGGACTTACTATCTCCACCCGCCTCGTACAAGCAATGGGAGGAACCATCGGTGTGGTCAGCGAGATGGGCCGGGGAAGTAAATTCTCGTTTACCGCGTTGTTGGGTGAAGCAGACGTAACCCCGGTGCCGCACGGAGAAACCGGACCGGTGGAAGCCTTACGCGGTATGAAGGTGCTGATCGTCGATGACAATATGACAAATCGGCGCATCCTGGAGCGTTTCCTGGGCCGCTGGGGGATGCGGCCGGGCACTGCCGCGAGCAGCGATGAGGCGTTTGCGGCGCTGAAGGCCGCTCACCTGTTGGGCGATCCCTATCGCCTGATCCTGACGGATATGCATATGCCGGGCACGGACGGATTCGGGCTGATCGAAAAGATTCGTGAGAACAAAGAGCTGCTTGCGCCAACCATCATGATGCTCACCTCGGCGGGGCACCGCGAAGATGTGGCTCGTTGTCAGGAGTTGGATGTGGCGGCTTATCTGCTAAAGCCGATCAGGGAGTCCGACCTGCAGGACGCGATGTCGCGCGTCGTGGGGGACTGGAGAGAGGTGCAGCGTCCTGCCGAGCCCGTCGCAGTATGTGAACCGGCAATCATCGAAAGAGTGGGCGTCGTGCTCAACATCCTGGTGGCCGAAGACAATCGTATCAATCAGAGAGTCGCGTTGGGGATGTTGGAAAAACGCGGGCACAACACGACTGTTGCCGAGAACGGGCGGGAGGTCCTTGCGCTGCTGGAAAGCCAAACCTTCGACCTGATCCTGATGGACGTGCAGATGCCGGTAATGAGCGGAGTCGACGCAACCATGGAGATTCGACAGCGAGAGCAGAATAGTGGCCATCACGTACCCATTTACGCCCTGACCGCGAACGCCATGAAAGGCGACCGCGAGCGGTACCTCAGCATCGGCATGGATGGATATTTGGCCAAGCCCATTCGACCGGTTGAGCTGGACCAACTTTTAAGCGAAACTGCCGCGCCGATACAGATGAAGTAAGACGTCGGACTGCTTTCATCAGGGCATAGGAGGACCCGCCGGGAAGAGCGTATGCTTTTTTCCAGCGGGGTCCCCGGGTACATACATCGGTCTGCCCTGCGTCGGCATCCAAGCGCCGTGTCCGAAATTAAGCTACTCTTCGTGGACGATGACGCTGGGTTACGAACGGCACTTGGAGCCGTGCTTACCCACCACGGGTTTGCGGTCACCGCAGTCAGCAGTGTTCCCGAAGCCCTGGAACTGATCAGTACCCGCAAGTTCGACGTTCTGCTTTCCGATCTGAACATTGGCGAGCCCGGTGACGGCTTTACGGTGGTCAGCGCCATGCGCCGCGTGCAGCCCGACGCCTGTACATTTATTTTGACTGGTTACCCGGACCTTGAAACGGCCATTCAGGGTATTCGCAACCAGGTGGACGATTACTTCTCCAAGCCGCTGCACGTCGAGCGCCTGGTGGGGGCTATATCAAATCTGCGAAGTGGTAGGCGGCCGACCAACAAAGCGCTCCCAACGCGCAAAGTGGCGCAGGTTCTGCGCGAGCTCTCCTCTCTCATCTGCGATCGCTGGCTGCAACAGGTGATGCAGGATCCGGAGCTGGCAGCGATCCCCCTGACCGAAGCAGAAAGAAGCGATCATGTTCCCGAGATGATGGAGGAACTGCTCCGGCGTTTGGAAGGCCCCCAGGAAGAGCTGAGTGACGTTGCGACAGAGGCAGCAAGAAAACACGGTAAGGTGCGTTATCAGCAGGGCTATACCATTCCGCAGATATTGCATGAGGCGCGTGTGCTGCAACATGTGCTCACTGCAACCATTCACGAGAACCTGTTTGGCGTGGATCTCAGTACCCTGGTGGGCGACATCCTGGAGATCGGCGAGACTCTTCAGGCGGACGCGGAAGTATCCATCCGGGTATACCAGTCGCAGATTCCCCGTTCGCTGCAAACATCCTTTTCGTTGTTGTACCAATCGCCATACCTCGGCGTCGCGATCGCCGACGAACGCCGCATCATCGACGGCAACGACGCCTTTTTGCGGATGATAGGACAAACGCGTGCCAGCCTGGCGGAGGGGAAGATCGACTGGCCTTCGATGACCCCACAAAAATTTCGGGCACTCGATGCCAGCGCCATGGAGCAGCTTCGCGAATTCGGTACCTGTGTCCCTTACGAAAAAGAATACCTGTTGCCCGATGGTTCTTCCGTGCCATTTCTCATTGGAGCCGTGCGCCTCAGCGCAGAACCTTTGCAGTGGTCAGCCTACGTCGTAGAGTTGACCGAACAGCGGAAATTGCAAGCGGCAGAAGAGAAAGTGCGCGCCTGGGAAGCAAGGTATCAGCTAATCAATCACCTCGCGCACGAACTGAACAATCCATTGGCAGCGATGACCTTCACACTTCACCTGCTCAGCACACACCCGCACCTATCCGGCGATACGCAAAAACTCGTCAATGACGCGAGCGGTATGCTCGAGCGCATCGCGACGACGGTACGGCGCGTGCTCGCAGAGGTACAACAGGTTCAGTAATTTTGCAACAGCTCTGCTTTGTTTCCGCGCTGTAGCTTTCATCTCCTCAAAGTTCGTTCGAAAGCGTTCATTTTGTCTTGGTAGCGTTTGCACAACGTTTACAAAGGGATTGCATCATATGGTAGTGGACGGAGAAACTGTACCGCTCCAGGCTGGGCGCTCGGGGGGGTGCCCGGCGAAATTGAAAAGCCGGCCTTAATGTGCGGCTTGTTTAGGCTGTGCGGCGAGCATGGCAGCTACTTTGGCGCGGCGAACTCGTTCGCGAAGCTGCATGGTGACCGAGCGGTGACAACGAAGGCAAAGGGTTCGAATGTTATCGAGGTCGCACTCGCCGCCCCCTTCTGCCACGGGCAGAATATGATCAGCATCCCATAGACTTTTGCGGACTCGTGTTTTAAGTCCCCAATGGCGCATCAGGGCCTCGCGAGCTGAGCCTCGTGAACGCTTGAGCTTGCTGTGCTCCCTGATCGTGTCCGCGGCACAGTGGGCGCACACTCCCCTATCTCGCTTAAAAATGTGTTCGCGCAAATATCCGGGCTGCGAACGCAGCTTCCACTCGTGAACGCAATAGTCTGAGCAGAACGTGAAGCGCCGTGCCGGCACCTCCAGCGTGCACCATCGGCACAGGCCGCGCCCATTCTGTCCGCGCGGCATCGTTTTGCGGTTGACCCACCCTCCGGTCATGATGCGAGACGTGCTCATAGGCTTGTTGTAAATTCGTCCGCCCTTCGAGCGTAAGTGCTCTGACTCTATAATTATTGAAAGGGTGCCGGGGGATATAACATGCGCGCCGCCTTGGTAGAAGAATTCCGTTTTCCACCACGCTATCGGGAGACATCTCCTCCGGTTGCCAATGACGGCGAAATGGTCCTTCAGGTTCGTGCTGCCGCGCTGAGCAATTTGGTACGCAGTCAAGCCAATGGATCCCACTACAGCAGTGTCACGAAACTTCCCTTCACGCCTGGGAACGATGGTGTCGGCGTGGATGCGGACGGTACGCGCGTCTACTTCTTTTCTCTCCGTCCGCCGTTCGGCTCCATGGCTGAATTGAGTGTGGTTTCTCGATCCATGACGATTCCTCTCGGCCCGGATATTGACGATGCGGTCGGGGCAGCACTGGGAAATCCCGGCCTCGCGACCTGGGGCGCGCTTCTCGGCAGGGCAAATTTCCAGCCTGGTGAGGGAGTTCTGATCAACGGAGCAACCGGAATCGCAGGAAAACAGGCGATTCAGGCGGCAAAATACCTGGGCGCGTCGAGGATCATTGCTACCGGTCGCGATGAACAAGTCCTCGCCCAACTGGGTGTTCTGGGCGCGAACGAGACCATCTCGCTGCGCCAGCCGGAAGAGAATCTGCTGCGGAGTTTCCGCTCGGGGCTGGCAGGGGTGCAGGTTGTTCTGGACTACTTGTGGGGACCATCTGCGGAACTGATCTTGAAGGCCGCGGCCGGACATGGATCGCCGCAAGGCGAACCGCGCATACGTTTCGTGCAGATCGGATCGATCAGCGGGAACGCGATCACCTTGCCTGCCCAACTGCTCCGCAGCTCTGGGGTTGAACTCGTCGGTAGCGGTCTGGGCAGCCTCTCCGCAGAACAAATCCTGCAATCGCTCACCAAAATGTTTGCGGCCATAACCAAGGTGCACTTCGCGATTGACGTAAATCCGGTCCCCCTGGCCAAGGTCGAAGAAGCCTGGACATGGAAAGACGATGGACGCAGGATTGTCTTCATTCCGTAGGTAAAGCCGCGGGTCCCAGTCATTCCACCGGATACGGTCCTTCGGAGAATACCTGGGGGTGATAACCCTTTGATCCAACCAGCCGTGCCAGGGCGCTTCGCATGTCATCGCCTGCCTGCAATCGCTTGACCACCGATTGGAAATCGTACCGGGGCCGCCAGCCAAGCTCGTTCCGGGCGCGCTCATTCACGTAAACGCGATCGATACTTGAAAACGCCTTCCATTGCCGCCGCTCATATTCGGCCTCATACTCCGGAACACGTAACCGTAACACTTCGCGTGCGTTGGCGCGTAGACCCGCGAGATCGGCCGGGACAAACGGAGTGGTTGCACTGATGATGTACTTGCGGAAACCGATGGCGGAGGCCCTTTCTGCGGCCAGCAGATGTGCGCTGACAACATCTTCAATGTCGACTCGCCTGTAGAGGAGCTCATTGGCCTTCGCATTTGCGCCTGAGTATTCTTGCCGCACCTTGTGGTTGTCATCATCCTCGGGGAAGAAGCGCGAGGTTCTCAGCACTATGCATGCCAGGCCCTGGCTGCGTGAGAACAGTTCACACAAGTCTTCGGCTGCGGCCTTGGTCACGCCATAAATGTTTCTGGGAACAGGCCTCACCTCCTCCGTGATCCATGCCGCGGGAGCTTCCGGAGGAGGCGCCAGTGCATCGCCGAACACGCTGGTTGTACTGGTGTAGATAAAGGACCCGGCGCCGGCTGCTGCGGCCTCCTCCAGCAGGTTGAGCGTGCCGGTCACGTTGGTGTCGATAAAGTCCTGCCTGCTGTGGGTAGCGACATGAGGTTTGTGCAGCGTTGCGGCATGGAATACGGATTGAACGCCATCCATGCAGCGGCGCACCCAGGCGCGGTCCGTAATGGAGCCGATGTGCGTCGTAAACGGGGACTCACGTATGTCCAGGCTGATCACCTGATATTGCAGATCCCGCAAGGTGCGAACCAGGACCTCACCCAGGTGCCCGGAGCTTCCGGTAACGAGTACTTTCATGATGGTTCATGATAAATCGGTGAGCCCCGCGCTTTTTTGCGAGCTGCGGCAGGGCTCTTTGCAGAGTCCGAATGTTTAGGAGTAGAATTCGGCGCCTCACCGGGATGCCCGGTTTCGCAAGGCTCTCCGGTCCCTGGAGGTTGACGATGAAGATGCCGGAAAGGCAGGTTCTCCTGGTGACATTGGCGCTGGCCCTCCCCATGTTTTTAGGCGGATGTGAGCGCCACAGCAAATCTGAGCAGTACTTCCTGATCGCCACCAACATTGGTTTGCCTTATTGGCAGTCAGCACACGAGGGGTTTACCAAAGCCGCGGCGCAGTACGGCGTGACCGAAGATATGCGCGGCCCCGATGCGTTCACTCCTGCCGTTGAAGTGGATGAGTTTCGCGCCGCAGTCGCTAGAAAGCCCGCAGGCATTCTGGTATCCGTTTCCGATCCAAGCCTGATGGGACCTGAAATCAACAAGGCAATTGCCGCCGGGATTCCGGTGATTACCATAGACTCCGATGCCCCCGATAGCCAGCGTCTCTACTTCATCGGTACCCACAATCTGGAAGCTGGGCGGTTGGGTGGCCAACGCGTAGCAGCCGAATTGAATGGCAAGGGAAACGTGGTCTTCTTCACCATGCCCGGCCAGCCCAATCTGGAGGAGCGTCTTAAAGGTTACAAGGACGTGTTTTCGAGTTATCCCGGCATCAAGATTGTTGAGGTCTTTGACATGAAGGGACAGTCCACCGCGGCCATGGACAAGGCGAAGGAATACTTTGCGCGGACAGGACCGGCCAAAATAAATGCCTACATAAGTTTGGAGTCTTCTTCCGCCAAGGATGTCGGCGAAGCCTTCAAACGTTCCAAGCCGGAAGGCGCCATCCTGATGGGGATGGACGTCGACCAGGCGACACTCGAGCTGGTCAAGGACGGCACCATCCAGGCCACCATTTCCCAAAAACCTTTCACCATGGCTTTTCTTGGTCTCAAGGCGCTGGACGATCTCCACCACTACCCGCTCAAACCCCTGGCCCGGGACTACGGTTCGGATGCATCCTCGCCCATACCCGCTTTCGTCGACACCGGCGTATCCCTGGTTGATAAAAGTAATGTCGATAAGTTCCTGACTTCTCCGGCGAAAACGCCGTAGATCGAAGGGCGTCGGGGGAATCGGCAGGAAATCCGGGTACGCTCCGGCCTCACCCTTGTCATCTCGACCGAAGCGCAGCGCAGTGGAGAGATCTCTGTGTTGACGCCCCTTCCTGGGAATGTTTTTCGACAG
>Ga0137412_10002457_pt1 | contig 14686 bp, 12 predicted proteins | sample CZODoug2_1_16fun_FD_122160 | JGI IMG/M metagenome (GOLD analysis project Ga0137412, IMG submission 122160) | Vadose zone soil fungal communities from Angelo Coast Range Reserve, California, USA - CZODoug2_1_16fungal (Hybrid Assembly) | ecosystem: Environmental > Terrestrial > Soil > Vadose zone... | reverse complement strand
AGACCCGACTGATCCACACCGTGCGGGGCGTCGGGTACGCGCTGCGTGAGACCCCGCCGTGAGCTCTCCGTCGCAAGGTGCCTGGAGCGGTGTCGAGCAGACGCACGCTGCCGAGTACCGGGCCGAGCCACCGCTCGACATGATCGCGTCTGAACAGCCGCCACCTGTGGAACCGAAACCAAAACGCCAGCAGCGGCGCGCAAGCCTGCGCACCCGCGTGGCCCTACTCGTGGCGGCCGCCGTGGGTGTGGCTGTTGCGCTGGCGTCACTTGCGGCCTATGTCACCGTGCGGCACGAGCTCCGCTCGCACCTCGACGAAAGGCTCGTCCAGAGGGCGACAAGCGCGAGTCAGACAGAGCTGTTCACGGATCCAAGCGAGCTGGCTAGATTTTCTAACTCCGCGCTCGGAAGCATCTTCAGCTTTGCATCAGACGTCCGCGTCGAGGTGCTGGCGCCACAGACAGTGCAGGGCTTCCTGGTCAAAGGCGCACCCGCCCCGCCCATAGGTACGCCCGAGATCGACGTCGCCAACGGCGTCGATCGACTGTCGCTGCGAACAGCAACCGCTCAAGGAACGCATTTCCGCGTAGTTGCAGTACAGATAAGTCCAGGCGTAGCGCTTGTTCTCGCTCAGTCGATGACGGATACCAACAACGAGCTCAGCAAAATGGCGCTCGTCATGCTGATTGTCGGGATCGGCGGAATTCTCGTCGCTGGAATTGCCGGGCTCGGCGTAGCCCGGGAGGGGTTGCGGCCGGTCGAGCGATTAACCGCGGCGACCGAGCACATTGCCCGTACCGAGGATCTGACCCCGATCCCGGTCCGCGGCACCGACGAGCTGGCCCGACTGACCAGCAGCTTCAACGAAATGCTCGCCGCCCTGGGCCAATCCCGCGAACGCCAGCGACAGCTCGTCGCCGACGCCGGACACGAGCTGCGTACTCCGCTGACCAGCCTGCGTACCAACTTCGACCTGCTCGCCCAGGCGAGCACCGACACCGGATCGGCGCTGGCACCGCAGGACCGGGCCGAGCTGATGGCCGACGTACGCGCCCAGCTCGAGGAGCTCAGCGCGCTGGTCGGCGACCTGGTGGAGCTGGCCCGCACCGACAACGCGGTCGGCGTGATCGAGCCGCTCGACCTGTCCGCGGCACTGGATCACGCGCTGCAACGGGTACGGCGGCGGGCGCCCAACGTCACGTTCACCGTCAACTCCAGCCCATGGAACGTCCTCGGCGACGCCACCTCGCTGGAGCGGGCGGTCACCAACCTGCTGGACAACGCGGCGAAGTGGAGCCCACCCGGCGGCACCGTCACGGTCACCCTGTACGACGGCATCCTGCAGGTGGCCGACGAGGGACCGGGCATCGCCGAGGAGGATGTGCCGCACATATTCGATCGGTTCTACCGGGCCACCGACGCCCGCGGCCTGCCCGGCTCCGGGCTCGGCCTCTCGATCGTCCGACAGGCGGCGGAGCGGCACGGCGGCTTCGTCAGCGTCGGGAGGTCGCGTTCCGGCGGCGCGCTGCTCACGATGGGGGTTCCCGGTCACCCCGATGCGCCACACTGAGTAGATGGCAGCACATCGCTACGTACCCGCGCCGTTCGGCGGTCTCGGGATCACCACGACCGACGACGGCGTCGCCGCGGTCGACTTCCTGACGGTCGGACCGGCACCGACTCCGGCCGAATCGACCGGCACCAAGGCCGATGCCATCGCCGACCGGGCGGCGGAACAGATCACCGAATACCTGTCCGGCCAGCGGCAGCGGTTTGAGCTGCCGTTGGACTGGAAAGAATTGGCATCGCTGCGCCTGCAGGTGTTGCAGACGCTGTATGAGACCGTCGACTACGGCGTCACGGTGACCTATCAGCAGCTCGCCGAACGCTGCGGGCATCCCGGCGCCGCGCGGGTAGTTGGCCAGATCATGGGGTCGAATCCGATCCCGGTCATCGTGCCGTGTCATCGGGTGACCGCCAGTGGCGGCGAGCTCGGCGGCTTCGGCGGCGGCCTGGAGACGAAACGCTGGCTGCTGGAGTTGGAAGGCTCGATGCCGCCGCGGCTGCCGTTCTGACCGATCGAAGAAAGCAGGATTCTTGTGGACACCTCAGCTCGGCCTCAGTGTCCTCTCAGCCTCTCTGGTAATTCTATGACCCATGACTGACCAGCCGCCGGGACCGAACGAGCCGGATCGCGGCGGCGAAGGCTGGAGTGCGCAGCCACCTTCGTCGGGCGAGCCCGAGCAGCACAACACGTGGCCATTCGAGGATCGCTCCACGGGCCAGCAGCCGCAGCAGCCGCAACCGTCGCCCTGGGCGCGGGATCAGGGCGCGTACGGGAGTCAGTACGGCCAGTACACGTACCCGGCGCAGCCGCAACCACAGCCGCAGTACTCCTATGCGCAGCCGACCGACCCGCCACGCCGCCGGCGTGGCCCGCTGGCCGCGGTAGCGGTGCTCATCGCCGCGATTGTCGGCGGCGGCGCCGGTGCGGCGATCGAGCACAACTGGGGCGACAACGGCAACAAGACCGTGATCAGCTCGCTGGCCGGGCCGACCGGGAAGAACACCGCCGCGGACAAGGCACCGGACGGTTCGGTGCAAAAGGTCGCCGCCCAGGTGCTCCCCAGCGTCGTGTCGATCACGGTCAGCCAGGGCAACGGCTCCGGGGACGAGGGCACCGGCATCATCCTGTCCTCCGACGGCGAGATCCTGACCAACAATCACGTGGTGTCCGCGGCCGCCAATGGCTCGGGCGCGATCAGCGTGACGTTCAACGACGGCAAGACCGTCGAGGCGAGCATTCTCGGCCGCGACACCGTCACCGATCTCGCGGTGGTCAAGGCGAAGAACGTCTCCGGCGCGCAGCCGGCGCAGCTCGGCAGCTCCGGGTCGTTGAAGGTCGGCCAGCCCGTGGTCGCGATCGGCTCGCCGCTTGGCCTGTCGGGCACGGTGACCACCGGCATCGTCAGCTCGCTCAACCGCCCGGTCAACACCAGCGACTCCAGCGAGCAGGACCCCAACCAGCAGCCCAACCCGAACAGCAACGGCAGCTCCCAGGCCACCCAGGCCACGGTGATCGACGCGATCCAGACCGACGCGGCGATCAACCCCGGTAATTCCGGCGGCGCGCTGGTCAACATGAGCGGACAGGTCGTCGGCATCAACCAGTCGATCGCCAGCCTCGGCAGCAGCGACGCCAGCAGCCAGTCCGGGTCGATCGGTCTCGGGTTCGCGATCCCGATCGATGAGGCGCGACCGGTCGTCACCCAGCTGATCAACAGCGGCAAGGCGACGCACGCCCAGATCGGCGTTACGGTCACCGATGCCGGCGACAGCAACGGCGTCCCGACCGGCGCGAAGCTCGCCTCGATCAAGTCCGGACAGGCCGGCGCCAGCGCGGGCCTGAAAGCCGGCGACGTGGTCACCAAGGTCGACAGCCGCGAGATCGCCTCCGCCGACGCGCTGATCGCGGCGGTCCGCTCACATCGACCCGGCGACACGGTCACCCTGACCTACACGCGTAGCGGCAGCTCCCATACCACCCGGGTCACGCTCGGCTCCGATTCTTGAGTCGCGCACGAACCCTCTACTAGCAGCCCCGCCGCGGCCCTTCCTCGACCCCGCGGCGGGGTTGCGCCAACTTGTTTGTGCGCGGCCAACATCAAGAGCTCGACTGTCCACATGTGAATTCGGCTTGGGTGCGTTCAGCTGAACGCACCCAGCCCTACGTGGTGGCACCCGCAGGCCTGCTGGCAATACACGTAGTTTTACGGATTCGGGTCGACGTACCGCGCCCTAATGTCATGAGTACCCGCCGGGTCCCGCGCCTGAGAGCCGTGCCGGATCCGGCGGGCTTCCATGACTCGGAGGACCCGTCGCAATGTTTACCGAATCGCGCCGTATTTCCGCGCGCCCGCTGTTGGCCGCAATCGCGGTCGCGGCCCTCGCCGGCGGGCTCAGCGCCTGCGGCGGATCCAGCTCCACGTCGGCTGGCGCCGCCACCCATCCGGACCAGCAGACGACCGGTACCCAGAACACGAAGGCCGCCTCGAACCCGGCCGGGCCCGGTGTCGCCGCGAGCACCCTGACCTGCGACAAGTTCGCTTCCGCCGATCTGCAGGCGGCCGTCGCCGCGATCGTGCCCACCGCCAAGGTGGCGACCAGCACCTCGAGCATGGGGATCGGCGGCGGCTGCCTCTACGACATCTACACGCCTGGAACATCGACCGCCGCGGTCAACACCGGCCTGGCCACGCTGCAGCTGCAGTTCGGCGACAGCTGGTCGGTGCCCGACGGCAGCACCGCAAGCCCCGCGGCCGAAAAGCAGGCGTTCGAGGAAATCCGCGACGCCGGCAAGCACGCGCCGGCCCAGGACGGCCAGAAGACCGCCTACACCGACGTCAGCGGAATCGGCACCGAGGCGTACTCGAAGAACGTCGTGAACAGCAGCGCGGGCAAGGTCACCGCGTACCAGGACGAACTCGATGTGCTGAACGGAGCCCGGCCGTACAAGATCGTCGTGCAGACGGGCTTTGAGATCCCGGACCCGAATCAGCAGGTCCCGGACAAGTCGCTGGAGACCGCGATGAGCAACGACTCGCAACGCGCCACCATCGAGCAGGCAATCGCCAAGGCGGTGCTGGCGAAGATCGGCTGATCCGAGCCCAGAATCTCTCATGATCGACATCGGCTCCTGGTCGCTATAGCAGCCAGCAGCCGATGTCGATCATGGTGGTGCGATCGTCGGGCCCGAGCCGCCGAGCCGCCGAGCCACCGAGCAGTCGATCAGTCGATTTCCGCCACGGCCTGGGCGAACTGCGCCGAGTACAGCCGCGCGTAGGCACCGTCGACCGCCAACAGCTCGTCGTGCGTCCCCTGCTCCACGATCGCGCCGGACTCCATCACCAGGATCAGGTCGGCATCGCGGATCGTGGAGAGCCGGTGGGCGATCACGAAGCTCGTCCGACCCTGGCGCAGCGAGTTCATCGCCCGCTGGATCAACACCTCCGTGCGGGTGTCGACCGAGCTGGTCGCCTCGTCCAGGATCAGGATCGCGGGCTCGGCCAGGAACGCCCGGGCGATCGTGATCAGCTGCTTCTCCCCGACGCTGACCGTCTCCCCCTCATCGTCCAGGATCGTGTCGTAGCCGTCCGGCAGCGTCCGAACGAAGCGATCCACGTGGGTCGCCTGTGCCGCCTCGACAATCTGCTCCTGGGTCGCTTCGGGCCGCCCATAGGCGATGTTTTCGGCGATGTTTCCGCCGAACAGCCAGGTGTCCTGCAGCACCATGCCGGTGCGCGCCCGCAGGTCCTCGCGTGTCATCGTGGCGACATCGACGCCATCAAGCGTGATCCGCCCGTCGGTCACCTCGTAGAACCGCATCAGCAAATTGACCAGAGTGGTTTTGCCGGCACCGGTCGGCCCGACAATGGCGACGGTCTGTCCCGGCTCCACCACCAGCGACAGGTCGTCGATCAGCGGCGTGTCCGGGTCGTACCGGAACGACACGTGCTCGAACTCGACCCGTCCGCGCACCTGCGCCGGGCGCTGCGGCGTGGCCGGGTCCGCGCCCTGCTCGTCGGCGTCGAGCAGCGCAAATACCCGCTCCGCCGAGGCCACGCCCGACTGCAGCAGGTTGGCCATGCTCGCCACCTGGGTGAGCGGCTGGCTGAACTGCCGTGAATATTGAATGAACGCCTGCACGCTACCGAGCGAAAGCGCACCAGAAGAAACGCGTAACGCGCCGACGACGGCGACCAGTACGTAATTGATATTGCCGACGAACATCATCGCCGGCTGGATCGTGCCGGAAATGAATTGCGCCCGGAAGCTCGACGCATAAAGGCTGTCGTTGTGTTTGGCGAAGGTCGCCACCGCCTCGCGACGACGGCCGAAAACCTTGACCAGCGAGTGCCCGGTATACATCTCCTCGATATGCCCGTTGAGCTCGCCGGTCGTCTTCCATTGCGCGACGAACTGCGGTTGGGCGCGCTTTCCGATTAGCGCCGCAATCAGCACCGAAACGGGAACGGTCACCAAAGCAATCAGGGCAAGAAGCGGGGAAATCCAAAACATCATTGTGAGTACGCCGATAATCGTCAGCAACGAGGTCAACATCTGGCTCAGTGTCTGTTGCAGCGTCTGCGCCAGATTGTCGATGTCGTTGGTGACCCGCGACAGCACCTCACCGTGCGGCTGCCGGTCGAAATAGCTCAACGGCAGCCTGGCCAGCTTTTCCTGCGACCGCTCACGCAGCCGGTATACGGCGCGCTGCACGATCGTGGTGGTGAGCCGCCCCTGCACCAACCCGAGCAGCGAGGCGGCCAGGTAGATCAGCATGACGATCAGCAGCACCTGGCCGACCTTGTCGAAATCAATGCCGTGCCCCGGTGTGATCGACATTGCGCCGAACATGTCGGCGAGGCGGCTCTGCCCGTGCTGGCGCAGATTGGCCACGACCTCGGCCTTGGTCGTGTCCGCCGAGAACTGCCGGCTGACCACGCCGGTGAAGATGAGGTCGGTGGCATGCCCAAGAATCTTCGGGCCGAGCACCGACATCGCCACGCTGGCCGCGGCCATGATCAGCGTCGCGATGATCAGCACCCGCTCGGGCGCCAATGTCGCCAACAGTCGCTTGCTGGAACCCTTGAAGTCCAGGGATTTCTCGGTATTCATGCCGGCCATGAACGCCGCCGGCCCGCGCCGTTCGCCGACCGCCGGGCCGGGCGCCCGGGTCGGCGTGGCCCGTTCCCCTACCCCGGGCTGGGCTGCCTCGCCGCCGCCTTCGCCGTCCGGCGCCGGCGATTCCGGTGGGCGGCGGGTGTCCTGCGAGCTCACGCGGCCTCCTGCTCGGTCAGCTGCGACAGCACGATCTCGCGGTACGTCTCGTTGCTCTCCATCAGTTCGTTGTGCGTGCCGGTGCCCACCACACGACCTTCGTCGAGCACCACGATGCGGTCCGCATGCCGGATGGTGCTGACCCGCTGGGCCACGATCAATACGGTCGCGTCGGCGGTTTCTCGCGTCAGCGCCGCCCGCAGCGCCGCGTCGGTGGCGTAGTCCAGGGCCGAGAACGAGTCGTCGAAGAGGTAGATCTCCGGCTTGCAGACGAGTGCGCGGGCAATCGCCAACCGCTGCCGCTGGCCGCCCGAGACGTTGGTGCCGCCCTGCGCAATCGGCGCCTCCAGGCCTTCTGGCAACTCCTGTACGAATTCGCGCGCCTGCGCGATCTGCAGTGCGTGCCACAGCTCGGTGTCGCTGGCCTTGGGATTTCCGTAGCGCAGATTGGAGGCAACCGTCCCGGAGAACAGGTACGGCTTCTGCGGCACGAGCCCCACGGTCGCAGAAAGCGTCGCCGGGTCGAAGGTACGCACATCGACGCCGTCCACGAGCACGCTGCCGCCGGTCGCGTCGAAAAGCCGTGGGATCAGGTTGAGCAGCGTCGTCTTCCCGCTACCGGTGCTGCCGATCACCGCAGTGATCTCGCCGGGCCGGGCCGCGAAATTCACGTCCTGCAGCACGGACTGCTCGGCGCCCGGGTAGTGGAATTCGACGTCCCGTAATTCCAGCTCGCCGTGCTCGTACAGGTGCCACACCGGATTTCTCCGGGTCACGACACTCGATTTGGTGCTGAGCACTTCCTCGATCCGCTCGGCACATACCTCGGCGCGCGGCACCATCATGAACATGAACGTCGCCATCATCACCGACATCAGGATCTGCATCAGATAGCTCAGAAATGCAGTCAGCGCGCCGATCTGCATGTGCCCGCTGTCGATGCGATGGCCGCCGAACCACATCACCGCGACGCTCGATGCGTTGAAAACCAGCATGACGGCCGGGAACATCAGCGCCATCAGCCGGCCGACGCCGAGCGACACCTGCATTACCGAGTTGTTCGCGTCGCCGAAACGCCCCCGCTCGCGACCGTCGCGGACGAACGCACGGATCACCCGGACGCCGGTGATCTGCTCGCGCAGCACCCGGTTGATCGTGTCGATCCGGGTCTGCATCATGCGAAACAGCGGCCGCATCCGGGCGATGATGAAGCCGACGACCGCGGCCAGCACCGGCACGATGACCAAGAGCAGCGCGGACAACGGCACGTCCTGGTTGAGCGCCAAGATGATGCCGCCGACGCACATGATCGGCGCGGACACCATCATCGTGAACGTCATCAAGCCGAGCATCTGTACTTGTTGGACGTCGTTCGTGGTGCGCGTGATCAGCGACGGCGTACCGAACTGGCCGACCTCCCGTGCCGAGAAGTCCATCACGTGATCGAAGACCGACCGCCGAATATCCCGGCCCATCGCCATCGCCGTCCGGGCGCCGAAATACACCGCGCCGACCGCACAAACGATCTGCACCAGCGTTACGGCGAGCATCAAACCGCCGATGCGCATGATGTAGCCGGTGTCGCCGGTGATTACGCCCTTGTCGATGATGTCGGCGTTGAGCGTCGGCAGATACAGCGTGGCGAGGGTCTGCACGAGCTGCAGCAGCACCACCAGCGTGATCGGCTTGCGATACGGGCGGAGATAGCGGCGCAGGATGCGGATCAGCACACGGACCTTCTCGGCGGGTTGGGATGGACGGGACCGCGAAAACGAACCCGCGAAATGCTAGCCCTGAACGTACGCAGACGCGCGGAGATATTTCGAATCCCGACGTACCCCGTCAACCTACGTTGACCACGCGCCACTGTCAACCACGGTTGACAGAATACGGAGGTCACGATGAAGCCCGCCGCTCAAAAGCCCGCGCGGCCGGCGCGATCACCTGCAGCGCCTCGCGGAGGACATCGCTGTACAACCGCCGTGGCTTGCTGCGCAACCAGTGCTCCGTAGCAGCTCGCAATGCGCCAAAAATCATCGTTGCCATCATCTGCGGAAACAGGTCGCGGTCCGGATCCGTGCCGGTACGTTCCGCGATTGCCTCAATGAGTGGCCGTTCAACCTGCGCGATCGTTTTGATGAACTCGGCCCGCAACGCCGGGGACTCCATGATGAGTCGCATCGCCTTGACATCCGGCTCGGGCGAGTGCCGCCTGGTAAATGCGGCGATAATGGCCCGATCCAGCGGCTCGCGGGCGGGCCGGTTGCGGATCGCCGTGGCCAGATCGAGGGCCCGATCCAGTCGCAGCGCGCAGATCGCCTCTTCGCGACTGGAGAAATAATTGTTGTACGTCCGCGGCGATACGCCCGCCGCGGCGGCGATATCCTCAACCCGCACGTTGTCCGGGCCGCGTTCGAGCGCCAGCCGCAGTGCGGCTCCGCTCAACGCCTCCCGAGTAGCCTGCTTCTTGCGCGCCCGCAGGCCAAGATCTTCCGTCGCGGTCACGGCGGCCATACTACACAACTTGCGCGGTACGCATATATGCGTACCGCGCAAGTTGACTCTTAATTCGCTCTAGGCGAAACGTTTACTTCGTCGCGCCCAATTTGCTGACGATCCTGGTGGACACCGAGGTGAATTCGGTGACCGTACCGGCCTTGAGTCCGTCAGCCGACTTGGTCAGCACCGTCCGCTCGCCGATGAACGCCCCGGTCTTGGGGTCGATGATGATGTCCTGCCGGGTGCCCCTGGACGTCATGCCCAGTGCGGTGCCCACTCGGCCGTCGAGGTTGGCGGTGTGCTCGGTGATCTGCAGGCCTGGCAGCTTTTCCAGGGCTTGGTACAGCGCGGCCCGCAGGTCCGCCGGAAGTAGCCCGCTGCGCAGCGCATCCGCGGCGTAGACGAGGACTTCGGCGTCACCCAGGCCGTTTTTCGGCGCATCCGCGCGCAGCCGTTCATACAGCTTCTGCGGATCCCGCGGCAGGCCGGCGATCCAGTCCGGCTTCGGGTCCTGCCAGTTGCCCTTCGCCACACACGCCTTTTCGCCGGGAGTCAGCTCGAAGTCGCCGCACCGTGCCCGCCAGGTGCCGCTGGGCCAGCCACCAGTGACGGTGACGCCCGCGGCCCTCGCAGCCTTCTCCGTTCCCTTCAGCCACACCCGCTTGCCGGTGACCTTTCGGTGCAGCAGCCAGGTCGCGTCCGCCGCCGGCGGCTGCCAGGTCTGCAGCACATTCTCGGCCAGCCAGGCGAAGTCGGTGCCAGGCAGGTTGACAATCGTTCGCCCCGACGTCTTCGTCCTAGCCACCTCCGATTCCCACCAGGCGTGTTCCTCGATGTAGCGGTAGTGCCCGGGGGTCAGCGCCTCGTCCTGGGCGCCGATCCTCGCCTGCGCGGCCGCCCGGTGCAGCACCTCCGCGGCCGCCGCGGATGCGGTCGGGGTATGCCCGCCCCAGCTCACCGCCTGGGCCACCACGCCGGCCGCGCCGAGCACGCCCACCGCTGCCGCCGCGGCGAGGATGCGCCGACGCCGGTGCCGCCGCTTGGTCGCGACGATGTCCGTCCATTGCGGATGATCGAGCTCGGCAAGCACCCTGGCACGTGCCATGTCCAGCCCACCGGGCTCGGCTGGCGACTCGGTGAATGCGGCCAGCGTCTCGTCCAGCTCGGTATCGGTCCAGATGGCCTGCACGTTGTCACTCATCGTTGCCCTCAATTCGTTGTTGCGGCGCGTTGGCCCGCAGCCAGCGCCGTACCCGATGCAGTCGTGAGCGGACCGTGCCAACCGGAATGTCCAGCGCAGCAGCCACTTCCGCGGAATCCAAGCCGGCCCAGGCGGTGAGCAGCAGCACGTCGCGATCGCCCGGCTCGAGTCGGGCGAGCGCTTGCGCCAACTGCCCCACCCGTACCTGCGCGTCCACCCGATCGGCGACGACGGGCTCGGGTCCGGGCTGATGCTCGACCCGCGCCCCGGCCCGGGCCACCGCCCGAAGCTCCCGCAGCTCCTGCCTGAGGTGGTTGCGCAGCAGTCCGGTCGCGATGCCGTAGAGCCACGAACGCGCCGCCGCTCGGGACGGGTCGTAGCGATGCCGCTGCCGGATCGCCACCAGAAAGGTGTCGGCGACCAGATCGTCGGCCGCGGCACCGCCGATCCGGCGGGCCAGATATCCGCGCAAGGCCGCGGCATGCGCGTCGAACAGCTGGGTGAAGGCCGCCGCAACGTCCGGACCACCCAAATCGGGCCGGTCGTGCATCGCGGCGTGCTCCTCGATGACGGTCATACCCCTTGTTGTCCGCAGCTACCCGCGGCGTTCACGCCGATCACCGCGACCGGCGTACCTTCAACTCCTCGGCCAGCGCTTCCAGGGCCGGCAGCGCCGCCAGCAGGGTCGCGACCGTCTCATCCGGCAGCGCGTCCAGGCAGCGGGACACCACGTCCGTACGCAGCGCGCTCAGCCGTTTGTGCATGCGCCGCCCGGCCGGGGTGACATCGACCCGCGCGGCGCGCTGGTCGGCCGGGTCGGGCAGCCGGCGGATCAGCTCCAGCTCGTCAAGTTTCCCGACGACCCGCGAGAGCATGGTCGGGTTGAGGCCCTCGATCTCGGCGAGCTCGGCCAACCCCAGCTCGCCGCGGGTGGCCACGAGCCCCAGCACGGACGCCTGCGTCGGCGTCAGTCCGGCGCCGGTCGCGACGGCGTTCAGCTGCCGGGCCAGCTTGCCGATCACCCCGCGCAGCCGGGTGACTGACTCGGCGTCCACCATGTCGCGTCCTTAAGGTCACAGTCTTCGGCCCCCCACAGGCTTAGTTGCCTGCTGGCAAGCAATATATGATTAGCGTGTGAAACTACCGGCTCGATCCTCGTTCGCCCCGGTGCCCGCGACAGCCGGGATAAGGCAGCCTACGAGATCGGCCCAGCCGGTACGTCCGGACTCCGTGTTGCCGCCCGCCGCGCCGGGCGCCGACGACGAGCCGCTCCCCCGGCGGCGCCTGGTCTTTGCGATCGTGTCGTTGGCGCTGTTCATGGCCTCGGTCGACCAGACCATTGTCGCCACCGCACTGAGCGCGATCCAGCACGATCTGCATGCCCGGATCAACTGGAGCGGCTGGACGATCACGATCTACTCGCTCGGGCAGATCGTGGCGATGCCGCTGGCCGGGCGGATCAGCGACCAGTACGGCCGGAAGAAGATCTTCCTCGGCGCCGTCGTGCTCTTCACCACCTCCTCGCTCCTCTGCGGGTTCGCCAGCAGCATCTACCTGCTGCTCCCACTCCGGGCCCTGCAGGCGCTGGGCGGCGGGGCGTTCATGCCCTCGGCCAGCGGGATCGTGTCCGACCAGTTCGGTCGCGATCGCGACCGGGCGCTCGGCATGTTCACCAGCATCTTCCCCATCGGCGGCATCGTCGGACCGATCATCGGCGGCGTTTTCGTTACCTACTGGTCGTGGCGCGGCATCTTCCTGGTGAATGTTCCGATCGGGATCCTGCTGCTGGTGCTCGGGTTCAAGTTCATCCCGCGGAGCCGGCGGCAGCCCACGGCCCACACCGACCTGCCGGGCGTACTGCTGTTGGCGCTGCTGTTGATCAGCGCGATGTTCGGCATCACCTACCTCGGCACCGGTGGTCGGCCGATCTGGGATCCGGTCTTCATCGGCTGTGAGGCGGTCGCGCTGGTCACGCTGGTGCTGTTCGTCCGCCACGCCCGCCGCGCCTTCGCCCCGTTCATTCCGATCCGCCTGCTGCACGGCAAGGGTTTCGGGGTGATGAACGCGATCAACTTCCTGTACGGGGCCGCCGCGCTCGGGTTCGGGGCGCTGGTCCCGCTCTACGCCGAGGAGCGATATCACATCCACACCCTGCAGGCCGGCACGCTGCTGACCGCTCGGGCCGTTGGGATGATCTGCGTCGCCGGGCTGGCCGTGATGGCGCTGCGCCGGACCGGTTATCGACTTCCGATGATCGTCGGCTTCCTGGTGGTGGGTGTAGGTCTGGTGTTTATGGCCCTGCACCCCTACGGGCTTTCCGCCTACATGTGGCTGGCGGTCACCGCGGCGATCACCGGTATCGGCATGGGCCTTGGCATGCCGGCGGCCAACAATGCAAGCATGCAGCTGGCGCCGGATCAGGTCGCCGGGATCAGCGGGCTGCGTGGCATGTTCCGCCAATGCGGGTCAATCATGTCGGTCTCCATTACTACCGCGATTCTGGCGCGCAGCGGCGATCCCGGAATTGCGCAGGCACACGTACTCATTACCTTTGCGGCCATAACCGCGCTGATCATTCCGTTGATCTTCCTGGTGCCCGATCACCGCGGAAAGTGGTAGTGGAGCGTCCCGTACTCCCCCGGTGATCATGAAGTGAGACGAGCAACACGCCGACGACACGCCGACGATGTCTCCAGTTACTTCATGATCGCGAAATTGGGTCGACGGAATGCGGTCGTAATATGGTCGCGGCCAGCGCAGCCGCAAGCAGGAATGCCGCGCCGGCCACTGCCAGCGCGACGCGGAATCCCGGCAGGAATGGGCCGGCCACCAGGTCGCCGAGGGCCGCCACGCCGATCACCGAGCCGATCTGGCGGGCGGCATTGATCACGGCCGCGGCGATGCCGGCCCGGTCGGGCGGCGCATTGTCCACCACGGTCGTGGTGGCCGCCGGCATCGTGAAGGCCATCCCGAAGCCGGCCGCCACCATCGGCCCGACCAGGGCCGGGTAACCGCTACCCGCGGTCGCGATGAACCCGAGCAGCCCCGCGGCGCCGACGAGCAACCCGATCAACAGCGTCGGGCGGGTACTGCCCATTCGCGAGGTGAACCGGCCCGAGGCCCACGATCCGACCGCGACCACTCCCATCTGCGGCAACAACGCCAGGCCGGCCAACAACGCGGAGTATCCCCGTACCTGCTGGAAATACAGGTTGAGTACGAACATCTCCCCGTAGAAACCGAGATTGATGAGCAGCCCGATCGCGGTGCCGCCGGCGAACGGTCGCGAGCCGAACAGCGCCAGCGGCAGCATCCGATCACCGGCACGACGTTCGACCGCGATAAACAGCGCACCGGCGGCAACAAAAGCGACGAACCCGGCCAGCACCAGCGCACTCCCCCAGCGGTTGTGACCGCCCTCGATCAGACCCAGGGCGAGGCCGGCCAGCGCGAGGATGCCGGCGAGCTGGGCGATCGGGTCGAGTCCCCGCGGCCGGCGATCCGGAGCGGGCACGTGCCGCGCGGTCAGCACCATGCCGAGGATGCCGATCGGCACGTTCACGAAGAAGACCAGCCGCCAGCTTGCGACAGCGACCAGCACACCGCCCAGCACCGGTCCGGCCGCGGCGGCAACCCCGGCGACACCGCCCCAGACCCCGACGGCCCGCACCCGGGCGGCATCGTCTGGATAGGCGGTCCGCAGCAGCGCGAGCGAGGCCGGCACACTCAGCGCGGCGCCGACGCCCTGTGCCAGCCGCGCCACGATCAGAGTTGCGGCATTTGGCGCGAGCCCGCACACCAGCGACGCGAGCACGAACACGGCCAGGCCGGCCTGGAACACCGATCGCGCGCCCAGCCGGTCGCCCAGCGCACCGCCGGTGAGCAACAGCGCGGCGAACACCAGCGTGTATCCGGCGACCGTCCACTGCAGCTCGCTGAGGCCGGCGCGCAGATCGTGACGCAGCGCCGGCAGCGCCACGTTCACGATCGTGGTGTCGAGAATGACCATGAAATAGCCGACGCAGAGGGCCAGCAGCGGCGCGACCGGCGCACGGGCCGGCTTGGCATGGGTCATCGATCCAGCGGCCATACCTCACCATTACCCACCATCGCTTCGGTCACTACCGAAACGTGGCCGCTATCGTC
>Ga0137412_10002456_pt1 | contig 14689 bp, 13 predicted proteins | sample CZODoug2_1_16fun_FD_122160 | JGI IMG/M metagenome (GOLD analysis project Ga0137412, IMG submission 122160) | Vadose zone soil fungal communities from Angelo Coast Range Reserve, California, USA - CZODoug2_1_16fungal (Hybrid Assembly) | ecosystem: Environmental > Terrestrial > Soil > Vadose zone... | reverse complement strand
ATGGCCAGTATTTCCACGATGCCAACGGCAAGCTGAATGGACGGATCGCGGATCACGGCATGGATGCGTTCGAGAAGCTGGCCGCCTACGAACCTTCACGCGATGACTTTCGACAGGGAATGGCGCTCATCTCGAAGATGTTCGTCGCGAAGGGTGTCACGTCCGCATGTGATGCGGATGGCAGTCCCGCCACCGTGCAAGGCGTGCAGGACGCTCGCGATGCAGGTGTGTTGAAGATCCGGATGTACAACCACATCGGCGGTCCGGACCTCGACAAAATGATTGCCGCGGGCCTGCATACCGGCTTCGGGGATGAATGGGTGCGCCTCGGCGCCGTGAAGTTATACGCCGACGGCTCAATCTCCGAGCGCACTGCATGGCTGTCAGAACCATACAAGGACATGCCCGAGTTTCGTGGGTTGCAGACGACTTCACCGCAAGATCTCTACAACTCGGCCCGCAAGGCGCACCTGGCGGGTTGGCAGATCGGCGTGCATGCCAACGGCGATCTTGCCATCGACCGCGTGCTGTCAGTCTTCGAGCGCCTGCAGAAGGACTCTCCGCGCCGCGATCCGCGTTTTCGCATCGAGCACTGTACCCTGCTGAATGCGGATCTCATCCGCAGGATCCGGGCCATCGGTGCGATTCCGATTCCATTCGCGGGATATGTGTATTTCCACGGCGATGTCATGCACTTCTACGGTGAAGAGCGAACGCGCCACATGTTTGCCATGCGCGAGCTCATTGATGCAGGTGTCCGGCCCCCGTTGTCATCGGATTACACGGCCAGCCCATCCGATCCCGTCATGTGGTTGCAGTCCCTGGTGACGCGCACCGACTATCAGGGCCATACCTGGGGAGCCAACCAACGGATCACTCTGAAGGAAGCGATTCGGGCGGGCACTCTCGATGGGGCTGCGGCGTCGTATGAGGAACACATCAAGGGGACGTTGGAGCCCGGCAAGCTCGCTGATCTCGTGGTGTGGGATCAGGACCTGTTCAAAGTCGATCCGTCCCAATTAGTCAATGTGAATGTGCAACGAGCCATGGTGGGCGGGCAGTGGATGTACGAAAGCTGACTCGAGCCTATCTCCACCGGGCGAGCAGCCAGATTCCGGACAGAACGAGGACCGTGCCAGCCGCAATCCACCCAGTGAACGGCTCGCCGAGGACGAGCACACTCAGGAAAATTGTGGAGAGCGGACCGATGATCCCCGCCTGAGCTGCCACGGACGGCCCGACTCGCTGGATGGCAACCATCACGAGCAGGACGGGGAGGACTGTGCAGACCGTGGCGTTGAGTACGGACAGGCCGATGACTTCCGGCGCGACATTCATTGCGGACGGAGGCCGCAAGATGAAGAACTGCACGATGCACAGGACGCAGGCGATGCTCGATGCAACTCCCGTGATGCGGATGGCGCCGAGGCGTTTCAGGGCCTGTCCGCTATATACGAGATAGAGCGCGTAGCTGACGGCGCTTCCGAGGACGAGCGCGGAGCCGAGCGCGACATGCGGGCCGGCGACAGTCACGTCGTGCCCAAACACCACGCAAACACCCAGATAACTCACCGCCAGCGCAACGCACTGCCTGCGGGTGACCGGTGTATGAAAACGCAACGCCCCAATCGCGAGTACGATGGTGGGGTTCAGGTACAGAATCAGGCGCTCGAGATTGGCGCTGATGTACTGCAGACCAGAGAAGTCGAGAAAGCTGGCGAGGTAATAGCCGCTGAACCCCAGGCCAATGAGCAACCTGAGATCGGGTCCCGTGAGCGAGGGCCGACCGCGCCCCGCCCACCACGCCAACGCGAGGAAGAGCGGAAGCGCGAACAGCATCCGGTACATGATGAGGGTGACGGCGTCGACGCCGTACCGATAGGCCAACTTGACGATGATGGCCTTGCCCGAGAAGGCAATCGCCCCCGCGCTGGCGAGCAGGATTCCGTCGATCCGATTATGTGCCGGTGCGCGGGAGTTCAATTAGCCTGGGAATAGTTTCTGGGCGGTCTCCGCTATGAGCTTACCTTGAAACCGGGCCCCGTCGAGCTCATTTGCGCTCGGCTGGCGTTGCCCCTGGGAGCCGGCGATGGTGGTGGCGCCGTACGGGGTGCCGCCGGTGATTTCGTCAATCTTCATCTGCCCCTGGAAGCTGTAGGGCAGCCCGACCACAGTCAACCCGAAGTGCAGCAGGTTGGTGATGATGGAGAAGAGCGTCGTCTCCTGGCCCCCGTGTTGGGTTGCGGTCGAGGCAAATGCGCCGCCCACTTTGCCGTTCAATGCGCCCTTCATCCACAGGCCGCCGGCCTGATCCAGGAAGCTCGCCATTTGTGAGCACATTCGGCCGAAGCGTGTAGGCGCGCCCACGATGATTGCATCGTAGTTGGCTAGATCGTCGATGACAGCAATGGGCGCTTTCTGATCGAGCTTGAAGTAAGACGCCTTTGCCACATCCGCTGAAACGGTCTCGGGTACTCGTTTGATGTCCACGGTGGTACCCGCGGAGCGCGCGCCGTCAGCGACTGCGTTCGCCATTGTTTCGATGTGGCCGTACGACGAGTAGTAGAGGACGAGGACTCGTACCATGGGTGCTTCCTGATCTGACGGGGGGTTTCTATAGAGAATAGGCCGATCAGGATTCATTGGGAATACGGCATAATAGGCCGAATGAAATCCAAAAATCGCAGTAATCCAGCTCTCGACCTCAACCACGTCTTCCTGTTCGTGGAAGTGGTGCGTGCCAACAGCTTTGCCGCGGCGGCCCGGCGCCTGGGAATGCCCGCCAATTCGGTCAGCCGCAAGATCCAGGAGCTGGAGGCCCAGGTTGGCAGCCGACTCATTCATCGTTCGACCCGAAAGCTCACCTTGACCGCGGCGGGGCGAACATTCTTCGACCGTTGTGCGGGGCCCGTGTCCGAGCTGGCGCAAGCGGGGCAGGCCTCCGTCGATGAAACTCAATTGGCAAGCGGCGTCATTCGCGTCGCGGCGCCCGCGGATTTATTCGATCTGTTTCTCATCGAGTGGGTCGTGCAGTTTCTGGATGCGCATCCGCGGGTCCGGATGGAGTTTGTGCTGGATGATGCGAAGGCGGATCTCGTCGGCGAGGGCATCGACGTCGCGCTGCGCGCCGCGCACTTTGTTGATGACAATCTCATCGGCCACAAGATTGTCGCCACGCATTTCGACCTGGTCGCCGGCCCTGCGTATCTCGCAGCGCGCGGCGCGCCTACAACACTGACTTCACTGGGCGATCACGATTGCCTGCCGCAGTCGAATCGCACGGGTCCGGTAACCTGGCGTGTGATCGGCCCGGAGGGTGAGAGCGAGATCCAGGTGTCCGGTCGCTTTCGCGCCAACACCGCGCGGGCTGTGTTACGCGCGGCCGTCGCGGGCTTGGGGATTGCGTTGCTGCCGCATCCTGTCGCTGCGCCCGAGATTGCGGCGGGCCGGTTGGTGAGAGTGCTGCCGGAGTTTCGCCGTGATGGCGCCGACTTTTATGCGGTTTGTGTGAGCCGGCGTCACATTCCGCGAGCCGTGTCTGCGTTCATGGAGTTCGCGGTCGAGAAGTTGCGCGGGGTGATGTCGGTCTGACCCGACGCGGTCACTTCGTCATTCGAGGTGAAGTAGATCGCCTGGTCGCGGGTTGCGAAATACATTCTGAGCTTGCCGACCACATCCAGGCCGAGCGTCAGGGGCGTGCCGGAAAGGCAATCATTGAAGCCGGCGGCAGCCAAACCGGATGACCGTCAACGGTCGCCGGCACCAGCGGGCCCGGGTCGCGCACGGCGATGTCGACGGCAGCCAATGTCTCGAGCTTGCAGTGAGCCGCTTGCGCGGCAGTGACGGGGGTCATGTGCGAACAGAACGCAGTCAGTGCGAAAAATGACAACCAGCGCGCCGGGTTGGACATTCCACTTCCTTTTGTACGAACCGACTGGCGGGTCTTGATGTTGTAATGTGCGCCGCGCAAAGTGTCCGCGAGTGAATCATACAACATTTGTTCGCGAAGTTGCTACGGCCTTCGCGAAATTGCTGCGAGGAACAGGAGAGAACCATGAGCACAGCTCAGAACCGAACCGCCATTGTCACTGGCGCTTCACGAGGCATCGGCGCCGCGGTGGCGCAACGATTGGCCCGGGATGGATTCAATGTCGTCATCAACTTCGCCGGGAACGCCGACGCAGCTGAAAATCTGGCGAGTAAGATTCAGGCAGCGGGAGGCAAGGCGTTGGCCGTGCGCGCCGATGTCAGCGATCCGGCGGCGGTTCGCGCCCTGTTTGACAAGGCTGAGTCCGTATACGGCGGTATCGATGTGTTGGTCAACAATGCCGGCATCATGCAGCTCGCCAGGATTGCGGATGTAACGGACGATGTCTTCGATCGGCACATCGCCATCAATCTCAAGGGTGTATTCAACGGCCTGCGTGAAGCCGCGAAGCGTGTGCGTTCCGGCGGACGGATCATCAACTTTTCATCGAGCATGGTCGGACTACGTCAGCCCACCTACGGCATCTACGCCGCTACCAAGGCGGGTGTGGAGGCGATGACCCACGTGTTGTCGAAGGAATTACGGGGCCGCAACGTCACAGTCAATGTGGTGGCGCCCGGTCCTACGGCGACCGATCTGTTCCTGAAGGGCAAGTCCCAGGAGGTGATCGACAATTTCGTGAAGCTCGCGCCGCTCGAGCGCCTGGGCACTCCGGAGGATATTGCCAATACGGTTGCGTTTTTGGCGGGCCCGGACGGAAGTTGGATCAACGGTCAGGTATTGCGGGCCAATGGAGGTGTCATATGAACAACCTCATTGTCCGCTTGCAGCGAAGCCGGCAGATAACGGTTGGCTTCCAGGCTGGGAATCATTTTGCGACCGGCGCTCCCATCTGCGCCAGCGATTCGTGAATGACTGCGTCAGCGGACTGCGGCGGCGTCTGCTGGCCGGCCAACTGATCCGCGTATTCAAACAACTTACGGAACAACCCCGCCTGGTCCACTTGTGCGCGCAACGTCACCACCGGATGTGACTGGAGCAACTCGTGCCAGTCCGTGAGCACACTCGACCAGAACGAACGTGTGCGCTGATAATACTGATCCGCAGCCTCGAAATCGCCTCCCTGCATGCGCGAGTACCGGGCGACTCCATACTCCCGCGCGCGGTATGGTTGCGCAGGATCGGCTTGCCCATTTGCACCGAGAACCAGTTTCAGGTTGTTTTCTTCCTGCATCCAGCCTGTTGCCGTGATGGTGTGGCGGTTGGTTCCCTGCAGGACCTGATAGTCCTTGCGCGCAGTCCACTCGCGGCGCGGGAGCGGACGCCACGTGTCGCCGCTGATCCAGGTTGAGAAACTGCTCGTGTGATTCCAGCGCCCAACGCTCGCGTAGCGTGGCGATTCATCAACCTGGTAGACCGTTTGCGACCACTGGCCGGTACGCTCTGCGTTGCTGAGCTTGCGTCGTTCCCAGCGATTCTGTCCCTTGTATTCCACGATCTCGCGCGGTTCGTACTGCCAGGACTGACGCCAATGTTTGGTGACAATCGGGTCACTCAGCGAGCCATCATCCTGGAGGATCCGCATGTCCAGGATGTGGACGAGACTGATGTAGTTGCCCGTGTCTGCATCCACGTAGACACGTTCTGTGGCCCACGATTGATACGGGTTATCGCGCGCGGTGCCGGGTTGGAAGGACTCGATTTCCAGGAAGTCGAAGGTGACCTGGTAGTCTCCCGCCATTGCGAGGATGGCGCGCCGGTCATGCTCCAGCGCTGAGAGGCGCGGTTCCTGTAGCGCTTGCCAGCTCGCGGACGGCTGTGCATCCAGCACGATCGCCGGACCGCGGGTGGTGCCGCCGCGCGGCGCGGGCGCGTTCGCTTGTCCAATCTGCCACGAGAAGGTGTAGCGCGGGCTGCTTGTTTGATCAGCCCAAGCCGTTGAGACGAAGAGGGCGAGGACCAGGATGAGGGTGTTCTTCATACCCTTCTATTGTGGACGCGCGTGGCGCGTCAGTGAAGAAGCGCCGACATTGATGGTGCCGGGATTGTCTCCAGTCGCGGACGCAACGTCTCGTGCTCCCGAATCGGGATCAGAAGTCCATGCAACTCGAGCGCCGTGGCGAACGCCTGTCCGGCCTCGAGGGCGAGACGAACTGCAGCCGGAGGACACCAATCGAGCAGCGCAATTTCGGCGGCTGCCAATTGATTGTTCTGCAGATAGCCGATCGTCATCAACAGGCTGGACTCGTACGCGCCGACACGGTCGCAGTTGAGCCAGTGAACATCGAGGCTACGCAACGTTGTCGTTCCCACTATGCGGCACAGACGGTCAAAGCCCCACGTCCCCATCTTGCCGATGCTGGCGGTCTCGAACGCCTGCCGCCAGTCCGGATATGGATGCTCGCGGTCGCAGTGGGACAGAAACCAAAGGCGCAGGGATGAGAGGACGAAGAGCTCGGCCGTTCCCAGTTCGCTGAGCTGCTGGGGGGAGTATCCGTGCGGCGGGCGACCTGTGAACATGCCGAGCTCCTCGTCAATCTGCAGAATGAGGCTACCGGACCATCAATGCAAATGCAAATCATTCGCAACTGCGAGCGACAGAGGGCGCGCGTTCCCCAAGTTAGGTAGTTTTCGCGCGCAATTTGGGTACTTCCCCCCGATTCGAGAAACTGCCGTCGCGGCCATGCTTCTCCCCAGACCTCAACAACTACCGGGAGATTTGATATGAAGCCCTCGATTGCGTCCCTCACCATTCTGGTCGTCGCCCAGGCATTGGCCGTAGGAGCCACCGCGTATGCCGCGGAGTCGAGCCATCGCTACGTGGTCGAGAGTGCCACGCCGCCGGCGACACAGGGCAAAGCCAAAGCAAACGACGCCTCATTCGGTGTGCATTGGTTGCGCTCGTACTCGACTGCCGACAAGAAAACAACCTACTCGTTGTACGAAGCACCTAACGAGGACGCCGTGCGCAAGGCTGCGGAGCTCAACAAGCTCACGGTCAATCACGTGAATGAGGCGCCCGTCGATCTCGATTCGGAAAGCGACGCCCGTTCGGGAAATCTTCCCAACGGCATGCACCGCTATATGATCGAGCGTACGTTCCCCGCCGGTGCGCTGGCAGGTCTGGACTCCGCAACCAAGGCGAAGGTGAATGCGACCAATTCGAAGTTTGGTGCGCAGTGGGTTACGTCTTACGCCAACTCCGATGAGACGAAGACCTACTGCATCTACAACGCCGCCGATGAAGCTGCGGTGCGCGCCGCTGCCAAAGCCAACGGGCTGCCGGTCGACAAGGTCACGGAAGTGCCGGTGGCCTCGACCGCGAAGTAACACTTACGACAGCTTGCGTGCCATCGCTGCCGCTTCCGCGCGCGATGGCACGCCCAGCTTGGTGAGTATCGATGAGACGTGATGGTCCACGGTCTTCGTGGACAAAAACAACTTCCTGGCAATGGCGGAATTGCGCAGTCCCTGCGCCAGCAATTGCAGAATTTCGGCCTCGCGCCGGGTGAGCCCATGCGGATCGAGCCGTGTCGAAACGCGTGAACCGCGCGGAATACCCTGGACGCCGCTGGCGCGCATCTGTTTGCGGAGCGCCTGCGCGGCGGGTGTCGCTCCGAGTTGTTCGAACACGGCGAGCGCTTCACGCTGTTCCGGTTCGCCTCCATACCAACCCAATAGGTTGGCCCGCTCATAGGGGCAGCCCAGCGCAGCCCAAGCGTTGGCCGCTGCCTGCCAGTCACCCGAGATCTCCAGGGTGTAGGGCGCAGGAATATTCGTAGGGATCGACCCGAGCGCGCCTGCCCGCCACAGCCAGATTGCCAGAATTCCCTTGGTCCAGGGGTCGCGCTGATCGCGGATCCGCTCATATGGCGGGGCTACCTCCCGAATGACGCGGTCCCGGTCACCAACGAGCCAGGCGGCTTCGGCCAACGCGGCTACCAGTGGCCCAATACGTTGCGACTCCTGACTGTCTGAAGCCAAAGTGCCCGCTTCCTCGAGCGGCCCGTTGGAGTCGGGATCGCCGCGACGGATTCGCATGTGGCCCAACGTCGTGAGCGCCAATATTCGACTGACGGGGGCAGGGCGATGGTCGCGCAATATGACTTCCAGATCCTCACTGGCGCCGTTCCAATCCGCCTGCTCGAAGCGCGCGCGAGCGCGGTAGGCGAGCATGTACAGTCGCCAGGAGTCGAGGTCGTATTCGTCGCAATACGCGAGCCCATTTTCCAGGTAGCCCATTCCTCGCTCATAGGAGCGGGAGGCGAGCGCCGTGGAGGACAGGTTTGTGTAGGCCCGAGCTACGTGTTCCTGAAATCCGCCGTCGAGCGCGAGTCGCAGGCTGCGCTCCAGGTCGTCCCATCCTGCCGCATCGTCGCCAATCAACCGCGCGGTACCGAGGTTGTTGAGTGCGTGACTCAGGATGTCGAGGCGGCCGAGTGGCTCGGCCAACTTGATGGTCCGCTGCGCCCAGTCGATTGCCGAGTCAACGTGGTGCCCCAACATGTCGAGTTGGGCGCGATTGCTGTACGCCATCGCCAGCTCGGGTCCCGGAGGCAGCGGCTCCAGTGCAGACACAGCAGCGGCAGCGTATTCATAGGCAGCCGCGCCACGGCTCGCAAACCAGTTCAAGCGCGAGAGCCAGCGCAGATTATCGCCTTCTTCCAGGCGCTCTGCGCAGGCACTGCGGATCTTCAGTGCCTCCTGGCGGGCTTCAATCGCCTGATCAATCTGATCGGTCATGTAACATTCGTAGGAGTAGCGCTCGTACAGGGCCGCTCGTTCCCCGGGTTCGAGTTTGTCCGCATGCCGAAGTGCGACACGATAGTGTGCCGCCGACTCGCGGTGCGACCCGACATTTGCTGCGTGCGCTGCTGCGAGGCTTGCGAATCGAAGCACGTCCGGCGCATCCCGTGCGCAGTTTGCATGGTGGGCGAGTCGCGCAGGCGGTGAGTCCGGCCTGGCTGCGAGAATCGAAAGCACCTTCGCATGGAGGGCCTGTTGGCGGGCCTGAGACAATGAGTCTTCGAACGCCCGGCGGGCCAACTCGTGTCGGAAGGCAAGAGAGCTATCCTCCCCACGCAACATTCCGATGCTCAGACAGCTCTCGATGGCGGCCTCATCGAGGCACCCGGCTGCTTCCAACAGCCAACCTTCCGTCTTCCCGGGGACGACGCTTACGAGCTCCGCAATGTCGCGCGCAGCCGGCGATAGCCGGAGGGCACGCGCGAGAACAGCGTCGCGCACCATCACGGGTACGCTGGTATCACTTCCCGCCAGGGCCTCAGTGACAAATAAGGGATTGCCACCCGTAATGCTGTAAAGGTCGCCTGCGGCTCGGCCGGCCTGTTTGGCCAATTGCTCGACAGCCGGCCTAGTCAGGGGCGGCAGTGGTGCCCGGTGTGTATTCGCCCGTGGGAAGTCTCCAATGACGAAGCGCAGCGGGTGTCGGACGCCGACTTCGTCGTCCCGGTACGACATCGCGAGCATGACCTTCGTGCGCTGTATCCGGCGGCCCAGGAACTTGAGCAGGTCGAGCGTTGCCTCGTCAGCCCAGTGCACGTCCTCGAAGACCACCAGTGCCGCGGCGCCGCGCTCAAATTCGTCAAGCGTGGCCGAGAACACCTTGTCCCGACTGGCCCCCGACTCGACTGCTGCCAACAGCGGACCCTTCGTCTGACGCGCGATGTCATGCAGTGGGGCGAGGGGGCGTGGCGTAAAGAGAGCATCGCAGGCACCCCAAAGTACCCGTGCGACTTGTTGTTGCCGGGAAAACTGTTGCAGGAGGGACGTCTTTCCGATTCCGGCCTCGCCGCAGATCAGGGCAATGGACCCGGAACCGCCCACCGCGGCGTTGAGCCACTGCGTTAGGTCCTCCAGGTACTTGTCGCGTTCCAGTAGCTGCATGCCTCGAGAGCATACTGTGGTTTCGTGCGTTAATGTGCCCATGGAAGTACCGAGAAATAGGCACAGAGGGCGGGTTTGGGCGGTCAGGACGCTGGGAGGCGTCGCTGGGCTCGTTGCCGTGCTGTTGGCGGCGCTTCTGCTCGTGCAGGGCCATCTGAAAGACCCCATCGTCCGGTATGTTGCCTCTCACTCACAGCGCGAGATCCGGGTGGACGGCGCCTTCCACGCAAACCTCTTCTCCCTTCATCCCAGGATCGTGGCGGACGGCGTCACCATCGGAAATCCTCCCTGGATGCCTCCCGGCGTCACGGCGGAAATCGGCCACCTGGAGCTGACATACGGCCTGCCGCCGAATTTTCAGTTGGAGACGGTTGTGATGGAGGGCGCGAGCCTGCATCTGACGCGCCTGGACAACGGACATTCCAACTGGCAGGCCCGCCCGCCGGGATCGGGACGAGGGCCGGGGCCGCCGCTGATTCACAGTTTGCGCATGCCGAAGGCGCGCGTCTTCTACGACGATGCCCGCCGGCGTCTCAAATTCGACGGCACAATCACTGCACAGGATCTTCCAGGAGCCGGGTCGCTGCCCCCTTTGCGCATCGAGGGAGCAGGACAGCTCAACGGGCATCCCGCCAACTTCGCGCTCAATGGCGATCCGTTGGCGACAGTGACCCGCGATCATCCGTACCGATTTGAATTCATGCAGACCTCGAGCGGTACCCTGCTGACCGGCAAGGGCGAGGTTCCCAAGCCGTTCGATTTTTACTACCTCGATTTGATGTTTGAATCCACCGGCCAGGATATGAAGGACCTGTACTTTCTGACAGGCCTCAGCCTGCCGGATACGGCCGACTACCACCTCACGGGCCGATTCAACCGCCAGGACCATCACCTGGAGTTCACGGACTTGCAGGGTCGGTCCGGCGAAAGCGACATGCACGGGACCGTGGTGGTTGATACACAAAGAGGGGGCGCGCCCTCGCACACTCACGCGGATCTGAATTCAAAACGCCTGCGCATGTCGGATCTGGGTGCGCGGGCCGCGAGTCGGGCCAAACCTGACAACGAAGGCCGGCTGCTACCTGACACCCCCTTTCATCTGCAGGGCGCGCGCCACTCGATTGCCGACATTGATTTTCATGCCGAGACATTGGAGATGGGTCGCATGCCCGTCCTTGACCTTGCTGCGAAAGTGAAGATTGACCTGGGTACGATCGAGGTAGCGCCGCTGTCCGCAACCGTGCGTGATGGGAAAGTCACAGGTGGTATCAAGATCGATGTGACGCAGGATGTGCCCCGTGCGGATGTTGATCTCAGAGTGGCACATATGAAGCTGGCAGTGTCCGATGGGAAGCCACCGCCGGTTGAAGGCCCTCTGCAGGGCCGGATCGCGTTGCAGGGCCGAGGTAACTCCCTCCACGACCTTGCCGCCGACGCCAGCGGTACGGTGACCGCTGTGTTGCCGCACGGTGCAATGCGTTCGTCGTTGGCGGAGCTGGCGGGCTTCGATCTGCGGGCGCTCGGCCTGATGGCGACCGGAGACAAACAGGACACCGGTATCCGCTGTGGTGTTGCGAGCTTCGATGTCAATGACGGGACACTGACGGCGCAACGCCTCCTGCTGGACACCGAGCCGGTGCTGATCACCGCAGAGGGGACCATCAGTTTGGATTCCGAAGCATTGGATCTGCAAGTGATCGGCCATCCGAAACATCCGCGCCTGCGGGTACGGGCGCCGCTGTTGGTTCGCGGCACCATCAAGCATCCGGATTTCAGTATCGAGGCCAGGAAACCGATCGCGCAGGCGGGCGGGGCCATTGCGTTAGGTGTGCTACTGACGCCGATTGCAGCTATGCTTGCCTTCGTGGATCCGGGGCTTGCCAGGGACAGTGATTGCGGGGCACTGCTTGCGGAGGTGCACAAGGGGGAGAGGTGAATTCAACCGATTCGTTTCGCAAAGCACGTGACTTTCTGGTTACGCATCGCACCGACTACGAGGGCGCCTGCCGGGATTTCGAATGGCCCCGTCCGGAGCGTTTCAACTGGGCCATCGACTGGTTCGACCGCATTGGCCGCGGCAACGCCCGGATCGCACTGCGAATTGTCGGGGATGGCGGACTCGATGCCCAATTCTCTTTTGACGAGCTTCGGTGCCGCTCCAACTTCCTGGCGGATGAGCTGCGTTCGCGGGGTGTCAAGCGGGGCGACCGGGTCCTGCTGATGCTCGGTAATGTTCCTGCCCTGTGGGAACTGACCCTGGCCTGCATGAAGTTAGGATGCCCGATCATCCCAACCACCACGCTGCTGATGCCGGCGGATCTGCGCGATCGGGTTGAGAGAGGCGTTGCCCGGGTTGTAATCACCGATCCGGTGTTCGCGGCACGATTCGACGGGGTATCTGCCGATGTCCTGCGAGTGTTGATCCACGGCTCGCGACCGGGATGGGAGACGTTGCCGGAAGTCGGTTCTCTGGATGCATTCGATCCGGGCGCCGTGACTCAGGCCACCGATCCGCTGTTTCTCTATTTCACTTCCGGCACCACCGCGAAACCCAAGCTCGTGGTCCACACGCATGTGAGCTATCCGATCGGACACCTGTCGACGATGTACTGGCTCGGGTTGCAGCCCGGCGATCGGCATCTCAACTTGAGTAGTCCCGGCTGGGCCAAGCATGCCTGGAGCTCGCTTTTTGCGCCTTGGAATGCCGAGGCGAGCATAGTGATGGTCAATCACGCGCGGTTCGATGCCGCGGCACTGGTGCGTGAGTTGGCGCGGTGTGAAGTGACATCGTTCTGCGCTCCACCCACAGTGTGGCGATCTATCATCCAGCTGCCGTTGGATGAGATCAAAACGAGCCTCCGTGAGTTGGCCAGTGCGGGCGAGCCCCTGAATCCCGAAGTCATTGCCCGCGTGCAGTCGGCGTGGGGTCTGACCATACGGGATGGCTACGGGCAAACGGAGACAACCGCGCAGATCGGCAACTGTCCGGGCCAGGAGGTCGTGCCCGGCTCGATGGGGCGCGTCCTGCCCGGATATCGCATCGAGCTGTTGGATATCGATGGGAAGGTGAGCGACGAGGGCGAGATCTGTGTGTCGCTGCCGGAAAAGCCGGTACCTGTCATGCCCGGGTATCTCGGTGATACGGTCAATACCGCAACTGTCATGGCCGGTGGTTTCTATCACGCCGGCGATATCGCGCGACGTGACAGTCGCGGATACTTTACGTACGTCGGTCGCAACGACGATGTCTTCAAATGCTCCGATTACAAGATCAGTCCGTTCGAGCTCGAGAGCCTGTTGATTGAGCACGAGGCGGTCGTGGAGGCAGCGGTGGTACCCAGTCCGGACGCTCAACGCCTGTCAGTGCCGAAGGCGTTTGTGATTCTCGCGGTGGGTCACGTACCGACACGAGAAACCGCGGCCTCGATCTTGAAGTTTGTGCGTGACCGTACCTCACCCTTCAAGCGCATTCGCCGCATCGAGTTTGCCGATCTGCCGAAGACCGTCTCGGGCAAGATCCGGCGCGTGGATTTGCGCCGTGCCGAGCTGGCACGTGAGCTGACGGCCGCGGCCCGCAATGAACGGGAATTCTGGGAAGAGGATCTTTAGCGCCGCGCTGGTTTGATTTCGTCGGTCCAGACTTTGAAGCTCGCGAGCGTGCTGGGGCCGAATGTCATGCTGATTGCTACATCGGCGGCATCGCGGCCCCGGGCAATCAACACCCGCCCGATGCGTGGCGCGTTGTGTCTGGCATCGAACGTGTACCAGGCGCCTCCCACAAAGGCCTCAAACCAGCCTGAAAAATCCATCGGCGCGTCGACCGGCGGGACACCGATATCACCCAGATAACCGGTGCAATACCGAGCCGGTATGTTGAGACAGCGGCAGAATGTGATAGCGAGATGGGCGTAATCGCGGCATACGCCCTGGCGCTCGTTGTAGGCTTCCGAGGCTGACTTCGTCGCACGCGCGAATTGGTAGCCAAACTGCAGGTGGTGATGAACGAAGTCACAAATGGCCTTGACGCGAGTCCAGCCCGGCGTCGTGTTGCCAAACAATTGCCAGGCGATAGGTGACAGATTGTCTGTGTCGCAGTAACGGCTGCCGAGTAGAAACACGAGAGTGTCCTCCGGCAGCGTCTCGACACTGGACTGGGCGGCGTTCGGCACCACCGGGTCCGATGTGCCCCGATCAGTGATGACGGCATCCGCGGTGATGCGGATCTGCCCGACAGGCGCCACGAGCCGCGTGCACCTGTTTCCGAACCCATCCCGGTAAAAAGTCATCGGCACCCCCGGTTCCGTGACCATGTGATCCGCACGCAACAGATCTGCTGCCCGCGTGGAGTGCACGTTCAGATTCAGGATGATGGGAGTGGCTTGAGCCGACTGGTAGATCAGCTCATAGCCGAGTCGAATTTGCACCAGGAATCTCCACTGCCGATAATTAAAACGAGTACGCGTGCCAATCGTTCCGCCCACTCGCTTTGACCGACAGCGGTGGCAACGAGATCCTGCCGCAACTCGATTCCGACATGTAGGAGTCCCCGTTGTTCACCGTGCACGGGGATCGTGAAGTCCGTAGCGTCGCCCACCGCGTAAGGCTCGTTGTCGCCGATTACCAGGCCGGGCTCCGCTCGCAGATGTTGAAGCAACTGGGTGGCGAGGCGCGCATCCCTGTTATACAGCAGTCCCGCGTGCCACGGTCGGGGAACTCCGTGAAAGCGCGGCGTGAAGCTGTGCACCGAAATGAGGACCGTGCGCCGTTGCTGTGCATGCCGCGTGTCCAATTCAG
>Ga0137412_10002455_pt1 | contig 14689 bp, 9 predicted proteins | sample CZODoug2_1_16fun_FD_122160 | JGI IMG/M metagenome (GOLD analysis project Ga0137412, IMG submission 122160) | Vadose zone soil fungal communities from Angelo Coast Range Reserve, California, USA - CZODoug2_1_16fungal (Hybrid Assembly) | ecosystem: Environmental > Terrestrial > Soil > Vadose zone... | reverse complement strand
CGAATAGTTTTGATTCGGTGAAGAGGAATACCCATGGCAATAAGAAGCTGCGCCGCGGGAAGGTTTACACCAGTCACCATCTCCGTAGTGGGATGCTCCACCTGAAGGCGCGGGTTGAGCTCCAGAAAATAGAACACGTCTTCTGCATGACTATAAAGGTCTTTTGAAGAGGCTTAAGGAAAGCACACTCGCACACAAAGAATTCAACAACTTACATTCCACCGTGCCTGCGCTAACGTAACCAACGAGTTTGGCCAGGCGTACGGCCGCACGTTCCATCTCCTCGAACTTCTCAGGATGGGCGATGGTGACCGGTGCCTCCTCGATAATCTTTTGATGACGCCGCTGAACCGAGCAATCACGCCCGAAAAGAGAGATCGCATTCCCATATTGATCTGCTAGCAGCTGTACTTCCAAATGGCGAGCCTGACCAGCTAGCTTCATGATGAAGATAGGCGAGCCTGTGATGACGTTCACACCAAACATATGCCTAAAGCTCATGACATTAACGTACCTGGGATTTCACCCACCACAGCATTGTATGCATTCTTGAAACCTTCGGGCGATTCAACCTTCCGGATGCCCTTCCCCCCACCGCCTTCACTAGCCTTGACCATGATGGGCCAGCCGACCTGTTCCGCCCTCTCCAAGCCTTCCTCGACACTTGTTACACAGGCAGACTTGTAAGCGTGATCAGGAACAGTGACAAAGCCTGCATCAGATAATACTGTTTCCGAGATCCCGGTACCCGACCATGCCATTGTGGGGACTTCGAACGCGCACGCAGTTCTTACATGACGCGTCTGCAGGGACGTTCTCTGAGGCGATTGAGCGGCACGAACATGAGGCTGCAGACGACGCGTTTAATTTCAGACGGCTGGGCCCGACTGACAAGCGCTTGCTCTTGCGGTTCCTAGGGTCGCTCTAGCTGGCCCGCCAGGGAGGCCTCTCGCGAGGCCTCCCTCGTAGGCGGTCGAAGTTGAGCACTCTGCCGCAATGGCATTTCTCGCTCGCCACACCAAATCATTGCGGTTTCAATTTACGGCCGCCGGGACGAAATAGCCCACCTTGTTATTCGCGGGCGAGCCGTACCACATGCGCCCCTGAGCATCCAGGAAGAACTCCTTCATCATGTTTTCAGAATGAGGGAATGGGAATTCAGTCACCTGCCCGCTCTTCGGATCTAAACGCCCCACGAGATCCATTTCATCGGAGGAGTACCAAAGATTGTGATTGTTATCGATCCCGAAAGCGTATGGGGTCGGGCTTTGACCGGGCAACTGAAACTCCTTGAAGGTTTCAGTTTTAGGGTCGAACCGCGCAATCTTGCCACCTTTATATTCGGCAAACCAAATCGTGCCATCGGAATCGATCTCGATGCGCCGCGGCCAGGAGTGAGCAGTGGGCGGAGCCCATTTCGTCACCTTGCCCGTTTTTATATCGACCTTCCCGATCTTGCCTTCATCTTGAAACTCGGCGAACCAGGGATTGCCGTCCTTATCTATTTCCACGCCGTACGGAGAAAATGCATCTGGAAAATGAGAAAATTCATTTGTCTTGGGGTCAAATACAGTTAAATTATTGAACACGGCAGTGCCCCAAACTCTTCCGTCGTGGTCCACGCGGATGGTGTGTTTGGAACCGCCATCCTCGAGCCCTTCCATTCCGGATTTGTACGAGTCCTGATATTCCGTGATCAGCCGCGTTTTCGGATCCCACCTCCCAACCTTATTGGAAGCTTGCTCTGCGAGCCACACGGAGCCATCCGGTGCGGGGACGGCCGAATGGATGCCTGCCGTGCCCTTGTTGGGCGCTACAAACTCTTCAATCTCTCCGGTTTTTGGATCCAGCCTTCCGATTCGGTTCCCTGACCCAAAATCGGGGATCCAAATCATTCCGTTTTTATCCGGCGCGGCGCTGAACGGCATGCGATTCGGTCCGGGCATATCGTATTCCACATACGAAATCTTCATGGCCTCATCGCTGAAGGGCCGCAGCGTCTCCTTGTAATCCGGCATTTCTGTTGGAGATTTCGGCAGCTTGGAATCCACGCCAAATGTGTCATTCAAATAGGAAATAATCGTGGCTGCGGCCTGATCGTCAATGTGATTGCCCAGGCGCGCGCGCCGGACGTCCCGCATGTAGTTGACGGCTTGCGCCCAGCCGTCCGCATCCCGGCGCGTCGCGGCCATTCGACTCTGGAATCCGTGGCAGGCAAAACACTCCGCGGAAAGCAGTTGCTTTCCTTTCCCGTCGGGCAACAGTTTCTTTCCCTGATACACGGAAAGGTCGCTCCAGCGAACCACCCCTTTCTCCATAGCGAAATCGAGCGAGGAGGATTCACCGCCACCCAATTTCACGCCTACGCGCGGATCGCTCTTGTATCCGACAGCATTCGCGCGAACTTCATACTCCCCCGGCGGCAAGCCCTGAATCTGATAGCGCCCCAGCTTGTCGGACAACACATTCACGTAAATCCTGGTTTTCGTGTTTTGGGCTTGCACAAAAGCGCCCTTGAACGGCGCTCCCGAGGGGTCCTTCACGGTGCCGGAAATCGTAGCATCCGTTGCCCCGTACACAAACGAAGCGCACAAAAACACAAGCCCCAGACTCTTCCCTATTGCGTTCATGCGTTGTCCCCTCCTGATGGGTTTTCACCCCGGCAAGTCTTAGCCCTTGTTAGTATCAAGCTTGGAATTTCCGGTCTTGGACTAATCTTATATCTAACCTGTACTCCAGCGGTCCCGCGCGTGTCAAGAAAGGAAACATGCCCGCTATAAAACCACCTTGCGCTCGGGAGTTGCTCTTGTAGCGGCCGCCCAGTTTTTGGGCGGGCAGCCTCTCGCTCTTGTTTGTACTGGTCCCGCGCGCACCGGCAATTCTGCAGCGCGTCAATCCTGAGGATTCGTGGCGAAGATGGACAACTCCGGCGTAAATCCGCGGTCCTCCATTTCAAGCATCGCCTTCACCATGTATGCAATGTCTTCGGCGCGCAGCTTGCTTGCGTTCGCCTTCTGTGGCAATCCGGCAGTCGGATAGAAGTTCGTAACGACCTCGCTTGGATTCACCAGAAACACTCGGATATTGTATTTCCGGAGTTCCGCTCGCCAGCACTCCGTCATGCCACGCAGCGCGAACTTGCTCGCATAGTACGCGGTGCCGTTGGGCGCCCCGCGCAGAGCGGAGGTGGACGCGATGTTCACAATGTTCCCGCGCTGCCTCTTGACGAAATGCCTGGCTGCCTCGCGCGCCATCAGCATTGCGCCCGTCACGTTTGTGGCGAACACAGCTTCGAAATTTTCCCGATCGAAATCCACGAGCCCCTTGAACACTCCGATTCCCGCATTGTTCACCAGAATGTCGAGATCGCCAAATTTCTGCAAGACCTCGCGATACGTCCTCTCGACATCCGCCTCCACCGCTACGTTCGCGCGAATCGGATGCACTCCCAATTCTCGCGCGGTCTCCGTGAGCCGGCGCTCGTCGCGCCCCGTGATCGCAACGCGCGCCCCACTTGCAACGAACGCCTGCGCGATCGCACGCCCGATCCCACTGCTCCCGCCCGTGATCAACGCCACTGCATTTTTCAGGTCCATAGTTCCTCCACCGCGTTCTGCGCCCTGAGATATTGCCACACCGAAGCCAAAAACGTCACATCGCGATCGGCCCTGCCTTCGGTAGGACAGGCACTCTTGCCTGTCCTCTTGTGCTGCGCCGATATCGAACGGGACAGGCAAGAGTGCCTGTCCTACTAAAACCGAGCAGCTAGAAGCTCGCCCTCTACCACCATGTGCAAGGGATGGCGTTTCAGCCCCGCGGCATGATATTCTCCGCGCAATGCAGCAAGGAATTGGGTGCACGCCGTGAATTTACATTGGTCGTTGGCTTTGAGCCCTTGAAGCGAAGGACCTCGAGCGAAGCGTGGAGCCAGCCGGAAAAATAAGGAGGCGCTATCGTGGAACGAAAAAAGGCGTCAGAATTCGATCAGGAATTGCTCAATCTTTTTGACCAGTATGTGCACGGAGCCATCAGCCGCCGTGATTTTATGGACGGCGCGGCGAAGTTCGCTGTCGGCGGCCTGACGGCGGCGGCCATTTTCGAGGCCCTCAGGCCGAACTATGCCTACGCGGAGCAGGTCCCCAAAGATGACAAGCGGCTGAAGACTGAATACGTCACGTTTGCCTCCCCACAGGGTTACGAGAACGTGCGCGCCTATCTCGCGCGGCCCGCGGACGCCAAGGGCAAGTTGCCCGGCGTGCTCGTCGTGCACGAAAACCGCGGCCTCAATCCTTATATTGAGGACGTCGCGCGACGCCTGGGCGTCGCCGGCTTTCTCTCGTTGGCGCCGGATGAACTCACGAGTGTCGGCGGCTATCCCGGTGATGATGAAAAGGGAGTGGCGCTTCAAGCCAAACTCGATCAAAAGAAAATGATGGAGGATTGGGCGGCAGCGGCGGCCTACTTGAAATCAAGACCCGATTGCACCGGAAAAATAGGTGTCGTCGGCTTCTGCTACGGAGGGGGCGTGGCGAACAACCTGGCCGTCCGTATGCCGGATCTTGGCGCCGCTGTTCCGTTCTATGGAATGCAGCCGTCTGCTGAAGATGTCGCCAAGATCAAAGCGCCTCTGCTGATTCACTATGGGGGGCTCGACAATCGAGTCAACGCCGGGTGGCCGGCATTCGAGGCCGCGCTGAAGGCAAATCACGTCACCTACTCGGCATACATCTACGAGGGAGCGAACCACGGCTTTCACAACGACACGACCCCGCGTTATGACAAGGCATCTGCGGAATTGGCATGGGGCCGTACGTTGGAGTTTTTCAACAAAACTTTGAGGTAAAACAGAGTCTCCTCGAATCCGTCCGGCAGGAAAGTCTCTAAGGAGCCCGCCGATAAGACACATGAGAGCGGCTATGAAATTGGAAGGCTTGGCCTTTGCATTGGGGGCCTTTCTGATGACTCTTATGGGCGGGGGCGTTTCTTGTTTGTGGGCCCAATCATCAACAACCGGGGGATTAACCGGCACTGTTTCGGATTCAACAGGCGTTGCTGTCCCGGGCGCGACAGTCACACTAGTCAACCACGCGACTAACCAGACGCAAACAACGACGACGGATGCGAATGGTGGGTATGGATTCTCGCTGCTTCCCACGGGCACATATGGAGTGAATTTTTCTGCGCGAGGGTTTAAGACCTCACAGCTCGCGTCAGTCGCCGTGAACGTGTCAGAGGTTCCGGTCCTGGACGCCCAGTTGGAGGCCGGAGAATCGACACAGCAGACAGTTTGCCAGTGCCGCGTCAGTCAGACGGCGACCTCCTCGACCGGCACCTTGGTTGACAATAAGACAATCACCGCGGTTCCGCTGACCACCCGCAACTTAACGCAAGTGCTATCCATGTCTTCAGGCTCCGCAGCCAGTGTAAACGATGCCGGATTGCTGGGAGCCGGCTCTCAGAACGTGAATGTGAATGGCAACACTGCCACAGGCACATTCACGGTAGACGGCGCAGCTTCCGCCAGCACGGTACCGAATCCCGACACCATTTCGGAATTCAAGATTCAGACTTCCCAATACGATGCCGGGTATGGCGCTAGGGTGCCCAATACCAATTTGGTGACCCAGTCCGGCGAGAACGAGTTTCACGGCGATGCCTGGGAATTTGTGCGCAATGACATTTTCAACGCCAATGCATTTTTCCGGAATGCCACCGGGCAGCCTAGAGCGACTCTGAAACAGAACCAGTTCGGCGGCACCTTGGGCGGACCCATCAAGCGAGATAAGTTGTTCTTTTTTGGCTCCTACCAGGGAACTCGGCAGGTGAACGGCCTGGATCCTACCGCCTCATTATCTACTATCATTCTTCCGCCACTGACCAACGACCGCTCCGCGGCCACCATCGGCGCACAATTCTGTCCAGCGAATAAGACCCCGGCTGCGAAGCCGGCGTACTTGACGTTCGCCGGCGGAGTGCAGGTGGCCTGTGATGGCTCAAACATCAATCCCGTGGCTCTGAAGTTGCTCCAGCTGAAGTTGGCCGATGGCAGTTATTTGTTCCCCACACCGCAAACCATTTTTTCCAGCGGGGTGAATGCGGGTCTGGGATTTTCTTCGTATAGTCTCGTATCCACGTACGGCGAAAATCAATATCTCGCACACGTTACTTACGTGATCTCCAAGAAACACACGCTCTCCGGGCGCCTCTATTACGCCACAGCTAAGTCGCGGAGGGCCTTTGGCTCCAATTTTCTTCGTTCCCCTGAGACTCCCCCAACTCCGGGTTTTCCGGTGACACTAGACGATACGAACTACATCACCAGCATGCAGCTCGGTTCGGTGTTGAAAACCAACATTGCCAATGAAGCGCGGATGACGTTTACTGAGAGTCGGTCCGACCCGACAGTCTTCGGATTGCCCACGGCAGCCTCCGTCGGCATGACGCCGGCCAACGCACTGTCTCCGCTGTTGCCGGATATCACCATGCAGGGATCATTGGGAGGCTTTCAGGCGGGGAACGTCTATAGTGATTTTCTGAACCACGGCAAAATTTATTCGTGGGCCGATACGCTTTCCTGGACTCACGGCAGGCATACCACTCGCGCCGGAATGTTTGCCATAGTACAGCCTTTGGAATCCTCCAACATCGGCCTCGCCCGAGGAAGACTTGCCTTCAAAAATTTTACTGATTTCTTGCTAGGAATGAGCTCGGCCCAGAACGGCAGCTCTCAGGGACTTAGCAATATTCAATCTATTGAAGCCAATGAAGGCTTGGAGCCGGGGGGTAATGTCTTACTCTTGCTGCGGTCCCACAACACCGCCGCGTTCGTGGAGAATGATATAAAGGCCAGCGCGCGCCTCACCCTAAATCTGGGTTTGCGTTGGGAGCACCTTCCGTCGTCATTTGGCGACGCTCGAGACTTGGGCAACGCTTGGCCCTCCCTATTGCAGACCGTCCCGATTCCGCCTTCTTCCGGCACGTATGCGGGACTGACTGTGCCGTCCGACTACGATCCGAACCGAACCAACCCCTATACCGGGCTACCGTTCGGCCCACCCCCTCCCGGGGTAATTGTGCGTCCCAACAAGGGATACTACGAGAATGCTGCTCCTTTGGCTAACTTCGCTCCGCGCTTCGGCTTTGCATGGCAACCCGGAAGCAAGCAAAGCCGCTTGGCCGTGCGCGGCGGCTATGGGTGGTTCTACCAACCTCTTAGCGATAGGGGAAATGCACAAGGCACTCCTTCGCGGAATATGCAGCCGCTGGCCCAACTCATCGGTATTGCTGGGGCCAGCAATGGCGCGTCCACTCTGCAAATCCCATTCCCGGCTACGACTCTGGGCTTCACGCTGCGAACACCTTCCTCACACTTGGCTGACCAGACGATCGGACCGCGCTTCCAAAATCCTAAACTGCAGCAATGGAGCCTGAACGTGCAGTACGCGTTCTCTTCCAATTTAACTCTCGACCTGGGTTATGTCGGATCTCGCGGTGAAAATCTGTTCCTCTTTTACGGCTCCAACCAGCCGCTTCTGGCGACTCCGGGCCACCCAGTGAACTGCGGGCTGCCGAATACGGCCGCTGGTTTGGGGGTGCCTCCGGCGATCTTTGCCATCCTGGGTGTCGATGCATCGGGCTGCGTAACCACGAATACCTCCGTCAATGCCTATCTGCGCGTCCCCATCGTCGGGGAGACACCGACGGCCTTGCTTGCACACCAGTTTCTCGGGGGCTCCTGGTACCACAGTGGGCAGGCGACATTGCGACAGCATATTTCTCATGGCGTGACTTTTCAAATTGCTTATACTTTTTCCAAGGCCGAAGCCAATACCACGGTTTACAACGATCAAAGGAACCTCAATCTGGATTGGGGTCGCACCAATTTCGATCGCACCCATCGCTTGATCACCAACTTCAGCTACGAATTGCCTCGCCTCAGCACCAACGGATTTCAGGGCGCCCTGCTGGGCGGCTGGTCGATTTCCGGAATTGTTATTGTGCAGAGTGGGACACCGATTTCTCTGACCGACCGCAAAGGAGGCTCGGTCTATGGCTTCGCGGGACCCGCTACAATCACTCTTTGCCCAGGCGCGACGTACAGAGATCTGGTAACCCCCGGTACTACCCGCTCTCGATTGCATAATTGGATTAATACGGCGGCCGTTTGTACTGCTCCCGCCATCGGGTCCGACGGGTCATTGGGCTATGGAAATACCGGTCAAAGCATCATCAACGGACCGGGACAATTCAATACGGATTTTTCTATCGGCAAAACGGCCACGGTCGGGGGCCTCCGGGAAAACGCACAACTGGCGTTCCGTGCGGAGTTCTACAATGCCCTCAATCACCCGCAATTCTCCAATCCCGGCACGAATTTTGGGACTGCAAACTTCGGCGTCATTACACAAACTTCGGTGGCGCCTCGACTGATCCAGTTCGGCGTGAAGTATCTCTTCTAAAATCTGCGGCCCTCGCCCCGCAAAAACAGGTTTGTGCGCCCAGCGCATGTCCAGGAAGTCCGCCATCGCTACCCAGCTCTTGCAACTACAGGAGTTAAGGACGAATCGAGGCAAATTCACTCCTGCGGCCCGTTGGCCTTCAGGGGCCATCTGGGCTAAAATTCCAGTGCCGCGAAAGGTAGCCCTGCCGCCAAAGCGGGGCTCCAAACCTAACTAGAGAGGGTGTGTGAAGGGCGTCTTCCCAAACGGTTTCATCGCGAGTTTGGGCGGTTGTCGCGAACATGCGATGAGATGTTGGGATGGCAAGAACTTGTAACCATCCACGTGCGCGCGGCTGTAACCATGCTCAATCATCAGGCGTCTAACATTTCACAGAATATAGCAATTTAAGACGGCGTACTCTGATTCGGACAGGTGATTGCAAAATTATGACCAGGTCTCTCATGAACTTGAAAGAACGCAGACGCAGCACATGGTGGATCCTTGCCCCCGCCGCATTGACGGCTCTGGGCGCGCTGGCTTCTGGTTGCACAAAACAACAGGCGGCGCCGCAGCCGCGAGCGGCTATTCCTGTAGTTGTGGGAACCGTCAAAATCAAGGCGATGCCAGTCGAAGTGATCGCTATCGGTCATGTGGAGCCGGTTTCGACGGTTTCGATCGAAGCGCAAGTTCCCGGCCAGCTTCTTGACGTTCACTTCAAGGAAGGCGACTTCGTACGTAAGGGGCAGTTGCTCCTCACGCTTGATCCGCGGCCCTACGAGGCGGCTCTTTCTCAGGCAAAGGCCGCGCTGGCCCGCGACAAGGCCACCGCTGTGAACAACCGCCTTCAAGCACAGCGTTACGCAAAGCTTCTGGCTGAAGGGATCGTACCTGCCTCACAGGTGGAGTCCTACACGAGCACAGCCGATGCGTCCGATGCAGTGGTGAACGCCGACGAGGCCGCCATCAAGACGGCGGAGCTGAACCTGGAATATTGCACGATTTATTCGCCCCTTGATGGGCGTACTGGCGCCTTGATGTTGAAACCCGGCAATTTGGTGAAGGTTGCCGATGTGCCGATCATCGTTATCAATCAAGTCAACCCGATTTATGTGAACTTTGGCATTCCCCAGCAGTTTTGGCCGGAGATCAAGAAATATATGGCCCAGGGAACATTGCGCGTCAAGGCGACTGTACCCAAGGATTCCGGTGCTGCCGAAGAGGGGAGCGTCGCCTTTGTGGACAATGCCATTGATCCATCGACCGGAAACATTCATTTAAGAGCGGCATTCACAAATTCGCAGAATCGACTTTGGCCGGGGCTTTACGTCAACATCGTGCTTACACTTTCTGAACAAGCCGGAGCTATCGTCGTTCCTGCTCAGGCGGTTTTACAGGGGAACATGGGCTCGTTTGTATATGTCGTGAGGCCGGACAAGAGGGTAGAGCCACGGACGATCGTTCCGATTCGTACGATTCAGGGCGAAACCGTCATTGAGAAAGGCCTCCAATCAGGTGAAACGATTGTCACAGACGGTCAGGCGCGGCTGGAGCCCAACGCAAGGGTCGAAATTAAGAGCAGTACTAGCGAGACAGCACCTGCGGATCCGCCAGGGCAGCATTAGCACGGGATCGCATGGACCAAAATGAGGCACAACTGACGCAGCAAAGGATAGGGTAATGAGCATTCCAGAACAGTTTATTCGGCGGCCCATAGCGACTACATTGGTGATGCTCGCTATCTTGGTGTTTGGGATTGTGGCCTATCAGTCTCTACCGGTAAGCGACCTGCCCACCATAGACTCCCCAACAATCAATGTGCAGGCTATGCTCCCAGGTGCGAACGCGGACACGATGGCTGCGGCGGTTGCGTTGCCGCTCGAGAAACGGTTCTCCACGATCGCCGGCATCGATTCGATGACCTCGAACAACGTCCTCGGCAGGACTTCCATCACCCTGCAGTTTAACCTCGAACGAAACATTGATGGCGCTGCGCAGGACGTTCAAGCCGCGATTGCGCAAGCCGGGCGAAGTTTGCCGGCAAACATGCCCGCCCCACCCTCTTTCTATAAGGTTAATCCGGCCGATCAGCCCGTTCTCTATTTAGCGCTGACCTCGTCGACTTTGCCGATTTCGAAAGTAGACTACTACGCTGAGAACCTTGTGGCGCAGTCCCTCTCAACCGTAAACGGCGTGGCGCAGGTGGGGATATATGGCCAGGCAAAATATGCCGTGCGCGCTCAAATGGACCCGCGCGCAATGTCTACAAGACAGATCGGCATTGATGAGGTTCAGCAGGCGCTGAGCGACGGAAACGTGAACCTGCCCACGGGTGCACTCTGGGGCCCCCAGCGAACGGCAACCGTGGAAGCCAGCGGGCAACTCTTTAGCGCAGCCGATTATGAGAAGCTGGTGGTGGCCTATCGCAACGGCTCTCCTGTGCGGCTTTCCGAGCTCGGTCGCGTGATTGATGACGTCGAAAACCAAAGAAGCCTAACTTGGTACAACAAGGATCGTGGGATTCTGCTGGTCATCTTTCGCCAGCCTGGCGTGAACACGGTCCAAGTGGTGGACAACGTGAAGGCGTTGATCCCCGGTCTGCAGGTCCAGCTTCCCCCTGCCATCACGATGCACACCCTCGGCGATCGTACGATCACGATCCGCAGGTCCATGGAGGACGTGAAGTTCACGCTGAAGCTCTCTCTTTTCCTCGTCATCCTCGTAATATTCCTGTTCTTGCGGAATTTGTCGGCTACCACGATTCCGAGCCTCGCGTTACCGTTCTCGTTGGTGGGCACGTTTGCCGTGATGTACTTGGGCGGCTATTCGCTCGACAATCTTTCGATGATGGCTCTGACCCTCTCTGTCGGTTTCGTGGTGGATGACGCGATCGTCATGCTCGAAAACATCGTGCGTCACATGGAGATGGGAGAGGGCGCAATGGAGGCGGCCATCAGTGGGTCGGGGGAAATTGGCTTCACGATTCTTTCAATGACATTGTCCCTGGCCGCCGTGTTTATCCCCGTGTTATTCATGGGAGGCGTCCTGGGCCGGCTGCTGCACGAGTTTGCGGTGACGATCATGTCGGCGATTGTTGTCTCGGGTTTTGTCTCGCTCACGCTCACACCCATGCTCTGCAGCCGTTTCCTGAAGCCTCCGCACGAGAAGAAGCACGGCCGCCTTTTTAATTTCTTCGAACGGATCCAGGACGGGCTCACGAATGCATACGACCGCTGCTTGCAGGTCGTGCTTCGGCATAAACTCGCCACGATTTCGGCTTCTGCTCTTTTGCTGGTCGGTACAGCTTATCTCTACACGGTCATCCCGAAAGGTTTTCTGCCTAGTGAGGATATTGACCAATTCAATCTCACCACCGAAGCGGCCGAGGGCGTTTCGTTTGACACCATGATTGAGCACCAATTGGAAGTCAACCGAATTTTAATGGCCGACCCGAACGTCGCATACGTGATGTCACAGGTAGGATTTGGCAGAGGAACCATCAATCAAGGAGGCGTCACCGTCCGCCTGAAGCCGCGCGCGGAACGGCCACAGGTGGAGCAAGTGATCCAGGAGTTGCGCCCGAAACTCGCCGTTGTGCCGGGAATGAATGTGTTTATGCGCAACGACCCGCCGATCCGCATCGGGGGAATACAAAGCAAGGCCCTGTATCAATTCACGCTGCAAGGTGCGGATCTTAAAGCCCTCTACCAGGCGGCTCGGGACTTCGAGTCGAATATGAGAGCGTTACCAGGCTTGGTCGACGTGACGAGCGACCTCCAAATTAGAAACCCCCAGGTAAACATGGTGATTGACCGCGATCATGCGTCCGCCCTTGGCGTCACAGCCAGCCAGGTAGAAGAAGCCCTCTATTCCGCGTACGGCCAGCGCCAAGTCTCGACGATCTTTGCCCCGGATGATCAATACCAAGTCATCCTCGAGCTCGAGCCGCAGTATCAGCGCGATGCGAATGCGATTGGTACGCTTCACGTTCGATCGAAAACCGGGCAACTCGTTTCGCTCTCTGCAGTTTCGACACTTACCGACAGTTACGGCCCGTTATCGGTGAACCATTTGGGCGAGCTTCCTGCGGCGACCATGTCCTTCAACTTGAGGCCGGGGACGTCCATCGGCGACGCCGTATCAGAAATCAACGACTTGGCAAGACGCACTCTCCCCTCGACGATCAGCACTGCCTTCCAGGGCACGGCGCAAGCTTTTCAATCATCGCTCTCAGGTCTCGGCATGCTGCTCATCATGGCGATTTTTGTGATTTATATCGTTTTGGGCATCCTCTATGAGAGCTTTATCCATCCGATCACGATTCTTTCGGGCCTGCCGTCCGCGGGTTTCGGCGCTCTTTTGACTCTGTACTCCTTCCACTTGGCGGCGCTCAGAGGTTGGGTCTCGCCCATGCTTGATATGAGTCTTGATATTTACGGCTTCGTGGGCATCATCATGCTGATCGGAATCGTCAAGAAGAACGCCATCATGATGATTGACTTCGCGCTCGAAGCGCAGCGGAAGGATGGCAAGAGTCCCGCCGAGGCGATCTATCAAGGCTGCATGGTGCGATTCCGCCCCATCATGATGACCTCCATGGCGGCGCTGATGGGCACCCTGCCGATCGCGTTGGGTTTCGGCGCGGGTGCCGAATCGCGCCGGCCGCTGGGCGTGTCGGTGGTCGGTGGGCTGGTCTTTTCGCAAATCGTGACGCTCTTTCTCACACCGGTTGTCTACATTTACATGGAAGACGCGAAGTTGTGGGGGACTCGGCTATTCGGACGTAAGCGGCAAGGCGAACCCGAAGCGGATTCTTCCTCACAAGGGCCGATCCCCTCAGGCCCCATCGGTGCTCCCATCACTCGCTCCGCGGATGCGCCGGACCTGTCAGGCATGGGACCCTCGCGACGTCAGTAAACTCTGCGGCGTTGAAGTCCCGCGATTTACCCGCCCCAAAATTTAATCCAGCACGACCCAATGAATCCCTTTGATAGCGCCTTAGTTTGCGGTCGCGTTCGCACGCGCAAAAGTAAAGGGGCCTTTATGCCTTCCTTATGGATTTATGTGTATTCATTTACTACGCGGATTGCGTGGCTGAGCCTAAAAATCCCGGATTATTCGCCGTGGACGAGCGACCGGCGACTCCAGCATCGCCCAGCTGCAACGGGCTTGATGCGGAATTCGTCGTCAATGTCATATTTACGACCTGGCACGGGACTCATGCAGCGCTACGTGCGGCAAGCCGATGGGCTCGCTGCCTGGATGCCCGGATTGTGCTCTGGTCCCCTTAGGTCGTGCCGCGCCAGTTTTTGGTAACAGCTCCTCCAGTTTCCAGAGCTTTCACGGAACAGCGCCTCCAGTCCCTCGTGGGGGCGTATTGCGAGGACTTGTGGTAGAGGGCGGCGAAGCGCATCGAGAGGCCCTTCCACAGCTCGGCGGTCAGCTCGTTCAGTCCCTGCATTACGATCAGCATGATCGTGTCTGGGACGATTGGCGTGTCGTCTGTCAGCTTCAGAAGCTTGAACAGTTGACTGCCAGCTTAGAGCGACCACTCCAGCGGCCACGAGACTTCACCCCCAATAGTATGATTACACCGCCCATCGAGCGTCTTGTGGATTATATACGATATGACGAACTCGAAATGCTGGCCGAGCGCGGCGTTACGATCGCTGTCAACGCCGGTTCAAACCTTCATCTTCATTCCGGCCTTGCGCCGGTTGCGCAGATGAGGAAGTCCGGCTGCCCGGTCGCGCTTGGCATTGACAGCAAGGCCCTCGATGACGATGACGATTCCTTGCGCGAATTGAGGATGTCGTATCTGTTGCATGCCGGCACCGGATTTGATCTTGCCATCACACGCCGTGAGGCGCTTCGTACCGCCGTCGGCAATGGCCGCTTTGCGGTGACGAACATCAAGGATGGCGGTCTGATCGAGCCAGGCTCGACCTCAACCGGTTGATCCGGGGCCGGAGCTACGCGCGCGGCGACCGGACCGGCCCATTATCTTCGCCACGGCTTCGCGGACGCCCTGGCCCTGCCCAAGGCGCGGCGCCTGTACCTGACCGAGGTCGACGGCGAGACGGAGGCGCTCATCGCGGAGCGGCTGCTCCTGATTCGCGTGGGCATACGCGATCACCCCTTCAGTGCCCGGCCCATGCGACGTAATCGCGGTGATCGACTGACCGACGAGGGCATTGATGAGCGCGCTCTTGCCGGTTCCCTTCAGGAGGTATGGGGGAATGGCTAACGGC